>Ga0136633_1001588_pt1 | contig 16630 bp, 8 predicted proteins | sample AntDrymeUQ832206_2_FD_105494 | JGI IMG/M metagenome (GOLD analysis project Ga0136633, IMG submission 105494) | Polar desert sand microbial communities from Dry Valleys, Antarctica - metaG UQ83 (22.06) | ecosystem: Environmental > Terrestrial > Soil > Desert | place: Antarctica: Dry Valley...
CGCAGCCGCCAACGCCGCCGCAGCCGGCGCCTCGGGCGACGCCGGATTGACGATCACGGCCTCCGGGCTCGCACCCGGAAGCGGACGCAGCAACTCCGCGACCTGCCGCCCGATCTCCGCCGGGCGATTGGCCACCGAGACGGCCGTCGCCGCCGAGATCCGCGACACGTTCTCACCGTTGCGGGTCGTGTCGCGTAGATCGCTCGACACCGCCGACGACAGCTGGGCCGTGTCTCCCATCACATAGGCGCCGACCGGCCGCAGCCGCGCCGCCTCGGCCTTGACGATCGCCGGCAGCCCGCCGGCCGGCGAGACCAGCAGCGGACCGAAGCTCGCGCGGGCCAGCACCGCACCCGCCAGCGCGCCGGCGACGTCGCCCTCACCGACGACGACCACGCGCGAAGCCGGATCCAGCGCCACCGCCTCGCCACCGCCCGGATAGGCCAGGCGCGACAGGCGCACCGACAACCCCGGCGCCGTCGCCGTCGCGACCGTGCTCGCCGCGATCTCGGCGTTGGGCTCCATCCGCGACAGGAAGATGTCCTGAATGCCGTTGTCGACGTTCCCCAGCCGCGAGTCGAGCCACGAGGCCAGCACCGTGCCGTTGGGCAGCGACAGCGCCGTCGGTCCGTACCAGGAGCCGCCCGAGCTCAACGTCGATCCGGTGTCTCCCGCCCGGCCGACGTTGAAGTTCACGGTGCGGTCGCTGATCCGGCGGTTGGCGGAGAACGTCGATCCGCCGTTGGTGGAGGTGGCGAAGTAGGCGTCCCCGTAGTTGCCGGCGCCGGGATAGGTGTGGCGCTTGTCGCCCCAGATCACGTTGACGCGGCCGCCGGGGCCGACGGACACGCTGGGGTTGGTCTGGTTGAAGACCACCGAGCTCGAGGTGCCGACTGGATCGTCGTTGATGCGCGTCAGCGGCGACCACGTCGCCCCACGGTCGGTCGAGCTCTGCAGCACGACGTCGACGGGATCGGTTCCGAGCGCCCGCTGATAGACGATGTACAGCGTGCCGACGCCCGCGGGGGTCGTCGGGTCGATCGCCAGCCGGGGGTTCTTCAGCCCGCCGGTCGGGGTCGGCAGGCCGGTGCTGAACTGCGAGTAGGTGGCGCCGCCGTCGGTCGATCGCGCGACGACGATGCAATGCGCCATGTCGGCGGGGAACCCGCCAGGCGCGGGCGCCGTGATGAAGGAGTTGACGGGACACGTCGTCCCGCTGGTGATGTCGCGGTTGCGATAGGCGACGTAGATCGCACCGTCCGGACCGACGACGGGCTGGGACGGCTCGATCGCCTGCTCGTCGGGGCTGCCGGCCTCGGCGATCGCTCCGCCGCTTCGCACGGCCGCTGCGCTGGCGAGAACCGGGGTGCCCCACGTGGCGCCCGAATCGTTCGAGCGGGTCATGAAGATCCGGCGATCGCCGCCGCCGCCCGAGCATCCGCCGCGGCCGGTCTGGCTTGCGCGGACCCTGATGAAGCAGTTCCACGACGAGACGAAGAGCCGGTCCTGACCGCCGGTCCCGGCACCGCGCTGGACGGCGAGCTGCGGGCGCATGCCGAATCCGGCGAGACCGGGCTGTGGCGCGACCGGCCCCCCGCCGGGCACGGCGATCTCGGCGGGCGCGAACGTCCGCCCGCCATCCGTCGACCGCGCGACGACCGCGTCGTCGCCGTTTCCGGCGTCGTTATTGGACTCCGGGCGGTTGAACGGGCCGCGATGCACGGAGAACGTGATGTACACGTTCTGGCCCGAGCCGAAGACGACTCCGGTGTTGAAGTGGGCATATCCACCGGAGTCGAAGTTCTGGTCGCAGGCGGGCGTGGGGAACGCCGGGCTCTCGCCGTTGTTGCGGGCCGTCAGGCGGCCGCCGGTCCAGGTGCGGCCCCCGTCGAAGCTCACGTTGTAGTTGCACTCGAGATTGATCGGGTCGATCTCGCCCTCGACGATGTGGTTCGGATTGGCCGGATTCACGGCGAGGCCGGGCACGTCCTTCGCACGCGCGGTGCTCAGCGGCGTCAGCGGATAGTTCTCGCCGAAGCGGGGCCCTGGGGCCGACTGCGCGGATGGAACGACCACGCACCAGCCGGCGGCCGCCAGCACCATCGCACTGACGAACGTCAGCCCTGCTCTCCGAATTGCGCGCATGCTCTGGGACCCCTCCCTTGGACCGCGAACACGACTTGGTGTTCGCCAACGACCGTGCAAACTACACCTACTCTGGTCATCGTGCCAACGGCCGGCCGCGCGACGAGCCGACGGCGCGGACCCCTGACGTCCGCCGACGAGTAACGTCCGCCGAGCCGGCGGACGTCAATTGAAGCCCGGCCGATACATGAAACGGTTCATTCTCGGAGTCCTCGCGAGCATTCTCGCCCTCACGGCTCTGGCGGGCATCGCGCAGCGCATGACCGGCGAGCGGGAGACGCGGGTCGAAGCGAACCGGGTCGTCAACCGCGCAGGACTGATCGACGCCAACAACTCGCCGTCGCTCGCGCGCGACCCCGGCGAGCCGCGCAGGCTCGTCATGACCCACCGCGTCGACCGGCCGCGCTTCTCCGCCGGGCTGCGCTGGAGCGGGGACGACGGACGGACGTGGAAGAGCACCGCGCTGCCGCTGCCCCGCGGGCTGGATCGGCCGTTCGCGCCGGACGCCGCCTTCGCGCCGGACGGCACGCTGTACGTCACGTACGTCAACCTGACGGGCACGGGCAACGTCCCCGACAACCTCTGGCTGGCGAAGTCCGCCGACGGGGGCAGGACGCTGTCTGCGCCCGTGCGGATCGCCGGCAGGCTGGCCTTCCAGGCCCGGCTGGCCGTCGACGAGCGGGGCAGCGTGCACGTGATCTGGCTGCAGGCCCGCGAGGTCGGGTTGCTGGCGCTGGCCGGGCCGCCGAGCCCGATCGTGGCCGCGCGCTCGGATGACGGCGGGCGCAGCTTCTCGCGCCCGCAGCGCGTCAGCGATCCTGCGCGCGAGCTCGTCGGCGCGGCGAGCCCGGTGATCGACTCCGACGGCCAGCTCGTCGTCCTCTACGAGGACTTCAAGCGCGACCGGCGCGATTTCCAGAACCTCGAGGGGCCGCCGTGGGATCAGCCGTTCGGCCTGGTCGTGACACGGCCGACCGACTCGGGACCGTTCGCGCAGGGTGTCGAGCTCGAGAAGGGGGTGCTCCCGACGCGCCGCTTTCTCGTCTTTCTCCCCGAGTTCCCGTCGCTCGCGGCGGGACCGGGCGACACGCTGTACGTCGCGTGGTCCGACGGGCGCAACGGCGACGAGGACGTGTTCGTGCGCCGCTCCGACGACGACGGGCGCACGTGGTCGCCTGCGAAGCGCGTCAACGACAACCCCAAGGGCGACGGGACGTCGCAGTACGTGCCGCGCGTGGACGTCTCCCCGGACGGCCGCGTCGACGTGCTGTACCTGGACCGCCGCCGCGACCGCGACGACGTCATGACGGACGCGACCCTCGCGTCGTCCGACGACGACGGCGCGTCGTTCGAGAACGTGCGGCTCTCCAGTCGGTCGTTCGATTCACGCGTCGGCGCGAGCGCCGCGCAGCGCCTGCCCGTCGACTTCGGCTCGCGGCTCGCGCTCGCCAGCGGCTCGGAGCGCTCCCTGGCGGCCTGGGCCGACAGTCGCCTCGGATCGGACGTCACCGGCCGTCAGGACATCTTCTCCGCCGGCTACGAGACCGCGCCGCCGCCGGTGCTCGCACGCCTCCCGCTGATCGGGGTGCTCATCGCGCTGGCGCTGATTCTCGGGGCCCTCGCCGTGAAGCAGCGTCGAAATTTACGAAGTTCGCCAAACTAGTTGTTATGGTCCTCTAGTAGAAGACGTCCATAGCGTCGTCTCGGTGAACGTCGTCCCTGTCCTTGGTCGAACAACGCGAAGGGTCACGCAATGCAACCTCTTGGAAAGCGCGTCATGCTGCTGATGGCGCTCGGGCTGATGGCAGTGCCTGTGACGGCAGTCGGCGTGGCGTACGCCTGCACCGCGCTGGCAGTGGCCGAGACCAATGTCAGGACGGCAGCGGTCGGCGACACGGTCACCGTCACCGGCAAGTTCTTCGCCCCGCACGATCCCGCCGACATCCGCACGGCGCCGGCCATCGTTCGCATGGATCGCGTCGACGGACCTGCGCTCGCGCAGGCTTCCCCGACGTCCAACAGCGCCGGCGGGACCTTCAGCGTGAACATCACCGTCCCGGCGACCGACGCCGGGGAGCACGTCGTGATCGTCACGCAGGCCGGCATCAACGGGGCGCCGGCCTACGGCACGCCCGCTCGCACCGTCCTGAGGGTCACTCCGGCTCCGGCTGCGGCGCAGGCGGCGGCCGGCGCCCCGGCGCCGGCTCCGGCTCCGGCTCCGGCCGTAGCGGCCCCGCTCGCGACGCCCTTCCCGGCAGCCGGGACCTCGCCCACCCCGGCGAGGACAAGGCCGAGGACTCGGTCCCAGCGCATCGCGTCCTGCAAGCGCAAGTACAGGGTTTCGTCCGCAAAGACCCAGAGGGGCCGCAGGCGGATGGCCTCCAAGCGGAGGTCCTGCATCCGTGCCGCCAGCAGGCCCCGCACGGGCTCGAGCTGAGCGACCGCCGACGCGAACGACGGTCGCCTCGCCGGCGACCATGAGCGCCTGCCGCGCGTGCACAGCACGCGCGGCCTGCGTGCGTCCGCGGAGATCGCAGCTCAGGGGACGGGGCGGCAGGTCATCGCCGTCATGAGGCACGCGCGCCTCATGACGTGGTGTCCGAACTCCGTCAGCGGCATGCACCTGCCGGCCTTCGCGGCGTCGGAGGCCGGCCTGTTCGCCGAGCAGGGGCTGGACGTGGCGTACGTCCCGTCGGCGCAGGCTCCCGAGGCCGTGGCCGCCGGTGACGCCGACTTCGCGCTGACGTCGATCGTTCACGTGCTCGACGCCCAGAGCCGGGCCGCCGAACGGCTGCCGGTCCGCTTCGTCGCGGCCTTTCACCAGCGCAACCCGATGGTCGGCGTCGTACGCGAGGACTCCAACCTGCGGGAGGCGAGCGATCTGGCCGGGGCGCGCGCCGCCCGCTGGAGCATGCCGTGGTACGCGCACGAGTACGCGGGGGCGCTCAGCCACATGGGCCTCGGCGCGCCGGTGCTCGTCGACACGCCCGGCGGTCTCGACGTAGCGCTCGGATCGGGCGCGGTCGAAGTGCTGCCGATGTGGATGGACAACCTCACTCCGGCGCGCGCCAGGGGGATGACGCTGCACCACGACGGCCACGACTTCGCGATCCGCGCGATCGCGCTGGACGTCCCGGTCTACAGCACGGGGCTGATCGCGGCCGACCGCGTGCCGCTGGACGTCGTGCGCCGGATGCGGCACGCGCTCGCGGCCGGTCACGAGCTGCAGCGAGCGCATCCCCAGCCAGGGCTGGCGGGCTTTCGCCGCTGCTTCCCCGAGGTCTCCGAGGAGCACGCCCGCATCAACTGGGAGCTCTACGAGCCCTATGCCTTCGACGGCGCCGGCCCGGGCGCCATGACCGCCGCCCGCTGGCAGGACACGATCGCCCACTCGGCCGCGGCGCACGACCTGCCACCGCTGCCGGCGCAGCACGTCCTGCGGGCCGAGCTCTGCATGGAGCCGGTCAGCGCGCAGCGCTGACCGCAGTCGCGAGCGCGCGCCCGGCCGTCTCGATCTCGGCAAGCGTCGAGGCCGTCCGGATCCCCGCCAGCCCGGCGCGCGTCGCCTCCTGCCGCGACAGCCGGCTCATCCCGATCACCGCGTGGATCGGAACCCTCGCTGCGCGCGCGCGGCGGACGAGCTCGCCGACGACCTTGCCGCCGAAGCTCTGCTCGTCGAGGCAGCCCTCACCCGCGACCGCGAGCTGCGCCGCGCGCAGGCGCTCGTCGACGCCCAGCGCATCGAGCACCGCCGGCGCGCCGGGGCGAAGCTCGGCGCCGAACGCCGCCCACAAACCACCGGACAGGCCCCCGGCGGCGCCCGTCGAGCGCACGCCGCGCGGATCCTTGGGCAGGTGCGCGGCGAGACGGGCGAGGCGCGCCTCGAGGCGCGCGACCATCGCGCCGTCGGCGCCCTTCTGCGGCCCGAAGACGCGCGGCGCGTCCTCAAAGGCGCACTCGACATCGCACAGCACGGTCAGCCGCGCCGCGCCGAGCCCGCCGCCCGCTTCAATGGCGGTGATCGCGCCCGCGCCGCCGTCGGTCGTCGCGCTGCCGCCGACGCCGACGAGGATCTCGCGTGCGCCCGCCGCGACCGCGGCGAGAAGCAGCTCGCCGGTGCCACGAGTCGACGCCGCCCACGCATCGCGCTCGTGCTCGGTGAGGCGCGCGAGCCCCGAGGCCTGCGCCGTCTCGACGATCGCCGTCGCTCCGGCCACCGCGATCTGGCAGTCGACCGGGCGGCCGAGCGCGTCGGTCGCCGTGACGTCCACGAGGCGGGCGCGGAGCGCCGCGGCGAGCAGCTCCATCGTGCCCTCCCCGCCGTCGGCGACCGGGCAGCGATCGACCGCCCAGCCGGCCTGCTCGAAGCCGCGCGCGAGGGCGCCGGCGACGGCCGTGGCTGAGTGCGTGCCCTTGAACGAGTCGGGCGCGACGAGCACGCGCGGCGGGGTCGACGGCACCGCGGCAACGTAGTCGCCGCGCCGGCAACAGTCCACCTCGCGGCGCGCAGCGAAGCGCGTTCGTCCAAGCTGCCATCCGTGAGCACGACCGCGCCGACGTTCGACCTGCAGTCGCATTCGATCTGCTCCGACGGCACCCTCACGCCGACGCAGGTCGTCAGGCACGCGGCCGCGGCGGGCGTGGCGCTGCTGGCGCTCACCGACCACGACACCGTCGACGGCGTCGGCGAAGCGCTGGCGGCGGCCGACGGGCGGGCGATCGACGTCGTGCCCGCGGTCGAGCTGTCGACCGTCGACGAGCTCGGCGAGGACTTCCACGTCGTCGGCTACGGCATCGATCACACCGACGCACTGCTCGCCCGGCGCCTGGAGTCATGGCGCGGCGACCGCGCCGCGCGGATCGAGCAGATGGCCGGCCGGCTGTGCGAGCTCGGCCTGCCGCCCGATCGCCGGGAGCTCGATGCGCGGCTGGCCGACGGCCGGCCGCTGGGGCGCCCGCACCTCGCCGCCGCCGCCGTCCGCGCCAACCGCGAGCGCCTGGAGCCCGTCGGGCTGGCCGAGACCTCGGCGTTTCTCGAGGCCTACCTCGTGCCGGGCTGCCCCGCCTACTGCCGCCGCAAGACGCCGACCGTGCCCGAGGCGATCGAGGCGATCCACGCTGCCGGCGGCGTCGCGATCTGGGCGCACCCGTTCTGGGACCTGTGGTCGCCGACCGAGGTCCGTGCCACGCTCGTGCGCTTTCAGGCCGCCGGCCTGGACGGCGTCGAGGCGTTCTACGCGACCCACGACCGCGAGCAGACGCTGCTGCTGGTGGCACTGGCGGACGAGCTCGGGCTCCTGACGACCGGCTCGGCCGACTTCCACGGCCCCGACCATGCCCGCTTTTCGCGCTTTCGCGCCTTTGGGCTGTTCGGCTGCGAGCCCCGGTTGGGGCCGGTCGCGCTCAGGGGCGGATGATCACGGGCGTTCCCTCGCGCACGAGCGCCGCGAACCGGCCCACGTCGGCGTTGCGCATGCGAAAGCAGCCGGAGCTGCTCGCGGCGCCGATCCCCCGCTCGTCGCCGCCGTGAAACGCCATCAGCCCCCCGAACGGAAACGCCGGGCTGGGCTTGATCTGCCAGAGGCGCAGCGCGACGATCATCGGCCCGTAGACCTGCGCGCTGTAGATGCTCCTCGGCGTCACCGGGATGAACTCGGAGACGCTCGTCGCACCGATCGGCGACGGCGAGCCGGACGCGCCCACCCCCACCGGCACGCTCATCAGCAGGCGGGCGCCGGCGGTCACGCGGACGCGGCGCTCCGACAGGTCGACGCGCACGAGCAGGCGCGTCGTGTGCAGCTCCCGGACGTCGGCGCTGCGGATCCAGCCACGCAAGCTGCCCCGGCGCAGCAGCGTCGGGATCTGCAGCCAGCCGCCCCGGCGGCGCAGCACCCACGCGGACCCTGACTCGCGGACCGAGCGGCCGTCGGGCCGCGCCATCGGCAGGCCCGGGGCGACGAACAACGGAGCGCCGTCGATCCGCGCGACGGTGCGTGTCGCGCCGGCATCGGCAGCGAACACGGCGCAAAGCATGACGATCAGCGCGCCCGCGACGGCGGCGAATGCGAATGCAGATCGCGCGCGCGCGTGTGTGCGCGCGAAGGACGCAGCGGCGGCGTGCGGATCGCACGCATCGGTGTGAGCGGCGCGCCACCTGACGTCTGTGGCATCGATCACCTCAGTCATGTACCCCCTTTCGGCGAGGCTAGCGCGGCGCCGCGAGCGGGACGACCCCCTAGGGTCGCCAGCACCCGCGCCAGCCGCAAGCCGAGCGCATCGAGCGCAAGCTCCTCGTTGGGGTTCAGCGCAAACGCCGCACGGGTGTCGTCGATGCACTGCAGCCCGGCACGCAGCGCGGCCGGCGAGACACCTCGTGCCGCGTCCTGTCCGAGCTCGGCAAGCCGGTCGCAATGGTGCACGAGCTCCGGCGCACCGTCCACGACACACGCGACGTCACGCAGCCACAGCCCGACGAGCGCGAGGCCGCGATCGAGCGCCGCCGTCTGCGCGCGGCGCGCCGCGCGCTTGGCGCGCTCGCCGGACTCGCGCCGCAGGCGCCCGTGATCCTTGCTGATCGCGTAGCCGAGCTCGGTCTGCAGCGCCGCCTCCACCTCGTCGGCGGCTGCGGAGCCGGCGAGCCGCGCCTGCGAGATCAGCGCCATCCACGGCCGGCCGGCCGTGTCGCCGCGCAACGCGCCGCGCGCGACGGCCTCCGCGTCGGCGCGCAGCGCCGGCCCCTCGCCGAGGGCGAGCGCCAGCGCGCGGGCGCTGTCGCCGAGCCCCAGCCGCGCGCACGCCTCGGCCGTCTGCTGTGCGACCCCGTGGCCCTCGAGCCGTGCCGCGATCGCCGCCACGGTCGGCGCATCGAAGCGCACCGCCTGACAGCGGCTGGCGATCGTCGGCAGCACCTCCGCCGGGCGGCTCGTCAGCAGGATCAGGTGCGCGAACGGCGGCGGCTCCTCGAGCGTCTTGAGCATGCGATTGGCCGCCTGGTCGTTGAGCTCGTCGGCGTCCTCGATGACGAACACGCGGCGCGTCGACTCAAACGGCGTGCGCGCCGCGCCGGCGACGACGGCCTCGTCGACGTCGCCGCGCAGGATCCCGGCCGCGCTCGCCGGCGCGACCCAGGTGAGGTCCGGGTGCACGCCGTGCTGCACGCGGGTCGCGGCGGCGACCGGATCCGCCGCGCCCTCGGTCAGCAGCGCCGCGGCGAATGCCCGCGCGACCGTCCGCTTGCCGCTGCCCGCGGGCCCGCAGAAGAGGTATGCGTGGCTCGGCGCGCCCGCGTCCGTGAGCGCCGCGGACAGCACGGCGCGGGCATGCGGGTGGCGTTCGGTACCGGAGAGCATCGCGCGAACGGTACCGTCGCTGGCGTGCGCGGCCGGCTGATCACGATCGAGGGGCTCGACGGGGCCGGCAAGTCGACGCTCGCAGGCGCGCTGCACGGCGAGCTGGCTCGACAGCGCGCGATCACGCTGCTGCGCGAGCCCGGCGGGGTGGTCCTGTCCGAGCGCATCCGGGAGCTGGTGAAGGATCCCGCGCTGCGCTGCGATCCGCGCGCGGAGGCGCTCCTGTACGCGGCCGCACGCGCGCAGCTCGTCGACGAGCTGCTCGAACCGCTGCTCGCAGACGGCACGTGGGTGCTGCTCGACCGCTTCGTCGACTCGTCGCTGGCCTACCAGGGTGGCGGGCGCGGCCTGGGCGTCGAGCGAATCGCCGCGCTCAACGACTTCGCAACCGGCGGCCTGCAACCCGACCGCACGCTGTTGTTACGCGTCGAGCCCGCCACCGGGCGCGCGCGCCAGCGTGGTCGCGACGACGCGCCGGACCGCCTCGAGCGCGAGCCCGAGCCGTTCTTTGCGGCGATCGCGACGGCCTACGACCAGCTCGCAGCCGCCGATCCGCAACGCATCCGCGTGCTCGACGCGGGCCTCGAACCCGACCGGGTCCTGACCCTGGCGCTCAAAGCGCTGTGCGACCTAGACTCCCAGCGGTCTTGAGCGCCCCAACCGAATTCGAGGTCGAGCGCTTTGAGCGCGTCGCAGCCGGTCCAGAGACCGTGCTGCTTCGTATCTCCGGGCGCTGGCGCGCGGAAAGCCGCGAGCGGCTCGCGCCTCCGATGCTGCTGCTCGACGACGGCCGTCGCACACGCCGGCTCGCGCCGCTGCCCGGGCCCGACGACGCCGCCCCGCTCGCCGGCCCCGACCCGTCGCTGTGGCGGGCGGCGTTCTCCGTGCCGTCGGCCCAGCTGGAGGACCGCCACCTCGCCTTCGCGCTCGAGACCGGTCGCGCGATCCTCGACCTTCCGCGCCCGAAGCAGGCCGCCGCGCGGACGCCCAAGCCGCCGCCGGCACCCGCGCCCGAGCTGAGCGCACCCGCCGGCCTGCTGCGCGACGAGCGCCGCCGCCGCGTCGAGGCCGAGCGCGCAGCCGAGGAGCGCCGGCAGGCGATGGCCGCGCTGGAGGGGCGCCTGGAGACCGAGCGCGCGGCGCGGGCCGCGGCCGAGCAGACGGCGCGCCAGGCGCGCGACGAGCTGTCGCGCCTGCGCGGCCAGACCGAGGCCGCGGTCCGCGGCGGCGAGCGCCAGACGCGCGAGCTCACCGATCGCGTCACGTTCCTCGAACAGGCGCGAGCGGAGTCCGAGGAGCACGCCCGCAAGGCCCGCGCGGAGATCGCGACCGCACGCGAGCGCCTCGACGAGCGCATCACAGCCGAGCGGACCGCGCGTCAGGCGCTCGACGCGGCCGTCGCGACGCGCGAGCGCGAGGTCGGCGCGCTGCGCGCCGAGTCCGAGCAGGCCGCCCGCGACGCCGAGCGCGCGATCGAGCAGACGCGCGCCGAGGCGCAGGGTCAGGCCCAGCGCGCGCAGGCCGAGGTGACCGCCGCGCGCCTGGAGGCGCAGCGCGCAGCGGTGCGGGCCGAGGCCACCAGCCAGGCCGCCCAGCAGGAGGCGAAGGTCGCCGCGCGCCGTGCGCAGGCTGCGGTGCAGGCGGCCCGCGATGAGGCGCGCGAGCAGATCGAGCGCGACCGGGCGGCTGCGCGCGAGCAGGCCGAGCGCGAACGCGCCGCGGCCGATCAGCAGCGCGAGGAGGCGCAGGACGCCGCGCTTGCCGCCGGCGAGCGCGAGGCCGCGGCGGCGCGGGAGCAGGCCGAACGTGCCGCAGCGGAGGCGCAGAACACGCGCGTCGAGCTCGACGCGGTGCGCGAGCAGGCCGAGGCCGACGCGCTCGCGCTGCGCGACGCCCAGGCGTCGTCGACGCGGATCGCGGCCGAGCTCGAGCGCTCGCGAGCGCAGGCGCGCGCACTCGAGGACGCGCGGTTGGCGGCAGAGGCGCTCGCCGCCGAGCACGCGCAGGCGCTGGCCGACGCGCAGGCGCGCGCCGCCGAGGCCGACGGGGCGCGCCGCGACGCAACCGGGCACGCCGAGCGCGCGGAACGCGAGCTGCAGGCCGCACGGCGCATCCAGCGCGAGCGCGACGAGGCGGTCGTGGCGGGCCGGGAGGCGGCCGAGCGCGCCGACCGCGCCCTCGGCCGCGTGCAGAAGCTCGAGCGCGACCTCGCACAGGCGCAGGCCCGCGTCGAGCGCGGCGAGGCCGCGCAGGAGCAGGTCGGAGAGCTGACGGCACGGATCGCCGAGCTCGAAGGGGTCTGGAGCGCCGCCGCCGGTCGCGTCCCCGAGCTCGAGCAGGCGCTGTCAGCCGCGCGCAGCGAGCACAGTGACGCGCAGGGGCGTTCGGAGCAGGCACTGGCGGAGCTCGCCGAGCTGCGCGAGGCCCACGCACGGGCACTGGCGGACACGGCGCGTCTGGAGGCCGCCGAGGGCGAGTCGCAGCGGCTCGTCGCGCGGATCGCCGAGCTCGAGCAGGCGGCGCGCGAGCGCGAGCGCGCGGCCGCGCAGGCCGCCGCCGCCCACGAGCAGACGCTGCGTCAGGAGCGCGAGCGGGCCGAGGCGGCGCTCGCCGACGCGACGCAGGCGCTCCGCGCCGAGGCCGAGCGGGCGGCCGCGCTGGAGACGACGGCCAAACGCGTATCCACCGAGCTCGAGCGGCGAGCGCAGCACGAAGCGTCAGGCCTGCAGGACGCGCGCAGGCAGCTGCAGGTACTCGGCAAGCGCGCGGCGGACGCGGCGGGGCTGGCGCTGCAGCTCGAAAGCCGCGCGGAGGAGCTGCAGCGCGAGCGCGACACGGCGGCCGACCGCGCGACGGCCCTGCAGGCGGAGCTCGACCTGCGAGGGCGGCGCGAGCGCGCGCTCGAGGCGCGCGCCGCGCAGGCCGAGGAGCAGCTCGCCGAGCTCGAGCGCCAGGAGCACGAGGCCCGCGAGCGCCAGGCGGTGCAAACGCGCGAGCGCGCGAAGGTGCTGCAGGACGCCACGGCGCGCGTCGCGGCGCTCGAGGTCGAGCTCACGCGAGCTCGCGAGCGCAGCGAGCAGGCCGGGGCGCAGGCGCGCGAGGAGCTCTCCGCGCGCGTTGCCGAGCTCGTGGACGAGCGCGACAGCGCCCGCGGAGAGGTTGCGCAGCTCGCCGAGCAGCACGGCGTCGCCAGCGCCGACGCGGTGGACACTGCCGAGCGGCTTGCCGCGGCACGCGCGGAGCTGCGCGACGCCGAGCAGCTCTACGAGCAGGAGTCCACGGCCCGCGAGCAGGCCGAGCGGCGAGCGGCGCAGGCGCAGGCCCAGCGCGACGGGCTGACCGCCGCCGGCGAGGAGGCCGCCGAGCAGGCGCGAGCCGCCGCGCGCGAGCTGCTCGAGCTGCGCGCGGAGGTCACGGCGTCCGAGCAGGCGGCGCAGGAGGCGCGCGCGAGCGCCGCGGCCGAGCGCGACCAGCGCCTCGCCGCCGTGCGCTCCGTCGAGCAGGCCACGCAGCTGCGGGCGCAGCTCGAGGGGCGCGTCGCCGAGCTCGAGCCGCTCACCGGACGCCTCTCCGCCCTGCAGCAGCGCCTCGACGAGACGCTCGTGACGGTCGCGCGGATTCCCGAGCTCGAAGCCGAGCTCGAGCACGCGCGCAGCGGTGAATCGGAGCTGCGCAGGTCGGGCGAGCAGCGGGCCGCGGCGCTCGAGCGCGAGCTCGCGTCCCTGCGCGGGCAGGCCGAGCGCGCACGAAAGCTCCAAGTGGAGCTTCACGCCGCCCACGCGCAGGCGCAGCGCGCCGCGGAGCTCGAATCGCGCGTCGGCGAGCTGACCGTCCGGGCGGCGCTGGTCGACGACCTCGAGGCGCAGCTGGAGGCCGTGTCGTTCAAGGCCGCTGGCCGGTCCAAGGCGCTGGAGGCGGCGCGCGCCGAGGCCGCGCAACGCGCCGCCGAGCTCGAGGCCGCCCGCGCCGAGGCCGCCGAGCAGGCCGCCGCGCTCGAAGCTGAGCGCCGGCAGGCCGCCGCCCGCACGGCCGATCTGGAAACCGCGCAGGCGCAGGCCGCCGCCCGCGCAGCCGATCTCGAGGCCACGCAAGAGCAGGCCGCCGCCCGCGCCGCCGAGCTCGAGGACGCCCGCCGGCGTGGCGACGCGAGCGGCGCCGAGCTCGAGGCCGCGCGCCGGCAGGCCGAGGCCCGCGCCGAGGAGCTCGAGATCGCGCGCGAGCAGGCCGCCGCCAGCACATCCGAGCTCGAGGCGGCGCGCGAGGCCGAGCTGCGAGCCGCCGAGGAGCAGGCCGCGGCGCGCGAGGCGGAGCTGCTGGAGGCCGCGGCGGCGCGCGAGGCGCAGCTGCAGGAGTCGGGTGCCGCGCGCGAGGCGCAGCTGCTGCAGGCAGCGCGCGAGCAGCAGGAGGCGCTGACCGCCCAGCTCGAGGCCGCCCGCGAGGAGGCCGGCGCCACGGCGAGCGACCGCGATGCCGCGCTGGCGCGCGCGGCGCGGCATGAGGCCGAGCTCGAGCAAGCGCATTCGCGCGCGAACGTCGAGCTCGAGCAGACGCGCGCGGAGACGGCCGCCGAGCTCGGACGCGCGCGTGCCGACGCCGCGACGCAGCTCGAAGAGCTGCAGACGCGGTCCGAGGCGAGGATCGAAGGGCTGCGGGCGCAGGCCGCCGACGAGATCGAGGCCGTCCGGGCGCAGGCCGACGCGCACGCTGAGGCCGCGCAGGCGGAGGCGGCTGCGAAGCTCAACGCGGCGCGCGCTGCGGCCGCCGCCAAGTCCCAAGCGGCCGAGGCGGCGACCGCCGAGCTCGAGGGCGCGCACAAGCGTGCCGCGGCCGAGCTGCAGGCAGCCCAGGCGAGCGCGGCCGAGGCGCTCGAGGCCGCGCGCGCGGAGGCCGCCGAGGCGCTCGACGCCGCACGCGCCGAGGCGGCGCAGCTGCGCGACGCGCAGGCCGCCCTCGCCGAGCGCGAACGCGAACTGCAAGCCGCCCGCGCGGATGCCTCGGCGCAGGCCGGCGCCGGCGAGTCCGCGCAGGCCGCGCTCGCCGAATCCGCGCTCGCGCTGGACGAGCTGCGGGCCGAGCGCGTCGAGCTCAGCGCGACGCTGCAGGCGCTGCGGGCCGAGCGTGCCGAAACCGGCGAGCGGGGACAGGCCGCGGAGAAGCGCGCCACCGAACTCGCCGCCGAGCTCGACCGCGCCCAGGACGAGACGGCCGTGCTGCGCGGCGAGCTCGAGCAGGCGCGGGGCGGCGCGCAGCGCGGCGAGCAGGAGCTCGAGCTCGCCCAATCGCAGGCCACCGAGCTCGAGCAGCAGCTTCAGGCCGCACGCGAGCAGGTCGCGGGCGCCGAGCAGCAGCTCGCCGACTCGACCGCCACCCGCAAGGGGCTTGAGCAGCGCCTGCTCGACCTCGGCGGGGACGCCGCCGAGCGGGCCGCCGCGCTAGACCGCCAGCAGACCCAGACCGCGGAGGTCGCTCAGGCGCTCGCCGCCGCGCAGGCGCAGATCGCCGACCTCGAGAGCCGGTTCGAAGGCTCCGCAGAGGAGCGCTCGGAGCTCAACGTCCAGATCGAGCAGGCAAAGGCGCAGGCGCAGGCCCAGAGCGCCGAGCTGCAGGAGGCCCGCGAGCGCGAGCGCAGGACGGCGGTCGAGCTCGCCGGCGCCCTCGCCGAGCGCGCCGCCGCCGACGCGTCGCTGGAGTCCGCGCTCGAGGACGCGCTGCGCGTCGACGAGGATCGCGCGACCGCCGAGCGGCGCGCGGAGGAGCTGTCGGCCGAGCTGCGGATCGCGCAGGCCGAGATCGAGGACGCCCGCGAGCGCACGACCGCGCTGCGCAGCGAATCCGAGGCGGCCGACGACCGGGTCATGGCACTGCAGTTCGAGCTCGACGCCGCCCGCGCCGCGGCCGAGCGCAGCGCCGCCGAGCTCGAGCGGCTGCGCGAGGCGGGCGCAGCGAGCGACGAGATGCTGCAAGCCGTGCAGGCCGACGCCGCACAGGCCGCCGAGCGCGCCGCGGCACTGCGCACGGAGCTGACGGCGGCGCGCGAGCAGATCGCCGACCAGACCGCCGAGCTCGAAGATGCGCGCGCGTCGCGCGCAGCGCTGGACGCCGTCACCGCCGAGCGCGACGCGGCGCAGGCCGAGATCCAGGCCGCCGACGACCGCGCGCTGGCGGCGCAGTTGAAGCTCGACGCCGCGCGTGCCGCCGCCGAGCGCACGACGACCGAGCTCGCGCAGCTGCGCGAAACCGGCGGCGAGAGCAGCGCAGCCGTGCAGGCCCTCCAGTCCGAGGCCGCGGAGGCGACGCAGCGAGCAGCCGTCTTGAGCACCGAGCTCACCGCGGCCGGCGACCGCATCGATCGTCTCACCGCCGAGCTCGAGGACGCGCGCGCGGCGCGTGGCGCGCTCGACGCGGTCACCGCCGAGCGCGACGCGGCGCAGGCCGAGATCCAGGCCGCCGACGCCCGCGCGCTGGCGGCGCAGTTGAAGCTCGACGCCGCGCGCGCCGCCGCCGAGCGCACGACCATCGAGCTCGCGCAGCTGCGCGAAGCCGGCGGCGCGAGCAGCACCACTCTGCAGGCCGTGCAGGCCGAGGCCGCGGATGCTCGCGAGCGCGCAACCAAGCTGACCGCGGAGGTCGTTGCGGCCGGCGAGGAGGTCGAGCGGCTCACCGCCGAGCTCGAGGACGCAGATCGCGCCCGTGCCGCGCTCGAGCTCGTCACCGCCGAGCGCGATGCGGCACAGGCCGAGATCGACGACCTGACCGCCGGCCGCGAGCGCACACAGGCGGAGATCGAGACGCTCGACGCCGACCGCCGGCAGGCTCGCTCGCAGCTCGAGGAGCTCGCCGCGCGCCACGAGGCCGCGGAAGCGGAGATCACGACGCTGTCGGTCGAGCGCGACGAGGCGCAGGCGCAGATCACCACGCTGTCAAGCGCGCACGAGGCCGCACGGACGCAGATCACCGCGCTGTCGCTCGAGCGCGAGGCGGCGCAGGTGCAGATCGCGGCGCTCACGGGCGAGCGCGACGAAGCGCAGGCACACATCACCACGCTGACCAGCGCGCGCGACGAAGCGCAAGCACACATCACCACGCTGACGGGCGAACGCGACGAAGCGCAGGCACACATCACCACGCTGACCAGC
>Ga0136633_1001589_pt1 | contig 16617 bp, 15 predicted proteins | sample AntDrymeUQ832206_2_FD_105494 | JGI IMG/M metagenome (GOLD analysis project Ga0136633, IMG submission 105494) | Polar desert sand microbial communities from Dry Valleys, Antarctica - metaG UQ83 (22.06) | ecosystem: Environmental > Terrestrial > Soil > Desert | place: Antarctica: Dry Valley...
CCTGCACTACGCGATGCAGAAGAACTGGGGCTTCGCCCGGCTGGCCAAGCACACCTACGACGAGTCGCTCGACGAGATGCGGCACGCCGACATGCTCATCCACCGGATCCTGTTCCTCGAGGGTCATCCGAACCTGCAGCGGCTGGGCTCGCTCCGCATCGGAGAGCGGGTGCGCGAGCAGCTCGAGGCTGACATGGCGATCGAGCTGTTCGCCATCGAGACGCTGCGCCGCGGCGTGCAGGTCTGCCGCGACGTCGACGACACCGTCACGCGGCTGATGTTCGAGGACATCCTCAGCAGCGAGGAGGAGCACGTCGACTGGCTGGAGACGCAGCTCTCGCTCATGAACGAGCTGGGCGACCAGGAGTACCTGGCCTTGCAGGTCGGCCACGAGGGCTGACCGCCGCCTCGAGTGGTGCGACGATCGGCGGCACCGATCTCGGAGGTACGGATGTCCACGCCGGCGCTCGAGCTGCACGACCGCGTCCCCGAGCGGGTGCTCGCGGTCGTCGCCCACCCCGACGACCTGGAGTACGGCGCCGCGGCCCTGGTCGCGCGCTGGACCCGCGCCGGCGCCGAGGTCGTCTACCTGCTTGCCACCCGCGGGGAGGCCGGGATCGACGGGATGCCGCCGGCCGAGGCGGCGCGGGTCCGGACCGAGGAGCAGATCGCGAGCGCCGCCGTGGTGGGGGTGTCGACGGTGGAGTTCCTCGACCACCCGGACGGGACCGTCGAGCTCGGGCTGCCGCTGCGCCGCGACCTCGCCGCCGCGATCCGGCGCCACCGCCCCGACACGGTGCTGCTGTTCAACCACCGCGAGACGTGGGGGCCGGGCCGGCTGAACTCCCCGGACCACCGCCACGTCGGGCAGGCCGCGCTCGAGGCGATCGGTGACGCCGGCAACCGCTGGGTCTTCCCCGACGCGGGCGGTGGCCTGCCGCCGCACGGCGGGGTGCGGGAGGCCCTGGTCTGCGGCTCGCCGCTGGCGACACACGCCGCCGACGTCACCGACACCGTCGACCTCGCCGTCGCCTCGCTGGCCGAGCATCGCGCCTACCTGGAGGGGCTGGGGGACCACCCGATGGCCGACCCCGAGATTCTGCGTGACTGGCTGGAGCTCGCCGGTCGGCAGGTGCAGGGCCGGGGCGCCGCCGTCACCTTCGAGCTGTTCGGCTTCTAGCGCCGAGGGGACGAGTCGCTGGCGCTTCCCGACGGGTCAGGGCGACACGCGCCGGAGCGGGGCCACCTCGTCCCCGGCGACCGGGGGAGCGTGGCCCGCGCCGGCCACGGCCCGGGACCACAGGTGCCCCTGCGCCCGGTCGCACCCCAGCTCGGTGAGGGTGTGCGCCTGGCGCGGCGTCTCGACGCCCTCGCCCGTCGTCCGCAGCCCCAGCCCACGGGCCATCTGCACGATGCCGGTGACGATGGCCCTGTCGAAGGTGCTCGCGGTGAGGCCGGTGACGAACGACCGGTCGATCTTGACCTCGTCGACGGGGAGCTCGCGCAGGTAGCCGAAGCCGGCGAAGCCCGTCCCGAAGTCGTCGAGCGAGATGCGCACGCCCTGCGCCCGGCACTCGGCGAGGACGTCCAGCGCCGTCGCCAGGTCCTGCATCAGGGCGGTCTCGGTGATCTCGAGGACCAGCCTCCCCGCTGCCAGCCGGCTGGAGCTCAGGCAGTCCTGAACGGTCCGGGCCAGCGACCGCTCGCACAGCTGGCGGGCGGACACGTTCACCGCCAGGTCGTGCGCCGGCCCGGGCCAGCTCGCCACCTGGTGGCAGGCCTCCGACAGCACGAACGCGCCGAGGTCGTGGATGAGGTCGTCGGACTCGGCCGCCTCGATGAAGTCCTCGGCGGGGAGCAGGCCGAGCTCGGGGTGTGCCCACCGCACGAGCGCCTCGACGCCCACGACGGCGCGACTGCCGAGATCGACGACGGGCTGGTAGAACACGCGCACCTCGCCGTCGGCCAGGCCCTGCCGGAGGGGCGGCACGAGGCCGCCGGCGGCGGAGCTCTGCGCGCCGAGGCTCTGGAACATCACCACGCGACCGGAGCCTGCCTGCTTGGCTTGGTGGACGGCAGCGACGCACTCCCGCAGGAGCTCGTCGACCCGCCTGCGCCCGGCGAGCATCGTCACGCCGACGCTGGCGCTCGGCGTGATGAGCGTGCCGCCCGCCCGCGCCGAGCGCTGCAGCAGCGCCTGCAGGCGGGACGCGAGCGCCAGCGCCTGCTCCGGCGTCTCGACGCCCTCGACGAGCGCCACCAGCTCGTCACCACCGAGCCGGGCGCAGGTGTCCTCCGCGCTCAGGGCACGGTCCAGGCGCTGGGCCAGGCCGCGGATGAGGTCGTCACCGGCGTTGTGGCCCATGCTCCGGTTGACGGCCTTGAAGTCGTCGAGGTCGAACAGCAGCAGGGCGCCCAGGTCGGCGCGCCGGCTCTGCCCGTGCCGGATGCGGTCGGCGAGCATGGCGCGGTTCGCCAGCCCGGTCAGCGGGTCGTGCAGGGCGAGGCGGGTGACGCGCTGCGCCGCAGCCAGCCGGTCGGTCACGTCGCGCAGGTGGATGATCACGGCGCGGACGCTCGGATCGGCGACGTGGTCGGCGATCGCGGCGTCGGACCACCGCCAGAGGCCGTCGCGCCCGCGGACGCGGACCTCCAGCGTGGTGCTGCCCGAGCCGTCGTCGCACGCCGCCAGGGCGCGCGCCAGCACGGGTGCGTCCTCGGCGTGCAGCAGGGTCATCACCGACTGCCCGACCACCTCGTTCGGGCTCCACCCGTAGACGTTGCTCACCGCCGGGCTGGCGAAGCGGATGAATCCGTCCAGCCCGACGACGAGCGCGGCGTCGATGGAGTCCTCGAGCAGCGGCTGCATCGCGTCGCCCATAGCGGTCGAGACGCCGACGAGAGCGACGACGTCGCCCGAGGTCGACCGCACCCCGGTCGTGGTCACGAGCGCCCGGAACGACGAGCCGTCGCGGTGGCGCACGGTGAAGCCCCCCGACCAGGGCTCGCCGGCCCGGAGCGCGGCGAGGATGTCGTCGGGGTCGCGCCTCGAGACCTCCGAGACCGTGAGCGTCCCGATCGGACGGCCGAGCACCTCGGCCTCCGACCAGCCGTAGAGGCGCTCGGCGGCGGCGTTCCAGGAACGGACGATCCCGGCGGGGTCGGTGACGATGACCGCCTGACCGATCGCGGCCAGCACGTCGTCCCCTGTGTACTGCGCCGGTGTGCCGATGCCGTCCATGCGACCCCCTCGCGCCCACGCGGTGCTGACGTCCCTGGCGGTAGGCGCGCCCACGGTACGCCCGTTGATGTCGGCAGGGCGTGCGCCGGAACCTCGCCGTCCCTTCAGGTGGGATCTGGCTACCGGTACGCCCAAACCGCGGTCCCGACCGGGGCGGCGCCGCTCGCCCACAGCCAGTCCATCGCTGCGTTGGTCGTGCGGACGCACCCGTGCGACGCCGGGTACGGCGGCACGCTCGGGTACCCGTGCACCGCCACGCCCTCGTAGAAGTACTTCGGCCGGTAGAGGCGTCCGAGCGGGTTGGTGCGGTAGCCGTCGATCTGACGCTCGACGCGGAAGCGACCGGTCGGCGTCGTGCCGTACGACCGGCCGGTCGAGATGTCGAGCACGGCTCGGGTGCTGCCGTCGGACACGACGACGAGCACCTGCCGGGTCAGGTCGATCTCGAGCAGGTCGCCGGTGCTCGAGCGCGGCCGCACCCAGTCGGCGGTCGCGAGTGCCGACCGGGTGAGCGGTCCGACGACACCGTCCCGGGCCAGTCCGCTGACCTTCTGGAACGCGACGACGGCGTGCGCCGTGTCGTGGGCGAAGAGCTCATCAGGGACGCCGAGCCAGTAGCCGAGCCGGTGTGCCACCGGCTTCAAGAGGGCGTAGACCTCGCCCTGCACCGATCCGTGGTTGGAGTGCAGGTCGGGCGCCACGACGTACCGCCCCTCCCAGACCTCGTCGATGCGGTCCGCGCGGGTGCGGCGGCGGCGCTCGAGCAGCCGCTCGAGCTCTGGCGGCCGTGGACCTCGGACGATCGTCGTCATCGCGGCTCCTGCCACGAGGTGGACGGTAGGCGCGCTGGGCGGCGCGCTCCCAGGGTCGTCCGCAGCGGCGGTCCCGTCCACAGTCCGACCGGACGCCCGGCGGCCGACCTCGGGGACACCGCCGGGGCCGCCGTCGCCGCCCGGCGCGCTTTCGTGTCACGGCGCCCGCAGGTGGGCCAGCTGGACCTCGGCGGTGACGAAGCGCCGGTCCAGCGGGTCCTGGCTGAACAGGAACCGGTGAAACAGCGCTGCCAGCAGGCGTTCCAACACCCGGTCGGTGTCGGGCTCGCGCACCACCTCGCCATCGGCGCCGGGACCGACCCAGCGCCGCTCACGCCTGCGCCATCGGAGTCGCTCATCGGGCCGCCAGCGCCGTCGCCCACGAACCGCGTCAGGCGGCGGCCCGCGTCGCCACGATGGCGCTGCGTGCAACGGCGGGGCAGTCGGTGATGACGGCGTCCGCGCCCAGCCGCACGCAGCGGCGGAGAGCGCGGTGGCGGTTCACCGTCCACGGAACCACGGCAACGCCGAGCGCGTGCGCTCGCGACACTGCCTCGGGCTCGGCGAGCAGCGACAGCACGTGCGGGTGGATCTCGTCGTGCCCGGCGGCCAGAGCCTGCCGCAGCAGGGCATGGGGACGGTCGAACGGCGTGCCGAGCAGGGCTGTCCGCACGGCGAGGCCTGTCAACGGCAGGAGCCGGCGCACGCTCAGCGCGACCTGGGGCGAGAAGGAGGAGACGGTCACGTCCATCGGCAGGCCTTGCCCGTGCAGCGAGATGAGCTGAGCGAGCAGAGCGAGACTTGTCCGTGCTGCCGCCGCCGGCCCGGGCGGGGGAGCCTTGACCTCGAGCACCACCCGGCGGCCCGAGGCGATCACGAGCACGTCCTCGAAGCGGGCCAGCGTCACGCCGGACGCCGCGGCGACGTCCTGCAGCTCCTCCCAGCGGCTCGTCGACACGACGGCCGGGGAACCGGTCAGGCGGGTGAGGTCGAGGTCGTGCGAGACAGCCAGCACGCCGTCGAACGTCAGCCGGAGATCGATCTCGACGCCGTCGGCACCGCTGTCGAAGGCCGCAGCCACCGCGGCGGCAGAGTTCTCTGGGCAGTGGACGGACGGGAGCCCGCGGTGGGCGAGGACCAGCATGGAGCAGACGGTCTCCGAGCCAAGTGACGAGACAGCGGGAACCACGTGGACAGCAGACGACCGGTCCAGGGCCAACCGTCGCACCTGAGCGGGACCTTCGGCCCTGTCGGGGCCGTCTTCTCAGCGGCAGGCTCGGCGAAGCCTCGGCCCGACCGGCCCGAGCGGAGGGGACCCTGCCGTGAGCTCGCTCGACCTTGCGCGGTGGCAGTTCGGCATCGTGACCGTCTACCACTTCCTGTTCGTGCCGTTGACCATCGGCCTCTCGGTCCTGGTCGCGATCATGCAGACCCGCTGGCACCGCACGGGCGATGTGCGGTGGCTCAAGATGACGAAGTTCTGGGGGAAGCTCTTCCTCATCAACTTCGCGCTCGGCATCGTCACCGGCCTGGTACAGGAGTTCCAGTTCGGGATGAACTGGTCGGACTACAGCCGCTACGTCGGAGACATCTTCGGCGCCCCCCTCGCCATGGAGGGGCTGCTCGCGTTCTTCCTGGAGTCGACCTTCATCGGCCTGTGGATCTTCGGGTGGGACCGGCTGCCGCCCCGCGTGCACCTGGCCTGCATCTGGATCGCGTCGATTGGCATCAGCCTGTCCGCCTACTTCATCCTCGCGGCCAACTCGTGGATGCAGCACCCGGTCGGCTTCCGGATCAACGAGGAGGCGGGCCGGGCCGAGCTCACCAGCATCTGGGCCGTGCTCAGCAACCCCACTGTGCTCGCCGCCTGGCCGCACACCATCGCCGGCGGGTTCGTCGTCGGCGGCATCTTCGTGGGCTCTGTCAGCGCGTGGTCGATGCGACGCGGCCGGGACACCGACGCCTTCCGCAGCACCGCCAAGCTCGGCTTCGTCACCGCTCTCGTCGCGACGGCCGTGGTGTCGGTGAGCGGTCACGCGTTCGCGCAGGTGATGACCGAGCAGCAGCCGATGAAGATGGCTGCTGCGGAGGCGCTCTGGGAGACCGAGGACAGTGCCGGCTTCTCGCTGTTCGCCGTCGGTGACATCGAGAACGGCCGCAATCACATCAACCTGCAGATCCCCGGTGCGCTGTCGTTCCTCGCCACCAACTCCTTCGACGGCCAGGTCCGCGGCATCAACGACCTGCAGGCGGAGTACGAAGCCACCTACGGCCCGGGCGACTACCGGCCGGTCATCGGCATCACCTACTGGACCTTCCGCCTGATGATCGGGTTCGGGGTGCTGGCGGGAGCGGTGGCTCTGGCCTGGGTGTGGGCGCTGCGGCGCGGACGTACGCCGACCAACCGCTGGCTGCTGAGAGCCGGCATCTGGGCCCTGCCGCTGCCGTTCCTCGCCAACTCCATGGGCTGGATCTTCACCGAGATGGGGCGCCAGCCCTGGACGGTGTTCGGGGTGCTGTTCACGGCCGACAGCGACTCACCGACCGTGCAGGCCTGGCAGGTCGCCACCTCGCTCGGCACCTACACCGTCGTCTACGCCGTACTCGCCGTCGTGGAGGTCGCGCTGATCCTCAAGTACGTCCGCGCCGGCCTCCCCGACGTGGCCGCCCCGGCCGACGCCGCCCCCGACGACGAAGCCGAGCGCCCGCTCGCCTTCTCCTACTAGGAGGCTCCGTGGAGCTGACCACCGTCTGGTTCGCGCTCATCGCCGTGCTGTTCATCGGCTACTTCGTGCTGGAGGGCTTCGACTTCGGCGTCGGCATGCTCGCGCCCGTGCTGTCCGAGGACGACACCGACCGCCGCGTCGTCATCAACACCGTCGGCCCGGTCTGGGACGGCAACGAGGTGTGGCTCATCACCGCCGGCGGCGCGCTGTTCGCCGCCTTCCCGGAGTGGTACGCCACCCTGTTCAGCGGCTTCTACCTGCCGCTGCTGGCGATCCTGGTGGCGCTCATCGTGCGCGGCGTCGCCTTCGAGTTCCGAGGCAAGGGAGACACCGCGCTCTGGCGGGCCCGCTGGGACCGCGCGCTGTTCTGGAGCAGCCTGCTGCCGGCCTTCCTGTGGGGGGTCGCCTTCGCCAGCATCCTGCGCGGTGTGCCGCTCGACGCCGACCACGAGTGGGCCGGTTCGCTGCTGGACCTGCTGTCGCCGTACGCCCTGCTGGGCGGCCTGACCACGCTGCTGCTGTTCCTGCTGCACGGCGCCGTCTTCATCTCGCTCAAGACCGACGGCGGCGTACGGCACCGCGCGCGGGCTCTGGCCGCGCGGCTGGCCCCGCCGACGGTGGTGGTGGCCGCCGGCTTCCTGCTCTGGACCCACGCCCAGACCGGCAACGTCCGGTCGGCTGCCCTGTCGGTGGTGGCAGCGCTGAGCCTGATAGCGGCGACGCTGCTGGTGCGCACCCGGCGCGAGGGCTGGGCGTTCACGGCCACCGCCCTCACGATCGCGGCTGCCGTGGGCGCGATGTTCCTCGCGCTGTTCCCGGACGTGCTGCCCTCGACCGTGGCGGGCAACGGCCTCACCGTCGAGAACGCCTCGTCCACCGACTACACGCTCGAGATCATGACGTGGGTCGCGGTCTTCGCGACGCCCGTCGTCGTCGCCTACCAGGCGTGGAGCTACTGGGTGTTCCGCAAGCGGATCAGCCGGGACCACATCGCGCCGGCCCTCCCGCTGCAGCGCGGTCCGCGCGACGACCGGGCCGGCCTGCCCAGGTGAGCCGACCGCTCGACCCGCGGCTGCTGCGTGAGGCGCGCGGCGCCCGCACCGCCGTCGTGGCCGCCGTCGGCCTGGGGCTGGTCACCACCGGACTGGTGCTCGTGCAGGCGGGGTTGCTCGCACGGGTGCTGGCCCGCGCGCTGCTCGAGCGCGACGCCGGCCTCGCCGAGCTCGGTCCGGAGCTGGCCGCGCTCGCCGTCGTCATGGCGGCCCGCGCAGGGGTGTCGTGGGCGCAAGCGCTTGTCCAGGCCCGGTGCGCCGCTGACGTGCGCTCGACGCTGCGCCGCCGGCTCGTCCGGCATGCCCAGGCCCTCGGACCGTCCTGGCTGGCCGGCGAGCGGGGCGGGGAGCTGACGGCGCTGGTCACGCGCGGCCTCGACGCCCTGGACCCGTGGTTCGGGCGCTACCTGCCGCAGCTGGTCCTGGCGGTCCTCGTGCCGATCGCCGTGCTCGTACGCATGGCGACCGTGGACCCCCTCTCGGCGCTGGTCGTGGGGCTCACGATCCCGCTGATCCCGGTGTTCATGGTGCTCGTCGGGCTGCACACGCAGCAGCGGACGGAGCGCTCCTACGACCGGCTGGCGGCGCTGTCCGGCCACTTCCTGGACTCGATGCGGGGGCTGCCGACGCTGCGCGTGCACGGGCGCGCCGCGGGTCACGCCCGGTCGGTGCGGGCGGCCGGGGAGGCGCTGCGCACGAGCACGTTGCGGACGCTGCGGGTGGCGTTCCTGTCGGCCCTGGTGCTCGAGCTGCTCGCCACCCTGTCGGTGGCTCTTGTCGCGGTGCAGGTCGGCCTGCGTCTGGTGCACGGCGACCTGCCCTACGAGAGCGCGCTCCTCGTCCTGCTGCTGGCGCCGGAGGCGTACCTCCCGCTGCGCCGGGTCGGGGCCGAGCACCACGCGTCGCAGGACGGAGCCGCGGCGGCCGAACGGGTCTTCGCCGTCCTCGAGACACCGCTGCCGGCCGCGGGATCGGCTCCCGTGACCGGTGGCGGGACGACCACCCTCGAGGGCGTGACGGTGCGCCTCCCGGGCCGGGACGCACCGGTGCTCGACGACGTGCACCTCGAACTGCGCCGCGGCGAGCGGGTGGCACTGGTCGGGCCCAGCGGGTCGGGGAAGAGCGTGCTGCTCGACGTGCTGCTGCGCTTCCGGGTCCCGCAGCAGGGCCGGTTGCTGCTGGGCGGGGACGACCTCGGCGGGACCGACCCGCGGGCGTGGCGGGCCAGGATCGCCTGGCTCCCGCAGTCGCCGCACCTGCTGGCCGGGACGGTCGCCGACAACGTGCGTCTGGGTCTGCCCGCGGCGCCGCGGGCCGCTGTCGCCCGCGCGTTGGCTGCCGTCGGCCTGCCGGGCACGGAGGACGTCCAGCTCGCCGAGGACGGCGCGGGCCTGTCGGCCGGACAGCGCCGGCGCCTGGCGCTGGCCCGGGCGCTCCTGCGGGTCGAGGTGCTGGGTGCCTCGCTGCTGCTGCTCGACGAGCCCACGGAGAGCCTGGACGCGGCCAGCGCAGCAGTGGTCCGCGCGGTGCTGGCCGACCTTCCCCGCACCGTCACGGTGGTGACGGCGACGCACGACCCGGGCCTGGCAGGGGCGGCCGACCGGATCGTGCGCGTCGACGCGGGCCGGCTGGTCGAGGACGGCGTCCGCGCCGCGGCGGTACCGGCGTGACCCGGTTGCGTCGCGACCCGCTGTGGCGGGTGCTCGCGCTGGCTGCACCGGTGCGAGCGCGGCTCCTGCTGGCTGCGCTCCTGGCGGTGGGCACCGTCGGCTGCGCCGTCGCCCTGGCCGGTGTCTCCGCCTGGCTGCTGGCGACGGCCGCCGGTCAGCCGCCGGTGCTCTCGCTCGCGGTCGCGGTCGTGGGGGTCCGGGCGTTCGGACTGGCCCGTGGGGTGAGCCGCTACGTCGAGCGGCTGGCCGGGCACGACGCCGCCCTGCGGGTGCTGTCCGGCACCCGCTCCGACGTGTGGACGGCTCTCGAGCCGCTGGTGCCCGGGGGGCTGCCCGGGTCCAGCCGTGGCGACCTGCTGGAGCGCCTGGTGGGCGACGTGGACGCGCTGCAGGACCTCTACCTGCGGGCGCTCGCGCCGCCCGTGGTGAGCGCCGCGATCGGCGCACTGGCGGTCGGCTTCTCCCTCTGGTTGCTGCCCTCCGCGGGCCTCGCCCTGGCCCTCGGGCTGGTGGTCGCGGGAACCGCGGTCCCGGCGGTCGTGGTGCTCGTCGACAGGCGGGCCGCACGTCAGCGCGCTCCGGCTCGCAGCCGGCTGACCGCGGCGACCGTCGAGGCGCTGGCGGGTGCGGCCGACCTGGAGGCGCACGGCGCCGCGGATGCCGCTCTGGAGCGGATCCTCACCGCAGACGAGGAGCTGCGCAGCACCGGGCGCTCGGCCGCACGAGCCGCGGGCCTCGCGGAGGGGCTGCAGGTGCTCGCGGGCGGCCTGGTCGTGCTGGCCGTCCTGCTGGCGGGGGTGCCCGCTGTGGCCGCCGGGACCGTGGACGGCGTCACCCTGGCCGTGCTCGTCCTGGTCGCCTGGGCCTGCCAGGAGGTGACGGCGCCGCTGCCCGACGCCGCGCGGGCGCTGGTGTCGGCGCGCGCCGCCGGCGTGCGCCTGCTGGAGGTGCTGGACGCTCCGGCTCCCGTGCCCGACCCGGTCGAGCCGCGAGCGCTCCCGGAGGGCCCGCTCGGCGTCGCCGTGCGCGAGCTGGTCGTGCGCTACCCCGGCGCCGCGCGTCCCGCACTGGACGGCGTGGACCTCGACCTGCCACCCGGCCGCCGGGTGGCGCTGGTCGGACCGAGCGGATCGGGCAAGAGCACGCTGGTCGACGTTCTGCTGCGCTTCCGCGAGCCCACCTCCGGCTCGGTGCTGCTGGGCGGGGTCGACGTGCGCACCTGCGCCCAGGACGACGTCCGTCGGGTGGTGTCGGGCTGCCTGCAGGGCGCGCACGTGTTCGCCACGACCCTGCACGACAACCTTCTGCTCGCCCGCCCCGCCGCCGGCGCCGTCGAGGTCGAGGCGGCAGCACGTGCGGCCGGGCTGGCGGAGTGGGCCCGGTCCCTCCCGCAGGGCTGGCAGACCCCGGCCGGCGAGGCGGGGGCGCTGCTCTCCGGCGGTCAGGCCCAGCGGCTGTCGCTGGCCCGAGCGCTACTGGCTGACCCGCAAGTGCTGCTGCTCGACGAGCCGACAGCTGGTCTGGACCGGCAGCTCGCGGACGCTGTCACGGCGGACGTCCTGCGCGCCACCCGCGGGCACACCGTGCTGCTCGTGACCCACCGGCTGGCCGGCCTGGACGAGTTCGACGAGGTGGTGGTGCTCGATGCGGGCCGCGTCGTCCAGCGCGGACCGGCCCGCGAGCTGCGCGCCGTGCCCGGACTGTTCCGGGAGCTCCACCAGGCGGAGCAGGCCGCTGACGCCCTGCTCAGCCTGCCGCGACCGCAGCGTCCGTCGGCGCGCATCGCACAGCTGGAGGGTCAACGGTGACGCGCGCCGTCCTGGTCACCGGGGCCACCGGCACGGTCGGGCGGGCGCTGGTCGGCGAGCTGCTGGCAGCAGGTGAGACCGTCCGGGCCGGTGTGCGGGACCCCGCCGCCGCCGACCTGCCCTCGGGCGCGCAGCCGGTGCGGCTCGACCTGCTTGACCCGACCACGGCCGCTCCCGCACTGGCCGGTGTCGACCGGCTGTTCCTGCTGCGACCGCCCGCGATCAGCGACGTCACCACGGCGCTGGGGCCGCTCGTGCACGCGGCGGCGGCGGCCGGGGTGCGTCGAGTGGTGGTCCTGTCCGTGATGGGAGTCAACCCGGCCCTCCCGCACTGGCGGATGGAGCGGATGGTGCAGAAGGCGGGTCTGTCGATGACCGCGCTGCGCCCCTCGTACTTCGCCCAGAACCTGCTCACTGCCTTCGGTCAGGAGCTCCGCGAGCACTCGCGGCTGCGGCTGGCCTGCGGGAGCGGTCGGGTCTCCTTCGTGGACACCCGCGACGTGGCTGGAGTTGCTGCTCGCGTCCTCGTCGATCCCGATGCCCATCCGGCCGGGCCGAGGACGTTGACCGGTCCGGAGGCGCTCGACTTCTCGCAGGCGGCCGCCCTGCTGTCGGACGAGCTCGGTCGCCAGATCAGGTACGAGCCGTGCAACCTGCTGACCCGGCGGCGGACGCTGCGCGAGCAGGGCGCCGATCCGGCGTACGTCCGCGTGCAGCTCGTGATCGACGTGACGACACGGCTCGGTCTGGCGAAGCGGGTGACCCGCGGTGTCGAGGACGTGCTGGGCCGGCCGGCGACGACGCTGGGCTCGTTCGTGCACGACCACCGCGACAGCTGGGCGTAGCCCGTCCCGGCTGGAGGCTCAGGCTGGCCGGCTGACGCTGTCGCCTCGGACCCGGCCGCCGCTGGCCCGGCACCTCCGGGACCTTGTGCCCTGTCCAGCGAGCCCGGCGGCCCGCACCCTGGCGAAGCGCCAGATCTGCTGCTGACCGGCTTCTCGTCAGTGCACATCACCACGGCGCCCGCTGACGCGAGGAGCAGCCATGACCCCCACCACCAGCCGGGCCCTTCGAGGGGCCGACCAGCCGCCCGGCCTCCTGAGGGCCAGCGATGTCATGACCAGTGACGTGGCCACCGTGTCACCCACGACGACGGTCGGCCAGGCCATGACGTCCATGCGGACCCTGGGCGTCCGGCATCTGCCTGTGGTGGATGACGGTCGGTTCTCCGGGATCGTGGACGACCGGCTCGTCGCCCTGGCACTGCTCACGGCAGGCGGTGTCCGTGAAGCCCTGGAGCAGCCGGTCAGCACGGCCATGACGCACTACGTGCCGCAGGTCGCTCCGGGTGAGTTCCTCCAGCGCATCGCGCACCTGCTGAGCACCAGCCGGTGCGACGCCATCGTCGTCATCGATGCGCAGGAGCACCTGCTCGGCATCATCACCATGGTCGACGTCGTCAACGCCGTGGCCCGCGGCGGCGTGCCCGTCACCGCTGCTGGGGCACCGTCATGAACAGGATCGTCGTGGGCGTCGACCCGAGCCCGTCGGGTGCCGCCGCCTTGGAATGGGCTCTGCGGGAGGCGGTCTCGACGAGCGCGTCCCTGTCCGCGGTCCGGGCCTGGAATCCCAGCGCGTACGCCATGGAGGCGTACGCCTACGCCTCACGCGACGTCGTACCGGTGGAAGCGGCCGCCGCGCAGCGCGAGGCCGACGAGCAGCTCAAGCTCGCCAAGGAGCGCGTGCCAGGGTCGGGCACGATCGCGTCCACCGCGACCGCCGTCTTCGGCTCGGCGTCGCAGGTGCTCATCGAGCAGGCGAAGGACAGCGTGCTGATCGTCGTCGGTTCGCGCAGCAACGGAGCCCTGTCCCGGGCCGTGCTCGGTTCGGTCAGCTCCTCGGTCCTGCACCATGCGACCGGCCCCGTCACGATCGTGCCGGAACCCCGCGACAGCGACGGAGCCTCGCCGCGCGTCATCGTCGGCGTCGACCACTCCCCGGCCGCACTCACCGCCCTGGCCGCCGGAGCCGAGCAGGCCCTCAGACGCGGCCTGACCCTCGTGCCCGTCTACGTGCACGAGCCGATCGAGATGCCGCGAGGTGCTGAGCACGCGCCGGATCTCGCGCTGCTCGAGGACAGCGAGCGCCACGTGCTCGACGCAGCAGCCAAGCGCGCAGGCGCCACAGACGTCCGGGCCGAGGTCCGGGTCGGGAACCCCGTCGTCGAGCTGCTGGCGACCGCGCGGCCGCAAGACCTCATCGTCGTCGGCTCCCGCGGTCGCGGCGGCTTCAGCGGGCTGCTCCTGGGATCGACCAGCACGCAGCTCGCGCAGCACGCACCGTGCCCCGTCCTCGTCGTCCGCCCCTGACGGCGGCTGCTCTCGGTCGCAGCCCTCCTCCGGCATGAGCGCCAGCATCTGCGTCCTCGGTGTCGCCTGGCTCGGCACCACCTTCGTGACAGCGCACGTCCCGCCGCAGCCTTCGGCTCGGCCGGCTACCGCTGTGCCAACCCCGGCGCGGTCGACTCCCGCAGCGGCACCCCGACCTCCGGGCTGTCCAGGGCGGTCTCGTGCCCTTCCTCGGCGCTGCGGACCTGCATCGCCTTCCCCAGCAGCACGCCGAAAACGATCTTGCTCACGACGTCGGCGACCGTGAAGAGGTAGTGCCGGGTCACCGCGCCCTCGGCGCTGAAGCTCACTGCCGGTACCAGGTAGGCGATCGGGTACAGCCCCCAGCTGAAGAAGAACAGCCAGCCGATGTTCTTCACCGTCCGGCCGACCCGCGGCGACAGGTGTGGCAGCTGCCGACGGATCTCTCGGAAGACCAGGTAGGAGAACCACAGGTACGGCACGGTCGCGAGCGCGCCCCAGACGAGCATGGTCACCGGCAGCCCGTCGCGGCCCTGGTACTCGTACAGCTGGCCGATGTAGCCGGTGACGACCATCAGCGCCCCGCCGACCACCAACTGGGTGCGCAGCCGGTAGACCGCCGAGCGGGTCAGGTGGAACACGAACAGCAGCTGCACCAGCAGCAGCGGGACGTCGATGAGCCAGTTCGGATAGCGGTAGGAGTGGCTGAAGGTCACTCCCTCGGCGACCGCGTAGCGGCCGGTCGAGCTGTCGAGCTCCATCGCCTGGACCCAGCTGATCTCCAGTCGCAGCAGCAGGAAGGCGGCGCTGACCATCACGACCGCCGACAGCTGGGCGGCCGGTCGGTAGCGCAGCGCCACCTTGCTCGTGCTGTGCAGGAAGTAGACCAGCGCGGCGAGGTGCGCGGCCACGCCCACCGTGAGCACGCTGGTGATCAGGTCGTACTGCACGGGCGTGAACTGCAGGTAGTTCTCCATGTTGGGCGGCACGGCATTCCTCCGGGGGTCAGGGGAGTCGGACGTGAGCGGCGATGGTCAGGCGACTTCGAGCCGGTCATCCCTGGACAAGGCTCGGAGCCGACCGAGGTCGACGATGCTCCAGCCCACCTTCGACAGGATCGGCAGCAGCACGAACAACGCGGTGTCGGTGCGGTCCCCGAAGACACCCACGCCGGAAGGCCCGAGCAGCCAGATCACCGGGTAGCCCGTCCAGAGCACCGCCAGCAGCACCGACACCTCCTTGTGCACGGCCGCCATCTCCGGTGGCTGCTGCAGGGCGACCCGGCGCAGGGGTACGGCGACGAGGTAGAAGATCACCAACAGCGCGACGACGCCGGCGGCGTAGAGGGCGTAGCGCGCCGTGCTGTCCTCCTGCAGGTCGGCGAGCAGCCCGCACGTGATCATGATGACGTCGGCGAGGACGAGCGCGGCCACCAGGTCCCAGCGCTTCTTCGGCAGCGCATGCATGGCGGTCAGCGACAGCGCCACGAGCAGCAGCGGCGTGCTGACCAACCAGTCGGCGTAACGCGCCCAGTACGTCGTCTGCCGGCGACCTCGGTCTGCCCCCGCCCAGCGCCATGACGGCGTACCAGAGACCGGACCACAGCGGGATGGCCGTGGCCACGGCGTACTCGAGGCGCGGGACGCCGCGCGGGTCGCGGCTCCAGGCCACGAACAGGGCCGCGCCGGCGGCCATGACGGCGACGTAGGACCACAGCAGCAGGGTGCTCATGCGGGGCTCCAGGGGCACGGGAACGCCTGCATCCTGCACGCTCGACCACCCTGCAAACCGGGCCGGACGCGACGATCCGATGACGGTCGGCGGGCGATCGTTCCCCGGGAAGCGGCGGTGCCGGCCCTCGGTCATGCGCGGCTCGGACGCGTCGTGCGTTCAGCTCAGGCCGCATCTTGCGGTGCCGGGACCGCGGTCAGGTCAGCCGTCCAGGTCGGTGAGCTCGAACCACAGCGGAGCGTGGTCACTGAGCCCGTCGAACACCGGGTCCTCGTCCCGCACCCTGACCCGGCTGGCGGTGCCGGAGTCGGTGAGGACCCGGTCCACCTGGTACGGGGGTGACTGCCTCGTCGCGCGCTCGCTCTGCCAATCGCGGGTCGTCAGGTCCACCAGCCCGCTGTGCTCCAAGCGGTCGAAGTACTCGGCCCCGCAGCCGTGACCGGCGTGATCGGCGTCCCACGCCAGGCACTCGTTGAGGTCTCCAGCGCACAGCACCGGTCCGCGCGCAGCCAGCGCCGCCAGCCCGGCGGCGGCCACGTCGCTCCACCAGGGGCCGGCCTCGCAGGCGCGGGGCTGCGGCAGACGGTCGGTCTGCAGCGCGCCGTCGTAGCGGGCCGGCCGGGCGTGCAGCGAGACGAGAGCGAGCGGCGCCTGCGCCGGCACCGCCAGGCGCAGCACGACCACGTACGCCCCGAGCTGATCCAGCAGGGTCCCGGTCTCGGTCATGCTCGCCTGCTCGGCCAGGTCGCGCCGCAGGACGATCGCGGACCGGCACGTTCCCCAGTCACCCGCGGCGGACGCGGCTTGGGGCACCACCACGTGGCTCTCCGGGACGGACAGCGCCGCATGGGGCATCTCCTGCAGGAAGAGCACGTCCGCCTCGGCCGCCGTCGACGTCAGCCAGGGCAGCGCGGTGGGGGAGCGGCCCAGGTTGCGCGTCACGCAGAGAAGGGACATGCGAGGCACTGTCGCGCACACCGCCGACAATCTGGGCCGCGCCCGATCCAGAGGGCGAACGAATTGCCGGCAGAACCGGTCTCCTGGCCGCTACGCACGCACGTCGAAGCGATCGCTCATGCCGATGAGAGCGCGGGCGACATGGCGGTCGAGCGAGCGCATGCCGCTGGGAAGACCGGCGCGCGTGCGGTTGGCAGTCGGGCACCACTGTGCTGCTGTCTGGCGTCGAGAGTGGTGCTCGGTCAGGACGC
>Ga0136633_1001590_pt1 | contig 16601 bp, 14 predicted proteins | sample AntDrymeUQ832206_2_FD_105494 | JGI IMG/M metagenome (GOLD analysis project Ga0136633, IMG submission 105494) | Polar desert sand microbial communities from Dry Valleys, Antarctica - metaG UQ83 (22.06) | ecosystem: Environmental > Terrestrial > Soil > Desert | place: Antarctica: Dry Valley...
CGGCTCGTGCAGCCCCGACGCGAAACGCCGCCACTCGACGACGCCGTCCTGCGAGGCCAGGCCCTTGACCACCCAGACGTCGCCATCGAGGGTGACGCAGGCACCGGTGCCGTCGGCGAGGAACTGGATGTCGCTCACCCGTACCGCGCGCCGCCACGGATTCTCCGTCGGCAACGGCACATCGTCCACCACGTATGCGTCAGTGGATACTGACGGCTTGATCGTGGTGTACACCGGCTGTGGCCAGCGCGCGGCGGCGGGCGCGGTGGGCAGAGGGCGCAGCGCCACGGCCGGAGCGGCGCCCTCTGTGAACACTGCCACAGCAAAGCGCCGCGACGCCGAGTGCGCCGGGATGCGTACTGCCTGGACGACGCTCCCGCCCGGGCCGGCGAGTCGCTCGAGCACCGGGCGCGCGGCGCCGGCGGTGGCCAGGCTGACGTCGGCTCCGGGCGAAACCACGCCGAGCATGAGCCACGTCGTGCGTGTGGTTGCCGCGATGTCGAGGTGGCGGACCAGTGCATCGGCGCGGCCGGGCACGCCGGTCACCCACTCCTGCACGGGCGTGCCGGCGACCTCGTACTCCAGCACCGCACCGTCGCGCGTCAGGCGCACGGCGTTGAAGCGGCCGAGTTCAGCGGCGATCGGGCCGCGGCCCACTTCCTCGGGCGACGGCGCGGGCGTTCGCGGGTCGTCGAGCACCGGCGTGTCGCCTGACTGCCATCCCGCGTAGATCCCGTTGGCGATAGCGACGGGGCCGTCCGGCTCAGGCAGGGCCTTCTGTCCGGCGGGCGTCTTGCGGTCGGACTGGTGGTACGACCCGGGCGCGAGGGCCGTCGCCGTCACACCCTTGCCCCGCCACGCGGCTGCCACGCGCAGCAGGTCCGGATCGAACGCCAGCCAGAAACTGTCCTGGGTACCGGGAGCCGCCGCGCCCCCCGCCCTCACCACGATGGTGCGTGGCGACAGATTGGTGGACGGCGCCGTCGCGCCGGCGCGCCGCGCATCGAGCACCGACGAGAACAAGGGCGCGCCATCCTCGAGCCAGGGGCCCCAGTCGGGGCGTGGGGCGGGCCGGGGCGCCGGGGGCGAGGGCTGCGCAGAGTGCGCTGACTCCTTCGCACCGGGTGCGAGCGGCAATCGCGCCGTCAGGTCCCGCGACAACCGGGCCAACGCGTGCTGCGACGAGGACGGCCGCGCGCCTATCCCTGCCCACAGTGTCGCTCCGCCCAGCGAGGCCAGAGCCGCCGCCGCACACCACAGCCGCCAGCGGAGCGCACGAGGCGTCGTCAGCATCTCACCGCGAATGTTACTCCGGCCTTCGCACAGTCATGGCGGCGTTGCACACGCGCGCAGCCGCGACCAGGTCGAGCACGTCGCGATCAGAAGTGCCTACTCTCGCTGGAGACGAAGCAGGTCGCCGGGAGCCAGCGGCGTCTGCGCCAGCGTCCCTGCGCCGAACTCGAGGACCGTCTGAGCCTGGCGGGTGCCTGATACCAGGCGCCAGGCCGGCAACTCGGGATACACGCGAAGCACGCGGCCGTCAGCCGAGAGGAACACCACGTCGATGGCGATGCGCATGAACCATGTGTGGATCGACCAGGCCGGCGCCAGCAACAGCCCGTCTCCCACCATGAGACTGGACCGGCCCAGCAGCCCCACCATCCGCGTCCAGGCCGTACGCGCTTCCGACACCACACCGACGACCCGCCCCTCTGGCCCAACCACACGTACCCGTGGGGCGTCTACGCTCACGGCTTGCCGACGACCATCGTTCCGGCGACCGTCTCGCAGACGCGCGCGTGCTTGGCGGCGGTCGCCCTGGTCGACGCGCAGGTGAGGCGATACAGCGACGCGCCGCTGACGATGCTGTACTGCGTGATGTCGAGGTCGCCGGTCAGGCCGCTGGCGGCGTATCGCACCATCACCACCTTGTTGCCACCGAGTTCGCTCAGCGCGCTGCTGACCACGCGCGCATGCGGCGCCCGCTGCATCAACTGCTCGAGTTCGATCTCCTTGAAGGTGTCGTCGATTTCGTCCGGCTCGAGGGCCACCCGCAGTACCTGGTAGTCGAGCGCCAGGCTGGACTCACCCTTCTTCTGCATCAGCAGCGCGATGTTGCCGCCCGCTGCCGGTACCGCCACCCAGTCGTTCTTGGGGTAACTGAAGGCGACGTTGTACACCGCGCTCTTGTAGGGCTGGGTGTCCTTGGGCGCCAGCGGCTGCGCCAGCGCCGACGACGACAACGCGGCGATGCCGCATGCCGAGAGGAGCGTCGTGCACCACGACGCTCGCAGCCGGCTCGGCGAGCCAGCGCTACCGCCGCTTGCCCTGACCGCAATCGGATTGGTGCTCACGTTTTCTCTCCCACGTCCACGACCAGGACGCTGACGTTGTCGCGAGTGTCGGCCTCGATGGCCTGCCGCATCAGGCGCTCGGCCACCTCGTGCGGTGCGCCGAGAAACAGGCGCGGATCCATCTCTTCCAGCCCGACGACCCCGTGCAGGCCGTCGCTGCAGAGCAACAGGCGCACGTGCGCCGGGACCGGCATCTCGGCCATCGACGGGGTGACGTCGGCCTCGGCCCCGAGCGCGCGCGTCAGCGCGCGACGGGACCCTATCCGTTCGCCCGCTGCGTCGAGTTGATCCACGGTGGCCGCGTCGTCTTCGGTGAGCAGTCGACCCGGCCCGGGGTCCAGGCGATAGATGCGGCTGTCGCCGACGTGGGCAAACGACACGACGTTGCCCGACACGAGCACCGCGGCGACGGTGGTGGCCATCCCGAGCAGGCTGGGATCGGATTGCGAGGCGAGATGGACGCGCTGGTTGGCCAGGACCACGGCGGTGCGCAGCCGGTTGGACGTCGCCGAAAAGCGCGGGTCCCAGCCGAGCGGCCAGGTGTCGTCCTCGGCGTCGGCCGCCGAGCGTGCGATGTACCCGGCCAGTGTCTCGAGCGCGAGTTGCGCCGCGATCTCGCCGGCGTTGTGCCCACCAACGCCGTCGAAGATCGCGTAGAGGCCGTGGCGGTCCTCGCAGAGCACGCGGTCTTCATTGACCTCGCGCACGGGGCCCCGGTCAGTGGCGCTGCCGCCAACGGTGACGATGGTGGTGGCTCGCATCAGGCAGGAACGGCGACAGGTATCTCGACGGCGACCGTGTGCTCGAGCACTTCGGCCAGGGAGGTTTCGCCAGCCACGACCTTGGCGAGGGCGGCCTCTCGCAGCGTCCGCATGCCGTCGCGGTGGGCCTGGAGGCGAATCTCCGACACCGAGGCGCGGCGCATCACCATGTCCTCGATGGCCGGCGACATGCGGAGCACCTCGAAGATGCCGGTGCGGCCGCGGTAGCCGGCGCCGCCGCAGGCCGGGCAGCCGTGCGGCTCCCGGATCGACACGCGGCCATGGTGATGCAGCCGCTCGTACGCCGCGGTGAGCGGGTGGGTGCGGACGTCGATCTCGGCGGGCACCTTGCACTCCTTGCACAGCCGGCGCACCAGTCGCTGCGCGACCACGAGCCGCAGCGACGAGGCCACGATGAAGGACTCGAGCCCCATGTTCAGCAGGCGCAGCACGGCGCCCGCGGCGTCGTTGGTGTGCAGGCTCGACAGCACCATGTGCCCGGTCAGCGCGGCTTTCAGCGCGATATCGGCCGTCTCGGCATCTCGAACCTCGCCGACCATGATCACATCCGGGTCCTGGCGCAGGAAGCTGCGCAAGGCCATCGCGTAGGTCAAGTCTTCCGCGTCACACTGGACCTGGGTGACGCCGAGAATCCTCGACTCGACTGGGTCCTCGGCGGTGAGGATGCACTCGTCCTCGGTGTTGAGGCGGTCCAGCAGGGCATACAGGGTGGAACTCTTGCCGCTGCCGGTCGGGCCGGTCACCAGCAACAGACCATTGGGCAGATCGGACGCCTCTTCGAGCAGCGCCTTGGTTTCCGGATCGACGCCGAGGTCGCCTAAATCGCGCCGCTGGCGGGCCCGGTCGAGCACGCGCATGACCACCTTCTCACCGGAGATCGACGGCACCAGCGAGAAGCGCAGGTCGACCGGACGTCCCCACACCAGGTCGTACCCGATGCGTGCGTCGATGGGGGCGGCCGCCGTGGTCAGCGGGACGTCAGCCATCGCCTTGAGGCGAGCCGTGACGGGCAGGATGACCGATGGCGGCAGATCGTGCAGGACACGTAACGCGCCATCGACACGGGCTCGCACGCGAAGGCGCCCCTCCGACGGCTCGATGTGGATGTCGCTGGCCCCGGACTCGACCGATCGCGCGATGATCTGGTGGACCAGCCGGATGATGACGGGCTCGCGGGCCAGCAATTCAAGGCCCTGAGCGCCCTGTCCCAGCGTGTCCCTGGTGCGATTGGCAAACGAAGCGGCGCCGTCGACGTACTGACCGAAGGGCGCTTGCATGGTCTGCCCGTAGGCGGCCTCCGCGACGTCGAGCGAGGCCTCGCCCATGCAGCGGAGCGGTGCCTGCCCCTGCATCGCCGCGGCGTAGTGTTTGGTCAGCGCTGCGGTCACCGCCGGCTCGGTCGCCAGCAACGGCACGACCTGACAGCCCGACAGCGATTCGAGGCTGCGCCTGTACCGGGCATCGGTCGGATTGACCATGCACACGTGCAGCCGATTGACCTCCATCTGCGCCGGGAAGGCCATCATCGCCAGCCACACCTGCGCCGGCACGAGGGTGTTCACGCGGTCGAGGAAATCCGGGTACACCGTCATCAGCGAGGGGTCCACCGTCTTGATGCCGGTGATCTCCTCGAGGAGCATCCGTACGACCTTGTCGGTCGCCAGGTTCAGCGCCAGGACGGAGCCGGCCAGCGTGCCGCCGCGCGCCTGCTGGTACACCTTCGCCGTGTCGACCCGCGAGCTGTCGAGGGCCTTGGATGACACCAGCAGTTCGCCGAGCCGGCCGTCGAGCTCGGCGTCGGTCACTCGCCCCCTCCCTTGAGGGCGGCCAGCCGCTCCTGCGCCGCCGCCTTGCGGGCGTCACTGTCAGGCAGCCAGGAGGCGGCGCGCTGATACCAGGAGATGGCCTCGGTGGGCCGGTTGCGTGCATCGAACTGACGCGCCTTGCGGTAGGCATCATCGCCGGCGGCGGTCATCTTGGTGCGAGCGCCGTCGGCCTGACCGGACGCGCCGGCACGCTCGTACGCGGCGATCGCCCGGGGCCAGTCACCGCTCGCCTCGAGGGCTTGGGCATCGGCCAACGAGGCTTCGCGGGCGGCGGCCTGACCGCCTCGGGCCTGCGCGAGCAACGCCGTCGTGTCGCGGAAGTCGGGTTGCTGCGCGATCACGGCCTGGAAGGCGCGCTCCGCTTCAGCGAACCGGCCGGCGGCCAGCGCCCGCCTGCCGTCCTCGTAGCGCGTGACGACGGCGGGGTTGTCCTTGGGGGCCGCTGGCGGCGCGCGCCTAGGCCGTGGCTGGGCAGCCGGCCGCGACGGCGGAGTGACCATGCCGGCACCCGGTGGCGGCGCGACAGCGACCGGCGACGCGGGTACGGCCGCGGGCGGCGGCACGGCCGGCGATAGCGCGACAGGCGGCGGGGTGGAGGTCGCGGACGTGTTGGCCGCATCGGTCGCAGGTACCGGGAGCGGATCGGTCTGCGGATCGGTCGGGGCCGCGGGCACAATCGCGGCTGGCGCCGCCGGCGCAGGCTCCGGTGCCGGCTCGGGCGACGCGGATTCCGTACGTTCGGCCACGCGCGGTTCTCCCGGGTCCGACGACAGCACTTTCCATGCAACCGCGGCCGCGGCGCCGAGCATCGCAATCAGGAACAGCACGAGGATCAGCGGGTTGACGCCCTTACGCGGCGGCTTGGGCTTGACTGCGGCCCGCACGACTGGAGCCGAGCCGGAACCCGGGGGCCCGGGCACCGTCGCCTGTACCTTGCCCGGCAGAAGCAGCGTCTGGTCGGGCGCAATCGGCACGTCTGCGGTGGCCGCATGGACGTCCATGGTCATGTCCCCGGCGGCCGGCAGCGGCAGCGGGGCCGGTGGCGGCGCCGCCACGCGGACGTCCTCGAACGCCAGCTTGTAGTCGCCAAACAACACCTCGTGCCCGTGCTCGAGGACGAGCCGGTTGACGCGCTGGCCGTCCTTCCAGCTGCCGTTCTGGCTGTTCAGATCGATGAACACCCAGCGACCGTTCTCCTCACGGAGTTCGGCATGGAAGCGCGACACCGACTTGCGCGGGTCGAGCAGCGTGATGTCGTTGGTCTCCGAGCGTCCCATGCGCCAGTCGCGATGGCCGGGGTCGAACTCGGTTTCGATGGCGCCATCGCGCCAGATGATCACCTTCGGCATCGTCGGAGTGCTCCCGCCCTCATTGTGCCGCGCGCTGGCGCAGGCGCGCCGCCTCGCCGCGCGCGCGGGCGTTCAGGGGCTCGTTGTCGAGCGTCAGCGCCTGCACCGCTTCCCACTGCTGAGCGGCCGCGTCGAACTTCTGTTCCTCATCGGCCCGCGTGGCCGCGGCCTGCAGGCTGCGCAGGCGGAGGTCGCGCGCGCCCATCACCCGCAGCAACAGGCGTCGCGACGACTCGTGCGTCGCGTCGCGCAGCAACGCACCGTGAAGCAGGCGATACGCGTCGAGCAGGCGGCCGTTCTTGTAAGCCAGCTGGCCCTCGTCAAACAGCCAGTCGACCGGCTTGTCGCGGGCCGCGATCGCCTGTTTCTCGATCGCCTCCGCCTGCGGGGAATCGAAGGGCGTGATGACGGTGTCGGCCGGCAGCGACGGATCTTCGCGGGCCGACCCACTCGTCGGTGTCGCCTGCTCGACAGCTGGCGCCAACAGCAACACGTAGAGTGCCGCCAGGCCGCCAATCATCACGAGCATCGTCAGCGCCGCCGCCAGGATCAGCCTGATGCCCTTGTTGCCACCGCCGGGCGGTGTCCCGCCCGCCGATGGCGCAGGCGCCGTGACCTGGCCTTCGACCTCGAAGGCCAGGCGCTGGTCCCCGATCTGGATCACGTCGCCAGGCGAGAGTTGCGCCGCGTGGACGGTCAGGCCATTGACGGTCAGCCCGTTGGCACTGTCCTGGTCCTCGATCCGCACGCCACGCGGCGACCACGACACCAGGGCGTGGCGCTTGGACACGAACTGGGAATCCAACACGATGGTGTTGCCCGCGTCGCGCCCGAGCGTGATCGACCGCCCCGGGTCGAGGGCGTACACCAGTTCTTCGCCGTCAGGGCGTTGCAGGACGAGTCGTGCCGGCAAGCGTTCGTGAGATGACATCGCGCTTCTCTCTACCTCAACGCGCGCCCAGCGTCACGCGCACGTGCCCCGACGCCTCGCGTCGCAGGGCAATCGGCGCCGCATCGGGCAGCGGCACTGTCGTCTCCGAGCCCGACGGCATGCCGAGCGCTCCAAGACCCTGGACCACGGCGTTGCGGACGGGACCGTTGTCGAGCACGTCCAGGAGATGGCGGCCCTGTGCGTCGGGCCAGTCCGGCGCTCCCGTTGGCGGCCCGTGCGGGCTCGACTGCGCCACCATCAGCGAGGGCGTCACCTCGAGCCAGGGGGGGCCGAGGTCGATCGGCGCGGCCGAGCCGGATTCCGAATCGCCGGTGTCCTGGAGGCCCGCTGCGTAAGCCGCTCCGCTGCCGCCGGCCCGACGCTGTTCCAGGAGATAGGTGACCACGCCGGGCAGACGGTCGAGCCCCGGCATGAGGGTGCCCTGCATCACCTTGGGCGACGCGCCCGACACCGCGAGTTCCACCTGTCGCGTGAAATGCTGCAGCGTCGCTTTGGTGTGGCGCTTGATCAGCACGGCGATGAGCATGGCGAACACGAGGGTCGCCACCAGCGCCACCATGATGGCCAGCCCGGTGTCGTCGGAGGAGGGCCGCTCGTACCGTACCCAGACCACGTACGCGCCGCCGCCGGCCGGCACGTAGGCGTCGGCAAATGCGTCCACGCGTCCGACGCGCGCCGACTCGAGGTCACGCCATCCCGCGCCGACCCCGGGGAGAGCGCTGAACGACCGGTTCTGCACCGAGGCCGGTGCCACGGCGCGTCCAGTTGCGCGCTCGAGCACCATCGCGCGCGCCACACCCGGCTGCGCGAGTACGGCTTCCATCACCGCCGTGTCCACCACGACGGGTGCCTGCCGATCGACGCCAGCGGCGAGCCAGCCCGCCAGCGTCCGCGCCTGACGCTGCGACAGGGCGTCGAGTGCACTGGACGAGGCCGACATCAGGGGCAGGGCCCCAAGCAGCACCGCCAACCCACCGAGCAGAACCGCCGCCAACGTGACCAACCCGCTCCACGAGAAGCGCGGTCCAGTCAGCGCACTGCCAGTGGCCGAGGCCATGGGATGCGCCGCCGTGGCCGTGGGCGCGGGCGCCGAGGAGGACGTGGCCGCCTGAGCGGTGACCGGCGGTGGTGCCACACGCGCAGGAGCCGCCAGCGGCTTTGCAGGGGGCGGCGCGTCCATCACCAGCGGCGGCGGCGGCGCGGGGGCAAGCGGCGCGCGGTCGAGACGCGCCGTCGTCACCGCCGCAACCGGCCCCGAGGCGTGCCCCGGCGCGCGGTCAGGCGGCGGCAACACGATCGTGCGGTCATTCAGGCCGTCGCCCATGCCGACCGGCGCAGGCGGCGGCGCGGCCTCCGGGATCGCCGGCGTCGGGGGTCGGAGTGGCAGGATGCCCGTCCTGTCGGCGTCGCCGCTTGCCTCGGCCGGCTCCACCGGAAGCGGCGTCTGCGGGGCAGTGCCGACGGGTCGAGCCATGGGGGGCGATGGCGGCGGCATCGCCCCTGGCACCGGCATCTGCATCGGCGCCAGCACGGCCGTCCGATCGTCGGTGGACGCGGTCGAGACCACCGGCTGCGGTACCTCAGCGGCCCGTTCGTCGAACCTGATCCTCGCGTCGCCCACCGTGACGATGTCGCCGGGAGCAAGGTCGGCGGCGCCGACCTTGCGGCCATTCACCAGGATCCCGTTGCGACTGCCCAGGTCGGTGACGCGCGGCATCGAGCCGGAGGCGTCGAACTCGGCGTGGCGGCGCGAGATCTTGGTGTCGGCCAGGCTGATGTCGCACTCGGGGGCGCGGCCGACAGTGAGCCGGCCGATGAACAGCAGTTCGCGCTCGCCCTCGAGCGTCACGACGATGAGTCGACGGGTGCGCACGCGGACCTCAGAAATCCGAGTAGATGAACTTCAGGACGATCGGCGCGATGACCACCAGCAGCACCGCCGGGAAGATGAACAACAGCATCGGGAAGATGATCTTCTGGGTGGCCTGCCCACCAGCCTTCTCGGCGCGCTGGAACCGTTCCGTGCGCAGGAACGAGGCCTGCGACTTCAGCACGTCTCCGATTGAGGCGCCGAGCAGGTCGGCCTGCACCAGCACAGACACAAACGACGACAGCTGCGGAATCTCCAGCCGCGACGCCATCGCCCGCAGCGCCTCGGACCGCGTCGTCCCCAGGCGGATGTCGTTGAGGACGGCCGTCAACTCGTCGCGAAGCGGGCCACTCAAGCCGCGCTTGACGAGCCGCTCGAGGGCAATCAGGAATTCGAGGCCGGCCTCGACCGACAGCGACAGCACGTCGACCGCCCCGGGCAGCGCCCGCACGATCTGGCGCTCGCGGGCCTTGCGGCTGCTGCTCAGCATCTGGTCGGGCGCGAAAAACGCCCCGAGCGCGGCCAGCAGGAACATCGCCGGGTTGCGCAGGATCGCGAACAGGAGCGCGCCGCCCAGCGGCAGAAAGATGGCCGACAGGATCTTCAGGGCCAGCAGGTGGTTGACGTTGAACGAATCACCCCAGCCCGACCGGGCGATGGCGACCGTCGCTCGCGCGCGGTACGTCGGCCAGCCAATCGCCCGGGCCGGCTTGGCCAGGACTGACACCAGCGGGAAGAACACCTTGACGACGGCGGGCGCGCCCTCCGGGACCTCGCCAGGCGGGGCCGTCGCGTCGCGCTGGCGCACGCCTCCGCCCGACGGGCCACTGACCAGCAGCACCACCGAGAGGAACGCGCACACCAGGCCCAGCCCCAGCATCACCGTCAGCATCGACTCTCCTCTACTCCGCGCCTGCCGCTTCGCAATCGTCGGTGCGCACGCAATCGGTGACGTCGCGAACCGTCTGCCGCCACGGCTGGAAGAACCACAGCAGCACCATCAAGCCTATGGCGGTCATGATCCCGGCAATCATCAGGTACTCGGTGGTCGTCTGGCCGTGTCTAGCCGCCTTCATACGTCGATGCTCACGAGCTTGATCATGGCCCAGAGCCCCATCAGGTCCAGCGCCGTGATGATCGCCAGGATGACCCAGCCGAGGATGGTGTTGAACAACGGTGCGGTATAGGTCGGGTCGATGAAGGTGAAGAGCAGCAGCATGCCCGGCGGCATCAGGCACATGATGAATCCCTGCGTCATCCCCTGTGCGGTCATCGACTTGATCTTGCCCGACACCTTCTTGCGTTCGACGATGGTGTTGGCCACCACGTCGAAGGTCTCGCTCAGGTTGCCGCCGGTCTCACGCAGCGTCAGGATTGAGTCGACGACGATGCGCACGTCCTCGAGCGGCACCCGCTCGGCAAAGCGTCGCAGCGCATCGTCCATGAGCCGTCCGAGGTGGATCTCCTTGACGACACGCGTGAGCTCGTCGGCGATCGGCGGCTTGCTTTCACGCACCGCCAGTTCGAGCGCCTGCTGCAGGCTGAGGCCGGCCTTCAGCCCATTGGACATCAGCCGCAGCGAATCGACGAGTTGATCGTCGATCTTGTCGAGGCGAGCGCGCCGGCGCCACAGCACGAAGACGCGGGGAAGGAAATAGCCCAGCCCGGCCAGGAACAGCGCGAAGAAGACGCGGCCGCCGAGCGAGTTGGCCAGGAGGAAGCCGACCACCATTCCACCAACGGTCATGCCGGTGATGAAGCCCTGCGCGCGCTGGATGGTGATGGCCTCGAACATCGCGTCGAACTCGTCGACGATCCACGAGCCGTACGTCCGCGTGCGGTTGTACCACCAGTTGCCGACGGCCTCGCCGCCGCCGCTCACGAACAGGGCCGTGGCCACCAGCAGGACGCCCAGCCCCCCCACCTTCAACAACAGCAAAGTCGCGGTCATAGCGTCTGGTGGAGGAAGATCTCCTCCGGCACCTGAATGCCGAAGTTCGGCAGGCTCTTGACAAACTCCGGCACGTGGCCGGTGGGTCGGAACTGGCCCAGGACCTTGCCGTCGGGCGCCAACCCGGTCTGCTCGAAACGGAAGACGTCGCGGGTGACGAACTGCCCCGCCTCCTGTCCGCAGATCTCGGTGACGTAGGTGATCCGGCGGCTGCCATCCTGCAGGCGCGACTGCTGCACCACGATCTGGACGGCCGACGAGATCTGGTCGCGGATGGCGCGCGAGGGCAGGTCCAGGCCCGCCATCAGCGAGAGCGTCTCGAGACGGCTCAGGGCATCCACCGGCGTATTGGCGTGCAGCGTGGTCAACGACCCGTCGTGGCCGGTGTTCATCGCCTGCAGCATGTCGAGTGCCTCGCCGCCGCGGCACTCGCCGACGACGATGCGGTCGGGGCGCATGCGCAGGGAGTTGCGTACGAGGTCGCGAATGGTGATCGCACCCTCACCCTCGATGTTGGGCGGTCGCGACTCGAGCGACACGACGTGTGCCTGCGGCAGTTGCAGCTCGGCGGCGTCCTCGATGGTCACGATCCGCTCGTCGTCGGGAATGAACGACGACAGGACGTTGAGCAGCGTGGTCTTGCCAGAGCCGGTGCCGCCGGAGATGACGATGTTCTGGCGCGCATGGACCGCGGCGCCGAGAAAGGTGGCCATTTGCTCGGTCATCGACCCGAAGGCGATCAGGTCCGGAATTCCGAGCAGTTTCTTCGAGAACTTGCGGATGGTGATCGCGGGGCCCTTGAGGGCCAGCGGCGGGATGATGGCATTGACGCGGCTGCCGTCACGCAGGCGGGCATCCACCATCGGCACCTTCTCGTCGATGCGGCGGCCGAGCGGCGCGACGATGCGCTCGATGATCCCGCGCAGCTGGTCATTGCTGAGGAAGCTGACGTGGCTGAGGGTGAGCGTGCCCTTTCGCTCGACGTACACCTGGTCGATGCGGTTGACCATGATCTCGGTGACGGTCGGGTCGTCGAGCAGGTCCTCCAGCGGCCCGAGACCGAGCGCCTCGTCCATCAGTTCCTTGACCAGCTGTCGCCGGTCCTGCCGCGTGACTTCGGTTGCCTCCTCCTGCACCAACGCGACCAGCTTGCCCTCGACGCGCACGTGCATCTCCTGCCGCTTGACGGGGTCGTGCAGGTAGCCGAGGTCGCCCTTGCGCAGGTCGATCTCCTCGATCAGGCGTCGCAGGATGCGCAGCTTGAGGTCGCGACGCACGTCGGACGGGATGTCGGCACCGCCGTCCTTGGCGCCCTCGGTGCGGTGGCGGAACGCGCGCTGGATGAAGGTGCGCGACAGATCGGCAAAGCCGGCGGCCAGCTCGTCGTCTGGCCGCAGCTCCATCAGGGTGCGACCCTTGGACTCGACCCACGACACGGTCTGCGGCTGATCACCCAGGTACGCCAGCACCTCGGGACCGAGCTGGGACGCGCCGGCTCCGGTGTGCGTGTCGGTGGCACGGTTGACGCAGAGTCCGATCGCCGAGGGCGGTACCTGCGCGCCGCGCATCAGGGCGAGCAGATGACCGGTCCTGGCGATGCCCTGCGGAGTCGGGTCCACGACCACGCACATCTGGTCGGTGCGATCGAGCAGGAAGGCGCCGACGTCGCCGGTCAGCAGCGACAGGTCCATGACCAGGTAATCAAAGGCCTGGTCCATCACGTGGAAGACCTGCTCGAGGACCTTCCGGTTCAGCGCGTTGGCCTGGACCACGTCGTTGATCAGCGACAGGCACGGCACGCCGGACGGGGCCGACATCAGGTACGAGGCCAGGAACTCGGGCGTCAGGCGCTCCAGCAGGGGCAGCAGGTCGCTGATGCTCTTGGTCCGCGGCAGGCCCATCTTCTGGCAGCCATCGCCGGGGCACGGCGACGACGCGTCGAGAAAGAGCACGCCGCCACGGACCTGGTGCAGGATGCCGACCGCGAGATTGGTCGCGACAAACGTCTTGCCGGCACCACCGGACCCCGACGTGACCGCGATGACCTTGAGACGGGCCATCGTGTCAGGGCTGCGCCGCGGTGGTGAGCGCGGGCCGGAAAACGACGAGGAGCTGGGTCTTCTTCGCCTTGTAGTTGTTGGAGCCGAACAGACTGCCGAACACCGGGACAAACTGCAGTCCGGAGCTGCTGGCGCCAGGCACGCGGCTGGCGGCCGAGGCACCCTTGGTGGCCTTGCCCATGGCGCTCATGCCCCCGGCAATGGCGGGCGCGGCCAGCAGGTCATTGCCAGACACCGCGAACGGCACCCCCTCGGACGTCGAGAACGAGTACCGCGATCGACGCCAGACCTCCGGGTCGTAGAGCTTGTACTCGAGCGGCACGTTGGTCTCGACCTCGACGGCCGTGAGCAGGCCTTTCGCCCCCCGCCGCGGCCTGAGCGTCAGGCGGATGCCGGTCTCCTTCAGGCTCTTGTCGTCCTTCTTCTTCGGGTCCACGGCCGGCCCGCCGATGAAGACCTCGCCTTCACCGCCGACCGATGCCAGCACCCGGCCCTTGTACAGGCTTCGGCCCGAGGGCTCCACGCCCCGCCCGTACTCGCCCGTCTTGAACTGCGCGCTCGCTTCAAATAGCTCGAGCTCGTATTCAACGGCCGTAGGCACGGGCTTGGCCGCCACCGGCGCCACCGTGCCGGCTGGCGTGGTGGGCGCGGCGCTGGTACCTGGAGCGTCGGCCGTTTGAGGCGCAAGACCAGGGGTAACCGGACGCGGCGGAGCGCTGACGCGAACCGTCGACTGGACCTTTGCCACGCGCGCGATGCTGGTGACCGCCGTCAATTCATCCGCGCTGGCGACCGTGCCCGTGAGCAGCATCTGCCCGCCGAGCTTGGCGATCGTCACGTTGGGATAGGCCCCGAGCAGGGTGCGCAGTTCGCCCTCGACCGTCTCGGACTCGCGCGTCGTCACGATCAGCGTCATCTCGTGACGCAGCACCTTCTTCTGGTCCCACACGTTGAGGGTGGTGCGCCCGGGCTTCTTGCCGCGCAACATCAACTGCTTGCGCCCGGTCACCGGCTCGTAGCCGGCGGTGGTCGGCGACCCGAGGACGATGTCGCCCATCGAGTAGCCGGGCGTCCAGGTCGTGACCTCGTTGACAAAGATGGTCAGTTCTTCGCGCGTCGGCTGCGCCGCGGCAGGCGCAGCTGATCCGATCAGGCCCACGAGCGACAGCGACACGATGACGGGTCCGAGAGGGAAGAACATGACGCCTCCGCCCTAGAACAGCCCGCGACCGACGTCGCGGAACGTCTGCATCGGGCGTGCCTTGGGCTTGACCGGAATCTGGACGTTCAGCAGGCCCATGGGGTCGAGAAACGGCAGCTGCACGGCCGTGTCGTCCAGGGAGGACCGCAACGACAGCGTCAGGTCGCCGACGTTCTGCGCCAGGATCAGCTCCTGGACCATCTTCGGCTCGACCAGCAGCGTCACGGTCCGCAGCGTGCGGTCGCGCGAGGCCGGCGGCGCGGTGGCCCCCGATCCGGCGGTCTCGGACTGGACACGCTCGCGGCGCAGCTCCTTGTTGACGGCTACGACAAACACGTTCTGCATCATCGTCCGCACCTCGGTGCGTTCGTCGGCATAGGTGACCCGGCCGTTCTGCGTGCCCACCGGCCGGCCGAATTCGAAGGTGCCAACGATGTCCACGAAATTGCCGGGGCGGATCAGCCCGCCCACGCCGGTGTCGTCACTGACCGTGATGGCGACGGCGCGACGGCCGCGCGGCACCTCGAACGACAGCGCCTCGGCGCCGGCATCGGCCAGCATGCTGCCGCTCACCTGCGTGCCCGCCGCGATGGGAACGACGGCGACGCGCCCGGCAACCTCCTCGACGGCCGGAAACGTCTGTGGCTGGCGATACTTGCGCGGCACCGCAATCCGCTGGATCGCGCTCTGGTCGATCGCCGTCCCGGAGGCGATGGCCGTCCGCGTGACGATCACGTTCTGCATGTCCACTTCTTCGTAGAGCTGGCGTTCGAGGCCGCGCACGTAGACGTAGACGAGGAACACGGCCAGGAGACCGAGGACGAGTGACAGGAGGAGTTTGGCGCGACCGGACATAGGGTGTCTATGAGTAACAGGTTGAGGGGCCTCGACCGAACGAATCGGCAGATCCGGTCATTCGTCCCAGGGACAGTCACCGAACACGCACGACGTCGCGCAACCGACGAAGTCGTCCATGCACTCCTGGATCTTGCCGAGCGTTCTGACGGCTCCGGCGGCATCGGCCAGCGTTCCGCGCAAGCCGGTGAGGTCGAGCGCTGCCGCCTCGCCGTTGAAGAAGACCCAGCCGAAGTAATCTCCCGATCCGACTTCCTCGAAGCCCGCGAACGCCAGGTCCCACGGGTCGCCGGCGTCGAGACCGCCTCCCGCCTTCGTGCGCTTGCAAGGCGGACTCGAGGGCTCGCAGTCCTCATCAGGATCGCCATGCTGCTCCACCCAGTCACTGTAGATGCGAAGGTCTTCCGGGAGGTCGTCCTGCAGCAAACCCACGCGCGGCACGGAGCTGGCCGAGGGCACGCCGTGCTCCGCAGTCCAGATGACCTTCACGGTCTCCGCGTCGTACTTGGTGTCCGCGTTGTTGTACTCCCACATCCCGCTCAGGAGGCTGCCGTGCACCTCGGTGAGCGTGCGCGAGACGCTGCGGTTGACCAGATAGAACTGGAACGCAATCGACAGGAACACCACACCGAGAAACGCAATCAGCATCGTCTCGATGGTGGCCTGGCCAGACCGCCCGCGGGCGGCACGACGGAGCAGCGCGTCAGTACGCAATGTGACGCCACTTCTCGAAGATCTCGTCGTAGTTGCCGCCCCTGAACACAGCCTCCGGCGCCAGGTACATCGCCGACGAGGTGAGCGGCTCCATCACCACGCGGTACTCGTCGGTGCCATCCTCGATCGTTCCGCCCAGCGGCTTGGCATGCGCCGCCGCCGTCATCGCCGGGATGGTGTCATCACCAAATACGTCGAAGGGGTTGAAGATGGCCTTGGCCTCGGGGGCTCGCACCACCCACACGAACGAGATGGTCTCGTCGGTCTTCTCATACCACTTGACGTAGGTGTAGGAGGCCGGGCAATAGCCAAACGGGAAACACGGCACGACGTAGAACACGGTGTTCTTGATCGGCTCCTCATCCACCAGGCAGGGCAGCACGAAGAGCGTCTCGTCCAGGAACGGCTGGTCCCGGCAGACGGTCGGTCTGGACTTGGCAAACGGCACTTCGTTGCTGATCGAGTCGGCGCCGCTGGACAAAATGCCGGGACGAAAGCCCTCGAACCACTCCAGTTGCTCGCCCGGGAACAGGTCGTGCGCGTTGTAGAACGTCACGCGCGCGGCCTCGTCGTAGGGAATCTTGGCGTATCCGAGCTGGATGCCCATGTCGACGAAGTTGATGATCGTGGTGCCGACCTCGAAGATCGTCTGCATCACGCTGTCGAGCCCCACGAAGCCGGCGACCG
>Ga0136633_1001591_pt1 | contig 16597 bp, 13 predicted proteins | sample AntDrymeUQ832206_2_FD_105494 | JGI IMG/M metagenome (GOLD analysis project Ga0136633, IMG submission 105494) | Polar desert sand microbial communities from Dry Valleys, Antarctica - metaG UQ83 (22.06) | ecosystem: Environmental > Terrestrial > Soil > Desert | place: Antarctica: Dry Valley...
CACACAGCGGCTGGACCTACACCCAGCCCGAACCGGGCATCTACCTCTGGCGATCCCCCCAACGCCGCAGATACCTCGTCGACCACACCGGCGCGACCGCCCTCGAACACGCCGCATAACCACACCGCCACCGACGGCACTCCGCGACGCCCCCATCGTGGTGTGCCGTCATGCCCTGCGCTGTGCCGTCATGCCCTGCGCCGTGCGCCGTGATGCCTGCGCTGTCATCAGCGATGGAGCCAGTCCACGAGATCCTTCGGGGCCATCTGTTCGACTCGCTTCCGGTAGTGGGCCAGCTCGTCATCAGCCACCAGTTCACGGCCCGACCCGGAGGATCCACGGCGGAAGAACGCCGCAGTGTCCTTGAGGATTCCTGCGTGGTTGGGAGCGAGTGCGTCAGCGCGGGAACGCATCCTGGCGAACGTTGCCGCATCGACCAGGTCCGGCCATGCCTCGGCCGCCACATCGATCCCCAGCAACACCGCGAGCCTGCGCATCTGGCCATCAAGGTCACTGATCAGGTCGTCATAGTGCACCAGGACGACGTTCGGCTCGTGCCGTCTGGCCCACGCGTCCGACAGGTGCCACATCACCCCGGGCATGGAATCCATCTCGTCCAGGTGCGAGACGTCCCTGTCGATCCAGCCGAGTAGCCACTCGCGGAGCGGCGCCCGCGGGGCGGGTGGCTCATCAGGCTCGGGCTGGCCAGCCAACCGTCGCATGCGTTCACGGTCGAGGTTGTCGCCCTGGTGGTACAGCGACACTGCCATGTCGAGCGGGTGACGAGCCACCACGATGTACGTCGCCCGCACGTCGATCGGGATCCCGTCGAGCGGTGTGTGGGTCTTGACGAACCGCCGGTGCTGTTGCGCCTCGAGCTGCGCGAACACCTCGACTTCAGGAGTGACGAGCAGGTCCAGCCATGGCGACAACGCGGGCAACGGTGCCGGCAGATCTGGAGTCTGGAAGACGAGCAACGCGCAGATCATTTGCAGCCACGTCGTACCGCTCTTGGAGCGGGTGCTGATCACGATGTCACCCTGACGGAAGGGGAACCCGTCCCATCTGCCGCTGTCTTCGTCGGTGGACAGGTATCGGACCGGCGCTTGCGTCATGTGTTGAACAGCGAACGATCAGGCTGCTGCGGTCGCGACTACGTCGCCGGTCCGCGAGCCCGTCGACGAGCCCGTTCCTGAGTGCGTGCGTGAGTCGGTTCGTGACGAAGAGATGGGGAGGTCGGCCGTCTTCAGCGCCTCCTCGAGCGCGATCTGCATGGCAGCCTCTTCGAGCGCTACCGCATCGCTGACCTCGGACAGGATCTCGGACAGCGGGACATCGAGCGCGGAGCAGATAGACGCCAACAACTCGGAGGAAGCCTCTTTCTGACCGCGTTCGATCTCGGAGATGTACCCAAGGCTGACCCGGGCATCCGCGGAGATCTGTCGCAGGGTCCGTCCCTGACGCATCCGCTGCGAGCGGAGCACGTCACCGAGGAGCCGACGAAAAAGCACCATGTCGCTGCTCCTTCCCGTATCCCGCCGAGGCGGGCCCACAGAATTAGTCCCGACCGAAATAGATCCTTCGAATTGATCCGTGATAATCCAACGCTACCTTCCGCGGGAAACTTCCCGACGGCCAACCACTGAAAACGACACCTTAGTCATCAGCGGCGACACCAGAGCCGACAACGGCCACCATTGCCGCCGACAGCGCCCCCACGCAGGCCCGTGCACGGATCTGCGCCCGATCTCCGCTCAGGTGCAACTCCTTCGTGACGACACCATCGGGGCCGGCGACGCCGATGTAGACCAGCCCGACCGGTTTGCCTTCCTGCTCGGCCGGACCCGCCACGCCCGTCGTACTGACTCCGAAGTCGGCACCCAGCACCGACCGGGCACCGGCGGCCATCTCTGCGGCACACGCGGCCGACACCGCGCCGTACTCCGACACCGTGGCCGGCGACACCCCGAGCACCTTGTGCTTGACCTCGGTGGCGTACGACACGACGGTGCCCAGGTACGTCTCACTAGAGCCGGTGGCCGCGCTGAGAAGTACGCCGAGCTGTCCGCCGGTCAACGACTCCGCGGTCGCGATCGTCGCCGAGCGCCTCAACAACTCGGCCTGCAAAGCAGCGACCATTCCCTCGGGGTCCACGGTCGCATCGTATCCAGCAGATAGCGTGAGAGGTATGGCGCTACCGATCGAGGACTATGCCGTGCTCGGCGACACCAGCAGCGCCGCACTCGTGGGTCGTGACGGGTCCGTCGACTGGCTCTGCCTCCCCCGGTTCGACTCCCCCGCGTGCTTCGCGGCGCTGCTGGGCGACACGCAGAATGGGAGATGGCTGATCGGCCCAGCCGACGACCATGTGTGCTCGCGCCGCTACATCGGGAGCAGCGCGGCGTTGGAGTCGACGTACACTACGGCGACCGGGACCGTCCGCGTCGTCGACATCATGCCGATCGGCGACGGACGCGCCGACATCGTGCGACGGGTGACCGGTGTCGCGGGGACCGTGCGGATGCACCACGAGTGGATCGTCCGGTTCAGCTACGGGCGGATCCGGCCGTGGGTCAGCCGCAGGAAGGCGCACGGGGAGACTGTGATCACGGCGGTGGCCGGCCCCGACAAGCTGATCCTGCGCGGCCCTCGGCTGCCCAAGGCCGTCGACGGCACGCACGTCGACGACTTCAACATCGAAGCCGGACAGGTAATGACGTTCTCCACTACCTGGGTCGCCTCTCACCGGGAAGTCCCGAAACTGCTGGAGTTCGAGGAGCGGATCGAGGAGACGATCACCCGGTCCGAGGAGTGGGCCAGCCGCTGCCGGTACGACGGCCCCTACCGCGAGGCCGTGGTCCGCTCGCTCGTCACGCTGCGGCTCCTGACGAACGGCGAGACCGGTGGCATCGTCGCGGCGGCCACCACCTCACTGCCGGAACACTTCGGTGGCGTCCGAAACTGGGACTACCGGTTCTGCTGGCTGCGCGACGCTTCGCTGACCCTCGAGGCGCTGCTGGACTGCGGCTATGTCGAAGAGGCGCGGCTGTGGCGCACCTGGCTCCTGCGCGCCGTCGCCGGTGACCCGGAGGACCTGCAGATCATGTACGCCGTGGACGGCGGTCGTGACCTGCCTGAACGGGAGCTCGACCACCTGGCCGGATACGCCGACTCCCGGCCGGTACGGATCGGCAACGGGGCCGTGGACCAACGTCAGACCGACGTGCTCGGCGAGGCGATGATCGCGTTGGAGATGGCCCGCGAGCTCGGGATCGAGGACACAGCCGACTCCTGGGCGTTGCAGCGCAGCCTAGTCAACGACCTGGCCACGCACTGGAACGAGCCCGACAGCGGACTGTGGGAGGTTCGTGGTCCCCGGCGGCACTTCACCCACTCCCGGGTGATGGTCTGGGTCGCCTTCGACCGTGCCATCACAGCAGTAGAGAAGCATGGGCTCGAGGGACCGGTCGACGACTGGCGGAACCTGCGCGATCGGGTGCGCGCGGAGATCATGGACAAGGGGTTCAACACCCAGCGCAACTCCTTCACCCAGCACTACGGGACCACCGAGGTCGACGCGTCGCTGTTGGTGTTGCCCGCGGTCGGGTTCATCGGTGGGGAAGACCCGAAGATGCTCGGCACCATCACCGCAATCGAGAACGACCTCCTGCATCACGGACTGCTGAGGCGCTACCGGACCCAGAGCGGTGTCGACGGGCTGGCAGGCGACGAGCACCCTTTCCTGGCCTGCTCGTTCTGGCTGGTGTCGGCCTACGCGATGGCGAACCGGCTCGACGACGCGCACGCGCTGATGAACCGATTGTTGGGACTGCGCAACGACGTCGGCCTGCTGGCGGAGGAGTACGACCCGGTCCACGAACGGATGGCCGGGAACTTCCCGCAGGCGTTCTCGCACCTCGCCCTGGTCGGTGCCGCGGTGGCACTGGCATCGGCATCGGCATCTGCACTGGCCGAGACAGGCGCGGACGTCCCGCGGTCGAACACCGGCTCAGACTGAGGCGCTCGCCTTGTGCTCACGCCTCTGCCTGATCGCGAGCTTGAAGAACACCAGTCCGGTGTAGACCGTCATCGCAACGGCGGCCGCCATCACCGTCACCGCAACCCACCAGGCCGCGGTGCCGACGGTGCCGAGCGCGCCGTCGAACTGCCGCAGCGGGAGGACCAGCAAGCCGAGTGCGAACGTCTGCAGGACGGTCTTGACCTTGCCGCCGTTGCTTGCCGCAATCACCACGTGCTTGGCCACCGACAGCCGCATGATCGTGACGCTCCACTCGCGCACGAGCACGAGGATCGTCACCCCCCACCACAGTTCGCCGACCAGGGACAGCCCGATGAACGCCATACCGGTGATCGCCTTGTCCGCCATCGGGTCGGCGATCTTGCCGAAGTTCGTGATCAGGTTGTGCTTGCGCGCCAGGTCGCCGTCGATCTTGTCGGTGACCATCGCGACCGAGAAGATCAGGAAAGCCACGAAGCGCCACAGCGTCGACTCGCCACCGTCCATCAGCAGCGCCCACCCGAAGAACGGCACCATCACGATGCGCAGCGTGGTCAGGGCGTTGGCGATATTCCAGTTGCTGGGCGCCGTTGGCTCGTCGGGCGTCGACACGAATTCCACCCTATTCGCCCGACCGCGCGGCGGCGCTTGCGATCAGGTCGACACCGTCGGAGCCGGTCACGACCGCGGCCACGAGGTCGCCGATCTTCGAACCGGTGGGCAGGTCGGTCACCGTGGTCGAGCCGTCCACCTCGGGCCCCTGGGATGCTGCCCGGCCTTCGGCGGTGAGCCCGTCGAGAGACTCCAGGAGTACGTCGACCCGCTCACCGAGTCGCTCCTCGGCGCGTTGCGCGGTGAGCTGTTCTGCGAGACCGGTGACGTGCTCGAGGCGCGCCCTGATCTCGTCCTCGTCGAGCTTCCCGTCGTACGACTCAGCCTCGGTGCCATCCTCGTCGGAGTACCCGAACACACCGACCGCGTCCATCCGAGCTGCCTCGAGGAAGTCGCACAGGGTCTGCAGGTCCTCCTCGGTCTCGCCGGGGAACCCGACGATCACGTTGGACCGAACACCGGCCAGCGGTGCCTGCGAGCGGATCTGCTCGAGGAGGGCGAGGAAACTCTCGGGGTCACCGAACCGACGCATCCGGCGCAGCACGGCGTTCGACGCGTGCTGGAAGGAGAGGTCGAAGTACGGCGCCACCCCCGGCGTGTTCGCGATGGCGGTCACCAGGCCGGGACGGGTCTCCGCGGGCTGCAAGTAGGAGACGCGCACCCGTTCGACGCCGTCGACTCCGGCGAGCTCGGGGAGCATCGTCTCGAGCAGGCGAAGGTCGCCGAGGTCCTTGCCGTACGACGTGGAGTTCTCGCTGACCAGGAACAGCTCTCTAACGCCTTGCTCGGCCAGCCAACGCGCCTCGTCGAGCACCTCCGAGGGACGGCGGGAGACGAACGAGCCGCGGAAGCTGGGGATCGCGCAGAAGGTGCATCGCCGGTCACAACCGCTGGCCAGCTTCAGCGGGGCCATCGGGCCGCCGTCCAGACGCCTGCGCATCGCACGCGGACCGCTGACCGGCGCCAGGTCGAAGGGGAGGTCGGGAGCCGACCTGTTGTCCGGGATGGCGCTGTCCGGGATGGCGTGACCGGGGATCACGACCGTGCTCGCATCCCCGTTGCGCTGCCGATCTACCGGGGAGACCGGCAGCAGTTTGCGCCGGTCCTGCGGGGTGTGCGGGTGGTGCTGCTCGCCGGCCAGGATCGACCTGAGCTTCGAGGCGATATCCGGGTAGTCGTCGAAGCCGAGCACGGCATCGGCCTCCGGTAGCGAGGCGGCCAGGTCCTTGCCATAGCGTTCGGCAAGACAGCCCACGGCGACGACGGCCTTCGTCGTACCGTCCGCCTTCAGGTCCGCCGCCGCGAGAAGCGTGTCGACTGAGTCCTTCTTGGCGGCCTCGACGAAGCCACACGTGTTGACCACGACGGTCTCGGCATCCGACGGGTCCTCGACGAGGCGGAAGCCACCGGCCTCGAGACGACCGGCCATCTCTTCGGAGTCGACCTCGTTGCGGGCGCACCCGAGGGTGACCATCGCAACGGTGGTGAGGGGGGCAACGTTCACGGGTCGGGGGTCGACCGCGCTGTCCGTCTGGGCTGGCTGAGTGTCGTGAGAAATAGTCATATCCGCCTTCGAGTATGACTCTCACTACCCATCCGGGGCGAACTCAACGCCTGTGAGCCTGAACAACCCCACCCGGGATGGTCAGCGGAAGGTACGGCGGCCGGGCTGGCCGAGCACGCCGAGGACGCCTTTGTCCTTGGACTTCACCATCACCTCGAGGGCACCGGCGTCCAAGGCGCGGATCCGCACTGGCGGCGCCACCTCAAGCCTCTTCTTCTCTCCGAGCACCATCTCGGCACTGAAAACGATGCGGCCCTCCGCGTTGCGAACCACCACCCGGGTGTCGCCGTGGGCCGCGATAAGGGTGATCGGCAGCGGCTTCGCCATCGGCACGACCTGGCCGGCATCGGGGTAGCCGCCCTCGGCAGTCGCCGAACCGTTCAGCACCGGTGTCGGGTCCGCGATCAACTCGGCGGGGGTGCCGGCGAACAGCCGCACCACGCCCCACACCAGGACCAGGCCGAGCACGGCTCCGATCAGAAGCCCCCAGTTCGGTCCGGCCATGGTGCTCCGCATGCTGCCGGTCATCCCCGTGGCGAGTTCTGCTTCGAAGACCCGGCGCGCGTTCACCGGGGCCGAGGCGTACCGCTCCTCGAAGTTCGCGAGCAACGGTGCCGGGTCCTTGCCGAGGACACGTGCCAGTGTGCGCAGGTGGCCGCGGGCGTAGAAGTCACCGCCACAGGGCGCGAAGTCGTCGACCTCGATCGACTCGATCACGTGCGGGCGGATCCGGGTCCGCTCGGCGAGCTCGTCGACCGACAAGCCCACCCGGGTGCGGGCCGCCGCGAGCTCCGGACCGATGACGGGGTCATAGGCTGGTTCGGTGACGAAGTCGTCGATGACGAGCGGCTCGACCGGGTCACCCATCGTCGAGATCGGGCGCACCCGGTCCGAGGCGGGCTCGAAAACCAGGTCGACGCTGCCCGGACGTCGTAGTTCACCGGCCTCCGGAAGAGCCGAACCGGGATCCTTCTCGGCGGGTGCTTGCGCCAACGCTGCATTGCCGATCGTGGCGGGAGCGTCGCGGGTGATCTCTGCACGCAGAGCGGGCCGGGTCGTCCGCAACGGCATCGAGCGTGGGGAAATTCCGAAAGGGGCGCCGCTGTCGTCGTCGGACTCGGTTCGGTCCGTTTCGTAAAGGGCTGCCGGCGTCAGTAGCGGCGCTACAGTCTCGCCGTCGATGTCGTGGCGACGTCCCTTGGCGACACGGGAGACGACTGTTCCGAGGCCGCCGAGGATGCTGCGACGTACGACGTGAGCCTGCGAGTCGCCTTCGGTGAATGACGACGCGGCAATCTCCTGCGCGGTCTCAGCCGGCTGGAGAGTTGCCGGCTGGTCCGTCAAAGGTGTCTCGAAGGCAACCCCATCCGCGTCCGACCCCAGTTCGATCGCCGGGTCGACGACGTGTTCAGTCTGCGATGTCGCAGCCTCGCTCGCGCGAGCAGTCAGGTCGGTGGCCGGCTGAGTGACCGGCTGCGGGTCCTGCTCAGGCGCGAGCTCGATCACCTCGACCTGGCCCAACGACAGCGTGGTGATCTCCTGCGCGACGCTGCGCTCGCCGTGGATCGAGATACGGGTCGTGATCCCGACCGGGACGGCGAGCGCGGCGCCGTACATCTTTTGGTTCGAGGAGGCGTGCCGCTGCGCCTTGCCGTCGAGGCCGTCGAGGGCCCGGCCGATGCTGTGCGGCGAGAAGACGATGCGGCCGTCGCGGAACAGGCCGCGACGGGGTTGCACGACGACCTGGTTGATCGCGTCCCAGGGCAGTCCGCGCCATTCGCTACCGAGCCGGATCCGGACACCGAGCTCGTCGGCGACCAGCAGTGGCGTACGCGAGTCGACGAGTGCGGCGAGGTACACCCCCGCGATGACCGTCATCACCACGCACAGCGCCCAGTCGACTGGCGCCATCGTCTGGGAGGCGCGCCAGAGGTAGGCGATCGCGACCGAGGACGCGGCCGCGCCGATCAACGCGGCCAGGCCTGCGTGGCGATGCACCAGGACAGGGGTGCCAGCGCGCGGGGTGTCGTCGTGGGTGGACTCGTCGACCTGCGCACCAGGTGGGTTGTTCTCGACAGGCAATACGCTCACTGCTCCCCCAAGGTGGCGAGGACTTCATCAATTTCGTCGGGTTTGATCAGGACGTCGCGGGCCTTCGAGCCTTCGCTCGGGCCCACGATGCCACGGCTTTCGAGGATGTCCATCAGTCGGCCGGCTTTCGCAAAACCGACGCGGAGCTTGCGCTGGAGCATCGAGGTCGAACCGAACTGCGTTGACACCACCAGTTCGATGGCCTGCACCACAAGGTCCATGTCGTTGCCGATGTCGCCGTCCAGGTCGCGTTTGACCTGCTGCGGCGCAGTGACGTCCTCGCGGTAAGTCGGCGTCATCTGCTCCTTGCAGTGGTTGACGACTTTGTGGATCTCCGCTTCGGTGACCCAGGAACCCTGAACACGCACCGACTTACCGGCGCCCATCGGCAGGAAGAGCCCGTCGCCCTGACCTACGAGCTTCTCCGCACCCTGCTGGTCGAGGATGACTCGGCTGTCCGCGAGCGAGCTGGTGCTGAACGCAAGCCGCGACGGCACGTTGGCCTTGATCAGACCGGTGACGACATCGACCGACGGACGCTGGGTCGCCAGGACCAGGTGGATACCTGCCGCACGAGCGAGCTGGGTGATCCGGACGATCGCGTCCTCGACGTCGCGAGGGGCGACCATCATCAGGTCGGCGAGCTCGTCGACCACGACGAGCAGATACGGGTACGGCGCCAGCACACGCTCACTGCCGGCGGGCACCTGCACCTTGCCCGAACGAACTGCTTTGTTGAAGTCGTCGAGGTGACGGAACCCGAAGGCGGCAAGGTCGTCGTACCTCATGTCCATCTCGCGCACGACCCAGGCGAGCGCCTCGGCCGCCTTCTTCGGGCTGGTGATGATCGGCGTGATCAGGTGTGGCACGCCCTCGTAGTGGTTGAGCTCCACGCGCTTGGGGTCGATCAGGATCATCCGGACCTCGTCCGGCGTGGAACGCATCAGGATCGAGGTGATCATCGAGTTCACGAAGCTGGACTTGCCCGAACCGGTGGCGCCGGCCACGAGAAGGTGCGGCATCTTCGCCATGTTGGCGACGACGAACCCACCCTCCACGTCCTTGCCGAGCCCGACGATCATCGGGTGATGGTCGTTGCGGGCGTTGCCCGAGCGCAGCACGTCCCCGAGGGAAACGATCTCCTTGTCGATGTTCGGGATCTCGATGCCGATCGCGGACTTGCCGGGGATCGGGGACAGGATCCGGACATCTGCGGAAGCCACCGCGTAGGCGATGTTCTTACCGAGCGCGGTGACCTTCTCGACCTTGACCGCGGGACCGAGCTCGACCTCGTAGCGGGTGACCGTCGGGCCCCGCGTGTAGCCGGTGACCTGCGCATCGATGTCGAACTGCTCGAGCACTTCGGTCAACTGCCCGACGACCTCGTCGGAGGCCTTGGAGCGCGCCTTGTGCGGGCTGCCGGCCTTGAGCACGTCGTTGCCAGGAAGCGAGTAGGTGATGTCACCGGACAGCGCTAGCTGCTCCACGCGAGCAGGCAACGGCGTGTGCGGCGGAGCCTCGAGCCCCTCTTTCTCCGGGTCGGTGCCGGCCTCGTCGGCCTCGTCGGTGCCAGCCCCCTTTCGGCCACGACGGGAGAGCTCACGACCCTCGAGGACCGGGCTGTCGTACGGCGTGTCGCCGCGCCCTGGACCGTCGGTGTCGTCCTTGTTCATGCTCCCCACGCGACTACGTGGACGGCCACGCTTGATCGGTTGGGTCTCCTCTGCGTCGGACTCCGGCTGCTCGCCCGTCGTACGCCCCAACGCCTTGTGACGCAGGGCATTCAGACGGGTCGGGACCTGGTAGACCGGGGTGCCGGTGACGACCAGGATCCCGAACAGCGCGAGCAGGCACAGCAGGGGTACGACGACCAGGGTGCTGCGCAACAGGTCCATCATCAGCGACGAGATCACGAAGCCGAGAGCGCCGCCGGCCTGCTGGAGGGACTCGGTGTCTCCCAGACCTGGCGCGGGCATGTCGTTGGCAATGTGGACGAGACCGAGCACCCCGAACAGCAGGGCCGCCCAGCCGATGACCTGACGACCCGCGGGACCGTTGCTTTCGGGGTTGCGCATGTTGCGCCAGGCAACGAAGCACAGCAGTAGCGGTACGAACCAGGCGAGCAGGCCGACCGAGCCGGCGACGACCGTCCGGGTGAAGTCGCCGATGCCGCCGGGCAACTGCCACCACACGGAGGCTGCGGTGACCACAGCGAGCCCGATCAGAAACAGGCCGGCACCGTCACGGCGGTGCTCGGGCTCGAGTTCGCGCGCGGTGTGCCCGATCTTGCGAACCGTCGCACCGAGCACATGGGCGATCCCGACCCACACGGCGCGGAAACTCCCTGCAGCACCCCTGAACAGGGCAGCGAACATCGACCCGATAGGTCCAGGCCCGTTCCGGACTGCCCTGGGCGCCGGCCGTTTCGTCTTGGCAGACGAAGATCGGCGCGACGAGGACTTCCGTCGGGTCTGGCTACCGGACGACCGAGATCGCGAAGTCCCAGCACTGCCGCTCTTGGCCTTGCTGGTGCTTCGCGACGCCGGTGGGGAAGACGTGCGGGTCGCCATGGGCACGAGCCTAAGCGAATGTCACACCAGTCTCACGTGTCACACGCCGAGGGCCCGCCCTCAATCGCTGGCTTTGCTAGGCGATCACCGGCTCCGTTGGCCAGCGATCGGTTTCCGGCTCGGGCCCGGTCACGTCTTCGTCGCCCGAGTCCGCGAAGTAGTCGGCCGGGCGGGTGCCGTCGACGCCCCCGGACACGTTCAGCGCACGGAGCACCAGCGTCACGATGACTGCGACCACCAGGTTCGCGAGGATGGCGATCATGCCCACCCAGATCGAGTAGTCAGTGTCGAACCCGAACTTGGACAACGCGTAGCCCGACCCGCCGAAGTGCGCCTTGACGACGTCGCCGGTCACGGGGTCGATCTTGGGGATCTGGTAGAGCAGCGTCAGGGCCACACCCATGCCGACCGCCCAACCTGCCATCAAGCCGCCTCGGTGGAACCACCGTGTGAACAGTCCGATGCCAACGGCTGGCAACGTCTGAAGGATGATCACGCCGCCGATCAGCTGCAGGTCGATGGCGAACGACGGGTTCAAGAAGATGATGAAGCCCAGTGCGCCGAACTTGACGACCAGCGACACGATCTTGGCGACCGCCGTCTCCTCCTTCGGGGTGGCGTCCGGCCGGAAGTACTCCTTGTAGATGTTGCGGGTGAACGTGTTCGCTGCAGCGATCGACATGATCGCCGCCGGAACAAGCGCGCCGATGCCGATGGCGGCGAAGGCGATCCCGGCGAACCACGGCGGGAACTGCTGGTCGAACAGCACGGGAACGATCGTGTTGGCATCGCCGTCAACCGGCTCGACACCTGCCGCGATGGCGAAGAACCCAAGGAGCGACAAGAAGCCGAGCATCAGTGAGTACAACGGCAGCAGTGCCATGTTGCGCTTCACAACATCGCGACTCCCGGCGGCCAGGATCGCCGTCGTTGAGTGCGGATACAGCATCAGCGCCAGGGCCGAGCCCAGGGCCAAGCTCACGTAAAGCATCTGGGACGGTTCGGCGAGCAACGGTCCCTGGTTCGCGGCGTCGGTGAAGTGTTTCGACGTCGCGGCGAAAATGTCGTCGTACCCACCGAGCTTGCTCGGGATGTAGATCACCGCGACGATGATCACGATGTAGATCAGGGTGTCCTTCACGAACGCGATCAACGCCGGAGCCCTCAGGCCCGAGCTGTAGGTGAACAGCGCCAGCACCAGGAACGCGACAACCAGCGGCCATTTGCCACCCACCCCCATCGTGGCCAGCACAGCCTGGACACCTACGAGTTGGAGGGCGACGTAGGGCATCGTGGCAATGATGCCGGTGACCGAGACGAGCAGCGCCAGCGTGCGGGAGTCAAACCTGGCACGCACGAAGTCGGCGGACGTAACGAATCCGTGCCGGTGCGACACCGACCACAGCCGGATCAGCACCAGGAACACAAGCGGGTAGAGCACAATCGTGTAGGGGACGGCGAAGAAGCCGATCGCTCCTGCCCCGAACATGAGAGCCGGCACGGCCACGAAGGTATAAGCGGTGTAGAGGTCGCCACCGATCAGGAACCATGAGACCCAGGTGCCGAACTTGCGGCCACCCAGCCCCCACTCGTCGAGATGGTGCATGGTCTCGCCGGCTTTCCAGCGCGACGCAGCGAAACCCATCACCGCGATCACGATGAACAGGAAGGTGAAAATGGTCAGTTGAACGGCATGATCAGCCATCTCAAGCCACCTTCTTCTTCCGGGTCTTCATGTACACGATTCCGGTGATGGCCGCGCTCATCGGCACGTAGGCGAGCTGAATCCAGTAAAAGGCAGGGATGTCGAACAGCGTGGGCTCGACCCTGTTGTAGATCATCGGGATCAGCGGAATAACGATCGGGATGATCAGCAGCAGCACCCAGGGACTCCAGTCCGGGTTGCCGATGTCCTCCTCTGGTCGCGACCGGTCGGGTTGTTGCGAATCAGTGGACACAGACTTGCTCCTCGTTCGTTTGCAGCGGAGGCGGCTGGGTGCGGGGCGCGATTGTGACGCGGCGCACACCGGACAGAACGCCCCGACAGTAACCCTTCGGACCTTTCCCCGCCAACCGGGGCCCCGAGCGGGCGGGGTCGCCCATCATGACGCGCTCGAGCTCTGCCTTGTGGGCCGTTCGGTCCATGTCATGAGTCCAAAGACCCTTCTCGCACTCGAACTACACAACTTACGATTTCGACGCCCTGCCCGAGGTATCCGGCTCATGCCCTGGAGGCAATCTGTGGACCTGCTCGACATCGCCCGATGGCAGTTCGGGATCATCACCGTCTACCACTTCATGTTCGTCCCGATCACTATCGGCATGTCGGCCATCATCGCCGGCTTCGAGACGATGTGGGTGCGCACAGGCAAGGAGCAGTACCTCCGCTTGACCAAGTTCTTCGGCAAGCTGTTCCTGATCAACTTCGCGATCGGGGTCGTCACCGGAATCGTGCAGGAGTTCCAGTTCGGGATGAACTGGAGCGACTACTCGCGATTCGTCGGGGACATTTTCGGCGCTCCTCTGGCAATCGAGGGGCTGCTCGCTTTCTTCCTCGAGTCCACTTTCCTGGGCCTGTGGATCTTCGGCTGGGACAAACTTCCCCGGGCCCTCCACGCGGCATGCATGTGGATCGTGCACGTCGGGACTCTGCTCTCGGCGTACTTCATCCTGGCGGCCAACTCCTGGATGCAGAACCCGGTCGGCTTTCGCTTCAACCCCGACACCGGGCGCGCCGAGCTGACCGACTTCGCCGCGGTCATGTTCAACAAGGTGCAGATGGTGACCTTCCCACACACAGTGACGGCCTGCTATATGACTGGTGGCGCCTTCGTGCTGGGGGTCGCCTTCTGGTTGATGATTCGCAAGAAGACTCCCGACGCCGACCGCGCGATGTATCGCAAGGCGGTAAGGATCGGCGCCGCCGTCACGCTCGTCGCGGGCCTCGGTGTCGCGTTCACCGGCGACCTGCAAGGCAAGGTGATGACCGAGGTGCAGCCGATGAAGATGGCAGCAGCAGAAGCGCTCTACGACACCGAGAAGCCGGCCGCCTTCTCCCTGTTCACCGTGGGTTCCCTTGACGGATCCGAGGAGAAGTTCTCCATCAAGGTCCCGAAGGTGTTGTCGTTCCTGGCCACGGGATCGTTCGATGGCGAGGTCAGGGGCATCAACCAGCTGCGCGAGGAGTACAAGGCCCGCTACGGACAAGACCCCGGCGCGAAGTACTACTCGCCCGGCGACTACACGCCGGTCATCCCCATCACCTACTGGACTTTCCGGCTCATGATCGGCCTCGGTCTCTTCGTCGCGGGCGCCGCGGGCCTCATCCTCTGGGTCACCCGTCGCAGTCGGGTCCCGGGCGGCCGCGGCTGGGTGTGGCTGGCCGTCTCGCTCCCGCTGCTGCCCGTCGCCGCCAACTCGTTCGGGTGGATCTTCACCGAGATGGGCCGCCAGCCCTGGGCAGTCTTCGGCCTGATGACCACGGCCACGGCAGTCTCCCCCGGCGTCAGCGTCGGGGAGGCGCTCACCTCGGTCATCACGCTCACCTTGCTCTACGCCGTCCTTGCAGTGATCGAGGTCGGCCTGATGCTCAAGTACGTCAGACGTGGCGCGGACGAGTTCGTCGAGCCCCCGGACCCGAAGCTCGGCCAACAGTCCGACGAACCACTCGCCTTCGCCTACTGAGCAGGAAGTAGACACATGGAACTCACCACCGTCTGGTTCAGCCTGATCGCCGTTCTGTGGATCGGCTACTTCTGTCTCGAGGGGTTCGACTTCGGGGTCGGCATGCTCCTTCCGGTGCTGTCCCGCTCTGAGACCGAGCGCCGCGTCGTGATCAATACGATCGGCCCCGTTTGGGACGGGAACGAGGTCTGGGTCCTGGTGGCGGGTGGTGCGACCTTCGCCGCCTTCCCTGAGTGGTACGCCACCTTGTTCAGCGGGTTCTACCTGCCCCTGTTGGTGATCCTGGTCGCACTCATCGTGCGTGGCCTTGCCTTCGAGTACCGCGCAAAGCAGGACGACGCCAGGTGGCGGGCGCGTTGGGACAAAGCGATCTTCTTCGGGTCGCTGGTTCCCGCTGTGCTGTGGGGGGTTGCTTTCGCGAACATCGTGCGCGGCGTACCGATCGACGCGAACAAGGAGTACATCGGCAACACGCTCACCCTGCTGAACCCCTTTGGGTTGCTGGGCGGAGTGACAACGCTGATGCTGTTCCTCACCCACGGCGCGTTGTTCCTGGCGCTGAAGACCGACGGCGATATCCGGCACCGTGCACGCGCGCTGGCGATCAAACTGGGTGTGGGTACGGCGGTGGTGGCGGTCGTGTTCTTGACCTGGACCCAGGCCATCACCGGCTCGATCGCGTCCGCGGCGTTCTTCGTGCTCGCGGCCGTGGCTCTACTGGGAGGCATCTACGCCGCGTTCCGCACCCGCGAAGGATGGGCGTTCATCGGCACCTTTGCCGCGATCGCGTTCGCCGTGACCGGGCTGTTCGTGGCCCTGTTCCCGGACGTGATGCCGTCCACGATCGACGCGGCTAACTCGTTGACCACCACGAACGCGGCGGCGACGTCGTACACGCTGAAGATCATGACGTGGGTGGCCGTCCTCTTCACCCCGATCGTCCTGCTCTAACAGGGCTGGACCTACTGGGTCTTCCGCAAGCGGATCGCGACGCACCACATCCCTGCCCTCGTTGGCGAAGCCGTGCGATGAGACCGCTCGACCCGCGACTGCTCCCGCATCTCACACCGGCCAGGATCCCCCTGGCCGGTGTGGTCGTCGCGAGCGTCGCCTCGTGTGGCCTGGTGATCGCCCAGGCATTCGCGGTCGCGGGCCTCATCGTCGCTCTTTTCGAGGGGACTGCCTCCCAGGTGGTGCGCGCCGGAATCGTCCTCGCACTGATCACCACCGCCCGCGCGCTGGCAGGCTGGGGCGTCGACGTGTGCTCTGCCCACGCGTCCTCGATCGTGACCACCTCGCTGCGCAGACGGATCGTGGCCGCGGCGCTGTCGCTCGGCGCTCTCGGTCTATCGCGGCGCCGCAGCGGGGCGTTGGCGTTGCTGAGCACCCGTGGTGTCGCCGCGGTTGACCCTTACCTCACGCGCTACGTCCCGGCGCTGTTCCTGGCCGCAGCCCTCCCCCCGCTGACCGTCCTGGCAATCGCCAGCCAGGACCTGTTGAGCGGGGCCATTGTGTTGATGACCCTCCCCCTGATCCCGGTGTTCGCGATCCTGATCGGCCTGGCGACCCGCGACCGTGCGGACCGTCAGTGGCAGGCTCTCTCCACGCTTTCAGGTCACTTCGTCGATGTCATGCGTGGCATGCCGACGCTGGTGGCATACCGCCGGGCGGCGGCGCAGTCGACGTCGATCCGGCGCATCACCGACCGATACCGCCGAGCGACGAACGAGACTCTGAAACTCGCCTTCGCTTCTTCGGCGGTTCTTGAGCTGGTCGCCACAATCTCGGTCGCCCTTGTCGCGGTCACCGTCGGTCTGCGGTTGTCGGCGGGTTCCCTTGACCTGCGTACATCTCTTGTCGTTCTGCTGCTCGCCCCGGAGGCGTACTGGCCGATGCGACGGGTCGGCGCAGAGTTCCATGCGGCGGCGGAGGGTACGGCCACCTTCGAGGCGGCCGACGAACTGTTCACGTCGGCGGCCACCGGCACACCGTCGGCTCCAGGGCCTGTTCCTTCCCTGCATCACGGGATCGCGATCGACTCGGTGACGGTCACCTACC
>Ga0136633_1001592_pt1 | contig 16591 bp, 16 predicted proteins | sample AntDrymeUQ832206_2_FD_105494 | JGI IMG/M metagenome (GOLD analysis project Ga0136633, IMG submission 105494) | Polar desert sand microbial communities from Dry Valleys, Antarctica - metaG UQ83 (22.06) | ecosystem: Environmental > Terrestrial > Soil > Desert | place: Antarctica: Dry Valley...
AACGGCATCGTCTTTCTCGACGAGATCGATAAGATTTGCGCGCGCTCGGAGCGTGTCGGCGCCGATGTCAGCCGCGAAGGCGTGCAGCGCGACCTCTTGCCGCTGATCGAAGGCACCACCGTCGGCACCAAGCACGGGCCGGTGAAAACCGACCACATCCTCTTCATCGCCTCAGGCGCGTTTCATATCGCCAAGCCCTCGGACCTGTTGCCGGAGCTGCAAGGCCGCCTCCCCATCCGCGTCGAGTTGCGCGCGCTGACCCGCGACGATTTCGTGCGCATCCTCACCGAGCCGAAATCGAGCCTCATCAAGCAATATATCGCGCTGCTGAAAACCGAAGGCGTCACGCTCGAATATACCGAAGACGCCATCGACGCGATCGCCGACATTGCGGTGGAGGTGAACACATCGGTCGAGAATATCGGCGCCCGCCGCCTCTCGACGGTGATGGAGCGCGTTCTCGATGAGCTGTCCTTCGAGGCCTCCGACAAGCCCGGCGAGACATACGTCATCGACGCGGCCTATGTCCGCGAACATATCGGCGACCTCGCCAAGAACGCCGACCTGTCGAAGTTTATTTTGTAGGAGCTAAAGTCGGCGTGCGGCTTTGACGCTAGCGAGCGCTTATGGAGACGACCGAAAGAATCGTTGAGCACAAATTCGGGGCGCCCGGCGTGATCGGTAGGCTAAAGGACTTCGGGTTCGAACCTGAATTCCATAGTAAGGTCGTCGTGAGTTGGGGCTGGACAGACGAGGCTAAGTCGGCCGCTGACGCCGCGAACATCCACCTGTGGGACTTTCGGCAAATCGTGCGAGACATTTCGGATTCAATTCGCGGCCAGCGCAGCTATTTCTCGGACGATGCGCTACGCACGATAAACCTCTTCGTTCGTGCCCTGGAGGACGACAAACGAGGCGTCTAAGTCCGCCCCCGCCGCACGCGCACATAGAGCGCGCCTTCGCCGCCGAGCCGGCGCGGCGCTTGCGCATAACTGATGACGAGATCGGCGAACTCCGCGCCCGAGAGCCATTGCGGCACCGCCTGCCGCAACACGCCGCGCTCGTCCTCTTCGTAGAAGCTCTTGGCTTCCTCCCGCGTCCCCTTGCCGGTGATGACGAGCACGTTGCGATAGCCTTGGGCTTGCGCGGATTTGAGGAAGCGCCGCAGCGCCGCATGCGCCTCGCGCTGCCGCATGCCGTGCAGGTCGAGCCGCGCCTCCACCGCCACGCGTCCCGTCTCCAGCTTTCGCGCGGTGATGCGGTCGAGGCTTGTGCCGCGTGGGATCGGCGCGGGCTTCGGCCGCACGGGGATCTGCTGTGTCTTGCGGACGGCTTTCTCGCCCGCTGCCTCTTTATGGCTCGGCGCGTCCGCCGCGGGCTTGGGCTTGACGTGCGGGGGCTTCGCCACGGCGCGGTCCTTATGCAGCGGGCGCGCGGTCTCTGCCACCCGCGCCCAAAGCTCGGCGTCGTGATCCTTATCGTCGCCGCGTTTGCCCATGGCTGTGAGCCTAGCGCAACCCGCCTTAATTCTTCGGCTTGAAGATAAAAAATTGCGCGTCATGGCGGGTGGAGCCGGCGATCGCGCCCGCCGCCTCGCCCGTGCCCCAGAAAATATCACCGCGCTCGGGCCCTCTGATCGCCGAGCCCACGTCCTGCGCGATCATCAGCCGCCGGAACGGCGCGGCGTCGGCGTCGTCAAGCTCCGGCGCGGCCACGAAGATCGGCAGACCGAGGAAGTGATAGGACGCGTCCACCGCGAGGCTTCGCCCCGGCGTCAGCGCCACCCCCTGCGCGCCGACGGGTCCGTCCTTGCCCTCCTCGCCGTCGAGTTCGCGAAAGAAGACATAGGACTTATTCTCGTTCATCAGCGCATGGCCCCGTGCGGGGTCGGCGCGGAGCCACGCCTTGAGTCCGTCCATGCCAAGACTCTTAGGGCTCCCCTCGCCGCGCGCGACCAGCAGCTTGCCGATGGACGTATAAGGATGCCCGTTCTTGCCCCCATAGCCGAGGCGAAGGCTGGTGCCGTCGGTGAGGCGCACCCGGCCCGATCCCTGCACCTGTAAAAAGAACAGCTCGACCGGGTCTTCGAGATGGAGCAGCTCGAGCCCGCGCCCTTTGAGTGCGCCGTCCGCGATCTCCGCCCGCGTGTAATAGGGCACGAGCGCATCGCCGTCGCGCCGCGCGCCGGTGACTTGATCGTTGAAGCGGGCGCGCTCGATTTCGGACGCTGACGTGACGAGATCGTCGGGGCGCCGATAGACCGGGACCTTGAAGCGTGCGTCGGGCAGGCGCGAGCCCTCGATCTCTGGCTCGTAATAACCGGTGACGAAGCCCGGCTGCGACCCGCCTTCGATACGTTGCGGCTGGAAATGCGTCTCGAAGAACACCCGCGCCGCCGCGCGGTCGATGCCCTCGCCATGCGCTAGCGCGGCGGTGCAAGCAAGGGTCGAATCTGAGATCTTGCGGCAGGATCTGAGCAGCGCCGCGAAGGCGGCGGCGTGATCGTCGTCGCCCCAGCCCGGAAGCGCGGCGAAACCGACCGGCACGAACTTGATCGCCTCGTTATCCACCGCTCCCCGCCCCATCCACCAGGCGGCCACGGCGAGCGCCGGTACGCATAGCAGCGCCGCGGCGATGCGCGTCCCGCGCGTCAATTCGCGGCTTCGGTCGCCACCAGCTTCCAGTTCGGGTTCTTGGAATTGATCTCGCGGGCGAAGGTCCAGATGTCGGTGACTTCGCGCACCTTCTTCGGATCGCCCTCGACAACTTCGCCTTCGGCGTCGCGCGTGACCGAGATCAGCTCGCTCACGAACTTCACGGTGATATAGGCGGTGCGGTTCTTCACCTCGGCCTCGATGATGTCGGCCTTGTCGATGCCGACCAGGCTCGATTCGACCTTCTCGCCGCGGGTCTCGCGCTCGCGGATCGCGCGCTCGAACCCGTCATAGACATCCTTGCCGAGCAGGTTCTGCAGCATGGTCTCGTCGCCGTCGGCATAGGCGGCCACGATCATCTCGTAGGCGCCCTTGGCGCCGTCGAGGAACGGCCCCGGATCGAAGCTCGGCTCGGCGCGCATCAGCTCGGTGAGCGACTTGCCGAGCGGGCTGTCCTTGGGCGCATGGCGTCCAAGCCGCGCCTCGATGTCTTCATTGGAGGGCATTTGCGCCTCGCTGATCGTGCGCCCGGGCCGCGCGCGCGGCAGGGCCACCACCGGCTCATTGGCGGCGGCCCCAGGCCGCTTCGCGCCTTGGGCGGTGTAGGGGTCGTAAGGCGGGCGCTCATTGCCCGTGCGCCGTCCCAGCACATTGCGCAGCCGGATAAAGATCACGACCGCCAGCACCAGGAACAGAAGCGTATAGATATCGAAAGCTTCACTCATTTTCAGCTGCCACCCGCGTCAGGAGATTAGCCCGCCTTCGAGGCGGACTCTCTAGGGAGGATATTGGATCGCGCCCAGAGATTTGCCAGCGGGAGCCTTCAGTGGACAGGAGTCTCGCTCCTGTCGGGTCACAAGACCGCAACTTACGGCATTCATGCCCCTCAAGCCAACCCTAAACGGGCGTATCGCTTAACCCCTCCTTGCGGGCAGGATCGGGCCTGGGGTGCTGACGATTGCGAGCAACCCCGCGCCGTGGTAGCCACCTCTCCTCGTCAATCCTCGAATAAAACGGTCCCCATGGCGAAGAAGCAGGACAAGGAACCCGATCGCAAGCCCAACGGCGACGGACCGCGCAACGGCGATGGCAAGCCCCACGCCGCGGAGGCTTCGCCCCTGACGACGGGCGGCGCCGTGACCCAGGCCCAGCTCAATGTCATCGGCCAATATGTGCGCGACATCTCATTCGAGAGCCCGAACGCGCCGCAAACCCTGCAAGGCCCCGGCGAAAACCCGCAGCTCCAGGTCTCTGTCAACGTGAACGCCCAGACGCGCGCCGAGGAGACCTACGAGGTCGCGCTCAATGTCGAGGTCCACGCCAAGAACGACGCCGGCGTGATCTACAATGTCGAGCTCGTCTATGCGGGGCTGTTCCGCCTGCGCAACATTCCGCAGAATCTGCTGCAACGGGTGCTGTTCGTGGATTGCCCCGCGATCCTGTTCCCGTTCCTGCGCCGGGTCCTGTCCGACATCGTCCGCGACGGCGGCTTCCCGCCACTGATGCTGGACCCGATCGATTTCGGCAAGCTTTATGCGCAGAACCTGGCCCGCGCCCAGGCGCAGCCGGAGACAAAGACCAAGAATTAGCGGACGCGGTTTCGCCGCCTGCTTTAGCCGGCCAACGCGTCGGGCTGTTTTTCTTGCGCGCCGCCATGTTGCAGCCAGAGCGCCTTCGGCCCCAGCGTCTCGACAAAAGCGTGATGCGCGGACAGCTCGGCGTCGGTGAGACGGGAGGGTAGCGCACGCTCGCGTTGCCGCACGCCCTCGCCGCTCATCTCCATGAGGCCGCCTTGGCCGCCATTGACGACGAAGTCGAGCCGCGCCTGATGGCCGCCGACAAGTTCCACATAGACGCCCGCGAGCAGCCGGCAGTCGAGCAGCGCCCCATGCTTGTCGCGCTCGCTGATGTCGATGCTGTAGCGCTTGCAGAGCGCATCGAGGCTGCACGGCGCCCCGGGATGCCGGCGGCGTGCGAGCGCCAGCGTATCCACCACGCGGTCCCAGCGCAGCAGCGGCCGCGAGACTCGCTCCAGCTCCGAATTCAGAAAGCCGAAATCGAAGGCTGCGTTATGCATGACGAGCATCGCGCCCTCGACGAAACCGAGCACGCCGTCGACGATCTCGCCGAAGCGCGGCTTGTCGCGCAGGAAGTCGGTGGAGAGCCCGTGCACCTCGAAGGCGCCATACGGCACCTCGCGCTCGGGATTGACATAAGCATGCCAGACCCGGCCCGTCGGAATGCAGTTGATGAGCTCGACACAGCCGATCTCGACCACGCGATGGCCGTCGAAAGGGTCGAGACCCGTCGTTTCCGTATCGAGAATGATCTCGCGCAAACGCCGCTCCTATGCGGTTTGGCCGGGTTTCCAGTGGCGGAGGCGCTGCATGACCGTGCCTTCGCGATCTTGCAGCGATTCGATCAGTTTATCGATCTCTGCCTGCATGTCCTCAAGGCCGGTGCCGCTGTCCACAATGAAGGCCGCCCGCACACGCTTCTCCGCGTCGGGCATCTGCCGCGCTTGTAAGCCGGCGAATTTCTCTTTCGTCATGCCCGGCCGCGCCAGCACGCGTTCCCGCTGCATGGCTTCCGGCGCGCTTACGACGATGCTCACATCCACGCGCTCATGCGCGTCCGTCTCGAACAGGAGCGGGATTTCGAGGACCGCGAGCTTCGCCCCCTTCGCCTCCTCCGCGCGCAGAAAGTCGATCTCGGCCTTCACCACCAAAGGATGGATGATCTGCTCCAATTGCCTCAAGCGCGCTGGCGAACCCGCCACTTGCTCGGCAAGAAGCCTGCGGTCGACATGGCCCTGGGGCGCGACGCCTGGAAACGCCGCCTCGATCGCCGCCACGGCCTCGCCTGCATAGAGGCGGTGGACGCAAGCATCGGCATCGAACACCTTCACGCCTCGGGCGGCGAAATGCGCGGCAGCCGCCGACTTGCCCATGCCCATGGAGCCTGTGAGACCGATCACCAGCATCTAGGGCGCCTGCAAACTTGCGACGAGTTCGGCTCGGAGCTCGGGCGTCACCTCCGGGCGGATGCCGAACCAGCGTTCGAACCCCGGAACGGCCTGGTAGAGCAGCATGCCGAGACCGTCGACCGCCCGGCTTCCGCGTGCCCGTGCCGCCGCGAGGAGCTGCGTTTCCAGGGGATGATAAACGAGGTCGGCGACCACCGCGTCGACTGGCAACTCCGTAAGATCGAGATCGAGCGCCGGCCTTCCCGTCGTGCCGAGGCTCGTCGCATTGACGATCAGACCACAGCCGGCGAGCGCCACATGGCGAAGCTCCCAATCCACCACATCGACGCGAGATCCGAACTCCTGCGCGAGCTGTTCTGCGCGGTCGCGCGTGCGGTTGGCGAGGCGGATTTCGGTCAAGCCCTCGCCGAGCAGCCCATAGAGGATCGCGCGCGCCGCGCCGCCGCCGCCCAGCACCGTCACGGGGCGGCCGCCGCGCTTCCAGTCGGGCGCCTCGGTGTTGAGATTGGTGATGAAGCCGAAGGCGTCGCTGTTGCTCGCGCACAGCCTGCCGTCGCGATCGAGCCACAGCGCGTTCGCCGCGCCGATCGCGTTTGCCGCCTCGTCGGCAAAATCGGCGGCCCGCAACGCTTCTTCCTTGTGCGGCAGGGTGACGTTTGCGCCGGCAAAGCCGCGCGCGTGGAGCGAACCGAGAAATTCCGGCAGATCTTCGGGCCGCACCGCGATCTTCTCGTAGCTGCCGTCGATCTCGTAACGGCGCAGCCAATACGTGTGAATCAGCGGCGAGCGCGAATGCTCGATGGGCCAGCCGATGACGCAGGCGCGGATCACGGCAGCAATCCTTTAGCCCTCGATAACGCCCTCGCGCCGCAAAGCGTCAAGGAGCGGAAGGAGCGGCAACCCGAGCACGGTGAAGAAATCGCCCTCGATCTTCTCGAAGAGTTGGATGCCCAGCGCTTCAACCTGATAGGCGCCGACGCAACCTAGCACCTCTTCTCCCGCCGCGGCGAGGTAGCGGCCGATATATTGCGGCGTGAGCTTGCGCATCGTCAGGTGCGCCGTCTCGATATGCGCCCAGCTCGCCTCGCCCTTGCTCGCAAGCGCCACGGCACTGTGCAAAATATGCGTCTTGCCGCTCAAATCGAGCAGCTGCACGCGCGCCTCTTCCATGCTGTCCGGCTTCGACAGGATCGCGCCGTCGAGCGTGAGCACCTGGTCGGCGCCGATGACCCAAGCGCCCGACGCAATATCGCTGACGGCTTCCGCCTTGGCGCGCGCCAGCACCTCGGCCACATCCTGCGGATCGAGTCCGTCCTCGCCGCTGATCGCGAGCCGCATCGTGGCCTCATCGAGGCCGGCGGGCTCCACGATAAAGACTAGGCCTGCCGCTTCGAGGAGACGCGCGCGCGCGGTGCTCTCCGAGGCGAGGATGAGAGGCGGTTTTCCCGATTGCAGGAACGCGCTCATGCTTCCAGCGCCGGCGCTTCCCGGTCCTGATGCAGGCGAATGATGGCTGCCGCCGTCTCTTCGATGGACCGCCGCGTCACGTCGATCACCGGCCAGCCGCGAATGGCGCACAGCTGGCGCGTATGCGCGATCTCGGCCGCAATCGACTCGCGGTCGACATAGTCTTCGAGATGACCGTGCGCCTGCTCAATGACGCGGTTCTGGCGCACTTGGGCGATGCGGTCCGCGCTTGCGACCAGCGCCACGACAAACGCATTGGTGCGCGCTTCGAGCTGCGGCGGCAGCGGGATGCCCGGCACGAGCGGCACGTTCGCCGTTTTGAACCCGCGATTGGCGAGATAGATGCTGGTCGGGGTTTTCGAGGTCCGGCTGATGCCGAGCAGAATGATGTCGGCATCGTTCAGATTCTCGGGCAAATGCCCGTCGTCATGCATCATGGAGAAATTGAGTGCCTCGATGCGGCGGAAATAGTCGGCATCGAGCACGTGCTGCCCGGCCACGGTTGGCGTAGACGGCGTGCCGAGATAGGATTCGAAGACCTGGAGGATGGTCTTCAGCGCCGGCACGCAAGGCAGGTTCAGGCGCTTGCAGGACTGTTCGAGGTCTTCGGCGAGCTGGCGATTGAAAATCGTGTAGAGGACGATCCCCGGCGTCGCCTCCACGTCCTTGAGCACGCGCTCCATCTCGCGCTTGTTGCGGACGAGCGGATGCAGATGCTCGATAGGGCGAATCTGCGCGTATTGCACGCGCGCGGCCTTCGCGATGGCGACCAGCGTCTCGCCCGTCGCATCGGAAATCATATGCAGGTGAAAAGTCCGCGGGCTATCCATGGCTTCCTCTGGATAACCGGGGATAAGTTAATGGGCAACTGCCCGATGCGGGGTGACATCCCGTCCTCTCCCGCTCAAGCCGCTTTTTTCTTCACAGATTCGCCGATGTTGAGAAGATGACGCCTCGGTGGCGCCCCCGGACAATACCCTCCTCCGTCCCCAACGCCATCCGGCCGATACCCCGCGTCTCCTCCGCCCTCCATCAACAGGCGGCGAGTCTGGCAGACTCCGTTCGCAGCCAAGAGCCTAGGCCGGACAGCGACCTGATTCGCACCCAGCGCGGCCGCCAATGCAGGGACCGGCGCCGAGCTTCGCTCGGATTCCTGTCGACAAGCTGGTGATGGATTTGAATGTCCGATTCACACCACATAAAAGTAACAATAGAAAACCTTTGAGAATCTTTATTTTTAATGTTTTAGAGCGCGATGCTTTTCGCGTCCGGACCCCGTAAAACTCTGCTTGCCGCCCTGAGCGGTACGCCCTGCTCCCCGCCTCCGATCTGGCTGATGCGTCAAGCCGGGCGCTATCTCCCGGAATATCGGGAGGTTCGAAAGTCCGTTCCGACTTTCCTCGACCTCTGCTGCACCCCTGAGCTTGCCGCCGAAGTAACGCTGCAACCGTTGCGGCGGTTCGACTTTGACGCCTCGATTGTGTTTTCCGATATCCTCATGGTGCCGTTCGCCTTGGGCCAGAAGGTTTGGTTCGTCGAAGGCGAAGGGCCGCGCCTCGAGCCGGTGAAGGATGCCAAATCCATCGCCGCCCTCGATCCCTCGAAAGCGCCTGCCGGCTTCGCACCTGTCTACGAGACCGTGAAGCTTGTGCGCGCGGGGCTCCCGGACCATGTCACCCTGATCGGCTTCTGCGGTGCGCCTTGGACCGTGGCGACCTACATGGTGGGCGGTGGCTCGAGCAAAGAGCAGGCCGAGGCGCGGCTTCTTGCCTATCGCGACCCCGCCACCTTCCAGGCCCTGATGGACCTGCTGGTCGGCGTCTCCGCCGATTATCTCCTCGGCCAGGTTCAGGCCGGCGCGGAGGTTTTGCAGATTTTCGACAGCTGGTCCGGCAGTCTGCCTGAGGATGAGTTTGCGCGCTGGTGCATCGCCCCTGCCCGCGCCATCGTCGAGCGCGTCAAGTCGGTCGCCCCAGAGATCCCCATCATCGGTTTTCCCCGCGGCTGCGGGCCGCTCGCGGAACGCTACGCTCAAGAGACCGGCGTCGACGCCATCAGCTGCGACACCGCTCAGCCTCTCGGTTGGATCAAGGAAAAATTGCAAACCAAGCTTCCGGTGCAGGGCAATCTCGATCCGTTGCTGCTGCTCGCGGGTGGGCCGCATTTGGACGCCCGGGTGCGCGATATCCTGGCCGAGCTTGGCCCCGGCCCGTTCATTTTCAATCTCGGGCACGGGATCGACAAGGAAACGCCCATCGAGCACGTGACAAGGCTTGTGCAGCTCGTCAAGACGGGCTAGCTAGGTCTGATCACGCGGGGCTTCCGCCTCGCGACCTCTCATCCCACCCATCGCCAATGCTCATCGCCTACCTCAAGGCCTTTCACGTCATCGCCATCATCGCGTGGATGGCAGGCCTGCTCTATCTGCCGCGGCTTTTCGTCTATCACGCCGCCGTGCCCGTGGGCTCTCCGCAGTCGGAGACCTTCAAGGTGATGGAGCGGCGTTTGCTTCGGTTCATCACCACGCCAGCGATGCTCGTAAGCTGGGCGCTCGGACTGTGGCTTGCCTTCTCGGTGGTGATCGACTGGTCGCAGGAAGGCTGGTTTCACGCCAAGCTCACCCTCGTCGTTCTCTTGTCCGCCTTCCATGGCGCGGCCGCGAAATGGACCAAGGATTTTGCGCGGGATCGAAATCCCCACTCGTCGCGTTTCTATAGGATCGCCAACGAGATCCCGACGCTGCTGATGATCGGCATCGTCATTCTCGTGTTTGTCCGCCCGTTTTAAGGGCCCCGTAGCCTGTTTCGATCCCCGTCAGGGTGTGCTATAAGATGTCTAGCCATCCGTTCCAGGACGCTGTCGCGACCCTTCCTTTCGCGAAGGACCGCACCCGGATCGGACCCGGTTCTTTCCCTACCGCGCCAAGGCGCACCCCTTTCCCTTCCTTTGAAACCTCGCGCGGAACGTGCGCGGACGGTGAAATCCCAATCCCTGAAATCCCAAATTCGGCCAATGCCCGCCTGGAGTAGCAGCGCATGCAGGAAATGAAGCTGCAAGATCTGAAGATCAAATCGCCGACCGAGCTCCTCACTTTTGCTGAGGAAGTCGAGGTCGAGAACGCGAGCGCCATGCGCAAGCAGGAGCTCATGTTCGCCATTCTCAAACAGCTCGCCGCCCGCGATGTGGACATCATGGGCTCCGGCGTCGTGGAGGTGCTGCAGGACGGCTTCGGCTTCCTGCGCTCGCCCGATTCGAATTATCTGCCGGGCCCCGACGACATCTACGTCTCACCGAGCCAAATCCGCCGCTTCGGCTTGCGCACCGGCGATACCGTCGAGGGCCAGATCCGAAGCCCCAAGGACGGCGAGCGCTATTTCGCGCTGCTCAAGGTCAACACTATCAATTTCGAGGACCCCGAGAAGCAGCGCCACAAGATCCATTTCGACAATCTGACACCGCTTTATCCCGACGAGTGGCTCGAGATGGAGACCAGCGACCCGATCCGCAAGGACAATACCGGGCGCGTGATCGACATCGTGGCGCCGATCGGCAAAGGCCAGCGCGGGCTGATCGTAGCGCAGCCGCGCACCGGCAAGACCGTGATCCTGCAGAACATCGCCCACGCCGTCACGGCCAATCACCCGGAATGCTATCTGATCGTGCTCCTGATCGACGAGCGCCCCGAGGAAGTCACCGACATGCAGCGTTCCGTGCATGGCGAAGTGATCTCGTCGACCTTCGACGAGCCCGCCGCGCGCCATGTGCAGGTCGCCGAGATGGTGATCGAGAAGGCGAAGCGCCTCGTCGAGCACAAGCGCGACGTGGTGATCCTGCTCGATTCCATCACCCGGCTCGGCCGCGCCTACAACACCGTCGTGCCGTCGTCGGGCAAGGTTCTGACGGGCGGCGTTGACGCCAATGCGTTGCAGCGGCCGAAGCGCTTCTTCGGCGCCGCGCGCAATATCGAGGAGGGCGGCTCGCTCACCATCATCGCGACCGCCTTGATCGACACCGGCAGTCGCATGGACGAGGTGATTTTCGAGGAGTTCAAGGGCACCGGTAACGCGGAAATCGTGCTCGACCGCAAGGTCGCCGACAAGCGCATCTTCCCGGCCATCGACATCGCCCGCTCCGGCACGCGGAAAGAAGAGCTTCTGGTTCCCGCCGATCAGCTTAAGAAGATGTACGTGCTCCGCCGTATCCTGAACCCGATGGGCACCCAGGATGCGATCGAGTTCCTCATCGATAAGCTGCGCCAGACCAAGAACAACTCCGAGTTCTTCGACTCGATGAACACCTAGGCGAGAGACTTGGCTGCCCTAGGGGTAGGCAGACCCAATCTCTCAGCGGGCGCGTGGGCACAGCCTCTATCGCCGCCCGCAAGGCAACCTAGGGGCTTGCGCTCGCGCTCGAGACTTGAGCTTCCGCTGTCATCGTTCTGTCTTGTGAACGCGGCATGACATTGGCGAGCTTTGCCCGCCTAAGCTTTGGGCGATACCGGCCGTTTCGTCTGACCCACAAGGAGTGCAAGCCATGGCGCAACCAGGCATGGACGACCAGGAAGCGGGGGGCGCGACCTGGACCCTACTGACCCACCTTCTCGACCTCCTCGCCGACAAGGGCGTCCTCACCAACCAGGATCTCATCGCGCTGGCCGAAGCCGCGCATCAGGAGCTGTCGGGCGGCAAGGAATCGCGCAAGAAGGCCGTCACGCGCCTGAAAAAGCTCCGCGAGCGCCTCACCGCGCGCTAGGCTCCACAGTCTCCTGACCCGGCGTTAGGCTCCGTAGCCTCCAACCTCTCAACGCATCGTCATGGCCGGGCTTGTCCCGGCCATCCACGTCTTCACTGGCGTCATTCCCCCTCAGTCGAGACAGCCGGGGCATGTCGCGGGATTGATCAGGATCGCTTGCGACATCGCCGGCAGTGTCACCGTGCCGCCCGCCAGATCCTCCGCCCCAAAGGTGCCGGTGAGCGGGCGCTCGTCGAGCGGCGCAAAGCGCGGGGCTTCGTTCGGCAGGACGCGCTTCAGGCCGGCGGCGTCGGGCACCTCGATGCTGCGCTCCTCGGCGCTCGCGTTGACGAGCCACTTGCCCCACGGGAACTCCCAGACCTGCACCCGGTCGGGCGCGTTCGTGAGCGTCTCGCCGTAGACGCCGTCGCTCTCCTCGGCCGGCAGCTTCGGGCGCGAGCCGTCTGGCGTCGGATCGGCGAGGTTGACCCAGCGGTTGCCTGCGAACTGGAACGTCTCGGGCGCGGTGTCGTCGCCGACATTGACGGCGCTGTTGAATTCGCCGCCGGTCGCGAACGCGATCTCGTTGTCGCGGAACTGGCCGTTCTTCGTGACGACGATCGCCGTGCCCGGGTTCTCGTTCAGGATGCGCATCACCCAGGGCGCCTGCCCCTGCGCCAGATTGTGATGCACGACGCCGCCGTCGATATTGACCCACGAGAACGCAGCGCCGCCGCCGATCACGACGTTGCCCTCGATCGTGATGCCGGCCGCCTCGTAATCATTGTCGCCATCGGCGAAGCGGAAGAACTCCGCGTCCGTCGAGCCGCCGGCCTGGATCGCGCGGCCCGTCGCGACCGGCAGCTCGATGCGGTTGGCGCGGATCACGATGTCCTTGCTGCCGCCCTTTGGCCGGATACCGGAGCCACCGACCTTGAGCGCGGTGTGGATCAGGAGCGAGTTCTGCACGAGGCCGTTGCGGCAGCCGACGAAGTCGATGGCGCTGCCGTCGTCGCCCCAGTTCTCGATGCGCGCGCCGTCGATGATAAAGTTCTCCACGCCCGCCATCTTGATCGCGTCGTGGTTGCCGGAGTTGACGATGTCCTTCACCGTGATGTTGATGAGGCTGATGTCGCGCGCCGGGGTCTCGTACGAGTCCGCGTCGTCGATATTGATGCCGTTCTCGGCCTGGCCCTGGAACACGAGGTCGGCAAGCGTCACCTGCACCGGGTCGGCGAGGTGCAGGCCGTAGTCGCCGCCCTGGATCACGGCCGGGTTGTCGCGGTCGGCGCTGCGGATCGTCACCTGGCGCAAATTCTCGCGGTAGAGCTGGCCGGCATAGGTGCCGGGCTCGAGCGCGATCTCGTCGCCCTCGCGCGCCGCTTCGAGCGCGGCGGAAAGCTCTTCGGCATTCGTGACGCGGCGCTCGTCCGCTTGCGCCACAGCACCGAGCGCGATGCAGCCAGCGACCACTGCGACGACGGAAAGCCCGAACCGATGCATGCTGATTTCTCTCCTCACTTTACCCAACTATAGCCAGGGGGATTCGACGCTAGTTATCGATAGCGCGCGCAAAATAGTTGAATTTGCAAAATGCTGAATAGAAACTTTCACATACGCGACAGGCAAATCCGGAACCGGGCTTTCGCCGGTATGACACTGCTGCGCAGGCATGGCAGAACAGACCGACTCGTCGTTTGGCGTAAGCGCGCTGCCACACACGCGTCATTCCGGGAATCCAGTCCAAGCACGCGGCGTTGGAGACAGGAATCGCCGCACCTCAAGCCCGCGTCATATGGCGCGCACTCCGCCCCGCCTCGCCCAGCGCCGCCGCGTCTGTGACCGGCGCGGAGCATTGCGGCCCGATACAGACATAGGCGGTCGGCTTGCCTTCAATGACGGTCTTTCCGTGCGCCGGTGAACTCTCGGCGAGCGTCTCGCCTCCGCGGATCTCCCGCACCACCGCGCCCGGCAGCGACACATCCTTCAGCGCACGCCGCATCTCACGCGCATCGCCCTCCTTGGGCAGCATCAGCACGATATGAGCGGGCGCGAGCAGATCGAGCGCGCCCATCAACAGCCCGGTATGAGCGACGATATTCTCGATCAGCGCGCCGTGGAAAGCGCGCAGCACCTCTTCGGCGCGCGCGCGATGGCGATCCTCGCCCGTCCAGAGCGATAAAGCGGCGAGGTTCGCCACCATCACCCCGTTCGCGTTCGGCGTCGCGTCGTCGAGCGCGCTCAAGGGGCGCACGATGAGATCCGTCGTGTCGTCCGCGGCGAGATAATAGCCGCCGAGATCGGCGGCCCAATAATGCTCGTCGAGAATCGCAAGCCACGCTTTCGCGTGCTCAACATAAGACATGTCGCCCGTGACATTGGCGTGCGCGAGCGCTGCCTTGATCATGTTGGCGTAGTCGGATGAGGTCGCCGGCGCCTTCGCCGTGCCGCGATGCGAATGCATCAGCCGGCCATTCTGTGTCATCCGTATACGGACAAACTCATACGCGTTCTCAGCGGCTTGCAGCCATTCCGGCCGGTCGAACGCTTCGGCGGCGTTCGCAAGCGCCGCGATCATCAGCCCGTTCCAGTCCGCCAGCACCTTGTCGTCGAAGCCCGGACGGATGCGCCCGTCACGCCTCTTGAGCAGCCTGCCGCGCATCTCGTCGAGACGGCGCTCGGTCTCGTCGTCGCGCAGCTCAACCGAACCGAGGCGATTGAGAATATTGTGCCCTTCGAAATTTCCAGACGCCGTCACGTCGTAGATCTCGGCGAAGAGTTTCGCGTCGTCCGCGCCGAGAACATCCTCGATCTCTGCAAGAGACCAGACATAGAACTTGCCTTCCTCGCCTTCGCTGTCGGCGTCGAGCGACGCGGCGAAGCCGCCGCCCTCGACGACCATCTCGCGCATGAGCCATTCGATCGTCTCCGCGATCCGCTTGGCGTAAAGCGGCGACTTCTTCTTCCGCCACGCTTCCGTCATCAGCTCGACGAGCAGCGCGTTGTCGTAGAGCATCTTCTCGAAATGCGGGACAAGCCAGCGCTCGTCGACGCTGTAGCGCGAGAAGCCGCCGCCGAGATGATCGTAGATGCCGCCTTGCGCGATCTGGGTGAGGGTGAGGTCGACCGCGTCCAGCGGGTTGGGCAAGCCGTAACGCAGGCCCGCGCGCCACATGAAGCCGAAGAACTGCGCTTGCGGAAATTTCGGCGCGCCTCTGATGCCGCCATGCGTCGGGTCGATCGCCCGCACCATGCGGCTGCCGAGCTCGGAGAGAACGGCGTCGTCGGGAAGCGCGCCCGAGCCCGGCTTCTGCGACGGCTTGAGCTTGTCCTTCAGGAACGTCGTGTTCAGCCTGACCTTGTCCGGCTCCTCGCGATAGATGCGCGCCACTTCGTTCAGTACACGGACGAATGCTGGCCGCCCGAAGCGGTCGTCCTTCGGGAAATAGGTGCCGCCCCAGAACGGCTCGGCGTCGGGCGTCAGGAACATGGTGAGCGGCCAGCCGCCTTGCTCGCCGAGCGCATGCAGCGCGCCCATATAGATCGCGTCCACGTCGGGGCGCTCCTCGCGGTCGACCTTGATGTTGATGAAGAGGTTGTTCATGACCGACGCGGTCGCTTCGTCCTCGAAGCTTTCATGCGCCATGACATGGCACCAATGGCAGGCCGCGTAGCCGACCGAGAGCAGGATGGGCTTGCCGGTCGCCCGCGCCTCGGCCAGCGCTGCGTCGCCCCAGGCGCGCCAATGCACCGGATTGTCCTGGTGCTGGAGAAGATAGGGACTCGTTTCGCGGGAAAGCAGGTTTCCCGGTGCTTGTTCCTGCATTGGCCCTTCCGGTTTGCTCTTGCGGCGTCCTAACGTAACGCATGAACCGCAAAATCGCCGACCTGATGACCAGAGAGTGGCACCTTTCCCTCGTCCCTAGGGAGAGAGGGTGGCGCGCCTTCGGCAAGCCGGGTGAGGGGGAACTGTGACCCCTGATACCATCGTCGCGCATGCCAGTGGCGTGGGCGCGGCGGCGGTCGCCGTCATTCGCGTCTCGGGCCCTCAAGCGAGCGTCATCCTCGAAGCCCTATGCGGTGGCCTGCCCGGACCGCGCGTCGCCACGCTCCGTGCCGTCGGCCCGCCGCATTGGACCCTGATCGACCGGGGGCTCGTGCTTTGGTTCCCGGCGCCGGCGAGCTTCACCGGCGAGGACATGGCCGAGCTTCAGGTGCATGGCAGCCGCGCCGTGGTGAGTGAGGTGATCGAGGCGGCGCTGTCTCTTGAGGGCGTGCGGCTGGCGGAGCCTGGCGAGTTCGTGAGGCGCGCCTTGGCCAACGCCAAGATCGATCTTCGTCAGGTCGAAGGCTTGGCCGATCTCGTCAATGCGGAGACGAAGCTCCAGCGCGAGCAGGCGCTGGCGCAGGCCGAAGGCATCCCGAGCGCGCGCTATGAGGCGTGGCGGCAGTCGCTTCTCAAGGCGCAAGGCTTGGTCGAAGCGGAGCTCGACTTTGCCGATGAGGCCGCTGTCGGCGCGGGCATCGCGGAGCAAGCCACCGCCATCGTGGCCGCGTTGATCGCCGAGCTTGGTCAAGCGCTACAGGGCAGGGGCGAGCGGCTGCGCTCCGGCGTTCGCATCGTCATCGCCGGGCCGCCCAATGCCGGCAAGTCGAGCCTGATGAATGCGCTCGCGCGCCGCGACGTGGCCATCGTCTCGCATGAGGCCGGCACCACCCGCGACGTCATCGAGGTGCATCTCGATCTCGGCGG
>Ga0136633_1001593_pt1 | contig 16563 bp, 14 predicted proteins | sample AntDrymeUQ832206_2_FD_105494 | JGI IMG/M metagenome (GOLD analysis project Ga0136633, IMG submission 105494) | Polar desert sand microbial communities from Dry Valleys, Antarctica - metaG UQ83 (22.06) | ecosystem: Environmental > Terrestrial > Soil > Desert | place: Antarctica: Dry Valley...
AGCGCGAGGAGGAGGCCCACCACGAGCGAGTTCGCAAGGAGCGACGATCCGCCGTAGGAGATGAAGGGCAACGTGATCCCGGTCAGCGGGATGAGCTTGAGGTTGCCGGCCGCGATGATGAATGCCTGGACGCCGACGACGAGCGAGAGGCCGGCGGCGAGGAGCGACCGGAACTCGTCCGCGGCGGAGGCCGCGATGCGCAGCCCTCGCTCAATCACCACGAGGTAGAGCCCGAGGATCGCGAGGATCCCGATGAGTCCCAGCTCCTCGCCGAGCGCGGCGAGCGGGAAGTCCGTGTGGATCTCGGGGATGCCTCCTGGCTGCCCGCCACCGACGGTGGGCAGGCCGTTCCCCAACCCGGTGCCGAGGATGCCTCCGCGCGCGAAGGCATAGAGGGCCATGACGATCTGGTAGCCCTTGTCCCTGGGGTCCACGAACGGATCGATCCACATGTCCACGCGGTCCCGGACGTGCCCGAACAGCAGGTACATGAGGGCCCCACCTGCGACGAACGCAGCGAGCCCGATGACGACGTAGCTCCACCGCGCGGTGGCGATGTAGAGCAGCAGGAGGAAGACCGCGAAGAACAGGAGCGCGGCCCCGAGATCGCGCTGGATGACGACGATGCCGAGGGCGATCGCCCACATCGCGACCATCGGGGCGATGTACGGCAGCGGCGGAAGCCGGAAGGGCCCCACGCGCGTGGACTGCTCGACGAGGAGCGCGCGGTTCTCCGACAGGTAGCCGGCGAGGAACACCACGAGGATGACCTTGAGCAGCTCCGACGGTTGGCCGCTCACCGGCCCCAGCTCGAGCGTCAGGCGGGCCCCGTTCACGTCCCGTCCGAGGACGAATGTCAGCAACAGGAGCCCCACGCCGGCCGCCGCCCACGTGTACTTGTAGAGACGCAGCCAGCTGTCGGAGCGGACAACGATTGCGAGGGTCGTCAGCATCGCGATCGCGATGAGCAGCCAGACGAGCTGGGTCTGGGCAAGACCGCCGAACTGGCCCGCGAGCCTCTGCGGGAGCCGCTCCATGAGCAGGAGGCTCACGCCACCGAGGAGCCCCACCGCGGGCAGCAGCACCTGGTCGGTGCGGCGTCCCGCCAACACCTGCGCGATGTGGGCCGCCAGGAGCGCCCCGAGATAGATCGCGAGGAGCGTCGTGCCGTATGGCGCGAAGGCTCCCTCGGGGATGCCGAGGCCCGGCTCCGCATCGCGGGCGCGCAACGTGGCGCCAAGCGACACGCTCCCGGTCAGGAGCGCCGCGCCGACGATCGCGAGCAGCCGCAACTCTCGCCAGCGCGGACGCGGTCGGATGCCGGCAAGGATCGGTGGCAGGGCAAGGGGCCGCGGGGGCGCGGCCGAGGGGGCAGGCGCCGAGGGCGGCGCAGCCCCGGTCACCGCCGGACCCGCTCGAGCCGCAGCCGGACCTGCCCCACCTGGAGCTCATCGCCGAATCCGATCGGGGCCACGCCGTCGACCCGTCCGCCGTTGACGTAGGTCCCGTTCGTGCTGCCGAGGTCCTCCACGTACCAGGTGCGGCCGCGGAATGAGAGGACGGCATGGTCGGCGGACGCGAACCCGTCGTCGACGACGATCGTGTTGTTCACGTCGCGGCCGAGCGTCGTCAGCGCGTCGAGGCCGAAGATCGCCCCGGCCGGCGGCTCACCGCCCGGCGAGGCGATGACGTGCAGCCGGCCCAGCTCCGTCCCCGGCTCGCGCGCAGCGGCGCGCAGGTCCCGGACGAGGATCCGCACGACAGCGAACAGGAACAAGTAGAGCAGCGCGAGGAACAGGAAACGAAGCAGCCACAGGCTCGCCGCAAAGGCGTCCACAATTCAGCCGGCCGAGACCGTTTCGACGACGAGGACCGTGTCCCCGAGCTCGATCCGGTCGCCCTCCCCGAGGACCACCTCCTCCACACGGACGCCGTTGACGCGCGACCCATTCGTGCTCCCGAGGTCGGTCAGGATGAGCGTGCCTCGACGCGCCTGGAGGCGGGCGTGGTGGCGCGAGATTCGCGAGTCGTGGATCACCAGGCCGTTGTCGCTGCCCCGACCGATCGTCAGCAGCGCCCCGTCGAGCTCGACCTCGCGCTGCGTTCCGTCCGGCCGGATCTCGCGCAGCCGTGCCACAGGGCCCTCGACGACGGGCACCTGGAAGACCATCGTGCGGGTGGGCTGTCCCGGGCCGTCCTCGGGCCCAGGCCCGTCGGTCGCGGGCTTCTCCACCGGGAGCCTCGAAGACGGATCGGGGTCGGCGAACCTGGCGACGACCTGGACCTCCCCGAGAGGCACCGCGGGGTCGGCGACAAGGTCGACTCGGGGCCGGTCGACGAGCGAGTAGCGGTGGCTCCGGGCGAAGGCCAGCGCCCCGTCGGCGAGCTCGGCGGCGAGGCTCACGGAGAAGTCACCGAAGCCCTCGAGATCGGCCGGATTGAGGTTTACCCGGAACCGGTTCGGGACGAGCGTCCGGTCGGCGCCGGACATGCGGTCGGTCTCCATTGCCCGCTCGATCCGGCGCTGGAGCTGGACGGGCTGCAGGCGCGCCTTGAACAGCCGGGCGCTTGGCCGTTCGAAGAGACGTTCGAAGAACCGTTCGACGGCATTCAGTGGGCGCATTCGGGGCCGGAGTCTAGCAGAGGCCCCCTCCAGACCCCTCTCCTCCGACCAGCCGGAGGCGGGCGGCGGGTCGGGACCATCGGGGCGAGAGGCAGGTACCGAAGGCCGGGGCCTGCCGAGGGGCCTGGGCTATACTCTCGACCCGTTCGGGTCCCTTCGCCCGATCTTGTCCGCGCGCGACTCCGGGGGCCCGATGCCCGAGATCCTGACCGAATCCTTCTGCGAACGCTGTGGCACGCGCTACACGTTTGAATCAGCCGCTCCGAAGGCCCGTTTGGGGCGCTTCAAGACGCTGTCGAAGGGCCTGAAAAACTTCGTCCTCGACGACGCGACGTCACTCGACGAGGCACTCGCCTCGGCCCGGAGCGACGAATCTCGCGAGTCGACGACCCAGCAGCTGGACGCCTTCCACAAGACGTTCAACTTCTGCATGTCCTGCCGGCAGTACACCTGTGCGAACTGCTGGAACGAGGCCGAAGGCCAGTGCCAGTCGTGCAGCCCGGTGGCAGAGGGGCTTTCGGCGGCGTGGACCAGGGGCGACGCGTCCGCTGCGCCGGCCTGGCCAAAGCCGGCAGCCGAGCCGGCCGGCATCGAGGCGGTGGCGTGGCCGTCGGCGGACCGGCGGCAGCCCGAGCCTGAGCCGGTCCCCGACGAGGTGCCGTGGCCTTTGGCCGCCCTCGAAGGCCGCGTGCCGGTCAGCGAGCCCGAAGCGATCGAGGAGCCCGAGCTGGTCGCCGAGCCCGAGGTGATCGACGAGCCCGAGCTTGTCGCCGAGCCCGTGCTTGTCGCCGAGCCCGTGGTGGCTGCCGTTGAGCTCGAGCCGGAGCCAGAACCGGTCTTCGAGGCCGAGCCTGAGCCTGTGGCGATCGACACGCCGACGACCATCGAGGAACGGGCCGCCGCGGCAGCCTCGAACACGGCCGACCTCCTCGCCCGGTTCCGTCCCGGCCAGAGCCTCGACGATGCCCTGGCGGAATACGAGGCGTCGGTCGAGTCGGCCGAATCCGAAGCACAGCCCGAGCCGGAGCTCGAGCCGGAACCTGTCGCCGTGGCCGTACCGGAGCCGGAGCTCGTCGCCGAAGCGGAACCTGAGCCCGAGCGGGTCGCGTGGCCGGAGGCCGAACCCGCACCCGTGGCCTGGGCCCAGCCCGAAGTGGAGCCGGAGCCAGAGCCGATCGCCTGGGGCGAGCCCGACGTGGAGCCGGAGCCGGTCTTCGAGGCCGAGCCTGAGCCTGTGGCCTGGGCCGAGCCCGAAGCTGAGCCAGAGCCGGAGCCGGTCCAACCGTGGACCCCGCCTGCTCGCCCTGCCGAGGACTTCGTCGAGGTCCCGACCTGGCAGGTCGTCGCCCCCGAGGTGCCTGCCAACGGCCACCCGTCCGAGGCCCTCAGCCCGGCCGCCCGTGCCGACCGCCCGGTACCGGAGTGGCCGAGCAAGCCGGCGGAGTCGTTCCTGGCGGCACGCCTGGCGGCCCGCAAGGCCGGCGACGACATGTGGGCCGCCTCGAGCGCCGAGGTCGTCGGGCCGACAACTGCCGCCGGTCCCGCCGCCCCGATCGGCGTGCAGCCGTGCGTGTCCTGCGGGCTGTCGCTGTCGGCCACCGCCCGCTTCTGCCGCCGCTGCGGCACCAGGCAGGGCTGAGCCGGCCCTAGCGCTCCTCGATGGCGGGCGGCGGCGGCGGCCGGTCCATTCGGACGCTCACCCAGGCCGCTCCGACAAGGAGCAGCTGAAACCCCGTCGCCAGCCAGATCATGGCCGCGAAGATCGCCACGAACGTCCCGTAGACTGCGGCCGCGCCGATCAGGCGAGGCGCGATGTACGTGAACAGCTGCGTGACCGCCGCCAGCCCCACCCCGACGATCAGCGCCGGCAGCAGCGCGGCCCCCCAGGGCACACGGACTGCCGGCACGAGCCGATAGATGAGGGCGGCAGCGACGACGAACACGATCCCGGTCAGGAGCGGCGTCACGACCTGCCAGAACGTGACGGACTCGGTGCCGAGCCGGGCGGCGGTCTGGTCCGCGAGGTACGACCCGATGCCCGTGAGGATCAGCGAGCCGAGGAAGACCGACACGAGCAGGACGACCGAGAAGATTCCGCGCAGCGTCCGGGCAATGACTCCCCGCTTCGGCGCGCTGCGGAAGATCCGGCTGAAGGCGTCGTCGAGCGAACCGTAGAAGCGGCTGGCGCCCCACGCGAGGCCAATGAGCCCGATGACTCCGGCGCCGGCCGCGCCGTCGGTGATCTGCTGGAGGCTCGCCTCGAGGAACCCGCTCAGTGGCGGCAGGCTGCGCCCGATTCCCTCGACGATCGCGCGACGTCGCTCAGGGTCGTCGACGACGAAGCCGAGAATCCCCGTCAGGAGGAGGAGCGATGGCAGAAGCGCGAACAGCGCGCCGTAGGTCAGGCCGCCCGCAAGCAGCCCGCCGCCGGCGTCGTTGTAGACCGTCATGACGCGCCGCCCGGTCGCTACCGGACCCCAGCCGATCGCGCGCTCGACGGCGGCGCGGAGCCGCGGCGGGACGTTCACCCCCGGAGGCTACACCGGCCGTCAGCCGGTCAGATCCTCGAACAAGCCGGGCTGCAGATCCCCCGCGCGGATGCGGCGCGCCGGGGTGATGAGCCCCTTGACCTCACCACGGCGGACGAACCGCCGTCCGCCGAGCTTGATGCTCTGGAGCTTTCCGGCGCGCGCCCAGGCCCCGATGGTTGAGGCGCGGAACTTGACGTTCGCCGCCGCCAGCATTTCGGCGGCCTCGGCGAGGGTGATCCAGTCGGCGGCGGCGGGCATGTGGACCTCAGTCGCCGTCCGCGGAGGCGGCCGGGGCCGCCTTCGTCGCGGGTGCCGCTGCCGGGGTCGGGGAACCGTCGGACTTCGAGTCGCCGTCGGATTTCGATCCACCGTCGGACTTCGAGTCGCCGTCGCTCGTCTTTGCCGCGGCGTCGCTCTTCGCGGCCGCCTTCGTCTTCGTCGCCGTCGCGCGGTCCTTCTTCGCCCAGCCGCTGCCCCTGAAATGGACCGACGGAGCAGAGATCGTCTTGCGCATCGTCGCCTCGGCGCCGCACGCCGGGCAGAAGTTCGGACCTGGCTGGTTGATCCCGTGAAGGATGTCCGTCCGGTGGCCGCACTCCGTGCAGCGATACTCGTAGATCGGCACGTCGAGGGCTCGAGGTTCAGCCGCGCAGGAGACGCATGCCGCACTTCGGGCAGTAGAACGCGCGCTCGTGCGCCGAGGCGAATCCGCAGTGGGCGCACACGAGGCCGCCGCGACCCGCGGCGGGAACCGGCCGCTCGACGGCGGTCAGGCCGAGTGCGTACCGGCTGCCGAGGATGTTCGTCAACAGCGAGGTGAGGATCCGCGAGCCGTTCCGGTCGGAGTCGCCGCGAACCCCTCGCCCGCCCCAGCCGACCACCGCGCGCACGATCATGTCGCCGGTCGCCTCGTCCCAGTGCGACGCAACCCCGCCGACGATCGAGTTGTACTCGGGGTAGCCGGAGGTGTCGGTCTCACCCGCGAGCAGCGCACACACGAACGTGTCGAAGGCGAGGTCGATCGCGTCGATCGACTCGAGCACGACGAGAGCGTGACGCGTCACCGGTGAGTGGGCGTGATGGGCGTTCAGCCAGTCCATCGCCTCGGCCGGCCGGGCGATCACCGGTGCGGCACGGCTGAACTCGATCGCGAGGGGCTGGACGACCTCGACCTCGCTGTGGGCGACGCCCGCGAGCATCGCCGGGAGCTCGTCCATCGCTCCGGGCCCGGTCTTCATCCGGACGCCCTCGGTGCTCTTGCCCGCGTAGGACAGCTTGAGCGAGAACTCCTGGGCGGTGATCTCCTCGGGCATGGCGGTCGACAGCGGCCGCTGTGGCGGGGCGGGGGCCGGCGCCTCGGGTTCTGCTGCCCCCCGGCGCTTCAGGAATTCGAGCGGCACGAGCGTCCTCTCCCAGTCGCGGTGAACAGCCGTAATCCTAGCGCGCCGCCGCCCCGTCCGGCAGCGGTACGATCGGGTGACAGTCAGCCTTTGGCCGAGGAGCCCGCGACGAGCACGACCGCCTCGAGAGGCCGGAGCTCGACGCGCGCCCCCTCCGCGGCCGGGTCGGGCGGCTCCTGGGTCCCGAACAGCGGCTCCCACTCACCTGACGAGGGATGGCCCTCGGCGCGAAACCAGCCAGGCCCGCGCCCGAAGTTGACCGCCACGAGGAGCGTTTCGTCGTCGACCGTCCGAAGGTAGGCGAGGACCTCGCCGCTCGCCTTGCTCAAGCGTGTGTAGGACCCCACCTGGAGCGCCGGATGGCGGCGTCGGAGCCAGATGAGCCGGCGGTACGCGGCCAGGACGGAGCCTGGATCGGCAGCCTGGCGGGCGACGTTCCTGGTGGCCGCGTCGGGAGCCATCCGCAGCCACGGCCGGACGGCCGAGAAGCCGCCGAACGGCGCATCGGTCCACGGCATCGGGGCACGGGCCTGGTCGCGGTTCCACCAGGGCGACAGCCGGCGCGCGATCGGGCCTCCGCGCCGGGCAGGCGGGTCGACGATCTCGGCGCGAGGAATCGGGACATCGCGAAGGCCGATCTCCTCGCCGTAGTAGAGGAACGGCGTGCCGCGCAGGGTGAGGAGAAGGACGGCAGCGGCCTTGACGACGGCGTCGTCGCGTGACCGGGCGCCCAGCCTCGAGGCGTGACGGGATTGGTCGTGGTTGGACAGCACGACCGTCGGCCAGCCGGCGGGCCCGAAGATCGCCTCGCGCTCGGCCGTGGCACGGGCGAACGCGTCCGCCCGCCACGGCTGGCTGATGAGGTGGAAGTCGAATACAAGGTGACGCGGCGCGGAGTACTCGCCCGCTCGGTGCGCCTCGGTCGCGAACAGCTCGCCAACCGTCATCCGGCCGTCGCGCTCGTCGACCAGCGCCCTGAACTCGGCGAGGAACTCGTGCAACTCGGGCTGGTCCTTGTCGTAGTGATGGCGCTGCCGGTCGTAGGCCCGCCGGCCGCCCGTGACGTGGCGCGGGTTGGACAGCAACTCGGGGTGCTTGAAGAACGCGTTGAAGACATCGAGCCGGAAGCCGTCCACGCCGCGATCGAGCCAGCCGCGGACCATCTCGAGCATCGCCGTGCGGACGTCAGGGTTGCGCCAGTTGAGGTCGGGCTGTTCCGGCAGGAACGTGTGGAGATAGAACTGGCCGCGGTTCTCGTCCCACGTCCAGGCGGGGCCGCCGAAGTACGAGACCCAGTTGTTCGGACGGCGCCGGCCGCGGGCGCGGGACCAGGAGCGGGGCGGGTCGCGCCAGATGTACCAGTCGGACTTGGGGCCGGAGCGGGTGGCCCTCGAATCGAGGAACCACGGATGGGCCGAGCTGGTGTGGTTCATCACGAGGTCGAGGACGACGCGGATGCCGCGCCCATGAGCCTCATCGATCAGCCGGTCGAAGTCATCGAGGGTGCCGAAGAGCGGATCGATCGCCGCGTGATCGGAGACGTCGTAGCCGACGTCGAGGCCGGGCGACGGGTAGATCGGCGACAGCCAGATTGCATCGACGCCGAGCGAGCTCGCGGTGCCGTCGTTCAGATGATCGAGGCGATCGATGACGCCGCGCAGGTCACCGACGCCGTCGCCGGTCGAATCGGCGAACGAGCGCGGATAGACCTGGTAGACCACGCCGCGCTGCCACCAGTCGGAGCCATACGCGGCACCCTCGACGGGACGCGGCACAAGCCGGCGACTGACCGCGCGGGGCGCGGCAGCAGGATCCGGAAGGCGCGATTCGGGGAACGACTCGATCGCCATGCGTTCGACGCTCGGGGTTGAAAGTAGCGGGCCAGAACTACGCCCGACGATTTGCGGAAAAGGCTTGACGGAAGTGGCAGCGGCGGAGTTAATACGCGTTACTGACGCGAGTTAGTCTGCGCACCGGCCGAGCTTCGGTCAAGCCCCGACGCAGCTGTCCCATTCGCCCCCGGGGTGCGTTTGCCCGATGGATCCCAGGCGACCCACGAGCGCTGACGTGGCGGCGCGGGCCGGAGTATCGCGGACGACGGTGTCGTTCGTGTTGAACGATCGCGACGCCAGCATCAGCCGCGCGACGCGCGAACGGGTGCTCGAAGCGGCTCGTCAGCTGGACTATCATCCGAACGCCCCGGCTCGACAGCTGGCCGGTGGTCGGAGCCACACGATGGGACTGGTGCTGCGCCAATCGCCGGAACAGGTGGCCGGCGACGCCTTGCTCGCGGAAACGCTGCGGGGCCTGACGTCCGCGGCCCGCGCGGGTGGCTTCCGGGTGATCGTCGAAGCGCTCCAGCCCGGCAGCGGACCGTATGCCGACCTGCTCCGATCCGGCCGCGCCGATGGAGTCGTCGTGTCCGGGCCCCGGGTCGACGACGGTGACCTCCTGCAGATCGTCGGCGAGGGCTTCCCCGTCGTGCTGCAAGGATCGCTGCCGGGTCTCGACGCACCCAGCGTGGACGTCGACAACCGGGCGGGCGCCAAGGGCGCAGTCGAGCACCTCCTCGCATTGGGCCATCGCCGGATCGGCTGCATCACGAACGCGCCGCTGGCCTACACGGCCGCGCGCGAACGCCTCGAGGGCTACCGCGACGCCCTGCGCGAGGCCGGCATCGAGCCGGATCCGGCATGGGTCGCGGAGGGCGCGTTCGACGCCGCGAGCGGCCACCGTGCGATGAAGGAGCTGCTGGCGCGCACGGAGCTGGAGGCCGTGTTCGCCGCCAGCGACGTCGTGGCCCTTGGCGCAATCGGTGCGCTGCGGACGGCCCATCGCCGCGTCCCGGACGATGTGTCCATCGTCGGCTTCGACGACATTCCCCTGGCGGCGTTCTTCGATCCGCCGCTGACGACCGTGCGCCTGCCGGCGTACGAGCTGGGTCACGCCGTGGGAGCGGCGCTGCTCAACCGAATCTCGCGAGCGAGTGTCCCGAGCCGCACGCTCCTCCCGACGGAGCTGGTCGTGCGGGCATCGACCCGGGCATCGCCCTCACCCCATTCCCCGCGTCGCGACCACTGACGGTCGGGCGCAACCTTTCGGCCGCAGACCGGGTCGCGCGGCGGCCCGGACGCATAGGAGGAGAACGGCAAATGGAACGACGTCTCACCCGCAGACTGATCGCGACGCTCGGTGCGCTCGTGCTCGTCGTCGGGGCGTGCAACACGGGCGGCGGTGGCAGCACCGCCGACAAGGAGGTCTCCGTCGTCGGCTCATGGGGAGGCTCCGAGCAGGAGTCCTTCCTGGCGATGGTCAAGCCCTGGGAAGACAGCACCGGCAACAAGGTCAAGTACACCGGGTCGCGAGGCCTCGGCGCCTACCTGACGACCGCGGTCGCGTCCGGCACGCTGCCGGATCTCGCCGGTCTTCCGGGTCCGGGCGAGATGTCGGAGTTCGCCAAGGGTGGCTCGCTCAAGCCGCTGGACACCGTCCTCGACTTGAACACGTACAAGGCCGACACCGTTCCGTCTCTCGTCGAGCTGGGAACCGTTGACGGCAAGGTCGTGGCCGTGTTCATCAAGAGCTCGGTGAAGGGCTTCATCTGGTACAACAAAAACGTCTTCACGGGCACCGCCCCCACCAACTGGGACGGCGTCATGGGCACGTCGCCCGCCCCTGCCGAAGCCCTGTTCTGCGTCGGCCTCGAGTCCGGGGCCGACTCCGGGTGGCCGGGCACCGACTGGGTCGAGGACTTCGTCATCCGCCAGTCCGGCGCCTCGGTCTACGACACGTGGGTTGCCGGCACGACGAAGTGGACGGATCCCGCGATCAAGCAGGCGTTCGAGGCCTTCGGCGATGTGCTCGAGGCCTCCTACGGTGGCTCGACCTTCGTCAACAGCACGAACTTCGGCGGCGGCGGCAACCCGCTCTTCACGGACCCGCCCGGCTGCCTCTTCCACCATCAGGCCAGCTTCATGAGCGACTTCTTCAAGTCGCAGGGCGGGGCCGCCGACGGCGACTTCGACTTCTTCGTCATGCCGGAGATCAATCCGGAGAATGCCGGTGCGCTCACCGGCGGTGGCGACCTCTTCGGGCTGTTCTCCGACAAGGCTGCCGCGAAGGAGCTCCTGAAGTACCTCGTCACCGCGGAAGCCCAGCAGATCTGGGCCGACCGGGGCGGCTTCGTCTCGGCCAATACCAAGGTGACTACCTATCCGGATCCTGTCGGCCAGAAGTCGGCGGATGCGATCAAGAACGCGACGGTCTTCCGCTTCGACGGTGGCGACCTGATGCCTGCTGCCATGAAGGCGGCGTTCTTCCGCTCGATGGTCGACTACGCCGAGACTCCGGCGAACCTCGACACCATCCTGGCCGGCCTCGACGAGGTCCAGGCCAGCGCCTACGCACCCGCACCGTAGGCCGGCAATCGGGGGGAGCCGGGCGTCCGGCTCCCCCCGAGCCAACCCACTCAGGAGGCGTCGATGGACGACCAGCTCGTCACGGCGGCGATTGTGGTCCTTGGGGTGCCGGCTGCGCTCGCCGGCTACATCCTTCTCACGGAACGCCTGATCCAGGCATTCCCGGAGCGGCGCCAGGGCCGCATCCGGCCGTGGTTCTGGATCGCCCCGGCGCTCGCGTTCCTCATCGTGTTCCTCATCTATCCCACGCTCAACACGCTCGTCCTGTCATTCCAGGACGCCAACTCGCGCAACTTCGTTGGGCTGGACAACTACGCCTGGTTCTTCGGCGACGCCACGACCCTCGAGGCACTCCGCAACAGCGTCCTGTGGGTCGTCTTCATGACATTGGGCGTCGTGGGGCTCGGCCTGCTGGTCGCGATCCTCGTCGACCGTGTCCGCTATGAGCCCGTTGCCAAGACCGCCATCTTCATCCCGCTCGCGATCAGCTTCGTGGCGGCGGCGATCATCTGGAAGTTCATGTACGAATACCGGCCGCCGGGAACGCCCCAGATCGGCACGGTCAACGCCCTGGTCGGGCTGCTCGGGCTGGGCCCGGTCGACTGGATCCGCGAACGTTCGTTCCTGATCGACAACTTCGCCCTGATCTTCATCGGCGTCTGGATGTGGACCGGCTTCGCGATGGTCATCCTGTCGGCCGGCCTCAAGGGCATCAGCATTGAGCTCCTGGAAGCGGCCCGGGTCGACGGCGCCAACGAGTGGCAGGTCTTCAAGGGCATCATCCTGCCGCTCCTGATGCCGACGATCTTCGTCGTCGGGACGACGATCGTGATCACCGCCCTGAAGTCGTTCGACATCGTGTACACGCTGACCAACGGCGCATTCGGCACCGACGTCATCGCCCGAAAGATGGTCTTCGAGATGTTCACGACACAGCACTTCGGGCGGGCGAGCGCGGTGGCGATCGTGCTGCTCGTGGCGATCATCCCGTTCATGGCGATCAACATCCGGCGCTTCCGCGAGCAGGAGGCGATCCGATGACCGCCGTTTCCGAGCCGGTCCGCAGCACTCGGTTGACGGCGGTGGAACGCAAGCGGCGTAACCCGCTCCCCCGGATCGCGCTCCATGCCATCGTCCTCGTCCTCATGGCGATCTGGCTCGTGCCGACGCTCGGGCTCCTCGTCAACTCGTTCCGGCCGGCCTCCGACGTCGCCCGAACCGGCTGGTGGGAATCGATCCTGCCGCCGTGGGACTTCACCCTCGCGAACTACGAGCACGTGCTGACCCAGAACAACCTGGGCGACGCGTTCATCAACAGCCTGTTCATCACGATCCCGTCGACGATCATCCCGGTGATGATCGCGTCGTTCGCGGCGTACGCGTTCGCGTGGATGGACTTCCCGTTCAAGAACGCGATCTTCGTGGGCATCGTCGGCCTCCTCGTGATCCCGCTCCAGTCGACGCTCATCCCCGTCCTCCGGCTCCTCGCCGGAGCCGGCATCGCAGGCGAGTACCTCGCGGTCTGGCTGGCCCATACGGGCTATGGCTTGCCGTTTGCCGTCTACCTGTTGCGCAACTACATGGGCGGACTGCCGAGAGAGGTCTTCGAGTCGGCGTCGATCGACGGCGCGAACCCGGCGACGGCGTTCTTCCGGTTGGCGTTGCCGATGAGCGTGCCGGTCCTCGCGTCCCTCGCGATCTTCCAGTTCCTGTTCGTGTGGAACGACCTGCTCGTGTCGCTGATCTACATCGGCCCCACGCGGTCAGAGAATCTGCCGATGACTGTGGTGGTGTCGAACCTTGTGAGCTCGCTCGGCGGTGAGACCCACTTCCTCACGGCGGCGGCGTTCCTCACGATGGCACTGCCGCTTGTCGTGTTCCTGGGACTCCAGCGCTACTTCGTCCGCGGCATCACCGGCGGAGCCGTCAAGGGCTAGCCCGTTTCGCGGCCCAGGCGGCTGCGGAGCCGGGCGACGGACTGGGCGAGCTCCGCCTCGCGGGTCCGCGCGCCCTCGACGACGGCCGGGGGCGCCTTGGCGACGAACGCCGTGTCGGCGAGACGTGCACGCGCGGCAACGAGGAATCGCTCGGCGTCCCCGAGCTCCTTCTCCAGGCGCGCCGTGTCCTGCCGGGCGCCATCGTCGCCTGCTCCTGTCGCGGACCCGATGAGCGCCTCGAGATCGCCGGCGAGGACTGCGAGGCCCGCCGACCCCGCGGCAGCGCGGAACTCGGCAGCGCTCGCGTGCACGCTCAGCGGCCGCGCATGCGCCATGCGCTCGATCGCCGGCGCCAGCGCGGCGAAGGTGGCGGACAGCCGTGTCGGGACCGCGACGTCGATCGGCAGCCAGGCGGCCGGCTCGACCCGCGCCTCCGCCCTGGCGTTGCGGATCGCGCGGACGAGATCGACGATCGCGCCCACCTCGAGCTCGATCTCCCGGGCCCGCTCCCCCACCCTCGGCCACCGCGCGACGATGAGGAGGTCCGGGTCGTCCGCCCGATGCGGGATCGTCGCCCATAGCGCCTCTGTGATGAACGGCATGACCGGATGGAGCAACCGAAGGTAGGTGTCAAGCGCGTCGAGGAGCGTCCACCACGTCGCCTCGCGCTCCCCGGGCCCCACCGACGCGTCCGCGAGCCGGACCTTTGCCAGCTCGAGTCCCCAGTCGCAGTACTCGCTCCAGATCGCGTCGTACAGGATCCGCGTCACCTCGCCGAAGGAGAAGTCGGCAATGCTGCGGTCGACGGCCTCGACCGCGGCCGCGGTCCGTGACGCGATCCAGCGCTCCGCTGGCCCGAGACGCGCGGGATCCGGCACCTGCCGCGGCGCGTCCGCGGGGATCGTCGCGGGTCGCGCGCCGGCGACGAACCGGGCCGCGTTCCAGAGCTTGTTCGCGAAATTCCTGGCGTTCTTGATCTTCTGCGTGCCGAACCGCTGGTCGACGCCGGGCGTCGCTCCATGGATGAGGGCAAACCGCAGCGCATCCGCCCCGGACTCGTCGATCGTCCCGAGTGGATCGACGACGTTGCCCTTCGTCTTCGACATCTTCTGGCCGAGCGGATCGCGGATGAGCCCGGACAGGTAGACGGTTTCGAAGGGCTCCTGACCGGTGAGCTCGATGCCGAGCATCATCATCCGGGCGACCCAGAAGAAGATGATGTCGTAGCCCGTCTCCATGACGGTCGTCGGGTAATAGCGCCGCAGGTCGGCCGTGTCCTCCGGCCAGCCGAGGGTCGCGAACGGAAACAGGCCGGAGCTGAACCACGTGTCGAAGATGTCCGGGTCCTGGGTGAGCTCCGCCGCCGGCCGGCCGCACACGTCGCAGGCCGCCGGCCCGCCGATCCGGTCGGTCACGCTGGCGTGGCCGTCGGGGCAGTACCAGGCGGGGATCCGGTGGCCCCACCACAGCTGGCGCGACACGTTCCAGTCGCGGATGTTCGTCAGCCACTGCTCCCAGATCTTCACGAAGCGGGGCGGCAGGATGGCAGTTCGGCCGGCCCGCGTGGCCTCGAGTGCCGCGGCCGCCAGGGGCTTCGTGCGGATGAACCACTGCGTCTTGAGGCGCGGCTCGACGACGTCGTTCGAGCGCTGGCAGCGGCCGATGAGCATCTCGTGCGGGCGTTCGGCCACGAGGTCGCTCCGAGCGCGGAGGTCGTCGAGGACCCGCTCCCGGGCTGCATAGCGATCCAGCCCGGCGTAGGCACCGCCTTCGGATGTCACGCGGGCCTCATCGTCGAGGACGGTGATGAGCGGCAGCCCGTGCCGCAGCCCGGTCTGGTAGTCGTCCTGGTCGTGGGCCGGGGTGATCTTCACGGCACCGGTGCCGAACTCCCGATCGACGACGTCATCGGCGATGACCGGCACGTCCCGCTCGACGAACGGGATCCTGACCGTCGCGCCGACGAGGGCGCGATAGCGCGGATCGTCCGGATGGACCGCGACCGCCGTGTCGCCGAGGATCGTCTCCGGACGCGTGGTCGCGACGGTGATCGAGCGCTCCGGGTCGGGTTCGCCCGTGGCCGGATCGATGACGTGGTAGCGGACGGACCAGAGCGTCCCGGTCTCGGGCGTGGGAACGACCTCGAGGTCGCTGACGCTCGTCTTGCACCCGGGACACCAGTTGACGAGCGCCTCGGCGCGATAGGCAAGGTCCGCGCGGTGGAGGCGGGTAAAGGCGACCCGGACCGCGTGCGCCGTGCCATCGTCCATCGTGTAACGCAGCCGCTTCCAGTCGAACGATCCGCCGACCCGCCGCTGCTGGGCGAGCATCACCGGGCGCGTGGCCTCGACGAATTCGCGCATCCGGGCGAGGTACCGCTCACGCCCGAGCGACTGCCGGCTCTCCCCTTCCCTGGCGAGGATGCCGTCGAGGACGAACTGGGCCGCGATCGAGGCGTGGTCGAGACCGGGCAGGAAGAGCGCCGGACGCCCGACCATCCGCGCGTGCCGGATCATCAGGTCCTCGACCGCGGTCCGCTGCGCGTGCCCGAGGTGGAGCGCGCCGGTGATGTTCGGCGGGGGCTGAATGATGACGAAGGGCGCGGCGGCCGGATCGGCGGTCGCGCCGGCACCGTCGGGCGCGAAGACGTCGGCGGCGAGCCAGCGCTCGTAGATCTCCCCCTCGAAGTCGCTCGGAACGTACGACTTCGGGAGCTCCGTGCCGCGCGATGTCCGGCTCATCCCGCCTCCGAAAAATGAAAAGCCCGCTCGTCCAGCGGACGAACGGGTCGTGGTACCACCTGCTGGTTCGGCGCTCGGGGCTGGGCCACCATCGCGGCCCGCCTGTTCCGATCGCCCTCGAGGCGCGCTATCGGGCGCCGACCGCACGGCTCGCGAGCGACATTCGCGCCTCCTGGCCCGCGCGGCTCGCACCATCCCGCGCTCGCTCCGTGGCCGCCGAGGCGTTACTCCTCCCGGTCGACGCCGTGAAGCCGGGAGTGTAGCACGGGCTTTTTGGCGGGCCGGGCGCCCCTCACGGCTCTCGCGCGCACGGGCTTCGCCGTTGCGGGCCGCGGCCGCTGGGGCTTGCGCGACGGCGCGGCGCTCGGCGCCGGCACGACGACCTTCGGCAGCTCGACGACCACCAGCGCATGACGGGGGGAGCGGTTGTAGGCGGCGCCGAGAATTCCACCGAGAAGCGCTCCGACGAGACCGCCGAGCGCGGCGATCGTCAGCGCGACGGTCGGGATCACGAGCCACCACTGAGCCTGCATGTCGCGTAGCAGCCCGATCTGGTCGCCGAACGGAAGGAGCCGCCGCGCGACCCCGAAGGTGAAGGCAAGGTCGCGCTGCCAGTCGAGCATCGCGGCCGCGAACCACACGAGGACCGCCCCGAGCAGGGCGCCCGTGACGAGACCGAGCGCGAAGCCGACCCACGCTCCGGCTCCGACCGACGCCCGAACCGAAACACCCGACAGCCTGCCCCGGACGAGGTGCGTTCCGGGATCGGCCTCGATGCCGACGGGGTCGCCGAGGCGCCGGCCCGGAACCACGCCGCGGGTGCCAGGGGTTCGGGCCATCAGGCGCTCCCCGGGTGTGACGCCGCTCGCCGCGGGCCGTCGGGACGACCGGGGCGGCGCCAGCCGCGCCCGCC
>Ga0136633_1001594_pt1 | contig 16560 bp, 9 predicted proteins | sample AntDrymeUQ832206_2_FD_105494 | JGI IMG/M metagenome (GOLD analysis project Ga0136633, IMG submission 105494) | Polar desert sand microbial communities from Dry Valleys, Antarctica - metaG UQ83 (22.06) | ecosystem: Environmental > Terrestrial > Soil > Desert | place: Antarctica: Dry Valley...
GGTGGGGCAGTCGGAGACCGCGGTACGGTCGATGACCGATTTCTTCCTGCTGCTGATGTTGCCCGGCGCCGGAGACGAGTTGCAGGGCATCAAGCGCGGCATCATCGAGATGGTCGACGCAATTGCCGTCAACAAGGCCGACGGCGACCTGCAGGCCCATGCCGAGCGGGCGCGCGCCGAGTACCAGGCGGCGCTGCACTTGTTCCCGACGCCGGCCGACGGCTGGGCCGCGCCGGTGCTGACCTGCTCGGCCCTCACCGGTCACGGCATCGCCGCGATCTGGGACGTGGTGCTGGCCCATCGAGCCCATCTCGATGCCCATGGGCATCTCGCCATCCGACGGCAGCAGCAGTCGCTTGCCTGGATGCGCGAACTGGTCGCGACCGGCCTCGACGCGGCGCTGCGTGCAGATCCGGCGGTGGCCGCCGCGATCCCGGCACTCGAGGCCGCCGTGACCGAGGGGCGGATCACGCCGCTCGCGGCGGCGCACGACGTCCTGTCACGGTTTCGAGCCGAACCAACGGCGTGAGCAACCGCCGGACAAAGTCCGGCGGCTACAAGAGTGTCGCGTCAGGTGCAGCAGCGGGCACGTCAGGTGTAGCTGCGGGACACAGGAGGTGTAGCTGCGGGCCTTTGTCCCGCAGCGACACCTGGATCCTGTGAATGCCCGGCAGTCTGGTATTGCGGCATTCGTCAAGCCTCTGTTGTAGTCTGTACGCCGCACGCCGGCCTCCCCCGGTACGCGTTCGGAGCCGCAACGACAATGAGTGAGTTGAAGATCGGGATCGTGGGACTCGGCTGGGTTGCCGGGGCGCACATCGAGACGTTCAAGCATGTGAAGGGCGCGGCCGTCACGGCGGTCTGCTCCCGCCGCGACCTCGACCCGACGGCCCTGCAGGCGCAGTACGGCGTGCCGCTCGCGCCCTACCGCGACTACGCGCAGATGCTGGCCGACCCGGCCATCGACGCCATCGACATCTGTTCGCCACATCCCTTCCACGCCGAACAGGCGATTGCCGCGGCCAACGCCGGCAAGCACTTGATCATCGAGAAGCCGATCGCCATGTCCTGGGAGGACGCCAAGCGCGTCGGAGAGGCCATCCGGGCCAATGGCGTCAAGGCGATGGTCTGCCTCGAGGTTCGCTTCAGCGCGCAGTTCACACTGACCCGCTCGCTGGTCGAGCAGGGATTGCTCGGTGAGTTGCACTTCGGCGAGGTGGACTATTACCACGGCATCGGACCCTGGTACGGCCAGTACGGCTGGAACATCAAGAAGGACATGGGCGCGTCGAGCCTGCTGACCGCGGGCATCCACGCCATGGACATCCTGCTGATGCTGATGAAGGCGCCGGTCGAGGAGGTCACCGCCTATGGCACGACCTCCAAGAGCGAGCACTTCACGCCCTACGAGTACCCGACCACCACCGTGAGCCTGCTCAAGTTCGCGGGCGGCCCGATCGGCAAGGTCACCTCCTGCATCGACTGCCTGCAGCCCTACTACTTCCACTCGCACCTGATCGGGAGCCACGGCACGCTGCTCGACACCAAGCTGCACACCACCAGGCTGCCGGGCATGATCAAGACGAAGTGGAGCGAGCTGGCCACTCACCCCATCGACTCCGGTGACGTCAGCGACCATCCCTACCAGCCGCAGTTCCAGGCGTTCGTGGATGCCACCGCCGCCGGTACCACGATGCCGCTGACCGACTTCGAGACGGCGCTGCAGAGCCACCGGGTGGCCTACGCCGCCGACCTGTCGGTGGCCCGTGGGACGCCGGTGCAACTGGCCGAACTCGCGTAGCCGCCATGCCGCGCGTGCTGGCGCTGATGGCGCACCCCGACGACATCGAGATCACCTGCGCCGGCACACTGATCCTGCTGGCCGCCGCCGGGTGGGAGGTCCACCTGGCCACCATGACGGCAGGTGATCTCGGGTCCTCCACGCTGTCAGCCGCAGCGATCTCCAGGATCCGGCGCAAGGAGGCGGCGGCATCGGCCGCCTTGCTCGGTGCCGGCTACACGTGCCTGGGCATCCCCGATCTCACCATCGGCCACACCGAGCGACACAAGCGGATCGTCACCGGGTTGCTGCGCGCCGTGCGGCCCGACCTGCTGGTGACACATCCGCCAGTGGATTACATGGCCGACCACGAGCAGACGTCTTACCTGGCGCGCGACGCTGCGTTCGGGTCCACGATCCCCAACTGGACGGCACTGCCGCCGATGGGCACGCGAGGCCGCGGGAAGCCGGCGCCCCCCTGCGCGGCGCTGCCGTCGTTGCTCTACGCCGACCCCATCGACCTGGCCACGCCGGACGGCAGCCGGGCCGCGGCCACCTACATCGTGGATATTTCGTCGGTCCTCGAGCGCAAGGCGGCAATGCTGGCCGCCCACGCCTCGCAGCGCGCCTGGCTGCACGAGCAGCATGGTGAGGACGAGTACCTGCACTGGATGCGTCGGGTGGGCGTGGACCGTGCGAAGGACTTCGGCAAGCGCTCGGTGACGCATGCGGAAGGCTTCGTGCCCTACCTCGGGCACGCCTTCCCGAAGCACGACATGCTGACCGACGCGCTCGGCAAGGGGCGCGTCAGGACACGACCGGCCCGTTAGCGCTCGCGCGGATCTCGCGCCGCGCGGCAATCGCCGCCATCCACTGGCCGTCCGCTTCGCCCTCGAACTGTCTGAGCACGTCCAGCGGCTCGACCAGTGCCCGCAGCTCGCCCGGCTGGAGCAGATAGTCAGGGTTGGTGGGCCGGCCCAGTTCGGCCTGTCTGGCCAGGAACGTCTCGTAGATCAGCACGCCGCCCGGCGCCAGCGACAGCAGCAGGTGGGGCAGGAGCGGCCGATGCAGGTAGCGCGTCACGATCACCACGGCGTAGCCGGGATCGCCGAGATCGGCGTGACCGCTTTCCAGATCGACCACACGGGTGCGTACCGGTAGCCCCAGCCGGTCGGCCTGGTCCTGCAGGCGGGCGAGTGCAGCGCCGTCGCGATCCAGGGCCGTCACCTCGAGCCCGGCCGACGCCAGCAGCAGCGCATGGCGACCGCGGCCACAGGCGACGTCGAGGGCGCGGCCACTGCGCGGGAGCAGGTCGCCGCATTCCAGCAGCCAGGGCGAGGGCCCGCTCATCGCCTGCGGCTGGTGGCCGCGCGGCCCCTCCCACCGCGACATGCCATGCGACAGCTCGTACACCTGCGTGAAGCCGGCCTGGGCGAGCAGTCGCGTGGCTACCTTGCTGCGGACCGCGTGCTCACAGGTCACCAGCACCGGCGCGTCGGGCTCACCCAACATGGCCGGCGCGCTGGCAATCATCTGCACCGGCAGCAGCATCGCTCCCGGAATGTGGCCGAGGTCGCTGAACTCCTCGGGGGTACGCACATCGAGCACCTGCATGCCATCGGCGACCAGCGCCGCGGCCGCCGCGCCAGCCACCTGCCGTACCTGACGATCGAACGTCGGATCGAGATGCATGGCCGCATCGTAGCGGAGTCGGGCGTCGGCACCTGTGCGCGTTCCGCACCGGGCATCCGGCATCAGGCATTAAGATGGGCGCGTGCCTACGACCCGCCTGTTCCTGGTGCGCCACGGCGCCACGCAATTGACCGCGGAGAACCGCTTCTCGGGAGCGGTCGGCGTGGACCTGTCCGACGAGGGCCGCTGGCAGGCTGCCAAGCTCGGCGAACGGCTGCGGCAGGACCCGGTGTCGGCGATCTACAGCAGCCCGTTGTCGCGCACGCTCGAGACGGCCGACATCCTCGGCAAGACGTTCGGCCTCACGCCGACGACGCGGGATGGGCTGGCCGAAATCAGCCATGGCCGATGGGAAGGGCTGACGCGTGCCGAGGTCGAGTCACGCTTTGGCGACGAGTACGCGGCCTGGGAAGAAGATCCGTTCACGTTCGCGCCTGAGGGCGGCGAGTCCGGCGTCGCGGTGCTGGCACGGGCCCTGCCGGTCATTCGCGAGATCGTCACCCACCACCAGGGAGAGTGCGTCGTGGTGGTGTCGCACAAGGCGACCATCAGGCTCCTGCTCAGCAGTCTGCTGGGTTTCGACGCGCGCGGCTACCGCGACCGTCTCGACCAGGCGCCGGCGTGCCTCAACGTGCTCGACTTCCGGGACGCGGTGCGCGCGCGTCTGATGCTGTTCAACGACACGTCGCACTATGCACATCATCAGCGGTCGTCGCAGGGCAACCTCTCGCGCTGGTGGGACGGGACCAACACGTCCCGGCCCTGATCAGCGGCGGCTCGACGGTGATCGGGGCGCTCATCGAGTGAGATGAGCGGGTGACCGGCCGCTGCCGAGGCCGGCCGACAAGACTGCTACAATCGCTCGTTTTCGCGGCGAGCCGCCTTCCGCGTCGATTCCGATGGCCGCATGGTTTCTCTCACACTATCGCCTGCTCGGCCTGCTGGGGATTGGCGGGATGGGCGAAGTGCATCGCGCCGAGGACACGCGCCTGCGCCGCGAAGTGGCGATCAAGATCCTCCATCCCGAGGCGGCCTCGTCACGGGAATGGCTCAGGCGCTTCCGGCGAGAAGCGCGGCTCGCCTCGGCCCTGCAGCATCCGCACATCTGCACCATCCACGAACTCGGCGAGCACGACGGTCAGGCCTTCATCGTCATGGAGCGCCTCGAAGGGGCGACCGTACGCGACGTCATCGAGGAGGGACCGATGTCGCCGCCACGAGTCGTGGCCATGGCGCGGCAGGTGGCCGACGCGCTCGCCGCCGCCCACCGTCGCGGCATCATCCATCGGGACATCAAGCCGGCCAACCTGTTTGTCACCGAGGGCGATCACGTGAAGGTGCTCGACTTCGGCCTCGCCCGGCTGGCCACCGACGAGGCCGGTGCCACTGGGGCCTCGGGGTCGCTGGCAGCGGCCGGCGCGGACAGCGCGCCCGGGCCCCCGGCCGCATCTGGCATGCGTCCCCTGCAACTCACGCAGACCGGGATGGCCATGGGCACCGTCTTCTACATGTCGCCCGAGCAGGCCCGCGGCGACGCCCTCGATGCCCGCACCGATCTGTTCTCGCTGGGCAGCGTCCTGTACGAGATGGCCACCGGGCGCCGCGCCTTCGAGGGCGACGACATTGCGCAGATCCTCGCCAAGATCACCCACGGCGTGTTCATGCCGCCACGGTCGGTCAACCCGGCGGTGCCCAAGGCGCTCGACGCCATCATCGTCAAGTTGCTGGCCGCCGATCCCGATTTGCGCTACCAGGACGGCACTGCGCTGATCGCCGATCTGGACCGCGTCGATGCGCCGAGCGGCAGCACGCCCCGCATGCCGACCGCGGTGCCGGTCGAGGCCACGCGGTGGTCTCCGGACTGGCCGCGTGTCGGGCTGGCGGTGTCGGTGATGGTCGTCGCCGGCAGCCTGGCCTACGCGTGGTATGCGCTCCGGGCCCCGGCGCTGACCGATCGCGACAGCATCGTCATCGGCGCGTTCGACAACACCACCGGCCATGCCGTCTTCGACGACACGCTGGCCACCGCCCTCAAGGTGCAACTCGGTCAGTCGCCGTTCCTGGATATCGTTCCCGACACACGTGTCGTCGAGACCTTGAGGCTGATGGGTCTCGAGGCCGACGCGAAGTTGACCCATGACGTGGCACGTGAAGCCTGTCAGCGGCTCGGGGTGAAGGCCATGATCGACGGCCGCCTGGCACCGTTCGGCACCCACTACGTGCTCACCGTGTCGGCCACCGACTGCCGCACGGGCGAGACGCTGGCCCGCACCCAGGCCGAGGCATCCCATCGCGAGTCGGTGCTGACCGAACTCGGCACGATGACCTCCGAGATCCGCACCCGCCTCGGCGAGTCGCTGCCGTCGATCGCCCGCTTCGACGTCCCGATCGCCCAGGCGACGACGGTCTCGCTGCCGGCGCTGAAAGCCTACGCGGTCGGACTCGAGGAACGCCGTCGCGGCCGTGAGCTCGAGTCGCTGGCCTTCTTCAAGCAGGCCATCGAGCTCGACCCGGACTTCGCGCAGGCCCACGCCACACTCTCCACCGTCTATGGCGTCATCGGCGAGACCGACCGCAGCGAGTGGCACGCACGAGAGGCCTTCGAGCACCAGCATCGCGTCAGCGAACGCGAACGTCTGTTCATCCGGTACCAGTACCACGACGGCGTCACCGGCAATCAGGATGCGGTCGTCGAAACCCTGCAGGCGTGGCAGGCGGCGTATCCACGCGATTTCGTGCCTGCCAACGCCCTGTCGGTGGTGCAGAACCGGCTCGGACAGTACGACAAGGCCGTCGCTTCTGCCCAGGAAGGCCTGCGGCGAAGTCCCGACCATCCCTTCGCGATCTCCAATCTCGCCGTGGCCTATCGCGGCCTGGGCCGCTACGAGGAGGCCCGGCGGGTCGCGCAGGCCAGCGTCACTGCCGGGGCCGCGACGATGCCGACGCGCCGGTTGTTGTATCAGCTGGGCGTCCTGGCCGGGGATCACACGGCATCGCAACAGCTCACGTGGGGCCGCGGCCAGCCGCGAGAGTTCGACCTGGTTGCCGCGCAAGGGCAAATCGCCATGTTCGAGGGCCGCTGGCGCGAAGGCGAGTCGCTCTACCGCCATGCCGCCGAACTGGCGAAGGGGCGGGGCCTGCCCGGCACTGCCGCGGGCCAGCTGGCACATCTGGCCTGGCTCGAGGCCGTGTACCGACCCGGTCCGGACCTGGCCGCCCGCGTACGTCGCGTCATTGCCCTCGGCGAGGACGGCGCCCAGGCCCGCCCGGCGGCCCGCTTCCGCACCGCGGCCGCGCTCGGTCTGGCGGGACAAGACGCGGACGTGCTGGCCGCGCTGGCCGACGCACAGCGCCGTTCCCCCGATTCGACGTATCGCCGGACCGTCCTGACGCCCGTGGCTCGGGCGGCACTGGCGCTTGCCGCGAACACGCCGGCCGACGCGGTCGCCGCCCTCGAGCCGAGTCGCGCCACCGAAATCGGCGGACTCGGTGCGCTCGTGCCGATCTACCTTCGTGCCGAGGCGTATCGGCAGCAGCGGGCCTGGGCCCTGGCGGCCAACGAGTACACACGGCTGATCCAGCATCGCGGTACCGACCCGTACGCACCGATGGTGCCCCTGGCCTGGCTCGGCCTCGGGCGCGTGCGAGCCGCTGAAGGGAACGTCGCGGTGAGCCGTACGTCGTACGAGATGGCGCTGTCGCTCTGGCGCGCGGCCGATAACGACTTCCCCCCGCGCCGTGCCGCGCAGGCAGAGTACGATCGGCTCGCCCAGGGGCCCGCTGTGCCCTGAGTCTCTGGAACTCCCCCTTCTTTCCGAGTCCGCGTGTCCACTCCTGCGTCGATCGCGCATTACCAGTTGCTCGAGCTGATCGGGCAGGACGGACCGGTCGAGACGTGGCGGGCCCGCGACGCTCGCCTGCAACGAACCGTGGCCTTGCAGGTGCTCCGCCGCACGGCCGACACGACCCCCGAGCAGGTGGATCGGTTCCGCCGCCAGGCTCATGTGGCCTCGCTTGTCACCCACCCCCACATCTGCGCGGTGCACAACTGGGGCGAGGACGCGGACCAACCCTACGTCGTCGGCGAGCTGTTGTCGGGGGAGCGCCTTGACCAGGTGCTTGCCAGTGGCGCCATGCCGATCGACCGGGTCATCGACGTCGGCATCCAGCTGGCGGGCGCCCTCAGTGCCGTGCATCGGCGGGGCCTGGTGCACGGTCAGGTGCGCCCTTCCCACCTTCGCATCACTGCCGACGGGCACGTGAAGCTGCTCGGGCTGGGCAACGCCGTCGCGGACCCGGCGTCCACCGCTCCCGGACTTGGCGCCTTCGCCACCACCGCCGTGGACATGGCCACATCAACGGCCTGGGCGCCCGTTGCCGAGGTCGACCCCTATCAGTCCCCTGAGCAGGTGGCCGGGCAGGGCCCGACTGCAGCAAGCGACCTTTTCTCGACTGGCGCGCTGCTCTACGAGGCGGTCACCGGCACGCGTGCGTTTGCCGGAGCATCCCCCACAGAGCTCTCCAGAGCCATCCTCTCCTGGACGCCGCCCCCGGTACGGCGGGTCAATCGTCGCGTTCCGGGCCGACTGGCCGACGCCATCGAGCGGGCGCTGTCCAAGGAACCACACCGGAGGCAGGGCTCGGCGCAGGAGCTGTCGGACGCCTTGCGGCAGGTCCGTCGCGGAGCCGATGAGCGGTGGCACCCGGGTCGATGGGCGTGGACGCGGTGGCGAGCGGTCGCGGCGACGACGACCCTGGTTCTATTGTCGGCCGGACTGGCGGCCTGGCGCCTCGGGATGCTGCCCGGCCCGGCGGTGGTAGCCAGGCCTCGCAATACCGTCCTGGTCAGTGACATCGTCAACGGCACCGCGGATCCGGATTTCGAGGGCACGCTGCGCCAGGCCGTCGCCGTATACCTCGGGCAGTCGCCGTACCTCGACATCGTGTCTGACGAACGGATGCGTGGCGGGCTCAGGATGATGGGCCGCGTGGAGGACGCCAGCCTCACGCATGACGTCGCCACGCAGCTGTGCCAGCGACTCGGTGTGCAGGCGATGCTCGAGGGCAGCGTGTCGGCCGTTGGCGGCTCCACGGTCATTGCGTTGGTCGCCACCGATTGCGAGAGCGGCGCCACCGTCGCCAGGCAACAGGCCGAAGTGCTGCGCAAGGAAGACGTGCTGCGCATGGTCGGTGAGCTCACCGCGGGAGTGCGTACCGCGCTCGGCGAACCGCGCACCTCCCTGTCGAAGCACAACGTCGCGATCGAGGATGCGACCACCCCGTCGCTCGAGGCGTTGAAGGCCTACACCGAGGCGGCGGCCCGCCGGGCGTCGGGCAACGAACTCGAGGCGATCCGCTGGCTCGAGCGGGCCATCGCCGCCGACCCTGGCTTTGCACTCGCGTACACGACGTTGTCCAGCGCGTATGGCGGGCTTGGCGAGACCGGACGCAGCGAAGAGTTCGCGCGCCTTGCCTACGAGAAGCGCGCGCGCGTCAGCGAGCGCGAGCGGCTCTTCATCGTGTACCAGTACCACGACCGCGTCACCGGCGATCAACTGCAGGTGCGTGACGCGCTCGAGGTGTGGAGCCGTACCTACCCGCTCGACTACCGCGCCCCGAATGCCCTGGCCGTCCTGTCCAACCGGCTCGGCGACTTTCAGGCTGCGGCAGGCCAGGCCGAAGAGGCGCGGCGGCGTAACCCCATGCACGCATTCCCGTTCTCCAACCTGGCGCACGCGCGCCGCGGGCAGGGGCGCCTTGCCGAGGCGCGTGCGGTAGCCGAGCAGGCCATCGGCCAGCAACTGGAGACCGTGCCCATGCGCCGCCTGCTGTACCAGGTGGCGCTGCTGCTCGGCGATCCCGCGACCGCGCAGCAGCAGGTGGCATGGGCGAGCACCCGCCAGCGCGGCTTCGACATCGTCGGCGCGCAGGCGCAGGAAGCGGCGTTTCACGGTCGGCTCGACCAGGCGCGGGCCTTGTTTGCGCAGGTGCTGGCGGCGGCACGGCAGCAGGGATTTCCGCAGATCGCCTCCGGCTATGACGCGTGGCAGGCGCTCACCGAGGCGCTCTACGGAGACCGGGTGCGGGCGCTGGCGCAGGCACGAGACGTGGCGCGCACCTCGACCGCGTCCGAGCCCGCCTTGCGGGCCGCGCTGGCGCTGGCGCTGGCCGGCGCGCCCGACGAAGCTGCCGCCGTCATCGAGCGCCATCGCGCCGTGCGACCCGACGATACCTTCCTGAACGTCGCCTACCGGCCTGCCGCCAGGGCCGCCGTGGCGATCGCCCGCAATCAGCCTGCCGAAGCGGTGGAGGCGTTGCGGCCGGCAACGCCGCACCAGTTCGGCTTCATCGCCGCGCTCGCCCCCACGTACCTGGAAGGCCTGGCTTACGCGAAAGCGGGCGCGCATGGCGAAGCCGGACGGCTGTTCCGGCAGGTGATCGCGCACCGCGGCTCCGACCCGTTCTCGCCGCTGCTGCCCATGGCGCAGCTGGGACTGGCGCGCGCGCTGGCCGCATCCGGCGACCGCGCTGGCAGTCGCCTGGCCTATGCGACGCTGGCGGGATGGTGGGCCAGCGCCGACACGACGATGGCGCTGGCCGCGCAGGTGCGCGCCGAGTCGGCGTCGGTGGCTGACATGGCGCAGTGACGTCGTGCACGGCGATCGCCGCCGGTTGTACGTCCCGAAGCCGCGCATCGTTAGTAGGAGAGAAGCGTCCACGCCGCGACAGGGATGCCGCAGTGCCCTCCCGGACGGGGAGCCCATGATGCCGTACGCGTCGCCGCAGCCCAACTCGCCGTTACTGGTGCCCGACATCGTTCATCGCCCAAGCGCGGCCGTGCGTCAGGCGGCGGTGGTCGGCCGAGGACCAGTGGCGAGGGCGCCGATGCTACCGAGCGCCCTCGATCCCACGATGCGGCAGGTGCGGATGTCGCTCAAGGAGGTGCTCGTCATCGACAACCGCGACATCGGTCGCGGCGACGTCTACGTGGTGACGGTCGTGGCCGACGACATCGGCCCAGAGCCCATCGACATGACGGCGAGGACCTTCCAGGACATTCGCAAGGGGCAGCGACTGACGCTCGGGCCGAGCGGCCTCGCGATGTACCGCCATGGCCTGCCGCTGCCTGCGTACCTCGACTACCGGATCCTGGTGGCCGAGTCCGATCAGGGGCTGCGGGATGCCGGTGCGCTCCTGCAGGAGGTCCGCGCCGATCCGACGTTTGTCAGCTTCCGCGACAACCTGATCAAGGTGGCGGCCAGTGGGGCCAGGCCCCGGCCGCGGCGCTGGCGACTGCCGCAGCCGACTTCACGCTGCAACTGGTCGGGCGCATCCTGGCGAGCAATCGAGACGACCAGCTGATCTACGTGGCTGGCTCGTTCGACGATGCATTCGACGGGCTGGGCGTGCCGCAGGGCGTGGTGACCCACCGCAACGAATACGCCGAAGTCCGGTACCAGGTGGAGGCCGCCGGCTGACCAGTCGTCTGAGGCGCTGGTCAGCGTGTCACGGGTCGTGGAGCCGGCTCCGGCTGACAGACCCACGTCACCAGCAGCGCGCACGCGGCGAAGACCAGGGCGTGCAGTGTGCGGTTGGTCCAGGCCGTCCACGGCCACGGGTAGCCGAAGAACGCGAAGTTGAGAGCGAAGTAGACCCACACGGCCAGCAGCAGCGCGACCTGCACCGCCGGGCCGTCCCGCGGCCCCGCGCGCGTCCCGCGCACCAGCCACCACGCGGCCGCGCACATCAGCGCCATCGGCACCACCGCGTAGCCCACCCATCCGACGAGTGGGCCGACCGCGTGCTGCTGGTAGACCAGCTGGCGCACGGTCTTGCCGGCGATAGGCAGCAAGGTCATCGGCAGTGCTATGACGGCCGGCGCCGACCGGCCGCCGGCGACGAGGGCCAGAGGGAGCACACCCATCACCAGCGGGACGTCGGCGTAGCGGGAGAGCACCGGTACGTCGGTGAACTCGGCGATCAGCAGCAAGGCCGCGTGCACGCTCAGTCCGGCCCACTCGAGCCCGACCGGCAGCGCGCCTGGCTCGTGCGCCCCATCGGTGTCGGGTGTCGTGGTCGCGACGGCGATGCCCGACCGGTTGTGCCAGGCCCCGAATGCCAGCGACGCCCCCATGACCGCGCCAAAGGTGGTCTCCATCGCGTTCCACCAGTTGACGTAGGGGTCCAGCGCGACCCAGATGCCGCGGGCGAACACTTCCGGATTCCAGGCGTGATAGGCCTGCAGGGCTTGACCGAGGGGGAAGCCCACTGCGCCCCCGAGCGATCCCCAGCCTGCGAGCCGCCAGGCGAGGTCATCGCCTCGCACCCATCGCGTATAGGCCGCAAGCGCCGTGAGCGCGAGGAGCAGACCGCCCCAGACTTCACGCCGGGGACGCAGGTCGATGGCGTCGGGGCGCCAGTGCCAGCTGGCCGAGAAATAGAAGCGGGGCAGGTCACGTTGGGCGGGGTCGTACGGCTCGTTCAGCAGCCAGGTGCCGAGCATCGCCAGGGCCACTGCGGCGAGCGCGACGAGCCACAGCTCACGGGCTCGATAGCGCACCGTCCCCAGTCCCATGCCGAGCAGCACTCCGAAGATGCCGATCCAGAGACCGCCCTTGAGGGCAAGGCCGAGCAGCCCCCAGCGCAGGGCGGCCCAGCTGCCCACCAGCGCCGGGTCCTGTGTCAGGCCGATGGTCTGGCCGTAGGTCATCGCCCCACCCACACCCGCGCCGATGGTGCCCAAGGCGACGGCGCGCATCGCCCAGTGCGCCGGCGAGTGTGGCCGCAGCATCGAGACCACCACCAGCGAGACGAGCACTCCGGCAATCATCGCGCCGGTCTCGTGACCGAACTGACCGCGGATGCCCCAGCCCATCGCGCCAGCGGCGGCCGCGGCCAGCGTCAGGCGGAACACGATGCTGCCCGGTGTCTCACGTGTGATGCCAGGCGCCGGACATCTGCGCCGCTACCGCAATCCACTGAGAAACTCGACCAGATCGCGTACCTCGCGTGGCTTGAGGATCAGGCCGAGCGGCGGCATGGCCGAGACCGGATCAGTGCGCTCGGCGATGTCGGTCTTCTTCACCCGTCGCTGCACCGCCGGCGCCCCGATCAGCACGACGACCTCGGTCTCGGTTTCTTCCCGCACCGTGCCGTCGATGCGGTCGCCATTGTTCAACGTGATGCCGACCATGCCGAAGCCTGGCGCGATCCGCTTGTTGGGCTCGACCAGCGCTTCGAGCAGCTGGTCGCGCGTGAGCGTGGCGCCGATCTTCGTGAGATCAGGGCCGACGTCGGAACCACGGCCACGAATCGCGTGACAGCGCGTGCATTCGGCGAGCGGATTCTGGAACAGGACCTGCTGTCCCTTACGCGCGTCGCCGCCGACGACCGCGCCAGCCCGCACGGCCTTGATCAACGCATCGGCCTGTTGCGCGCGCTGGTAGGCATCGAGGCGTTTCTGCAGGGCAGGGGCGCCGTCGGTCTGGACCGCGTCGACCAGGTCGATCTGCAGCACCGGGGCCAGTCGGCCGGCATCGAGATCGTCCAGATAGGTTGCGAGAAGCCTGCGCGCCTCGACCGACTTCAGCGTGCCCAGCACCTCGAGGGCCCCCTGCTGTTCGACCTTGCCCCCGGCCTTGATGAGGGCCCGGAGGTGTTCGACCTTGGTGGCGGCCGGAATCGGCAGGCCGGGCAACAAGGCGAGCGCCGCCCGTCGAACCAGCGGATCAGCGTCGGCCAGCGCGGTCTGCATGAGCACACTCATGTCGCCGGCCTTCATGGCCTGCAGCCCACGCAGCGACGCGGTACGCACCATCACGGATGGGTCCGACCGGAGCTGCGCATTGAGCACGGGCGCGGCGTTCCTGGCCTCGATGCGGCCGGCGGCCTCAGCCAGCGCCACCTTGATGTCGACGTCCGGCTTGCTCTCGACCGTCGCCTCGTGCACCAGCCGCTCGATGGCGGCGCGGGCGGCGGCGGCATCACGACTGGGCGCGGCAGCCCTGGCGGCGCGCCGCTTCCCGGCTTGCCCGGCACCGACAAGGACAGGGCGCGCGCCCTCGCCCTCGCCACTCCGCGCAGCGAGAGCCTGCCCACTGCCGGCGCGTTGCGCCGGATTGGCCGCCGCTGCTCGGGGGAGGGTCACCTGGCTGTGGTAGAAGCCGTCGACGCGATCCATCGGCGAGGGCGCGGACCATACCCCCAGCGACGCGATCGCCTCGATGCGCAACTCCGATGGTGCGGCGCTGCTGCGCGCGAAGGTCTCGAGGCGGGTCACGGCCGCGGCGGTACCGAGGCGCAGGTTGGCGTTGATGGCCCTCCGCAGCAGCGGCTCGTTGGTCGGCGTCGCTGTGTCGAGCACCGCCGCCAGTTGCGGCACGGCCCCAGCAATTCCGCCGTCGTCGTTGATCGCTCTCGCGGCGTCGGTGACGATCGCCTCGTCGGCATCGGCCAGGAAGCGCGCCACGCCCGCATGCCCGAGTCGCCGCAGCGCCACGACCGCCGCGCTGCGCACGCCGGCCGATGGATGTGAGGCCAGCGCCTCCAGTCCCGCGCTGTTGCCAATCGAGGCCAGCGCTCCGGCTCCGGTGTGCTGCAGCCACTGGTCGCGGCCATTGTTGGCCGCGAGCATGGCGATGATCGGGACGGCGGCGGGCCGGTAGGCGAGACGGCCAAGCGCCTCGGCAGCGAAGAACCGCACACGCGGCGAGGTGTCGGCAAGCAGCGGCACGACGCGCTCGGCCGCCGGGGTGTGGCGCACATCACCGATCAGCCGCGCTGCCTGGGCACGAATCTCGGGATCGGGGTCGCCGAGGAAGGGGATCAGTTCGCTCGCCTGCCTGGGATCCTGGCGCGCGCGCTGGGCGACGCCCCACAGGCCGTGCAGGCGGGCGTGCAGGTTGGACGCGTTGCGCGCCGCGCCGAGCAGCGCCGGGACGTCGCCGCGCCGTACGAGTTCGAACTGTGCCTTCTGCCGAACGCGCATGTCCGCGTGCCGGAGCAGCGCCACACAGGCGGCGGCCGGCCGTTGCGAGAAATCAGCCTGCAACAAGGCCTTCACCTCGGTGCGGATCGCGCTGCCAGCGTCGGCCGGCGTGTCGAGCTTCCACAGCCGGCCGTTGCTCTTGGAGTCCCAGCCGGTGATCCAGTCGGTGAGGTACAGCGCGCCATCGGGGCCGAACTTCATGCCCACGACGAGCACCCCCTTGGTGAGGACCTTCTCGTCTGCCTTGCGAAAGCCGGCGCCATCTGGCTGCAGCGTGAAGCCATAGACGCGTGCGTTGGGTGCCGCGCCCGGGAAGCTCGAGACGAAGAAGTAGTTCTTCCACGCGTCGGAGAGCGCAGTACCCGGGTTGTAGGCCATGCCCGACGGGCCGGCGTACCAATTCTCGATCGGCGGCAGGATGTGCGCCGCCTGGTTGTCCGGGCGCGGCTTGAAAAACGACTCGCGCATCCAGACGTTGTACCGGTTGTTCCTGACGTCGGTGTACTTGCCGTACTGCCAATTGGAGCGCCAGCCGCTGTCGGAACCGTACGGGAGATAGACCAGCCGCTCCTTTTCGCCCGCGTGATCGCCGTCGTTGTCCACCGAGATCAGGTTGGCGCGATCGTCGAAGGAGAACTCCTGCAGATTGCGCGTACCGGTGGAGAAGACCTCGAAGCCAGACCCGTCCAGCTCGGACCGCACCACCGCGCCCTGATTGGGCACGCTCCACGTCTTGCCGGCCTTGTCGACGACGTGCAGGCCGATGTCGCCCACTTCCCAGTACAGACGACCGTCCGGGCCGATGGTCACGCCCGAGACGCCGTGGCCGCCAAAGGCTGGATGGGTGTTGAAGCCCTCGCCGATCGTGGTGCGCTGGTCGAACACGCCATCGCCGTTGCTGTCACGGAGGCGGTAGACCCCTGGCGGGACACCGGCGAAGAGGCTGCCTTCGTGCGCCAGGATGCCGCCCAGGATGTCAAACGCCGGCTCCTCGTTGAAGCCTTCGAACACCAGCCGCGACTCGTCGGCACGGCCGTCACCGTCGGTGTCGCGGATGCGGTAGATCCGCTCCTTGTATTCCTTCATGTCGCGGATGTCGCGCGACCCGTCGCCGTTCAAGTCGGTGATCCAGGCGTTCTTGCTGCTGTTGGCCGGCGCCATCACCGTGCGGTAGAAGTCGCGCAGGTGCTGCATCGTCCGCAACGTGTGCACGGTGGCCATCCAGTCCTGGTGCTGACGGATGTCGAGCGGCATGTTGTTGCGGGTGGTGCTGGTCACGTACAGCGTGCCGTCGGGCTCGATGTCGAGGGCCACGGGATCGATCAGCAATTCCTGTGGTGCCCACAATGTCAGGTCGAGGCCGTCAGCGACCTCGACCGTGAGCTTGCTGCGGGCTTCGGTCGCCAGGCGGCTGGCGACCTCCTTGTCGAGGCGGGTGGTGGCCCCGGGCGTGGCCGGGGGAGCGGACGGCGGCTGCGCCCCGCGCAACAGCACGCTGGAGGCAAGTGACAGCCCGAGCAGGACGGCAACGGATGGCCAGCGCGATTGCATGGAATTACCTTGATTTCTATCACGGTTTGGCATCGGTGCCGGCTTGCTCGATTACCATACCGGCACCTGCACGGGGCATGGGGCACGGGCACGGAACGGGGCACAGGATGCGGATGCGACAGATGTTGATCGGGGTGCTGGCGGCGATGGCCGTGGCGGGGACCGTCGTGGCGCAGGCGCAGACGCCGGCGCGCACGAAGGTGATGCTGCTGGACGGCGAGAGCGGCGGTCCGTACCACAAGTGGCAGGCCACCACGCCGCTCATCAAGCAGGCGCTCGAGGAGACCGGGCGTTTCGACGTCACCGTGGTCACCGCCCCTGCCACCACGGGCGTGCTCGCCACGTTCCAGCCCGACTTTGCCAGCTACAAGGCCGTGGTCTTGAACTACGACGCGCCCGACGAGCGCTGGCCCGAGCCCCTTCGCACGGCCTTCGAGCAGTACGTGTCCGGCGGCGGAGGCGTGGTGATCATCCATGCCGCCAACAATGCCTTCTCCGGCTGGAAGGCCTACAACGACATGATCGGGGTGGGCGGTTGGCGAGGCCGCAC
>Ga0136633_1001595_pt1 | contig 16560 bp, 19 predicted proteins | sample AntDrymeUQ832206_2_FD_105494 | JGI IMG/M metagenome (GOLD analysis project Ga0136633, IMG submission 105494) | Polar desert sand microbial communities from Dry Valleys, Antarctica - metaG UQ83 (22.06) | ecosystem: Environmental > Terrestrial > Soil > Desert | place: Antarctica: Dry Valley...
GGGGACGAGAGCGAAGGAGTGCGGCGAGATGGGCACCGCGAGGCCCCGCCGAAAGCACCACGACCCGGCATGAGGGCGGAGGTCCGCCATGGCAGCCGGGTACTTCAGAGGTCACCTAGGACCAGACCACGACGGAATGGGCCGCGGCCCAGCTGGTCAGCGAGAGTAGCGTCGGCCACCGAGAGACGGAAAGGAAGGCTTCCGGCGCCCGGAAGAAGGGTCGAGCTGGGAAGGACTCGTCGCCTGGAGCCAGGCGCTCCGGATCAACGGGCGCCGGCCATTGAGGAATATCGGAACGAAAGTCGCGCGAAACGACCGGCTCGCCGCTTGAGTGTTCGGGAGAGCGCTGTGCCGATCGAGTTTCTCGGGGGATTTCACGTCGCCGACGCGACTCGCGTGTGGGGTCGATCGGAAGTGCGGTCGCGGCGGAGGCCTCGTGGTGTCAACGGTTCAGCCGTCGTTGTCAACCGATACACCTGAGCCGTCCCGATCGAAAATACTTGCCCAAAAGAACACGTCGCGCCGCGACGGCCTGATCGGATCCCAACGTCCCGGTGATCACCCGACCGGTCGGCGAGGCTGGCCGACTAGCCAGCCGTTTGCGTCCCCGACCGGCGCGATCTCGGTGCCACCAGCGCCGACGGGCAGCGCGCTGAATTCCCGGCGTCAATAGCGAGCGGCCTTTCGATGCCTGACGCCAAGGCGCCCAGGGTGCGCGACGATCGAGTATGACCGTGCAGCTGAACCACACCATCGTGTGGTGCCGCGACGACCGGGCTTCGTCGACGTTCCTGGTCGAGATCCTCGGGTTGCCGACGCCCACATCCTTCGGCCCCTTCGAGGTGGTCGAGATGGCCAACGGCGTATCGCTCGACTACCACGCCGTCGAGGGCGAGATCGCGTCGCAGCACTACGCCTTCCTCGTGGGGGAGGGTGATTTCGAGGCGATCTTCCGCCGGATCCGCGAGCGAGGCCTCGAACATTGGGCCGATCCCGGGTTAACCCGTCCCGGCGAGATCAACGACAACGACGGCGGCCGCGGCGTCTACTTCAAGGACCCTGACGGGCACCTCCTCGAGATCATCACCCGGCCTTACGGCAGCGGGTAGGCGCCATCGTCAGCCGCTGCGCCCGACCACTCGCGTCGACGGCGAAGGAATCGTGAAGGTCGACCGCCGCCAGGTTGCCCTTCCCGTCGATGAAATAGCGGAGGACGTCGAGATCCCCGTGCAGCGTCATAACAACCGTCCCCATGGCGCAGCCGACGGGCGGATCGGACCACGGCCCGGCCCGCCAGGAGGGGGACTGGGCGAACGGCCGGCGTTCCCCGTTTCTGGGAGAGGTACAAGGGTGGTGGACGAGAGGCGCTGGGGGGTTGTCGCCCGGCAAACCTGGTCATCCATGGTCAAACCGTACGTAGCTGTCCGGCGCGATCAGGATGTCCATTTCAGCGGCAGCGAGGGTCCGTCCGGCGATTGCCTCGGCGACGTCGGTCAACTTCGCGTTGCGGTCCCGGGCGTACGCGCGCAGTCGCCGGAAGGCCTCGTCCATCCCGATGTTGGCACGCTCGGCCAGAGCGCCCTTGGCCTGTTCGATTGTCACCCGGCTGTTCAGCGCTCCCTGCAGCTGCGCCGTGAGCCGGTTGGCGTCGGTCGTGGCCCTCTCCTGGAGCAGGGCGATGGTGGCGGCGTGGGTGAGCGCCTGGGCCACGGCGACGTCGGCCTCGATCAGGGGCCCGGCCTGTGCCATGAACAGGTTGAGGGTCCCGAGGACGGTGTCGCGCACGCGCAGCGGAAAGGCGTGGACAGATGGCAGTCCGGCCGCCATGGCCTGGCGCCCGAATCGGGGCCAGGGGCTCTGTGCCCCCAGGTCACCGTGCACCACCGGCTTCCCAGTGCGGAAGGCGTCGAGGCAGGGGCCCTCCTCGTTCTGGATCTGGAACAGCTCGAGCAGGTTGGCCTCCTCGCTCGACGCGGCGACCACGTGGAGTGTGCGGTGGACATCGGCGAGCAGGATCCCTGTGGCCGATGCCTCGAGGAGCTCCACGCACCGACCGCTCAACATCGTCAGCAGCTCGATGACGTCGAAGTCCTCGATCAGGGTGTCGGCCAGCTGCAGAAACGTGTCTGCGAGCAACTCTTCACGGCTCGCCATTGGCATTACCAACCCTCTCCTCGTACGGGCGGAAGTCTACGGCCTTCGGCGTTGCTCTGAGATCACCTGTGGTCGAAACGTAGACGCCGGACGACGACCTCCCCGGCGACGGCGGTCAAGGGGATGCCATCGGCAAAGGCCCGGGCCCGGAGGCGGGTCAGCGCTTCCCCCACGCTCACCTCCAGCTGGGCGGACACCATCCCCGAGGCCTGATGGACGCGGGGATCGAAGGACCCCTCGTCCGCCAGCCCGACGGCCAGTGAGCCGGCGGGCAGGCCGACCTGCCCCGCCAGCAGCGCACGAGTGATCACGTCGGCCCAGACCAGAGCGTCGGCATAGACCTCGCCTCGGAGGGGACCAGACCCGAGCTGATAGACGGTGAGCGCTCCCACTCGGGCGGCGCCAAGCCGCAGCGGGAACGAGAACACTGAGCCCACTCCGGCCTCGACCGCAGCCCCGCCGAAGCCGACCCAGCACTCGGGAATGGCGGCGAGGTCGGATTCGATGATCGGGATGCCGCGGGCGTGGGCGTCGACCCGGGGGCCGATGCCCAGTGTGAACTGCAGGTCCTCCAACGCCTCCGCCAGCCGGTTCGATGCAAACCCGGCCCCGGGGACGCCTTCGGCCATGACGAGCAGTCCCACCCCGCCCGCCGCCAGCAGATCGGACGCCGCCGAGCACATCCCCGCCGGGGTCGGTTCGGGACCCTCGCGCGCTCCCAGCGCTGTGACGATGCGCAACCACCGGTCGTACGCAGTGGGCATCAGGGCCGGCGTCGGCGTAAAACGGTGCCGTTCGTCATCGGCGACTGCGCCATCCTCGGCCGCGAATGGAAGTCCACGAGGAATGCCGTGGTGTCGTCGCTCAGGAAACCGAGGTGGTCGAGCACGGTACACAGATTCCCGGTGGTCATCGACGGCCTTCCTGGCGTACACCTGCATGGAGTGCTCCATGCGTCACCAGGGTCCGGGGCAACGCTTCCTGAGCCGCAAGGGGCGACCCCGACACGGCTTACCGTCCGTGCCCCTTCAACGATAGTCGAGCCGTGGCCCTCTTTCGCCGAGCCGGCTTCCTCGCGCCGGTCGTTGAGAGTCTCACGCACCAGTGATGCCTCGGGGCCGCGGACGTAGCAGGACGATAGCTGTCCTCGTACTGCTCCACCTCGCCGACGAGCTCGGCGCCGTGGGCCCGCAGGCGGGCAACAACGTCGTCGATGTCGTCCACGGCGAACATGACGCGACGGGAGCCCCAGCGTGTTCGCTGGGGCGTTCGGCTCGGCGGTGGTCGCCGGAGCGACCTCGCCTTCGCCCGTTTCGCCGTGTAGGTATCGTCAAGGCATGTGCCGGAACATCACCCCCCTCCGTGGCCTCGAGCCGCCCGCCACCAGTGAGGAGGTCGAGTCGGCCGCCCGCCAGTACGTCCGCAAAGTGGCCTCGGTCAGCACCGCGTCGCAGATGAAGGCGCCTGAGATCGAGCGGGCTATCGAGCGGATCGCTGCGGCCACCGCAGACCTGCTCGCCACCTTGCCGGCCCGCCGCAATCCGCCTGCGGTGGTCCCGCCGCTGCGGCGCCGCGCCGCCAGTGTCCAGCCTGACGCCTAGGCCGCTCCCGACCACCAAAGGGCGGCCACCCTGTGTTCCCGGGGCTCCCGCGTGCGAAGCCAGTGCTCGATCTCGGGGTCCCGCTCCGCGCCGACGAACAGGCGCCGGCGTGAGAACGCCACCAGCTGCGGTGTGACCTCCTGGACCCTGGGCGGCAGGACGATGTCGTCACGCTGCACGTCGAGGCCCATCGCAGCGAGCACGGTCTCGGCCATGTCGGCGACCTCGAAGTCCGGCCGGTCGATACCGTGGACAATCTTCCACAGCGGGTTCAGCGCACCCAGGGGGGAGTTGGCGGAGAGTTCGACGACGACCCGTTCCCGGGCCCTGCTGGTCATGGCCAGCACGAAGTCCTCGATCTCGACGACGCGGTACATGGCGTGGTGGCACACGGCCACGTCCGCGGGCTCGACCTTCCCGGCCACCTCCGGCCACGTCCCGAGTACCGTCCGGGTGGCCACCCCGACGGCTCGGGCGCCGGCCTCGAACACATCGAGCATGCCCTCCATCGGATCGACGCCGACGATGAGCCTCGGCTTCGGACACAGGCCGAGGCTCGACGCACCGCCGCCCACTCCCACGTCGAGGACCGAGCCTCCCTCTGGCAACGCCTCGAGCGCCCGCCGGCGCGACGGCCGCACCGGCTGTGTCGCGTCCTCCTCGGGACGCCACCGGAACCGCTCCGGTTCGAGCGACCCCTCAGGCTCCGGTGCGCTGTCCACGATCGACTGAGGCACGGCCGTCCGACGGATCGACTCCCGCCAGTCGTCCCCCGGCCTCGACACGGAATCGGTCATCAACGAGTCTTGCCCATGGCGACGCGTTTTTCCGAGTGGCGGCGACGTGACACTGTGTCGCCGTGAGCTGCCGCGTGGCCATCGAGGTGCACGAGCTCACCCGCCACTTTCCCGGCGGCGTCCGGGCACTCGACGGCGTGACTTTCACCGTGCAGGAGGGTGAGGTCTTCGGGTACCTCGGCCGCAACGGGGCCGGGAAGTCGACGACCGTTCGCATCCTGACGACGCTGCTGCGCCCGACCTCAGGGACGGCCGCCGTGCTCGGCCACGACGTGGGCACCGACCCCGGGGCCGTCCGCAAGGTCTTCGGCGCCGCCCTGCAGGACGCGGCGCTCGACGAGCTGATGACGGGCCGCGAGCACCTCGAGATGGCCTCCCGGCTCGCCGGGCTGGGCAAGCCGCGGTCCGTCGAGCGGGCTGCCGAACTGCTCGAGAGCTTCGGCCTCAAGGCCGCCGCGGACCGCATCGCCGCCGGCTACTCGGGTGGCATGCGGCGGCGCCTCGACGTGGCCATGGCCATGGTCCGCCGACCAGAGGTGTTGTTCCTGGACGAGCCCACGACTGGGCTCGACCCCCAGGGCCGCCGCGCCGTCTGGGATCTTGTTCGCGACCTGCGGGACAGCGGGTCGACCGTTTTCCTGACGACCCAGTACCTGGCCGAGGCCGACGAGCTGTCGGGCCGGGTCGCGGTCGTCCATGACGGGCGGATCGCCGCCATTGGCACCTCCCAGGAGCTCAAGGATCGAATGGGGACGACGACCGTCCGTGTCCGTGTGGAGGCGGAGGACGGATCGCGCGTGCGGGAGGCGGTGGCACCGAACGTCGTTGCGCCTCTCGCCGGCGGCTGGCTGGAGATCACCGTCGACGGTGGCGAGGCATCTGTACCCGCCGTGGTCGCGCGGCTCTCCGCAGCGGGCGCGCAGGTCGAGCGGCTGAGCATCCATCCGCCGAGCCTGGAGGACGTGTTCGTGAGCCTGACCGGCACCCAGATCGAGGCATCGGCCGGAGGCGGCGACGACGGGAAGATCACCGCCGTCCGCCGTGGCCTGGGCGTGCCGACCGGGCCAGGGCGATGACCCCCTTCGCCCAACTCCGCCTGCTGCTCTTCCGCAGCCTGCGTGAGGGCGGCCGCAACCCGGTGTTGGCGTACGCACTGCCGATCATCATTCCCTTGGCCGTGCTGGTGCTGGTGGCCAAGACGCTCTACCGGGTGACCGACCTTCCCGGCTTCCCGACGAGGAACTACGCCGAGTGGATGACCCCGGCCATCATCATGCTGACCGCCATGACCGGGGTGGGGTACGCGGCCACCAGCCTGGTGATCGACATCCAGTCGGGTTTCCTCGACCGGCTCCGGCTGCTCGACGTCAGGCCGCCGGCCTTGCTCATGAGCAGGGTGCTGTTCGACGTGGTCCGGGTGGTCCCTGCCGGCGCGGTGCTGCTGGTGGTCGGGTTGCTGCTGGGGACGAACCTGAACGAGGGCGTCCTCGGCGTGGTGCTGCTGTTCGCCCTGCTCGTGCTGTGGGCCGCCGCCTACGGCGGGCTGTACTTCGTCGTCGCCCTCACCACCGGCAACGCCCAGGCCCCCCTAGCCCTGGCCCCCCTCTTCCTGCCCCTGCAGTTCCTGTCGACGCAGTTCGTGCCCCGGTCGCTGCTGCCCGGGTGGGTGCAGGCCGTCGCCGCGTGGAACCCCTTCACCTACATGGTCGACGCCGCCCGCGCCATGACCACGGGGCCGCTGACGCTGGCCCCGGTGGCCAAGGCGGTGGGGGTGGCCCTGGCCATGCTGGTCGTTACCCAGTCCTTCAGCCTGCGGGCCTACAAGCGTGCGTCGGGTGGCGTCTGAGCGATCAGACGAGCAGGTTCCGGGCCGCGACGAGATGGTCGCCGGCCAGCTCCCGACGGGATCGGGGGTTCACGTTCGACGGGCTGCTCAGGGTCCGAGACGGTCGAGGAGCCAGGTCGGGCCCACGACGTCGGCACCGACGGCCCGGCACCTGTCGCCCAGGGCACGGTCGGCGGAGACGAGCACGACCGGCTCGTTCGCATGGGCGGCCACGGAGACCAGGGTGTCATCGCCTTGGCTGGTCGCGTGGATGACCGTGACGCCGTCGGCGACACCTTCGCCTGCCCCCGGCCGGGCCGCTCCCTCGACCACCACCACCACGGGAGCGGTCAGGGCGCCCGTGACTGTGGCGGCTCGGACCCGGAGGACGAAGCTGCCTGCGGCTCCGGCGCGGTCCCGCCACCAGCCGTCGGGTCGGGAACCGACGACGTTGGCTGCGTCGATCAGCAACACGGCGGTCCGGCTACGGCTCGAGGACGATCCAGCCGCGGCCCTGCAGTTCGGCGGCGAGTTCCTCGGTGGGCACCTTGCCGAGCGCCATGGCCGCAGCGGATCGCTTCGGTTCAGGGTCGGCCTCGGGTACGTCCTCTCCGGCCAGCTCGCTCTGCAGTCGCTCGATGAAGGCGGTGGCCTCGTCGCGGGTGAACTTGCCTGCGCCCTGGCGCTGGGTGAAACCCATCGGACCGCGGGCGTCACGAAAATCGGTGTGACCGGCGTGGTGAAGGAGCGCCAAGAGCTCCTGCACCTGTTTCGACGACGCCGGCGGGCCTGCTTGTTGACCGAATGCCATGGTCGACAGTCTGGCGTCTCAGTACCCGAGTGCGGGATCGACCCGGCCGATGAGCGTTTCGTTCCGGAGATACCGCCCGACGTTGACGCCCACCCGTTCGGCGAAGAGCGGCTCGGCCATCTCCCACGTGTTGGCGGTGTGGGGGGTGAGCAGGCAGTTGTCGAGGGACCACAGCGGATGACCGTCCGGGAGAGGCTCGGGGTCGGTGACGTCGAGCGCCGCCCCTCCGATGACGTCGTTCTGGAGCGCCGCCACAAGGTCGTCGGTCCTGACGTGTGCGCCACGGGCGACGTTCACCAGCCAGGCGCCCGTGTCCATCCGTTCGAGCTCGTCCTTGCCGATGATGCCTTCGGTCTCGGGCGTCAGGGCGAGGGCGAGCACGACGAGCCGTGCGTTCGTCAGTGCGTGGTGCAGTTCGTCCGGCCCCACGACATGGGCTGCGCCTTCAATGGGGGCGACGTGGCGGCGCACCACGGTGGCCTCGACATGGAACGGAGCGAGGAGTCGGAGGAAGGCCTCGGTGATGCCGCCGCCTCCGACGATCGTCACCCGGCTGCTCGCCAGTCGGAGCCCGGCCTGCTCGCCCCAGGTCGTGGTCCGGGCCCGTCGGGGCAGCTGGCGCAGCCCAGCCAGTCCCAGGGCGAGGGCGTGTTCGGCGACCGGCTCGGGGTACGCGCCCTTCGTGCTGGTCCAGGTGCGGCCGTCGTCGAACAGGCCGGCGAACCGGTCGACCCCGGCGAACGGGAGCTGGACCCACCGGACGTCGGGCCGTGTGGCGAGGAGGTCGGCGAGGCCGTTGGCGTCGGACGGATCGGTCCAGACCAGCGCCTCCGCTTCGCTGTCGTCGACCAGCTCACCGCCTGCCGCGGTGATGGCCTCGGCCACCACGGGTGCTATCGGGCCGGGGGAGACGGCGCATCGCAGGCTCATGATTGGGACGCTACCTACTCCGCCGGGCGGCCTCCTCTCACCCGACCTACGCCGGCTGGTCGGCGGCCCGGGCTCGGAGCGCTCGCTCCATGCTGTCCTTGGATTCGAGCAGGATGCGGCGCACGGGACCGGCAAGCGCGTCGTCGGCGAGGAGCCGGTGGGTGGCGTCGAGCACGTCCTGGCCGATGAGGGTGCTCGGATACAGACCGCGGATCAGGCTGAGGGCTTCGTCGCGTGTCCGCTCCTCCCAGAACGTGGCCACGTTGGCGAAGTACGGCTCGACGTACGCGGCGAGCAGGTCGTCCTGGCCGTAGGCGCCGAAGCCGCCGGCGGTGGCCCTCAGCTTGGCCAGGGGAAGCTCCCGGTCCGCGGTGATGGTCGACCAGGCCGTGGCCTTGGCCTCCGCCGTGGGGCGCGACGCCCGGGCCGACGCCGCCCGCCGTTCGCCGATGTCGGTGGGGTCACGCTCGAGCTCGGTCTCGATCAGGGAGCCGTCGTCGTCCGCACCGATCGACGCCAGGGTCATCACGATCTGCCAGCGCAGGTCGGTGTCGACGGCAAGGCCGGGCACCTCCTCGGTGCCGTCCAGGATGCCGCGGGCATAGGCCAGGTCCCCGGGAGAGTCGGCCACCGACTGGAAATGGCGCGCCCAGATCAACTGGCGGTCGCCACCGGGCTCGGCCGCAGCCACTCCGATCCGGGCGGCGGCGGCCAGGGCGGCGCGGGCGGCGCTGCGGTTCGCCGGGTCGCCGTAGGTGTCCACCGCCGTATCTGCCTGGCCCAGCAGGCGGGCCAGGGTCGATTCGTCGGTCTCGGCCGGGGCGTGGGCCAGAACGAGCTCGACGTAGCGCCTGGTGGGGAGCTCGGAGTCCCGCACCATGTCCCAGGTGGAGGCCCAGCACAGGTTGCGGGCCAGCGGGTCGGCGATGCGGCTGAGATGGTCGGCGAGGGTGGCCACCGAACGGTCGTCGAGGCGCACCTTGGCATAGGTGAGATCGTCGTCGTTCAGGAGCAGCAGATCGGGCGTGGTCTCGCCGACGAGGTCCGGCACCTCCGTGCGCTCGCCCACAACGTCGAGCTCCACCCGCCGGTCGCGCACCAGGCCGTCGTCACCGAGGCGGTAGAGGCCCACCGCCACCCGGTGCGACCGGATGGTGTCGTTTCCGGGCTGGCCCTGCTGGAGAATGGCGAAGGAGTCATAGGTGCCGTTGCCAGTGAACTCCGCCCGAAGGGTATTGACGCCCGCGGTCTCCAGCCATTCCTCGGACCACTGGGTGAGCTTGCGGCCGCTGGTCTGCTCGAGAGTCGACAGGAAGTCGGCCAGCTCGGCGTTCTTCCACTCGTGGTGGCGGAAGTAGCGCTGCAGTCCCTGGCGGAAGGCGTCTTGGCCCACCCAGGCCACGAGCTGCTTCAGGGTCGAGGCGCCCTTGAGGTAGGTGATGCCGTCGAAGTGGAGTCGGACGGCGTCGGTATCGACGATGTCTGCGGAGATGGGATGGGTGGTCGGCAGCTGGTCCTGGGCCATGGCGCCGGCCTTCACGCCCGCTGCGAACCGCACCCAGCTGTCGGAGAAGCGCGTGGCCTCGGCGAGCGCGTGGGTGGCCATGTAGGTGGCGAAGCTCTCGTTGAGCCACAGGTCGTCCCACCAGCGCATGGTGACGAGATCGCCGAACCACATGTGCGCCATCTCGTGAAGCAGGGTGTTGGCCCGGCCCTCGTGGGCGGCCTCTGTCTGCCGGGAGCGGAACACCATGTACTCGTTGAAGGTGACGCAGCCCGGGTTCTCCATGGCCCCGAAGTTGAACTCCGGCACGAAAAGCTGGTCGTACTTCGGAAACGGGTGGGGGTAGTCGAACTCCTCTTCGAAGAAGTCGAGACCCTGCCGGGTCAGCGTGAACAGCTCTTCGGCGTCGAGGTACTGGGCCAGCGACTCACGGCAGAAGATGCCCATGTCGACCTGGCCGTGGGTCTCGCGCACCTGGTAGTACGGACCGGCCACGACCGCCACCAGGTAGGTGGAGATGACCGGGGTGGGGGAGAAGCGCCACGTGCTGCCCTCCCGGGTGCACGGGCTGTTGCTCACCACGGTCCAGTCGTCGGGAGCGGTGACGGTGAGGGTGAAGGTGGCTTTGATGTCGGGCTGGTCGAAGCACGTGAAGACGCGGTGGGCGTCGTAGGGCTCGAATTGGGTGTGGAGGTACACCTTGGCGTCGGTGGGGTCGGCGAAGCGGTGCATGCCCACGCCCGTGTGCTGGTAGGCGCAGTCGGCCACCACCCGGAGGACGTTGTTGGCGAGGAGGCCGCGCAGAGGGATCCGGCTCTTGGCCTTGTCGTAGGACTCGACGGGGATGACCCGGCCGTTCAGCGTCGCTTCTCTCACGTTCACCGCGTCCAGGTCGATGAACGTGCTCAGCCCGACCAGGTTGCCCTGGAACCGCACGGTGGTGTCGCTGGTGAAGGTCTCCTCGCCGGCCGTGAGGTCGAGGGCCACCGTGTAGGAGACGCCCGACAGCTTGGTGGCACGATCCTGAGCCTCGGCCCGGGTGAGATTGTCCCCTGGTTCTACGGATGTCATAGGGGGCAAGTATGTACGCTCGCACCGTGCGTGTCGGCCTGGTGTCCCCGTACAGCCTGTCGCTGCCCGGGGGGGTGCAGGGCCAGGTCCTCGGCCTGGCCAAGGCGCTGAGGGGGCTCGGTCACCAGGTCCGGGTGCTGGGGCCGTGCGACGGTGCCCCGCCCGAGGTCGGGATCACGGCGCTCGGCAGCAGCATTCCCACGGCGGCCAACGGGTCGATGGCGCCCGTCGCTCCGGATCCGTCCAACGCCCTGCGCACCATCTCGGCGCTGCGCGACGAGGACTTCGACGTCATCCACCTCCACGAGCCCATCGCCCCGGGGTGCACTGTGACCACCCTTGTCTGCAGCAGCGCGCCCATGGTGGGGACGTTCCATGCCGCGGGAACGAGCGCGGCCTACCGGTGGCTGGCGCCGCTGACGTGTTGGCTGGCGAATCGACTTACCGTGCGGTGCGCAGTGTCGGAGGACGCCCGCGACCTGGCTGCCAGTGGCCTGGGGGGCGACTACCTGATGCTGAACAACGGGATCGACGTCGAGCGTTTCGCCAAGGCCACGCCGTGGCCGACCGAAGGCCCGACGGTGCTGTTCCTCTCCCGCCACGAGGAACGCAAGGGCCTCGACGTGCTCATCAAGGCTCTGCCGCTGCTTCCGTCGCACGCGCGGGTGTGGGTCGCCAGCGACGGGCCCGATACCGCCCGGCTGCGGGCGGCGGCGGCCGGCGACGCCAGGGTGGAGTGGCTTGGCCGCATCGACGAGGGAGAGAAGATCCGTCGGCTGAGGGGCGCGTCGGTCCTGTGCGCGCCGTCCCTGCGGGGGGAGTCGTTCGGGATGATCCTGCTCGAGGCCATGGCGGCGGAGACGCCGATCGTGGCCAGCGACCTGCCTGGCTACCGCAAGGTGATCGGCCAGGGTGAGCCGGCTGCGTTGCTCGTGCCTCCCGGCGATCCCTCGGCGCTGGGCGCGGCGCTGCGACTGGTGCTGGAGGGCTCCGACCTGGCGGCCTCGCTTGCTGCGGCGGGCGGCGGTCGGGCCGCCACCTTCTCCATGGACCGCCTGGCCGAGCGCTACGTCGAGATTTACCACTCGGCGATCTCGCAGGTCGCTCCCGTATGATGAGGCCCGCATGATCCCGATCATCGTCATCGCAGTAGTCGTCCTGGTCCTCCTGTACGTGATCGTCACGTACAACGGTCTGGTCCGGCTGCGGAACCGGATCCAGAACGCCTGGGCCCAGATCGACGTGCAGCTGCGCCGGCGCTACGACCTGATCCCCAACCTGGTCGAGACGGTCAAGGGCTACGCCGCCCACGAGAAGGGCACGTTCGAAGCCGTCACCCAGGCCCGGGCCAACGCCATCAACGCCGAGGGGCCGGCGGACCAGGCCAAGGCCGAGAACATGATCAGCGGCGCCCTGAAGTCGCTCTTCGCTGTGTCCGAGGCCTATCCCGACCTCAAGGCCAACCAGAACTTCCTCTCCCTGCAGGAGGAGTTGAGCGGCACCGAGGGCCGCATCTCCTATGCCCGGCAGTACTACAACGACGCCGTCCTGCGGCTGAACACCAAGATCCAGAGCTTCCCGTCCAACATCCTGGCCGGCATGTTCGGGTTCGAGGAGCACGAGTACTTCGAGGCCGACGACACGTCGCGCGGCCCCGTCTCCGTGCAGTTCTGAGCGACGCTCCTGTACGACCAGATCTCATCCAACAAGCGGCGCTCGATTTTCCTGGTCCTCAGCTTCGTCGCGCTGGTCCTGCTCGTGGGCTGGGCGGTGAACCTGCTGCTGGGATTCGGGCCGATGGGGCTGCTTATCGCCCTGCTCGTGGCCGCTGTGGGCTCGAGCGTGGCGTACTGGAAGTCCGACTCGATCGCGCTGGCCATGAGTCACGCCAGGCCGGCCGACCCCACGACCCACGCCCGCCTGCACAACCTGGTGGAGGGTCTCTGCATCGCGGCCGGGTTGCCGAAGCCGCGGATCTACGTCATCGAGGACGACGCCCCCAACGCCTTCGCCACCGGCCGTGACCCCCGGCACGCAGCAGTGGCAGTGACCACCGGGCTCCTGGACAAGCTCACCCGGATCGAGCTCGAGGGGGTTCTCGCCCATGAGCTGAGCCACATCAAGAATTACGACATCCTCGTCTCCACCCTGGCCGTGACCCTGGTCGGCGTGGTCGCCGTCCTCACTGACTTCAGCCTGCGGTTCATGTGGTGGGGAGGCCCCCGCCACCGCGACGACACGCGCGCCGGAGGCGGTGGTCCGGCGGCCGCTCTTGCCGTGTTCGGCCTCATCCTCCTGCTGGTCGCCCCTGTGATCGCCAAGCTCATGCAGGCCACCATCAGCCGCCGTCGGGAGGCTCTCGCCGATGTGAGCGGCGTGGCCCTGACCCGCTACCCTCCCGGGTTGATCTCGGCACTGGAAAAGCTGCGGGACGACACGACCGTCGTCCACTCGTCGTCGAGGGCCACGGCCCACCTCTGGGTGGAGTCACCGCTGGCCCGCACGCCGGAGGAGGGACGTCTCTCCCGGTTGAACCGGCTGTTCGACACCCATCCCCCCCTGGAGGAGCGGATCCAGGCCTTGAAGGAGCTCTAGGAATGACGCGGAGAAGCCTGGCACTGGCCGTTCCCCTGCTGATGGCCCTCACGGCGGCGTGCGGCGGCGGAAGCAGCGCCGCGGAGCGCGGCCAGGGAGGCGGAGGGGCCCCCACCACCACCTCCGCGGTGGCGCTCGGCACCTACCCCCTCACGGGCATGCCGTCGTTCGACCCGACCCGGCTGTCCCGCCGGGCCTTCGCAGTCAAGATCGACAACAGCGCCGCCGCCCGCCCGCAGTCCGGCCTGGATGTGGCCGATGTCATCTACGAGGAGTTCACCGAGGGGATCACCCGGTTCGTGGTGGTCTTCCACTCGACCGACGCGCCCCAGGTCGGGCCGGTCCGCTCGGTGAGGCCGGCCGACCCCAACATCGTGAAGCCGTTCGGCGGCCCGTTCGTGTTCTCCGGTGGGTCGGCGCCGGTGCTCAGTGTCGTCCAGGCCTCCGGGCTGACCCAGGTGACGGAGAACGACAAGGACGTCCTCAAGCGGCGATCCGGCAGAAGAGCGCCGCACAACCTGTACAGCACCACCGCCGACCTGTTCCGCAAGGCGGGCGCCGGTGCTCCGCCGCCCGCGCTCGCGCCGTTCCTCCGTCAGGGCCAGGCGTCCGCCCCGGCAGGAGCGACCGCCGCCACCAGCCTGACCCTCCAGCCCGCCCCCGGTGTGCGGGCGGCATACGCGTGGGACGCCGCCGGCGGCGTCTGGAAACGCTCCACCGACGGACAGCCCCACATGCTCGAGGGCGGCGCTCAGATCTCTCCGCGCAATGTCATCGTCCAGTTCACCGGGTACGCCACCTTCGGGCCTGACCCGAAGGTGCGGTTCCCCGAGGTGGTGGGCTCGGGTGACGCGCTCGTGTTCCTCGGCGGCAAGCAGATCAGGGCCAAGTGGACCAAGTCCTCGCCCGCCGCGGTCACCACCTTCGTGGACTCAGCCGGAGCTCCCATCCCGCTGACGCCCGGCCAGACGTGGATCCACCTCCAGGAGCGCGGCTCGGCGGTCACCGTCGCCTGAGTCCGGACCGGCGCATATCCGCCCGAGTGGGGCGAGGGACGGCGGTAGAATCGCCCACATGACCGACCGCACCGGAAGCACTCGAGTGAAGCGCGGCCTGGCCGAGATGCTCAAGGGCGGCGTGATCATGGACGTGGTCGACGTCGAGCAGGCCCGGATCGCCGAGGATGCCGGCGCCGTTGCGGTGATGGCTCTGGAGCGCGTGCCGGCCGACATCCGGCGTGACGGCGGGGTGGCCCGCATGAGCGACCCGGCAATGATCGAGGCCATCCAGGCCGCGGTCACCATCCCGGTCATGGCCAAGGCCCGCATCGGGCACTTCGCCGAGGCCCAGGTCCTGGAGGCCCTGCAGGTCGACTTCATCGACGAGAGCGAGGTGCTGACTCCCGCCGACGAGGCCCACCACATTGACAAGTGGCCCTTCGCGGTGCCCTTCGTCTGCGGGGCCACCAACCTCGGCGAGGCGCTGCGGCGCATCTCCGAGGGCGCAGCGATGATCCGTTCCAAGGGCGAGGCCGGCACCGGCAACATCGTGGAGGCCGTCCGCCACCTGCGGTCGATCCTGGGCGACATCCGCCGCCTCACCCAGGCCGACGCCGCCGAACGGTACGCCTGGGCCAAGCAGCTTCAATCGCCGATCGACCTGATCACCGAGGTGGCCGACACCGGTTCGTTGCCGGTGCCGATGTTCTGCGCCGGAGGCATCGCCACGCCGGCCGACGCATCGCTCGTCATGCAGCTGGGCGCCGAGGCCGTCTTCGTCGGTTCGGGCATCTTCAAGAGCTCCGACCCCGAGGCCATGGCCCGGGCCGTGGTCGAGGCCACCGCCCACTTCAAGGACCCCCAGATCGTGGCCAAGGTGAGTCGCGGGCTGGGCGAGGCCATGCGCGGCGCGGAGATCGAGGGCCTCGAAGTCCGGCTGTCGGAGCGCGGCTGGTGAGGCGGCCCCCAGGTGCACAAGGTCGGGGTACTGGCTCTGCAGGGGGCGTCGCAGCGCCACGTTGAGGCGCTCACCGCACTCGGTGCCCACGCAGTCGAGGTGCGTACTCCCCAGGATCTGTCCGGGATCGAAGGGCTGATCCTCCCAGGCGGCGAGTCGACCACGATTTCGAAGTTGCTCGAGCTTTCCGCCCTGTTCGAGCCGATCGCCGAGCTCCTGGCCGACGGGATGCCGGCGTTCGGCACCTGCGCGGGCATGATCCTGCTGGCGGGGGAGATCCTCGACGGCCGTGCCGACCAGCGCAGCTTCGGTGTGCTCGACGTCGCCGTGCGCCGCAACGCCTTCGGGCGCCAGGTCGACTCCTTCGAGACCGAGTTGGCGGTAGACGGGCTGGGCGGGGGAGGCTTCTCCGCCGTCTTCATCCGGGCGCCGTTCGTCGAGCGGGTCGGGAGCGGGGTCGAGGTCCTGGCCAGGGTGGTCGGCCACCCGGTGCTCTGCCGCCAGGGCGCGATCATGGCCGCGGCGTTCCATCCCGAGCTCTCCGACGACCTGCGCCTTCACCAACTGTTCCTGGAGGATTGACCAATGTCCGGACATTCCAAGTGGGCGACGATCAAGCACCAGAAGGGGGCCAAGGACAAGGTCCGGGCCAAGGTGTTCGCCAAGGTGCTGCGTCAGGTGGAGGTGGCGGCCCGGGAGGGCGGCGGCGACATGGCTGCCAACGCCACCCTGCGCAGCATGTACCAGAAGGCCCGTGAGGCCTCGGTGCCCACCGACACCATCGAGCGGGCCATCAAGCGGGGCACCGGCGACCTCGAAGGTGTGCGGTACGAGGCCGTGAACTACGAGGGCTACGCGCCGATGGGCGTGGCCATCTACGTCGAGACCCTTACCGACAACCGCAACCGCACCGGGGCCGACGTGCGCGCCATCTTCTCCAAGAACGGCGGCTCGAGCGCCGAGCCCGGCGCCGTGGCCTGGCAGTTCGAGCGCAAGGCGGTGATCATCATCGACCAGGGCGGGGCCGCGTCCGACGAGGACGAGGTGATGATGATCGGCCTCGACGCCGGGATGGAGGACCTCGAGGACCAGGGCGACACCTGGCAGCTCACCGCTCCGCCCACCGACCTCGGCCGGTTGCGGGACGCCCTGGAGGCGGCGGGCGTAAAGGTCACCTCGGCCGAGCTGACCATGGTGGCGACTTCCACCATCGCCCTCGAGTCCGAGGCCGACGCCCGCAAGGTGCTGCGGGTGGTCGACGCCCTCGAGGAGCACGACGACGTCCAGGCCGTGTATGCCAACTTCGACATCCCCGA
>Ga0136633_1001596_pt1 | contig 16549 bp, 10 predicted proteins | sample AntDrymeUQ832206_2_FD_105494 | JGI IMG/M metagenome (GOLD analysis project Ga0136633, IMG submission 105494) | Polar desert sand microbial communities from Dry Valleys, Antarctica - metaG UQ83 (22.06) | ecosystem: Environmental > Terrestrial > Soil > Desert | place: Antarctica: Dry Valley...
CCTGCTCGAGACGGCTCAGCTCCTCGGCTTCGGCGCCGTGGCTGCGTTTCAGCTCGAGATGCTGCCGTATGGCGTCGTCGAGAAGTCCCATCCTCGCCTCGAAGATTTACAGAAAGCGAGGCGATCAGTGGTGCGCGGCACTAGCCGCGCCACCAACGTTGCTTCGCGGGGGCGGCGACCGGGGTCTGCGGGGTCGGCGGCACCGCCACCTCAACGCGGTTCTTTCCCGCCCTTTTCGCCCGGTACAAAGCCATATCCGCCGCCGAGATCAGGGCATTCGCATTGCCGGCGTGGGTCGGCATCGTCGCGACGCCGATGCTGACCGAGACGGTGAGAGATTCCTTGCCGGTCCCGAGAGGGATCTCCGTCGCGGCGATTCGCACCCGCACCCGCTCGGCGACCTCGGCGGCGCCTTCGGTCGGGGTCTCCGGAAGCGCGATCGCAAACTCCTCGCCGCCGAAACGCGCGGGCTCATCGATCCCCCGCGACTCGTGCGCCAAGATCCGCCCGACTGCAGCGAGAACTTGATCGCCTTGCGGGTGTCCGTGGCTGTCGTTGACGGCCTTGAAGTCGTCGAGATCCAACATCAGCAGCGAGAGCTCGCCGCCGAAACGGGTCAGGCGGGCAGTCTCCCGCTCCATCCAGTCACCGAAGTGGCGCCGGTTGGCGAGTCCGGTCAACTCGTCGGTGAGGGCCTGCTCGCTGACCCGCTCGTGCAAGCTGATGTTCTCGACCGAGACGGCTGCCTGGCCGATCAGATAGCGGAGTACCTCGCGCTCGGAAGGCCCGAACGGATCGCCCTCGCGCGCGATCGCCATCGTCCCGAGTGGCTCGCCGTCATCGGCGCCTGCTTCGAACAACGGGTGAGCGATCGCGTGGGTGCCTTCCTGCTCGGCGGCTGCGACGGCGCGATTGCGAAGCGCTGCAGCCGCCGCCGCGGTGATCGCTGCTTCGATCGGTCGGCTCATCTCGATGCCCGCCGCAACCGGAGCTTCCTCGTGCCCCGATAGATCCACGCGACCAGCCTCGGCGTCGCAGGCGCTCAGCGCCGTCTCGAGGACGATCTCGAGCAGCGAGCTGCGGTCGAGGCCCGACGCGAAGGCAGCGCCGATCCGGCGTACCGACTGGTCAAGTTGCTCACGCTGGCGCCGGAGCTGACCCATCTGCTCGCTGAGGCGGTCGCTCATCAGGTTGAACTCCTCGGCGAGCCCCGCCATCTCATCGTTGCCGTGGACCGGTATGGACGCGGTGAAGTCCCCGGCGCCGATCGACTGGGCCGCGGCGAGCATGCCGGCGATCTGGCCCTGCAGGGAGCGCAGCAAGAATGCGATCAGGGCAACCGCGAGGGCGAGGAAGATCGCCAGTGCCGCGAGCACCAGCGGGCTGGAGGCGACCAGCCCCTCCTCCTCTCGGGTGAGCAGGAAGAGCCGAGCCCCGGCGTCGGAGCCGCCGTCGAGGTCGAGTGACGCGAGCCGGCCGGTGGTGCCGCCAGCGAGCTCGATGTCGCCGCGATCTCCGATCGCTTCCGGGTCAAAGCCGGCATCGAATGTTGAGCTCAGCGCCTGACCGTCGACGACGATTGCGGCGCCGAGGCCGGTTAGGCGCTCCAGGTCCCGGGTGAAAGTGCCGGGATCGAGGGCGCCGACTCGGACTATGCCGATGGTCGCGCCCCGTTGCTCGATCTCCGTCTCTATCGCCGCCAGGGCGCTCAGGTTGCCGACGGATGCAAGCGACTCGCCTCCGGCGTCGAGGATCTCGATCCCGGCAACGTCACCGGACGCGGCGGCGGCCTCGGCCATGATCATGAGCTTGGCGGCGTTGGAAGCCAGCAGCGCGCTAGTGAAGAAGGGGCGCTCGGTCAACCGCTCGACGACCTCGGTCGGTCGGTCGAGGGCGTCTTGGTAGAGCCCGCCGGCGGTGCTCAGCCCGGCCCCCAACCGTGCGTCCGCCTTGCCGTCGCGCGAGTCCTCGCTGAGCTCGATCACGAGCACCGCCAAGGTCGCGATCGGCACGATCACGATCGCGACGAAAAAGAGTGTCAGGCGGGCTCGGAAGCTCATGGCAAGGACTATCGGCAGTCGGGCAAGGTATGAGTATCCTTGGAAGGCGGTCTGCAACGACCGTCTCGGGGCTATAGCTCAGTTGGAAGAGTGCCTGGATCGCACCCAGGAGGTCGCCGGTTCGAGCCCGGCTAGCTCCACTTCGCAGAACCCCCTCACAGAGCGGGGTTTTGTCCCCAGCGTGGCACGACCGCGCCGCGCCCCCTCCGGCGATGCACGGCTCTTGGTGCCCATTAGTGCCCATTGGTGCCCGTTCGCTGTCACGATCGTGAGGATCCGAGAGACTTACGCGGAGACCGGATGGCCCGAGGAGCCACCGGGGGCGAGATCGAAGCTGCCGCCGAGGATGCTCCGGAGGCGGCCGACGAGGCGATCGACGACGTCGACGACGAGCTCAGCGATCCGAGCGATGACGAGGGCAAGAAGGACGACGCGGCCGACCAGGGCTGCGCCGGGAGCGGCGACGCCTACTAGGACATAGCGGTCGGAACCGGCCACCGAGTCGGCCTTCTGCGCCATCGCCGGGGCGCCATCGCGAGTAGCTCCGCGCCGCCGCAGCGGCGGGTGTATTCACGCCCGAGCTGATCACCGCGCGATCAACTGGGGAGTTGTCAACGTCGAGCAATGCGGAAAGAGAGGTGATCGTTGCGACTTGCGCCATCGCGGCTAGACTGCCTGACTCAGCCGGGTGATCGGCGGGGCCAAGGGGGAATCTGAGGATGCAACGAATATGCAGGCGAGTAACCGGGGCAGCGGTCTTGGCGACGCTGATCGCCGCTTCGCCCGCGGCGGCGGCGGACACGTTCGTCGATCAGGCGATCGGGAGCGACGGCAATTCGTGCACCAGCGCGGCAATGCCCTGCGCCACGGTGCAGGCGGGGATCGACAAGGCCGGGCCCAACGACACCGTCCGCGTCGCGCCGGGCGTATACGCCGCGCCGCCGACCCCGATAACAGTCGGCGACGGCAAGTCGCTTCGAGCCACGGGCTCGGCTGCGGCGACGAGCCTCGAAACGCTGTATGTGGTCGCGAGCGGGGCCGGAACGATCGAGGGCTTCACATTCGTCGGCGACCCGACAATCGACGCGTTCGCTGCCGTGCGGTTGATCGGGCCGGGGACGCTCCAGAACAGCGTTTTTGACGTCGACGACACGATCAGCACGGCCCTGCTAATCGATTTCGGACCTGGTTCGCCCGTCGTCCGCGAGAACACCTTCACTGACGACGGGGTCGGTCAGATGACGGCGATCGTCGCGAACTCGACGGGCTCTGCGTCGGTCAGCGGCAACACGATCACCGGGTTCTCCGCCGGCATCACTGTGCAGCGGGGCACGCCGACGATCAGCGGCAACACCTTGACCAGCCTTCACGACGGGCACGCGATCAGCGTCAGCTCGAGCGACACCGACAGCAGCCTGCCGGTGATCGCCAACAACGTCATTAAGGACCCGGACCCCGTCGCCGGCTTGAACCCGGTCCCGGTCGGGGTCTCCATCTCGGGAGATCTCAACCCGGCAGCGCCGACGGCGGGGGCGACGCTGCGACGCAATCGCATCCGCGGGCACAGCCCCGGCATCTTCGTCGTGGGTGCCGATGGCCCTGTGACGCTCGACAGCGACCTCGTCGTCGGAGCCCCGGATGGGATCAACGCGTTCGAGAACAGCCCGGCCCCGCCCGGTTCCAACCTCGGTGACGTCAGCGCAACCAACGTCACCGTGATCGGCGGCAGCCGCGCGATCGTCCTCCAGGAGACCCACCTGATTCTCGACTCCAGCATCGTTGACACCGCGATCAACGACATCACCGGTGCCCAGACGAGCTGCGCGATCACCTTCTCGCGAGGGGGGGCCACGAACATCAATCCGGCCGCCAACGGCTGCAATCCGAGCGACTTCACGACGAATGCCGATCCGATCTTCGTCAACGCCGGCGCGGGCAACTACCACCTCGCCGTGGGGAGCCCGATGATCGACACCGGAAACCTGGCCCCGCCGCCGTTCGGCGCGCTCGACTTCGACGGCGACCCGCGGTCTTTCCCGGGGACCTGCGGGGTCGTCGACCGGCGCGACATGGGCGCCGACGAGTTCGTCCCTGACTGCGTCCCGGCGGAGACCCAGATCAACTCGGGGCCGGCCGAGGGCAGCCTGACCAATTCGCGCTCGGCGAGCTTCGCCTTCGTCTCCGAACCCGGGGCGAGCTTCCAGTGCTCGCTCGAGGGCGGGGTGTTCAGCGGATGCACGTCGCCCCGAGACCTGACCGGCCTCTCCGACGGCCAGCACACCTTCTCGGTCAGGGCCGCGGACTCGGCCGGCAACATCGATCCGACGCCGGCGACGCGGACCTGGCGAGTCGACGGAACAGCGCCCGAGACGCAGATCGACGCGGGGCCGGGCGACGGCGCGACCACGAACGAGCGGACCGTGACCTACGCGTTCTCCTCCTCCGAGGCAGGCTCGAGCTTCGACTGCTCGCTCGACGGCGCTCTGTTCGTCGCCTGCACGTCCCCGCTGACGATCGCGGGGCTCGGCGACGGCCTCCACTCGCTCGAGGTAAGGGCAACGGATCCGGCCGGCAACACCGACGCCAGCCCGGCAAGCCGCACTCTTAACGTCGCCTCTTCCGTCCCCGAGGACACCGATCCGCCCGAGACCGAGGTGACGAAGGTGAAGGTCGAGGACAAGAAGGTGACGATCCGCTTCAAGGCCGACGAGGTCCTGTCGACGTTCATGTGCCGCCTCGACAAGAAGCGGTTCAAGCGGTGCACGTCTCCAAAGGCCTATCGGAACCTCGACGAGGGCAAGCACCGCATCCTCGTCCAGGCAACCGATCCCGCCGGCAACACCGATCCAAGCCCGGCGAAGGGGCGCTTCAAAATAGCGGGCTGAACTGCGCCCGACCCGACCGCAGGCGGTTCGTCACCGTGCTGCCGCGCACCCCCGCGCAGTATCGCGCCTCGGCGAGCCGTCGCCATTGGGCACCAACCGCGTTCTGGTGCCCGAATCGAAAGCAATCCCCGGTAATCCACGACTATCCGCGCCGCTGCGCTCGGCGCGTCAGCGGATCACATTCCCTTTGCCAGAGCCGATCACTCGACCCAAACAGGCAGACGCCACCCCGCATCGCACCCAGGAGGTCGCCGGTTCGAGCCCGGCTAGCTCCATCAGAAGAACCCCTGCTAAGGACTGGCGCCGGCTCAATCATTCTGTTACCGTCGCAGCCACCCGGGTCTCGGCAGTCGCGGGGTGAATTCACTAGGGGGAGATTTTGAGGGTCGGGCAAGCACGGAGCTCGCGCGGAGATCGGCTCGTCGCCGCAGGAGAGTGCGAGCGATGAGGAGATCAGTCCATCGACAGGCGATCGCTCTATGCCTGCCGCTGATCGCTGCTCTGGGACTTGGCGCCGCCGCCGCGAGCACGCAACCAAGCGGTCCAGGCTTCGACCCCACCCAGACGGCGAGCCGTGCGAAGGCCAAGTGCACAAAGAAGCAGGTCGCTGTGGAGTATGCGGTCGCCGGAAGCAAGATCACAATCGGCGGCGAGCTCAAGAAACCGGAGACCCGCTGCGTGCCATTGCCCAAGGAGGGCGGCGTCGTCGCTCAGGCGCCGGCACTTTTCGGGGTGGTCTCCGATCAGAATCTGCTCTCCGCCCCGGCCCGCAAGATACTCGCCGCTCCGCTGCCGAAGCTGGCCTGGAAGGAGCGCGGGCTGCTGAAGCCGATGGCAGCAGTCGCTGAGCTCGCGCTTCAGACACCCGTCAGCGCGGCGGGCGCACGCCGCGGAGGGCCGGGGGCGAGCTCATCGCGCAGCGAGGCGGGCCCGACCATCAGCCAGGAGGTGGACCTCGGCAAGGGCAAGTCGGGCCAGGCGAGCGGCCAGATTGTGACGCCCGGCGCCGACGAGGTTGGCTCGGGCATCAAGGTCAAGGCCGAACTCGCCATCGACGGCGAGAAGCTCGCGAAGAAGCTGCGTGGAAAGGCAAGCCTCCGCCAGGGCTACTCCGAGTCGGCCTTCGTCGACCGCTGCCCCGACCCTGGCGGCATCGTTACCGGCACCTACGAGTTTGCGTACAACCAGGGCGTGACCGCCGAGGCCGGCGGACAGCGAGAGATCGCCGACGTGCAGATGACGATGACCTCAAAGGTCCAGGCGACGGTGCTCGACGACGCCCGGATCAAGGACTACGGCTACACCAGCGAGCTCGTGGTCGAGATAACGGGTCGCCGGGAGATCGCAGCGACGGGCAAGCTCTTGGAGCACATTCCGACCCGGGTCTACCGGGGCACGTTCAGCACCAGTGGGCTCGACCCGCGCAAGGACCACGATTGGGAGCAGTCAGCGGCCGCCGGCCAGGGCAAATGGCGGGGGCCCAAGGGAGAAGGTCTCGTGACCCAGTCGGAGTCCGCCATGATGGCCAGACTCTGGGTGCTCAACGCGTCAATCACCGAGCGGGGGGTGAGCAAAAAACTCCTCGAAGCTGAGAAGGGCTGGTACGAGGACGGCACCTGCGTAAAGCTCGACTTCGAGCCCGACCCTCTGGTCGTTGAACCCGGCGCCGGCGCCCCCGTGGACGTAATCCTGCTGGCCAAGGCGGACGGCGGCGATATACCGGCGAGCATGCAGGCGACAGCGATCTCCGGCAGCGTCAGCCCCGCCCAGGCAAATAGCGCCGCGACGCTCGGGGTGGCGACGTTCACGTTCACGGCCCCGCCCGAGTTCAGCTCGACCCCGTTCGAATCGTTCAGCGTCGAGGCGCTCTCAAAGCGCGGCCGCGCCGTCGCCACTGCAACTGCCCAGAACCCCGTGCGCGAGCCGCGCGAACATGTCTTCGATGTCGTCTTCGAAGGCTCTTCCCACTTCACCGAGAGCGAGGACCCCCAAGACGGGGGATATAGCGAGTTCGAGCAGCTGGACGCCAACTGGCGGACCGTGTGGCGCAACATCGTCGTGCCGGCGGGCCCGACGGACGGATTCTTCTACCGACAGTCGTTCGCTTCGGAGTCGACCGCGGGCGGCCCCTATGTGCAGGACGGGGCCTATGCCGGCTCCTTGCCGCCCAGTAGCTGGCGTTGCGAAGCCGAGTTCGTCGGGGACTACGGAGATGATCCGCCCCAGCTCGCGGCCTACAGCTCGCCCGGGGGCTACGCGATCAGTCCTTGGCCCCATGTCACCTTGCATGCTCCGAGCTACCCGATGGACTGCCCGGGGAGTGGAACAGTGCAGAGCCCCCGGCGGTTCGCGATGGAGAGCGGCAACGCGTTCCGAGCCAAGATCCCAAAGCTCGCCTTCAGCCACGAGGATTTGAAGCGCGACCGGATCGTCGTTCCCGTCGGCACGGTGGGCCCTGAGAATGTGGGATGCGGCAGCTTCCGCTGGAGCCCCTGCGTCGGCGAGCAGGACTGGTCGGGCACGGTCACGCTGACCCGGGTGCCCTGAGGCCCGCCCGCGAGCGGCCAACCCCTCGGTGGCGCGCTCGTGCGTCGCAGCGAGATCCGATAGGCGGCAGGATTTGAACCTGCGACCTCCGGGTTATGAGATCGACGTAGGGGGTTCTGCTGGGTAACGCTCGGCTCTCTCAAGCCACGGAAGGCTCTCGGGGGTCCGCTGAGTTTCGCTCAGTTCGGTACCACCGCTGGTACCTTCGGTAGGTGGGTGGGCCATCACCCGCCGACGCGTAGCGGACCTCTGGCTCGGCCACGAGGACATCCGCACGACGATCAACGTCTACGGGCACTTGGTCCCTGGCGTAGACGCCGCCCTCGCGGACGGCCTGGACGCGCTATTCGCCGAGGTGATCGCCGACCGGGTCGACCAGATCGCATAGGGCTCGAAGGCCCCCCTCCGGGCCCGAGAAACGAACCGCCGACTACTCCGCCGTGCCTACGGCGCGCCCTGGTAGCCGTTCGTGTAGCAGGGGGTCGGGGTGCCCGCCTGCGTGGGCGTCGCGCCGACCGGGTTGGAGCTCGTCGTGCAAAAGTTGGCGAGTCGTCCGTTCGGCTTCAGGAACTCGGATTTCTGCGCGCGCGCCTTGACGTTGTTGCGCGGGTAACTGTGGGGGTCGGCGCCGAATTCGGGCGGTCGTGGAGGGACATTCGCCGCCGGCGGAGTCCCGGACCCACCGGGGAATCCGATCGGTCCGCCGTCCCAGTGAACGAGCGCCGATCCGGTGTAAGGGTCCCCCGCCGGCCGCGGAAACGTGATCGGCGGGATGCCGAACAGTGGACTGACGTCTGAGTGCCGGCCGGGATCGAGCGCCGGTTGGTAGACGCCGGCACCGATCGTCCGCGCCTCGACTTCAGCGGCGACGTTTGCCACTTGGTGGTCTCCCCAGGCGGAATGAAGGAGGACCTGGTGGGAGGGGGTGTTCGGCAGCGGATCACTCGTCATGTGCGCGGCGTAGCCGTTCGCCTCGGCCCGGTCCCACTGCATCTGCAGGAGCGCGAAGATCAACGGCCGCTCGAGCTCGTCGGGGTAGTTGTCGTAGAGGCCGCCGGCGGGGAGATCCTGCGGGACTACGCCGCAGAGCGGATCGGGGATGCTGAGCGCGTCGCAGATCGTCTCGGTGAACTGCCCCTCCGCGTAGGGCTCGAAGTCGACCGAGCGGGTCAGCAGCATCGAGTAGTTCATCCCAGGCACGCCGAGCACCGCGCGACGGAAGTCCGGCGCGACCGCGGTGAGACTTCCGCCGAGGATCCCGCCCTGACTGTTGCCGTCGTAGAAGAGCTCCTCGGTGTTGACGATCCCGGCGCCACCCCCGCCCTGGAACGCCGGGTTCGCGTTGAAGCCATCGGCGTGGATCATCGCCCGCCCCAGAAACAAGAAGTTCAGCATCCCCTGCTGGCTCTCGTCCCCGAGCAGCGGGAACTGAGAGATGTCCTGAAGGATCAGCAGGATGTTGGGCACATTGACCGTCGCGAACCCGTACCAGTCGGTCGCGCAGAACATCATCTTGTGCTCGAACGCCATCGCGCGGATATTTCCGCCGCCAACCTCGCCGGCGCCTCCGAGCAGGCCGTGACCGTAGAGCGAGGGTCGCACGTTCGACGCAATCACGCCGGTGCTCGGATCGCGCGGCAGGACGCATTCGAAGCCCACGCTCGCGGTGTTGCCGGGAAGCTGCGCGGGCATCCGGTCGGGATCGGTCCCGGGCGCGTAGTTGAAGGTCGACCCGGCCGGGGAGCAGCCCGCGGTGTTCATGTAGCAGGGGACCGTCACGGTACCCGTGACCTCGCGGGCGATGCGGGCGTCCTGAGCCTGGGTCAGATCAGTCACCTGGAGGTTCGACAGGGCCGGCGAGGTGCCCTGGACGACGCCGTCCGCCAGATTCGAGTCGCCCAGCTGCATGAACGCGTCGTCGCGGATGTGGAGCATCCGACCGCTCAGGTTGTCGCGGCTCGCAACGGTGAAGTCCCAGGCGAGGTCTAGGTCGCTGCGGCCGATGCCGGCGGCGGCGAGGTCGCTGAAGATCGTCTCCATGTGCGCTCGGCGATCTTCGACCTCGGGCTGGGTCGTAATCAGCCGGTCGCGGTAGACGCGGAAGGCGTCGGTCGGCGCGATCGGGTTGCCGTTCGCATCCTTGAGGTTGCGGAACGCGACGACGTATCGGTGCCCCTCGGTGAAGTTGACCGCGGGACGGACGATCAGCGTGACGTCGTCGGTATTGCCCGGTGTGCGCTCAGGAGGGTTCGAGTCGAGCTCGGCCCAGATCGGCCAGCGTTGGTCGGTGGCGGTGTCGATGACGACGAGCGGCTGATCGGTGTCTGCGTAGCGCGGGATGTCGGTCTGCGGCACCAAGCCGGTCTGGTTGAACGCGGCCGGCGTATCGAGGCCGGGAATCTTCGTGATCAGCGTCGAGCCGGGGCTGAAGCCATTGCTGCGGTTGAACTCGGCCGGGTTGACCGGAACGTTCGCCCGGTTTCGCGGCATCGCCAGCGGGTCGAAGTCGACGCGAAGCCCCGTGTCGCTGTCCGGATCGGCACGCGTGAAGCGGTCATTTGGGAAGGGGTAAAGGCACTCGGAGCGGTCGAGGAAGTCGCAAGCGCTCGCCGGCGCGAGCGGCTCCGAAGGGGACGTGTCGATCGGCGGGCCCGTATAGGGCTGCGGCGTCGGGCCCGGGTCGGGCGTCGGGGGCGGGTTGGGCGGGTTGGGCGGGTCGTCGCCGCCGGAATCGCCGTTTCCGTCGCAGACCGCGAGGTCGACGCGCATCGCCTTCGAGACGATCGCACCCCGCGCTCGTCTCGCGCCCGACTTGGTCTCCCTCGCAAACCCGATCAACTTGCGCGGGGAACAACGGCCGACGAGGCGCTTGCCGCGAGGAGTGAGCCGAAGCTTGACCCTCAGAACGCCGGAACCACCCACTCGCGCAACGGTGCTCCGGGCGAGCTTTCTTTTCCTTGCACCGGGAGCCTTCGATGCGGTCCGGGCCCCCACCCTCAGCCTCGTGCCGGTGGCGGCGCGCGCCCTGACGGCGATCCGGCCAACGTCCACCAACACAGTCTGGCTGCGACTCGGCTTCGGTACCCCGACATCGATGTCGCCCCCCTTCATGGCGGTCGCGGTTCCGGGCGCGATCGCCAGGGTTAGCAGCGCCCCGCAGGCGAACGCAATCGTCTTCGCTCGAAACTTCACCCGTCGCAACCCTCTAGCCGTAACCGTCACCTCTCCCCACTCGAGTGTGACAGATGGCCCTAGTCACCGAGCCGATCAACTAGGCTCGACCCCGATCCGGCGACCCGGAAGGACGACATCATCAAGGCGCTTGGCGAAGCGGGGCTCTGCGGGCTCTACGTCGATGAGAAATACGAAATCGAACGTGAGGCAGACGACGAACTCATTGCCGAGTCGGATATACCCGCTGAACGCGTTCTGCGGTTCTGGCAGGCGAGATCCTGAGAGCCTGATGCTTGGAGCTGGAGCCAGGGAAACACTCAGCTCGTTGGCTTGCAGCCGGGAGTAGTGCTGTTGCCACGGGGAGCTACCGAAAAGGTCTTCACCGGTGAGTGGCACGTGGCCGGGGTCGGACCGCCTCGTATCGTCGGAAGACACGGGACTTCTTGGCAGCGTGGTTTCAACCCCTTCGCGCGGACTAGGCGACGATCCGCCATACAGCACGAGCAGACGATGAACCCCCGAATGGCGGGGTCCAGCAATGAATCCAGTGTGGGACGAAGACCACTCGTCCCCCGGTGCTGAAGCGCTGGCTACCTTCTCCTTCGCCACTGCGTGCCCCCTGTGCTTCGTCGTGCGACGGTTAGGCAGGAGGCTACAGCGCCGCCCGAACAACTCTAGAGCGGTGCGCAGTCCAGGCGCTACAAGAGGCTCGGCACTCCACGGCAAAGCAGATAGTCTGGACGAGAAGCGGCTCCCTTCGCATGGAACACGCAGGGCCTCCTTGCTCTTGTCCCCGATGTGACCAACGAGGTTCTGCAAAACGCCTCTTCGGTACCTCAGAGGGACTAGCGCGAAAGAGCCCGCCGACCTGGTGGCTTGATCTCGGGCCCGTCGATCGCGTTCTTCCAACCGAGCGTGAGCTCCTCAACCCCGGGACCTCCCTCCCCCAGATGACTCCGTGAAAGGAGCAGGCCTGAAGTGGAGAAGCTTGCTGCTCGTCTCATGCCCTCCACGTATTCAAGTCGGACACGGGTTGGTCAGGGCTCTCGCTCGTCCGGCGAAGCTTCTGGTTCCATCTTCTGAGCCGAGCCTTGGCACCTCCGTGGTACCCCGGTCGAATCCGCAGGCAGTGCTCAAACGAGAAAAGCCCGCCTGAGCGGGCCTTTCTCTCTATAGCGGGGGCAGGATTTGAACCTGCGACCTCCGGCTGACACCACGAGCCCAATACTGCGCCACCTCTAGGAACTGAAAAGTGCGCCACTTCGGTGGCGACCGATGCCCGCTAAACCCTCGCTCTCGATGACATCGAAGCGGAGGAGGTCGGCAAGGAGGTGCGTAGCGCGATGGAATGGGCACAGGTGCGTGCAATGGCGGCGGATGGGCTCTCCCGGCGTGAGATCGCCGCCCGGCTTGGGATCAACAGGCGGACGGTCAATCGCCTGCTCGCCGCGAGCGAGCCACCTCGCTATCTGCGAGCCCCGGCCGGCTCGATGCTGGACCCGCTCGAGCCCGTCATTCGCAAGCTGATCGCCGAGTGGCCGGATATCAAGGCGCCGCGCGTGAGCGAGCTGCTCCGCGACGACTACGGCTACACAGGCTCGGTCGATCTCGTCCGCAAGCGGATGGCAGTGATGCGACCACGTTCAGAGCGCCCCGCCCAGCGCACCGGCTACCGGCCCGCCCAGGTGATGCAGGTCGACTGGGCGGAGATGCCGACCCGTCCGAAGATCGCCGGCCGCGAGCGCCGCGTCTACGCCTTGATCTGCTCGTTGCCCTACTCGGGCGCCTCGACGGCGCACTTCAGCTTCGACATGACGCTCGAGTCCTTCCTCGAAGGCCACACCCGCGCCTTTGAGTGGCTCGGCGGGGTCCCGCGCGAGTGCGTCTACGACAACCTGCGCTCGGTCGTCGCCCGTCGCGAAGGCAACCAGATCAGCTGGAATCAGCGCTTTAGCCAGCTGCGCGGCCACTACGCCTTCCACGCCACCGCCTGCACCCCGGCAACGCCACGCGAGAAGGGCTCGGTCGAAGGCGCCGTCCGCCACACCAAGACCGGCTTTTGGCCGGCCCGGCGCTTTGGCTCGCTGGCGGAGCTCGATCGCCTCTACGCCGACTGGCGCGATCGGATCGCTTTGCCCCGCCGCCACGCAAGCGGCCACTTCATCGTCGCCGATCGCCTCGCGGTCGAGCGCGAGAGCGCCAGGGCCTTGCCGCCGATCCCCTTCGACTACGCCGCCAGGAGATCATCGCGGGTACCGCTTGATGGCTACCTCAAGCACGCCGGGAGCTTCTACCGCGCCCCCGAGGCGCTGGTCCACCAGCGGGTTGAGCTGCGCTCCGATCGCGACCGGGTCTGGATCGAACACCAGGGCGGGACCCTCGCAAGCTATGAGCGCAGCTACGAGCAGGGCATCTGGCTACCGCCCCCGCGGATGCGGGCAGAGCCGCCTTCTGCGCCCGCCGCGGCGATGATCAAATCGCCCGAGGTCACCCCGCCGGCGCTGATCGACTACGCCGAGCTCTGCGCATGAGCGCCCCGAAGGCGAAGGCCGGCGAGCGGCTGCCCTATCTGTTGAACAAGCTGAAGACGCCACGGATCGGCGAGCGGCTCGAGCAGACGGCCAGCAGTGCGCGCGAGGAGAAGTGGAGCTATGAGCGCTTCTTGGAGGTCCTCTTAGAGGCCGAGGTCTTCGCCCGCGACGCCTCCGGCTCGCGCAACCGGATCCGCCATGCCGCCTTCCCCGCCCACAAGACGCTCGAGGACTTCGACTTCAGCGCCCAGCCTGCGGCGGAGCGACCGCTACTCATGCACCTCGCCCAGCTCGACTGGATCACCGAGCACGCCAACGTCTGCTTCTTCGGGCCGCCGGGGACCGGCAAGACTCATTTGGCGATCGCCTTGGCGATCAAGGCCTGCCAGGCCGGCCAGCGGGTCGCCTTCGCGACCGCCCAGCAGTGGATCGACCGGCTCGAGTCGGCTCAGCACTCGAATGCTCTGGACGCTGAGCTTCGCCGGCTCGAGCGCTACGGGCTGATCGTCGTCGACGAGATCGGCTACCTGCCCTTGGAGCGGCAGGCAGCGAACCTGCTCTTCGCCCTCGTCGCCCGCCGCTACGAGCGCGGCTCGGTCGTCGTCACCTCAAACCGAGGCTTTGAGGCCTGGGGCGAGATCCTCGGCGATCAGATGGTCGCCGCCGCGCTGATCGACCGGCTCGTCCACCACGCCCAGCTGGTCACGCTCAAGGGCAAGAGCTATCGGCTGCGCGAGCGGGGATCAGCGGCGGCGCCCGCCGCTCAGGCTACGGGCCTTCGGCCCTCCGCCTGAACGGCGAAGAAGGCCCGGGTGGTGCACTTTTCAGTTCCTGAAAGTGGTGCACTTTTCGGTTCCTGTTGACACCGGGTTATGAGCCGGGAGGCTCGTTCCTCACTTTCGCAAACGCGTGAAAGCGAGAGCACAGGGGACCACACCGAACAGGCGCTCGCTGCCGCCTCGAAAAAGAGCAGAGCCGCTACCGCCCCAGACCGAGCGCGCCGGCGCCATCGGACGGCCGCTCTGCTTCGTGTTCTTTGGGCACCAGCCCCGTCCTGGTGCCCAAATCGACGGCAATCCCCGGTAATCGACGGGTATCCGCGCCGGTTGGCCCAGCGAGCCGGCGGACCACTTTCCGCTTGCTAGAGCCGAATCCTCCGCGTCACAGGCTCAGACGCCACCCCGCATCGCACCCAGGAGGTCGCCGGTTCGAGCCCGGCTAGCTCCATGAACGGTGGGTCGCCCCAGCGGGGCGGGCCGCCGTTTATGTCGTTGGTGGTCCCGGGCGGGCCGACTCCTGGGGTCGAAGCCGTCAAGAGAGCGAAGCGACCTTGACGGCAGAGTCAGGAGGTCGCCGGTTCGAAGCCGGCGAGCTTTTTCGCCGGGCTCAAAACTGCGCCGGGATCGAGGGCCGCGACCCGGTGACGCCGGGCGGCTATTGCGATTAGATCGCGGCGTCAAGCCGAAGGGGTAAGGGGTAGACGCAGGCCGCGCCGGGCGCTATGGTCGGTCCACAGGCACCCGCAGGGCGCGGGCGCGAATCGATCCCCCGGGAGGGACACCGTGAAGACGAACGAAACGAGGACCCCGCTGCTGCGGCGGGCGGCGGCCACCGCCCTGGGAGGCATCATGCTGGTCAGCGCGGCTGCGCCGGCGAACGCCCAGGACATGCCCTTTGCGTCGAAGATTCGCCTCGAGAACGGCTTTCCGGCCTTCCACGGCAAGGTGAAGTCCGACAGCCCGGACTGCATCGCCAACCGCAAGGTCCGGCTGTTCAAGGAGAAGTCCGGGCCCGACAAGTTGCTCGGCAAGGACCGCACCGACAGCGCGGGTGAGTGGGAGATCCTGAAGACCCCGAGGCCGGGCGTCTACTACGCGAAGGTGAACGAGTTCGGCCAGGAGACGCCGCAGCTCGTCTGCCTCGCCGACAAGTCGAATAAGGTCGCGATCGACTGAGGCAGCCACGGTGGCTGGGCCGACCTGAGCCCCCATCCGGGACCAGATCGGGACCAGTGCTGCTGGCCTCCGAAACCCCTTACATCGGGCTCCGCGTCGAGCAGCTCTGCTCACCATGACGGTTTGAGCACTCCAGCGTCCGCCCACGAGTATCGCTTCCCATGCGGACCGACTTAACCGCTTCTCGTCTCTATGAAGAAGGGCCGTCTGTCAAGTCAAGCGGTGGCTGTTCGATAACCCCCTCCTCTCAGCTTCGTGATTGGAGCAACGCTCATGTCTCTATGGCCACCTCTTCGGGTGGATCGTGCGAGATGGGATCGTTTCGCTCACTGGGCGCATGTCCAAAAGGACGGTCGATGCCGTCAGACGAAAACGGCGCCTCTGCGTGATTGAAGCCCACGACCGGGGAGCCTTCTGGGCGAACGACTTCAGCTACTTCCCTGCCGTCTACACCGAGGACGTGGTGCTGACGAACGGCAGCCGGCTCCAGATGATCATCGGTCCCAGCCCACAGTCTGGTATCGATGGTTTTGCGAGGTTGCGCGAGGACCTCGTCGGCGCGGCTCGGTTTTTTCGATTCGATGTCGAGGAACTTCGGCGCGCGAGCGGGGATCGTGTTGTAGCGCTCGGCCAGCTAAGAGTCCGCAGCCGCTACGCAGGGCTGATCCTCCGAACCGGGTTCGCGACGGTGTGGACCCTTCGAGGCGACAAGATCTGCCGAGCCGAAGCGTTCAGCAGCCGTCGGACGGCGCTGCGGGCGGTGGGGCTCGAGGCGGGCTCAGCCGAGGAGGGAGAGTTTGATGAGAGCGGGTTCGTTCACGATATTGACGACCACCGCGATCTCGGTTGAGATTCGGGAACCGACCGTCCCCGTGCTTTTCACTTGCTGCTCCCGCCGTGTACGAACTTCGGAAAATGAAGTGGACCCGCTGGACCAAGCGTGCGGTGGGGCGAGGGTTGGTGAACGGCAGAATGAACACCATCCGCCTAAAGCGGACCCGGCCCTGCGGCCAATTCGGGGAATACCAGGTGTACTCGGAGATGTCGATCGCCAGCCGTCCGTTCCGCCCGATCCTGTACTGCGGGGACTGAGGCGGCGCAATAAACGGCGCGCGCCAGTCGCTGGGCTGTATCCGGGAGGCGAAGGCTAAAAAGCGAGACCGCCGCCCACCGCCCTCACGCTGAACCTGCCCAAATCCACCACCTCACCCTTTCTGGGCACCTTTCGAGCGGTCCTCGGGCCCCTCAGCGCGTCCTAGCGATGACTCCGGCACCCTACTCCGACAGCCCGGCGGCTTCGAGGGCATCGGCGCGGTCCAGATATTCGTCTCGTCGAACGACATGGTTGTCGCGCAAGAGCGATACCGACCAGAACTCCATCGCGATCTCGACGCCGC
>Ga0136633_1001597_pt1 | contig 16540 bp, 14 predicted proteins | sample AntDrymeUQ832206_2_FD_105494 | JGI IMG/M metagenome (GOLD analysis project Ga0136633, IMG submission 105494) | Polar desert sand microbial communities from Dry Valleys, Antarctica - metaG UQ83 (22.06) | ecosystem: Environmental > Terrestrial > Soil > Desert | place: Antarctica: Dry Valley...
CTCGCGGACACCGTGTATCCGAGCTACACCTACACCTCGCTCTTGAACAGAGGCCCCGCCGTCCTCGGCGCGCCGCAGTTCTCCGGGCTAACCGGCGCAAAGGGTGATGGCGTCAAGGTCGCCGTCGTCGACGACGGGGTCGACAACGAGCATCCGTTCCTCTCACCGGCCGGGCTTTCGTTTCCACCCGGCTTTCCGAAGGGGCCCGGCGGAGGAACGACGCCGAAGGTGATCGTCGCGAAGGGGTTTGCCGGCCCTGGGGTGGGCGGCGGGTCGATCGACCGCGAGCAGTCGTTCCACGGGACCTTCGTAGCCGGCGTCATCGCGGGCGTGGAGGGCACGGACGTCGAGGCGAGCCGACCGGGGTTCTGCAACGAAGACGTCGGCGCATGCCATCCGGCGGTCGCCAACGTGAGCGGCGTCGCTCCGCGCGCACATATCGGGAACTACCGGGTCTTCAACGTGCCCCTGCCGCTCGGCGGCTGCTGCTCGGGATCGACGCCCGAGATCGTGGCGGCGTTCGAGGCAGCGGTCCGGGACGGAATGGACGTCATCAACTTCTCGGGCGGCGGACCTCAGGCCGACCCGAGAACAGATGCGCTGATCGAGACCGTCGCCAACGTCGTTCGCGCAGGCGTCGTCCCGATCGTCTCGGCCGGGAACGACCGCGACTTCTTCGGCCTCGGCACCGCCGGCTCACCCGCGACCGCCCCCGACGCGATTGCCGTCGGAGCGACCACGAACTCGCACGTATTCGACGCGTCGTTCTCGGTCGTCTCCCCCAGCGTCTCCTTCGGGAGGATCCCGTTCGTCCCCACGGACGACATCCCGCAGACCTGGATCCAGACGAATCAACGCCTGGTCGACGTGGGGTCGATCGCGGGAGCAAGCAGGTTGCTCTGCGAAGGCGCGCTTCCCGCGGGCTCGCTCCGGGGAGCGATCGCGCTGGTCGCCCGCGGCGGCTGCCAGTACCAAGCGAAGATCAATCGCGCTCGCGACGCGGGCGCGATCGGAATGGTCGTCTCCGAGAGCGCGCCCGGCGATCCCGGGTTCGCGATCTTCCAGGGGGCGGGTGGGACGATCTCCGACCTCGACGGCGCCAGACTCCGCGCCGCGGCAGCCGGGGCGGGCGGCGCCGTGACCATCCGGTTCACGAAGGACCGGCTCGAGGTGCCGACGACGTGGCCAGGGGTTCCCACGAGCTTCACCGCCGGCGGCCTCACGCCGTTCGGCCATGCGCTCAAGCCCGATGTCACGGCCCCCGGAGCGAACATCCTCTCCTCGACGCTGCCCGAGTTCGGGGGGGATCCCTTCATCATCTCCGCGGGCACGAGCTTTTCCGCCCCGCACGTCTCCGGCGTCGCGGCCCTGCTCCTCCAGCGGCATCCGACGTGGACGCCGAAGCAGGTGAAGTCGGCGATGATGTCCACCGCCGGGCGGGCGTTCGCCGACACCGCGCTGACGCAGGAGGCGTCGGTGCTGCTCCAGGGCGCCGGACTCGTCAACGTAGGCGCCGCCGACCGCCCGATCCTCTTCACCGACCCGCAGTCCCTCTCTTTCGGGTACCTGGACGTCAACGCGGGCGCGGCGAGCCGCGCGATCCCGGTGCTGGTCTCGGACGCCGGGGATGGAGCCGGCGCCTGGAGCGTGGAGATCCAGTCGCAGGTGAGCTCGAGTGGCGCGAGCGTGAGCGCCGCGCCGTTCGCTCTCTCGAGCGGAGGGACGGCTTTCGTGCAGATAGTCGCGAGCGCAGCCGCGGGCGCCCCTCAGGGCGACAATTTCGGCTTCGTCCTGCTTCGTCGCGGCGACGTCGTGAGACGTATTCCGTACGCGTTCTCGGTCACGCGGCCGCAGCTGACTGGGAGCCGCACGATCCCACTGAAGGCGAGCCAGACCGGCAACACCGCCACCGGCGGGGAGGACCGGGCTCGCGTCTATCGCTGGCCGACCCTACCGTTCGGCATCCTTGCGATCTTTGGCGTCGATCCCTCGGTGAACGACGACGGCAAGGAGACGGTTTACACCCTCGACATCGCGAAGCAAGCGGTCAATGCCGGCGTCGTTGTCGAGCGCCCCGCGCTCAGATTGGACGCGTCGATCACAGCGCTCCTCAGCTCGAACGCGCCGATTCATCCCTGGTTCCTGAGCTCGCTCGACGAGAACGACGTGCAGGGCTACTCGGGGATTCCGGTCAACTCGAACGGCCTGATGCCGGACTTTCTCCGCAACGTCGGAGCCGCAGGTGGTGTCTTCCTGCCGCCTGGGCGGTACTACGTCTCGGTGGACTCCGGACGCGATTTCTTCACAGGCCGCTCGCTCGCGGGCCCGTACCGGTTGCGCTCCTGGATCAACGACGTCAAGCCGCCGAATATCGAGCTGATCACGAGACGGATCTCGGCGGGTCGTCCGACGATCGTCGCCCGTGTACGCGATGCTGGATCGGGAGTCGATCCGCTATCGATGCTGCTCCTCTTCGGCCAGGATTTCCAGCTGAGCGCCACCGCCTACGACGCCGACACCGGCACCGCCATCTTCCCGATCCCTCGCGAGGCGAACCCGCTCGGCGCAGGGCCGGAGTTCATGCGCATCTTCGCCTCCGACTTCCAGGAGACGAAGAACATCTCGACGGAAGGCGTCAACCCGATGCCGAACTCCCGATTCCGGGGAGTTCGCATGGAGGTCGTCACGCGCCCGACGGTGACCTGGATCCTCCCGAGCAAGGGTGTCTGTCTTCCCACTCGAGCCCGCCTGCAGGTCGCCGCCGGCTCGAATGCCACCATCTCCTCGGTCGGGTTCTTCGACGGACGGCGTCAGATCGGGCGCACGCGCCGCAACGTCGCGGGCATCTACGAGATCGGCTGGCGGACGAGCGGGAAGAAGCGCGGGACGCACAAGCTGACGGCCGTCGTCTCGGACACGCGCGGGCGCGAGGCCGAGGCCGTGCAGACCGTCCGCGTCTGCCGCTGAGCGCTTTCGAGCTCAGCGCCGCCGTAGCGGGTCGTCGTCGAGTTCGTCGTTGTTCTCGGGCTCCTCATAGATCACCAGCCCGCGCAGGAAGCCCTTGAAGCGAGCGCCGATCGGCGGCCCGGGCGGCCCGGGCGGTTGCGACCACTCGTACGCGAACTCGGCGCCGAGGAGCAGGATCAGCGCGACGACGTACACGAAGATCAGAAAGGTCATCACTCCTGTGATCGACCCGTAGATCACGTTGTATCTCGAGACGTCGACCAGGATCGCCAGAAGCTTGGCCGCGCCCCAGATGCCGACCGCCGTGAGGATCGCCCCGGCGAGCGCTCCGCTCCGGCGCAACTTTCTGCCCGGCGCGACGCGATACAGCATCAGCGTCATCACCGCGATGAGGACGAGCTGCACGAGGTCGCGGATCAGTGCCCCGGTCGGGCTCGTGATGACGTCGACGCCGAGCCGTTCCGAGATGGAGTCGGCGGCCCGGCTGAACAGCGTCGCGAAAGCCGAGAGGCCGATCACTGCGAGAACGAGCACCCCGGTGACGCCGACGAGCACGAAGTCGACGAGCTTCGCATGCGCCGCTGGCCGGCGGCGGTCGGCCTTGAGCGCGGACTCGAGACCCACCCGGATCGCCGCCATCATCCCGGAGGCGCCCCAGAGGAGCGCGATCAGGAACAGGAGCCCGAACGCGGACAACGGCGAGGCAATCTGCTCGATCGAGCTTCGCACGTCCTCCTCGCCCGAGGGGGACACCGGGAGGACGGCGAGCAGCTCGTCGATCACGCTCGCGCGGAGTTCATCGTCCTGGAGCACGAGCCCGAAGATGGAGACGAGCAGGATCGTCAGGGGAAAGAGCGAGAAGAGCACGTGGAAGGCGATCGCGGCCGCGTACTGCGGCGCGCGGTCGCGAAAGAGACCCTCGACCGCGAGCGCCAGCGCCAGAAGGACTCCTACCGCGGCGTCCACCGGCCCGCGTACGAGGCGTGCGATCCGCCCGCTCGGCTCCACGGCTGGGGTTCCGCTCATCGTCTGAGTCTACGGCCGCCGACGGGCTCGCCAAACTAGCGGCCGTGCCGTCGAGAAACGCTCTCTCCCGATTCGTAGACTCCGCTCCGTTCACCGTGGTCGTTGTCGCCACGATCGCGGTCAACGCCGTCGTTCTCGGGCTGCAGACGTATGAAGGGCTCGAGTCGCGTTGGGGCTCATTGCTCAATGCCGTGAACGGCGCGTGTGTCGCGGTCTTCATCGTCGAGCTCGGCCTGCGAGTCGCCTCGTACTGGCCGCGGCCCTGGGAGTTCTTCCGGAACGGCTGGAATGTCTTCGACTTCGTCGTCGTCGGGGCGACGTTCGTTCCCGGTGTCTCTGGAAACTCGACGCTGCTCCGCCTCGTGCGCCTGCTCAGGGTCGTCCGCCTCGTGCGGGTGCTGCCAGACCTGCGCGTGCTCCTGCTCGGCGTCTGGCGCAGCGTTCCTCCGCTCGCCTCGATCGCCGCAGTGACGGCGATGATCCTCTTCGTCTACGGGATGGTCGGCTGGGTCCTCTTCGCCGACGATCTCCCGGAACGGTGGGGAAACATCGGCGCCGCGATGCTCACGCTCTTCGTGATGCTGACGCTCGAGGACTTTCCCGTGTACATGGCCGAGGCGATGGAGATCCACTCGTGGGCGTGGATCTACTTCGTGAGCTTCATCCTGGTCGCTGCGTTCATCGTGCTGAACGTCTTGATCGGCATCGTCCTGAATTCGATGGAAGAGGCGAGAGAGCTGGAGCGGCGGCAGGCGATCCGTGCGCGCCACCCTGGACGCAAAGGTTCCGCGTCGCCGCTCGACCCGGAGGCGCATGCTCATGTGAGCGAGCGAATCGTGATCTTGCGGAGAGCGCTCGACGATCTGGAGCTCGAGCTCGCTCTGGAGAGTGATCCGCGGGAGTCCTAGGACTCCCGTTGCTGGCTCTTCACGTCGTGAAGGAGAAATGCGCTGACCGGCTCCGCCTTGCCCTTCACGAGGCGAGGCGGTAGCGCCTCGACAACTGCGCACTCTCCGAGCAGTCGATACGTCTCGGCGCCGATGAGCACGCCGTTGACGGGCGCCTCGGCTTGGAGCCGCGCCGCCAGGTTGACGACGTCGCCTACGAGGCCATGCTTGCGATGGCCGCGGGTGGCGCCGACGACCCCCGCATGCACCTCGCCACTGTTGACTCCGACGCGAAAGCGCGGCCAGTCATCGTGCCCATCCGCTGCTCGGGCGGCCGCTCGCTGCAGGAGCAGGCTTGCGCGCGCCGCGCGAACGGCGTGATCGGACTCGTCGCGCTTCCCGAACACGACCATGAGCTCGTCCCCGACGATCTGGTGCACTTCGCCGCCGGCACCTTCCATCAGCGGGATGATGTGCTCGAAGTAGACGTTCAACATCGCAGCCACTTGTGCCGGGTCGTGCTGCTCGGAATACCGCGTGAAGCCCTGGAGATCCGCGAGGATCACGCTCACGTTCTTCGCGCCGGCCAGGGTCTCGTCCAGGTAAAGGGCGCTGAACCGCTCCTCGTGCCACTCGGATCGCGCAGCCTGCCCGATCACGAGGAACGCGCCGAGCATGAGCACGTGCCACTCCCACCACGAGAGTCGCCAGTTGCTCGCCCACGCGATGACCACCATCGCCTCAGCCAGAAACGCGAAGGCGAGGGTAAACGCGAACACGAAGCGTGCGGGGCGTCGCCGATAGAGACGCACGAAGCCCAGCGCCGCGAGGCCGTACAACCCGAGGCCGACCGCCGCGAGCGCGAGCTGCCAACCGTCGAGCTCCTCGGCTTCCAGCGGACCGTCGAGCGGCGGGAGCTCGGCGAGTGAGACCACAGCCCAGGCCGCCATCAGCACGAAGAGACCTGCCAGCAAGAGCGGAGCGTGCCGGACGACGTTGCGCGCCCGCTCGGGCCGAAGCTCGATCGCGGACGCCGCTGCGAACAGGCCTGCCACGACGAGCCCGAACGGCGTCGCGAGCTCGAAGCCGGCGTTGGGGCCGAGCAGGACCGAGGGGGTTGCCAGCGCATGCAGGCCGAGGAAGCCCGAGCTGGCGATGAACGCGAGGGAGATAAGGAAGAGCCGCGCATCGCGGCGCCTGCGTGCAGCAGCGCTGATCACCCAGCCGAGCGCCGTCGCCACCACGGCGGCTCCCAGCACGAGCCAGAAGTGCGCCTGCTGGTTCTCCCAGCTGACGTCGACCCGCGGCCGCGCGAGGAGGACGCCCAGCAACACGAGCGGCGCCACGACGACCACGAGCCAGGACTCGATGCGCATGCGTCTATTGTGCGCCGCGATGAAGGTCGTCCTCCCCGATACCTCCGAGCTCGAGCTGCCAGAGGGCGCATCCGGCCTCGACGCTGCCCGCGCGATCGGCCCGAAGCTCGCGGAGCAGGCGGTGCTCGCCCGCGTCGACGGAGCCACGCGCGACCTCCGTCTCCCGCTGGAGGACGGCGAGCGGATCCAGCTCCTGACGACGCGCGACACGCAGGACGACGATGCGCTCTGGGTGCTTCGCCACTCGACCGCGCACCTGCTGGCGGAAGCCGTTCTGCGGCTGTACCGCGGAGTCAAGATCGCGATCGGCCCCCCGATTGCAGACGGCTTCTACTACGACTTCGAGTTTCCGGAGCCGATCTCGGAAGCCGACCTCGAGTTGATCGAGGAGGAGATGCGGCGCGAGATCGACGAGGGCCGCAGCTGGACGCGGGAGGAGACTTCGCTCGAGGACGCGCTCGCACGCTTTGCGGCTGAAGAGCAGCCCTACAAGGTGGAGCTGGCGCGGGACGCAGACGGGCCGATCTCCCTCTACACCCAGGCCGACTTCACCGATCTCTGCCGCGGGCCGCATCTGCAAGACGCCTCGCCGATCAAGGCGCTCAAGCTGACGAGCCTCGCCGGCGCCTACTGGCGCGGCGACGAGAAGAACACGCAGCTGACGCGGATCTACGGCACGGCCTTCTACTCCCAGGCGGATCTCGACGCGCACCTCGAGCGACTAGAGCAGGCGCGCGCTCGAGACCACCGCCGTCTCGGCCGCGACCTCGACCTCTTCCACCTGTCCGAGCACTCGCCCGGGTCTCCGTTCTGGCACCCGAAGGGCATGGTGATCTGGAACTCGCTTGAGGACCTCCGCCGGGAGGAGAACCAGAAGCGTGGCTACCTCGAGGTGAAGACGCCGCTTCTCTACGACCTCGAGACCTACAAGACCTCGGGGCACTACGAGAACTACGAGGAGAACATGTTCTTCGTGCAGCCGCACGAAGGCGAGGAGCCGATGGCACTCAAGCCGATGAACTGCCCCGGCCACATGCTGCTCTTCGGTTCGCAGCTTCGCTCCTACCGCGACCTCCCGATCCGCTACGCCGAGTCCTCGACGCTGCATCGCGACGAGCGCGGCGGAACGCTCCATGGTCTTCTGCGCGTCAAGCACATCACGCAGGACGACGCGCACGTCTTCGTCACCGAAGACCAGATCCAGGACGAGATCGACGCGATGATCGACTTCGTCCGCTACCTCTATGACCGTTTCGGCGTGGTCGCGCGTGGAGAGCTCTCGACGCGTCCGGAGAAGCGGCTCGGCAGCGACGAGCAGTGGGATCGCGCCGAGGGAGCTCTCGAGTCGGCTCTTCGGCGCCACGACATGGAGTACGCGATCTCGCCGGGGGAGGGAACGTTCTACGGCCCGAAGATCGACCTGCACATGACCGACGTCCTCGGACGAAGCTGGCAGATGGGCACCATCCAGCTCGACTACCAGATGCCCGTGCGCTTCGGGCTCACGTACATGGGGCCGGACAACCGCGAGCACAGCCCGGTTGTCATTCATCGGGCGCTTCTGGGCTCGCTCGAGCGCTTCATCGGGATCCTCGTCGAGCACTACGGCGGCGACTTTCCGTTCTGGCTCGCGCCCGTGCAGGCGCGCGTCGTGCCGGTCGGCGAGACTCATCGCGCGCAAGCGAGTGCCCTGCGAGAGCGGCTCACGGCAGAGGGCTACCGTGCGGAGGTCGACGAGCGGGACGAGACGCTTGGCAAACGGATCCGGGACGCCGAGCTCGAGAAGGTCCCCTTCGTGGTCGTCTACGGCGACCGCGAGTCCGACGAATTGCTGGCCGTACGGGAGCGTGGGAGCGGGCAGTCCACGCTGTCCCTGGAAGAGCTCCTCGGCACGTTCAGCGGGCTCGTCGCGGAGCCAGGCGCTTCGTAGGTGCTAGGATCCTCCCTCTGCAAGCAGGAGCGGAACAGCTTCCTCACCTCCCGGGCGCTGCTCGCGGGGGTTCAACCGAGACGATCGGTGGACGAGGATACTGCCGCTGCTTGCAGCGGTTTTGTCGTATACGAGGAGGGAATCGAGAGTCTGGTGATTAGCCTTTGAGACCGCGCCGCCGCCGGCCCAGCCTGGACCGGGTCGTTCCGCGCAAGCGGGACGAGCGCATCAACGAGGAGATCCGCGTGCCGCGCGTTCGCCTCGTGGACGAGAATGGAGGACAGGTAGGGATCACGGAGACGAAGGAAGCGCTCGACTTCGCATTCAAGAAGGGGCTCGACCTCGTCGAGGTGGCCGCAGGCGCCGATCCGCCCGTCGCGCGGGTGATGGACTACTCCAAGTACCGCTACGAGCAAGAGCAGCGCGCAAAGCAGGCCCGCAAGCACCAGCTCCAGATCCAAGTCAAGGAGATCAAGCTCAGACCCAAGATCGGAACTCATGACTACGAGACCAAGAAGGGGCACGTCGTGCGCTTTCTTGGTCAGCGAGCGAAGGTGAAGGTCACGATTATGTTCCGGGGGCGCGAGACGCTTCACCCGGAACGGGGCCGAAACCTTCTCATGCGCCTCGCCGAGGACGTGAAGGAGCTCGGATCGGTCGAGCAGCAGCCGATCCTCGACGGACGCAACATGGTCATGGTTCTGGCGCCATTGAGAAACGTGGGAGTGAAGACTGATGCCAAAGATGAAGACCTCGTCGGGAGCGACGAAGAGGTTCAAGGTGACGGGGACAGGGAAGATCCTGCGCCGGCACGCGATGAAGAGCCACAACCTCGAGAAGAAGTCGTCGAAGCGTAGGCGCGGCTTCCGCAAGATGTACGACGTCGCCGAGAGCGATGTCAAGCGCGTCAAGCATCTCCTGAGGGGAGACTGAGATGCCTCGTGTAAAGCGAGCCGTCCACGCGCGCAAGAAGCGCGCGAAGGTGCTGAACGAGGCTAAGGGCTACAGGGGCCTCAAGAAGTCGAACTACAAGTATGCGAAGGAGCAGGTGGATCGCTCCCTCGTCTACGCGTACCGCGATCGCAAGGTGAAGAAGCGCACGTTCCGCTCGCTCTGGATCGTCCGCATCAACGCTGCTGCGCGCGCGAATGGTCTTTCCTACAATCGCTTCATGGCAGGCGTGCGACTGGCCGGGATCGAGCTCGACCGCAAGTCGCTCGCCGACCTGGCCGTGTCAGATCCGCAGGCGTTCGCGGTCGTCGCCGAGCGCGCGAAGGCCTCGCTCGAGGCGAACGCCTCGGACGCGTCAGCCGCCTGATCGAGTCGCGTCAGAACGAGAAGCTCCGGCTCGTCCGGAAGCTTCTCGCTGCGCGGAAGCACCGCGAGGAGAGCGGGCTCTTCGCGGTCGAGAGCGAAGATCTGGTCGAGGCGGCGCACGATGCTTCGATCGAGCCGGTCGAGCTGCTGGTGGCTGACGAGAACGTCGTACCGGAGCTTCTCGGCGAGGTGTCGACGCTCGGACATGCGCCTCGCGTGATCGGAGTCTTCCGGCGGGACGACCTGCCCGTCGGAACGCGTGACGTGACGCTTGCCCTTTGGCGCGTAACGGATCCGGGGAACGTGGGCACGCTCGTGCGGACGGCCGACGCATTCGGCGCAGCAGTATCGCTCTCACCGGAATGCGCGGATCCGCTCGGCCCGAGGGCGCTGCGCGCATCGGCCGGGGCGATCTTTCGCGTGCCGCTCGTCGAGTGGAACGACGCGCCAGCCGGTTGTGTGGCGTTGGTGGCGCACGGCGGCGCTCCGCTTGCGGAAGTCGTCCTCGAACCTCCACTCACCATTCTGCTGGGCTCGGAGCGAGAAGGCCTGCCGGATGCCCTAGTGACACAGTGTCACAAGGCGACGATCCCGCTTCCCGGCGAGGCCGAGTCGCTGAACGTCGCCGCCGCGGGTGCGATCGCGCTCTACGAGCTTTTGCGGCGCTTGCGCTAGAGAATCCGTGGGAGCGGATTCCGGTTGCGCGCCAGCCAACTAGCCGAAGCCTCCTCCACCGCCTCCTCCACCGCCACCGCCGCCTCCTGAAAAGCCCCCTCCGCCTCCGCCCGAGCCCGAGTTAGGGGGAGACAGCGCGCTGCCGAAGCCCGACGTCAGGTCGCCGATCGAGAGGCTTGTGACACCGGAGCTCAGATCACCGCTCGGCGAGATCCAGTAGATCGTGCTCGCCTGGTGGAGTACCTCGGGCATGTGGATCTGCGCCCCCTGCAGCACGCGTTCGGCGATGCCGAAGGCGATCCCGTAGACGAGGAACCGCTCCCACAGGACGAGGGTCGCGGGGGGCGCCTCCTGGAGGCGCGGGAAGTCGGTCAGGTAGTGGCGGAAGGCGTCCCAGCGCTCGGCCTCCGTCTGTGCCGGCGGCGAGCGCCTGCGCCAGAGGCGACGCCCGAAGACGACCGTCGCGCCGAGCAGCGCGGCATTCACGATCAGGCTGATGCCGACGCCGATGAGCACGACGTCGGAGTAGCGCGGGTACACCGAGCGCCAGCCGTCCTGTGCGAGGAAGAAGAGCAGCGCTCCCACGAGCGCGAGCAGCACTCCGGCGCCGACGAGCGGAACGGCGCCCAGGGAGCGGAACCAGCTTCGGCGGTCAGCCTCTCGGCCAATTGCTGCCTTGAACGAGTCGAAGCGCCCGGACATCGATTCCCGCTCGTCCTCGATTCGGTCGCGGAAGTTCGAGAGCCGCTCCGAGCCACCGTCCAGCACTGCATCGATGACTTCGGCGACGTAGTGCTCCCAAGGAGTCAGATCCGCTCTCTCGCCCGCTGAGAGCTCGAGATCAGAGACCGTCTGCGTGCGGAGACCGCCCCAGATCTTCCGCTCCGTGGTCGCAGGCGTGGCCGTGTAGACGCCACGCCGGATCAGGTCGAAGAGCGTCGCCGTGAACTCATACGATCCGGCCTCTCCTCCCTGCCGAAGCAGCGTGGGGACGAGCGCGGGCTCAGTATCGGTAGGCGGCTCCTGCTCGTATTCCCGGTCATAGGCGGTCCGTCGCTCGCGGCCGACGAGCCAGAACACGGCTGCGATGACGAGCAGCGCGGGGAGAGTTGCTAACGCGAGGACGATGAGAGCCGTACGGACCGGATTGTCCTTGAGCGCGTCGATCCGCTCCTGGTCTCTCGCATACTCCTCTGTGTCTGCCTGTTCCTCGGCGACGATCTTCGCGAGCCCCGGGCCGTCCTCGACGCGCATCCCCGTGGTCGACGAGAACGTAGCGCGTGGGTACACCGCCCTGAGCTCGACGAATTGCCCCGCAGGCACGTCGATCGCACGCAGAAGCGCACGAGGTCCAGCGAGCGTGACGTCTCCGCGAACCCACACCGGATGACCCCAAGCGCGGACGATCCGTCCTGGCCCTGACGTCGTCGATGTAAGGCGTCCGAGCGACTGCTCCCACTCGTCTCCCCACACCTTCAAGTTGACGTCGACGACGTCTTCGTAGCCGATGGCGAGACCGCTGAAGCGGTAGCGGATCGTGAACGTGCGCATCTCTCCCGTCGCTTGGAATCGCCAGACCACCCGGATTCGCCCGCCGAGGTCGCGAATGCCGAATGTCCCGGCCGGTCCGCCGGGCTCGAGGTCGGTGGAAGCGCCGGGACCGTAGGTGCGCCCGTTCTCGAGGACGGCGATGTCCGAGATACGCTCGCCGCTCCGGTAAGGGATCTCACGGAAGCCGTACGTGAAGGGAAAGTCGCTCCCGAAGGCGACAGAGATCCGCTCCTCGACGGCGACGCCGCCGTCCGCTTCGACCTGTGCCTGGACGTCGGCTTGGACGAGCTCGTACGACTGGGCGAGGGCCGTCGGTGCGATTGCGAGCGCGACAAGCGTCGCAGCCGCAACCGCTAGAAATCGACGACCGGGACCTCCCGTTGTGCCTCCTCCTCGACCTCGAAGAACTCGCGAATGCTGAACCCGAACGGCCCCGCGATGACCAGCCCGGGGAAGGTCTGGATCGCGTTGTTGTAGGTCAGAACCGAGTCGTTGTAGACCTGGCGGGCGACCGCGACGCGGTTTTCTGTCTCCGCGAGCTCTGTCTGGAGCTGGCGGAAGTTTTCGTCGGCCTGCAGCTCGGGATACGCCTCTGCGACCGCGAAGAGCCGGCCAAGCGCAGCGCCCAGGATGCCCTCCGCTGATGCGGTGTCCGCCGGCGTGCGCGCCTGCTGCGCGTTCGCGCGGGCGGCGGTCACGGCTTCGAAGGTCTCGCGCTCGTGCGAGGCGTAGCCCTTCACCGTCTCGACGAGGTTCGGGATCAAGTCCCAGCGCCGCTTGAGCTGCACCTCGACCTGCGCCCAGGCGTTGTCGACCCGGTTCCGGAGGCGAACCAGGTTGTTGTAGAGGAGGACGAGGACGACCGCGATCACGACGAGGACCGCGAGGACGATGATGATCCAGATCACGGGCCGACTCTATGGATAGGCTGGGCGAATGGCAACCGTGAGCGGTCTTTTCGTGTCACCTGGCCGCAAGAGCGGCCGCTCGGAGGCGCGAGAGCGCGTGCTCGCAGTCGAGAATCAGGGCCTCGAAGGCTGCGCCCACGCGAATCCGCCGAGGCGCGAAGTGCTGCTCGCCTCGAAAGAGCATCTGGATGCAGTCGACGTCGAGCCGGGAGCGATCCGCGAGAACGTCACGGTGGAAGGCGCCGACGTCCAAACCTGGCCGGTAGGTCAGCGCGTCAAGATCGGCGTGGCTTTGCTCGAGATCACCATGGTGTGCGATCCCTGCCACCGGATGGACGAGCTTCGCGACGGGCTGCGCGCCGAGCTCGACGACAAGCGCGGCATGCTTGCTCATGTCGTCGAGGGCGGAGAGATCGCGCTCGGCGACCCGATCGACCTCGTCTAGGGCCCTAGGTCGGCAGACGAAGATCATGTCCTCGTCGTCCGCGTACGGCCTCGAGTCGAACCAGCCGTAGAGCGCCTCTACCTCGAGTCCCGCCGCGTCGAGCAGGCGCAGCCACTCGGGGGCCGACAGCCAGTGAAGGCCGAACGTCGCCGACGCGTCCCCTGAGCGAACAGACAGCGAGAGCGTCCGCGACCCGTCGTCCCAGACGGCTCGCTCGAAGATCCCAGGCTCCCGCTCGAACCAGCGGTCGTGAGTGTCCACGATGTCGTCGCGGCTCGGCGCGAATACGTCGAACACGAGCCGTCCTCCCGGCTCCAGGAGGGACCCTGCGGCGCGGAGTGCTCGGAGCTTCTCGGCCTCCGTCTCCATGTGAAGGAGGGAGCGAAACGGGCAGATGACAAGAGGGACGCGCTCGGGGACCGGTGGCTCGCGAAGGTCACCCACGCGGAGATCGAGGAGATCGCCCACGCCTGCCGCTTCCGCCGCCTCGCGGGCCACCACGAGCATCTCGGGCGAGGAGTCGACCCCGATCAGGGAGACACCGGCCTGCGCGATGGGCACGGCGATTCTGCCGGTTCCGACGGCCAGCTCGACGACGGGGCCGCCCGAGGCCAGAGCCTGGTCGACATAGAACCCGACGTCCTCGGTCACGGACCGGCTCCACGGGTCGTAGAAGCGCGCGATCTTGTCGTACAGGGTCACGAGGCGGGCTTGCGGGCGACCCAGACGAACTCGCGGCTGTCCTCATCGAAAGGGCGCCGGTCGAACCAGCCGTAGAGCGCATCCGTCTCGAGCCCGGAGACGTCGAGCAGCGCTTCCCATTCACCGCGCGAGATCCACCAGAGGGAGATGCGCGGGCCGTCCTTGACGGTGATGTCGATGCGGTTGTCGCTCGGAATGTGCTCGATCACGTGCGGAACCGGGTCGTTCTGGAGGATCCCGTGGTGTCTCGCGGCAAACATGAAGTCGTAGACGAACGCGTTCCACGCGAAGCGACCGCCCGGCCCAAGGGCGGCGGCGACCCGCTCGAACACGCGGCGCCGGTCGGCCCACGTGGAGAGGTGGAGCAGCGAGCGGAAAGGGCAGATGACGAGCGCGGCCGGCTCGTCGAGCGAGAAATCCCGCATGTCGCCTTCCCGAAGGTCGAGCTCGAGGCCGGCGGTGGCGGCACGTTCTCTTGCGACCGCGAGCATCGCCGGCGACGAGTCGATACCGATCACCTTCTGACCGGTTCGCTCCGTGATCGGGATCGCGACCCGTCCAGTGCCGACTGCGAGCTCGACCACCGGCCCGTCAGCTTGGCGCGCCAGGTCGACATAGAAGCCGACGTCGTCGGTCATGTGTGCCGCCCACCGGTCGTAGATCGGCGCAAAGCCGTCGTAGCCGCTCACGCCCGCGATTCAAGCAGGCCGGAGGCCGTTGCTAACCTCGCTCACTCTCATGGACGTGCAAAACCTCGAGAAGGGCGCGCTCGCCGCGGTTGCAGGGGCCGATTCCGCGGACGAGATCGAGCGCGTCCGGGTCGAGTACCTCGGTCGTAAGAGCGAGCTCAAGCTCGCGCTTCGGGACGTACGTGATCGCGAGTCGGGCATGGCGCTGAACACGCTGCGCGAGCGGCTCGAGACTGCGATCGACGGCCGCGAGCAGGAGCTGCGCCGAGCCGAGCTCGATCGACAGCTGACCCAGGACGTGCTCGACGTCACCTTGCCCGGCGAGGAACGCCGCCTAGGGAGCCTTCATCCCACCACGCTCACCCGCCGGATCGTCGAGGACGCCTTCCTCGGGCTCGGCTACGAGGTCATCGACGACCGCGAGGTCGAGACCGTCCACTACAACTTCGACCAGCTCGCGTTCCCGCCTGCGCATCCGTCGCGCTCGCACCGAGACACGTTCTTCATCGACCCGGTTCGCCTGCTGCGAACGGAGACGTCGCCCTCGCAGATCCACGTCATGGAGGGGAAGAAGCCGCCGATCTACATGGTCTCGCTCGGCCGCGTGTACCGGCGTGACGCCCCTGATGCAACACACTTCCCGATCTTCCACCAGTTCGAGGGCCTCGCCGTCGACCGCGACATCAAGCTCGCGGATTTGAAGGGGACGCTACGACACGTGATGCGCGCGCTCTTCGGGGATGAACGTCAAGTTCGTTTCCGGACCCACTACTTCCCGTTCACCGAGCCCTCGATCGAACCGGACGTCTCCTGCCCGATCTGCGACATGCGGGGATGTCGAATGTGCAAGTACACAGGCTGGATCGAGCTGGGCGGCGCCGGAATGGTCAACCCTCAGGTCTTCGTGAATGTCGGGATCGATCCTGAGGAATGGACGGGCTTCGCATTCGGGTGCGGCATCGAGCGCGCCGCGCAGCTTCGCCATGGAATTTCGGAGATCAGGCCGTTCTGGGAGAACGACTTGCGCGTCCTGAGGCAGTTTTGATGCGTGTTCCGCTGTCATGGCTCGGCGACTACGTGGACCTTGACATCCCGCTCGACGACCTGGTGGCACGGCTCGACACCTCCACCGCGGTCGTCGCCGGGATCGAGCACCACGGCGTCTCCGACGACGACGGCAATCTCGGGCTCTTCCGGGTCGGCCGCGTGCTCGAGGCGAAGAAGCATCCGAACGCAGATCGCCTTCAGCTCTGCGTCGTCGATGTCGGGGAGAGCGAGCCGTACCAGATCGTGTGCGGCGCCTGGAACTTCGGCACGGGCGCGACGGTCGCCGTCGCACTCCCTGGCGCCACCCTTCCGGGAGGTCTGGTGCTCGAGCGCCGCAAGCTTCGCGGGGAGGAGTCCGCCGGGATGATCCTTTCGGAGCAGGAGCTCGAGCTCGGACAAGACCACACCGGGATCATCGTGCTCGACGACGGGGAGCCCGGGACGCCGCTCGGCGACGTCCTCCCGCTCCAGGACGTCGTTCTCGATCTCGAGATCACCGGGAACCGCCCGGATCTGCTCTCCGTCTACGGCGTCGCTCGCGAGGTCGCGGCGCTTTTCCGGCTGGATCTCGCGTCGCCGCCGGGCCGTGATCCGGCGCCGGTGGGCAACGAGCTCGTCGATGTGACCATCGAGGACTTCGACGGTTGTCCGCGCTACATCGGGCGACTCCTCCGCGACGTCAGGATCGGTCCTTCGCCACTCTGGCTCCGCGCCCGCCTGGACGCTGCGGGGATGCGGCCGATCTCCAACGTCGTCGACGCGACCAACTACGTGATGCTAGGGCTCGGCAACCCGCTGCACGCGTTCGACCAGACGACGCTTGCGGGCGGGAAGATCGTCGTCCGTCGCGCGCGGCCCGGCGAGAAGCTGAGGACGCTGGACGGCGTCGAGCGCGACCTCGATCCCTCCGATCTCATGATCGCCGACGCCGAGCGCTCGATCGCGCTCGCCGGGATCATGGGCGGCGAAGACACGGAGATCTCCGACCAGACGACCGAGGTCCTGCTCGAGGCGGCGAAC
>Ga0136633_1001598_pt1 | contig 16538 bp, 15 predicted proteins | sample AntDrymeUQ832206_2_FD_105494 | JGI IMG/M metagenome (GOLD analysis project Ga0136633, IMG submission 105494) | Polar desert sand microbial communities from Dry Valleys, Antarctica - metaG UQ83 (22.06) | ecosystem: Environmental > Terrestrial > Soil > Desert | place: Antarctica: Dry Valley...
AACGCCCAGGAGGCGCACGAGGCCATCCGTCCCGCTGGTGAGTCGTTTCGGCTGCCCGAGGAGGTGGCTCGCGAGGTGGGGCCCGACGAGGCCGCCATGTACGACCTCATCTGGAAGCGCACCATCGCATCACAGATGGCCGACGCCACAGGGTCCTCGGTGAGCGTGCGCATCGCGGCCCCGGCGTCGGACGGCCGCCGGACCCTGTGGTCGTCCTCTGGGCGCACCATCACGTTCCCCGGATACCTAAGGGCCTACGTGGAGGGGGCCGACGACCCCGACGCCGAGCTGGACGACCGCCAGAGCGTGCTCCCGCCCCTCACCGAGGGCCAGGCCGTCGAGGCCCGCGAGCTCGACCCCAAGGGCCACGAGACCCAGCCCCCGGCCCGCTACACCGAGGCCAGCCTCCTCGCCCGGCTGGAGGAGCTCGGCGTCGGCCGGCCGTCGACCTACGCCTCAATCATGGGCACCATCCAAGACCGCGGCTACGTCTGGAAGAAGGGCACTGCGCTCGTGCCGACGTGGACCGCCTTCGCCGTGGTCAACCTCCTTGAGCTCCACTTCCCCCACCTGGTCGACTACTCGTTCACGGCCAAGCTGGAGGACGACCTCGACCTCATCGCCCAGCGCCAGGCCGAGCGGGTGCCGTGGCTCACGGACTTCTACTTCGGGAGCAACGGAAAGGACGGAGCGTCCGGTGCAGATGATGGTGACACCGCAGGCCTCAAGAAGCTGGTCGAGTCGCGACTCGCGGCCATCGATGCCAGGACCGTCAACTCGTTCCCGGTCGCGGGGACGGACATCGTCGTCCGCGTCGGCCGCTACGGCCCCTACATCGAGCGCGGTGCGGAAGAGCGGGCGTCGTTGCCCGACGAGCTGTGCCCCGACGAGCTCACGGCCGAGAGGGCCGAGGAGCTCCTCGCTCTCGGCTCCCGCGACGACGAGCCCATCGGAGCCGATCCCGAGACCGGCCTCGACGTCTACGTCAAGGTCGGGCGCTTCGGTGCGTACGTTCAGCTGGGCGAACAGCCCGAGGGCTCCAAAGAGAAGCCCAAGAGGGCGTCGCTGTTCCGTTCCATGCACCCTGACACGGTCACCATCGATGACGCTCTCGTGCTCTTGTCGCTGCCCCGGACCCTGGGCGTCGACCCGGAGACGGGGGAGGAGATCACCGCGCAGAACGGCCGTTTCGGGCCGTACTTGAAGCGGGGCACCGACAGCCGCAGCCTCGGCTCCGAGGACGAGCTGCTGTCCATCGGGCTCGAGCAGGCCGTCGAGATCTACGCTCGGCCCAAGTACGGGAAGGGCGCACGGGCCGTCAAGCCACCGCTCGCCGAGCTCGGCCCCGATCCCGCATCCGGCGGCGCCATGGTGATCAAGGAGGGCCGCTACGGCTCCTACCTCACCGACGGGGAGACGAACGTCACCGTGAAGGAGGGCTGGGAGTCGCTCACGGCCGAGCGCGCCGGTGAGCTGCTGGCCGAGAAGCGGGCGGCCGGACCGTCACCGAAGAAGAAGGCGCCTCGCCGACGCAAGTGAGCTTCGTCGGACCGCCAGGCGCTCATGCGCCATGTCCGCACGGTCGCGGCCTAGCCTCGTCCACGTGGCCGCGCCCCAGCGCCCGGTGGATGACGCCGTCATGAGCGATGCCCCGACCGAGGACCTGCCGCTGCCGGCCCGCCGTGGCGGTGCGGACATGCCGGCGCCGAGCCGGTCCGTGCGCCTCTTCGGCTCGCGGATGTTCTTCCGGCTCTGGTTGGCGCAGCTGTTCTCGAGCCTCGGCGACTGGATCGGCTTCGTGGCCATCACCGCCCTGTCGAACCGGCTGGCTGGTACCAATGGCGTCGCTCTGGTCCTGTCGGCCCGGCTCGTTCCGGGGTTCTTCTTCGGCTCGGTCGGCGGCGTCATAGTCGACCGCTTCGACCGCAAGAAGGTGATGGTGGCCTGCGACATCGGCCGGGGTCTGATGGTGGGCCTGCTCCCGTTCGTGCGCCATCTGTGGCTGCTCTTCCTCGTCAACCTCGTGCTCGAGGGCCTCACGCTGCTGTGGACGCCGGCGAAGGAGGCCACGGTCCCGAACCTCGTCCCGAGCGAGCAGCTGCCACGTGCCAACTCGCTGGGCCTCGGCGCCGCCTATGGCACGTTCCCTGTGGGGGCCGCACTGTTCACCGCGCTTGCGGGCCTGGCCACCTACCTGAGCCGGTTCGACGGCCTCCGTGTGCTGAAGGTGAACCAGGAGAACCTGGCCATCTGGACCGACACCGCGACGTTCCTCGTCTCCGCCGCTCTCATCTCGAGTCTTGCTCTGCCGGCGCGGGCGCGCCGGGTGAGGGCCGGAGTCGACGGCGAGCGTCGTCGCATCGACCTCGGTGAGCATGTGCGCGAGGTGCGTGAGGGTTGGCGCTTCATCGGCAGCAGCCGGGTCGTCCGGGCCGTGATGGTGGCGCTGGCGTGCGGGCTCGTGGGCGGTGGCATGGTCGTGCCCCTCGGTCCCGTCGTCGCGAAGCAGGTCCTCGGGGGTGGCCCCAAGGCGTTCGGAGCCCTCATCACTGCTCTGGGCGTCGGCGTCGCCGTCGGGGTCATCGGGGTGTCAGCCGTGCAGAAGCGGTTCACACCCGAGCGCGTCTTCGTGCGGGCGGTGCTCCTGGCCGGCGTGTCGCTGTTCGCGGCCGCGTCCATGTGGGAGCTCACCCCCGCACTGGCGCTCGTCGGGGTGATGGGGGTCGGGGCTGGCGCCGTCTACGTCCTCGGCTTCGCTCTGATCCAGGCCAACACGGTGGACGAGCTGAGGGGCCGTACCTTTGCTGCGCTCTATGCCATGGTGCGCTTCTGTCTGCTCTTGTCGTTCGTCATCGGCCCGCTGATGGCGAGCCTGTTCGGGAACCTGTCGCGGCGCCTGCTCGATGGCCAGGTCGGGGTCGGGCCATGGGTGGTCCACCTCTCCGGAGGTCGTATCGCGCTGTGGGTCGCGTCTCTCATCATCTGCGCTGCCGGGCTGTTGGCACGGCGGTCGCTGCGCAGCCTGCCGTCAACCTCCGAGGCGTGACCAAGCGGGGCTTCTTCATCGCTTTCGAGGGCGGCGAGGGCACGGGCAAGTCCACCCAGGCGGGCCGGCTGGCCGATCGGATCGGCGCCACGCTGACCCGCGAGCCGGGCGGCACCCCGGTGGGCGAGCAGATCCGTTCGCTCGTGCTGGATCCGGGTCTCGCGGTCGCTCCTCGCACCGAGGCCCTCCTCATGGCCGCGGCGAGGGCGCAGCACGTCGCAGACGTCATCTGGCCCGCGCTCGCCTCGGGCCGCCACGTCGTGACCGACCGGTTCACGGGCTCCTCGCTGGCCTACCAGGGGCTGGCCCGCGGCCTCGGGGTGGCGGAGGTGGCGGCCCTGTCGGCGTTCGCCACGGACGGGCTCGTGCCGGACGCCGTGGTCCTGCTCGACCTCCCTGTGGCCGCAGCGGCGGCCCGGCTCACCGGCGAGCGTGACCGGATGGAGCGTGAGGCCCTGGACTTCCATGAGCGCGTGACCGAGGGATTCCGCACCCTCGCCTCGGCGCATGCGGACACCTGGCTCGTGGTCGACGCCTCGGATCCGGTCGACGACGTGGAGCGCGCCGTCTGGGCCGCGTTGGCCCCCGCCCTGGGCTGGGTCGTCTAGGAAGGGGACATGAGCTGTGACGCAGGCGTGAGCGACGTCTCCGCCCTGTTCGCCGGGATCCCCGGCCAGGAGCGGGCCGTCGAACGCCTCATCGCGGCGGTGGGTCGGCCGACCCACGCCTACCTCCTTGTCGGACCGCCGGGCGTGGGGAAGCGACAAGCCGCAGGAGCTCTGGCCGCCGCCCTTCTCGGAGGAGCGGACGATCAGGACCTGGCCCGACGCGCCGCCGGGTTCGCCCACCCCGATGTCCGCCTGTACGAACGGACCGGCGCCGCCTTATCGGTCGACGACGCACGCGAGATCACCAAGCTCGCGTACCGGTCGCCACTAGAGGCGTCGTCGCAGGTCGTCGTCGTGCCCGACGTCCACCTCGTCCGTGAGGCGGGGCCCGCGCTGTTGAAGACCATCGAGGAGCCGCCTCCCGCGGTCTACTTCATCCTGCTGGCCGACCTGCTGGTCCCCGAGCTGGTCACCATCGCCAGCCGGTGCTCGGTCATTGAGTTGCAGGCCCTCGACCCCGGGGTCCTGGCCGCGGTGCTCGTGGCGGAGGGTGCAGAGCCCGCTGCTGCCACGGCCGCCGCAGGCGCGAGCGGCGGCCGGCTCGACCGGGCTCGGCTCCTCGTGGGCGACCCCGGCTTCGCGTCCAGGCAGGCGGCCTGGCGGTCGGTGCCCGACCGGCTCGATGGCACGGGCGCCACCGTCGCCGTCCTGGTGGACGAGCTCCTCGGCCAGGTCGACTCCATCCTCGAGCCTCTGAAGGCCAATCACGCCAGGGAGCTGGAAGAGCTGGCCGAGCTCGACGCCATCACCGGCCGGGCCTCGGGCCGGGCCGACATCGACGCCCGTCACAAGCGCGAGCTGCGGCGCCTCCGCACCGACGAGCTCCAGGCCGGCCTCGCCACCCTCGCCGGCACCTACCGGGACCGCCTGGTCGAGGGCCGCGCCGACCCGTCGGCGTTCGACGCCCTCCGCGACGCCACCGCCGAGCTCGTCCGCAACCCTAACGAGCCGCTGCTCCTGAGCGCCCTCCTGCTTCGCCTCGACCCCTGAATCCGCCCTGAGCCCCCGGCCGCCTCTGGCATACTCTCCCCGCCGCCCGAGTAGCTCAGTGGTAGAGCAACGCACTCGTAATGCGTAGGTCGAGGGTTCAACTCCCTCCTCGGGCTCCACCGCCTCTCCGGCTCCATCTCTTCGGGTTTTGGCCGCAACGTGGGACTCCAGCCGGCGCGACAGCGGACGTCCGAAACCGGGATCGAGAAGAAGTCGTTGCGGTCCGGGCTCGAGGTGACCTTGGTCGCTGTCGAGCCAGGCATTCGTGAGAGAACAGGGCTAGGTTGCGCGCCGGGAGGCTGATCGTCATGCCGAAGATCGTCCGGTTCCTCGTCGCCGTGCTCCTCGTCCTCGTGGCGATCGGGCACGCGCTGCCCGCTGCGTCCGCCGCCGACGGTCAGGGTTACTGGATCGTCTTCGACGATGGCACGGTGATCCCGTTCGGCGCCGCGACCACGGGTGGCGCGGCGATCCCGGGGCTGCGTGCCCCCATCGTCGGTGCGGCGACAGCGCCGGGTAAGGCCGGGCTGTGGCTGGTCGCCTCCGACGGTGGCGTCTTCACGGTCGGGGGAGCGTCGTTCCACGGCTCGGCGGCCGCGCTGTCGCTGGCGTCTCCGGTTGTCGGCATGGCAGCATCGCCGACGGGCGGCGGCTACTGGCTCGCGGCCGCCGACGGCGGGGTGTTCGCCTACGGCGACGCCCGCTTCTTCGGCTCGCGCGCCGGGAAGCTGCTCAACGCCCAGGTCGCCGGCATCGCCGCGAGCCCTTCAGGCGGCGGCTACCAGCTTGTCGCGGCCGACGGCGGGGTCTTCGAGTTCGGGAACGCCCCCTGCTACTGCACGCACCTCGACGACCACCGCGCTCCGGTGGTCGGCATCGCCGAGGCGCTCGGCGACGGGTACTGGCTCGTCGGCGCCGACGGCGGCATCTTCGCCAAGGGGCCCCACCGCCCGGGGCCGCCGCCCGGCGCCAACTTCCACGGATCGGCGGCCGGGCTCCCGCTCCGCGCGCCGGTCGTGGGCATGGCTCGGTCCCCACAGGGAGCGGGCTACTGGCTCGCCGCGGCCGACGGAGGCGTCTTCAGCTATGGCGATGCCACGTTCCACGGGTCCGTCGGCCGGAGCCACTCCGGCGGGCCTTCCGTCGTCGCCATCACTTCGACTCTCGCAGTCCCTTGACGCCGCGAGATCGGGGGTCCGAGGAGCTGTTCCACCTGGCGCTGCGGGACGAGTGGGAGAGGGCCGTCGCCGGCGGCGACGACGATTACCGGAGGTCAACGATCGGCCGCTCCCTGGAGGAGGTCGGCTTCATCCACTGCTCGTTCCGCGAGCAGGCGCAAGGCGTGGCCGACCTCTTCTACGCGGGCCGTGACGACGTCGTGCTGCTGTGCATCGACATTGCTCTCGTCCACGCTGAGGTGAGGGTCGAGAACCTTGACGGCGGCGCCATCCTGTTCCCTCACGTCTACGGTCCTCTGCCCCTCAGCGCCGTCAAATTGGTGTCGTCGGTGTCCTCCGGGACGGACGGGAGGCTCGACGTCCAGAGGGCGATGGACAATGGTTGAGTGCTTGCACTTTCTTGTGTAATGGCTACTCTTCGGACATGGCTGAGCTTGAGGACGCGAGCGCACTGCTGGGGAACGGGCCGGGGCTGCGGGCTTTCCTCCACGAGCACAGCTACCTGTACTTCCGGGGGCTGGTCGACGCAGAGCGGGTGCTCTCGGTCAGACGTCTGATACTGGGCGAGCTAGCGGCCCTGGGCTGGTTAGCGGACGGATCCGAGCCCAAGGATGCCATGCGCGGCCCCCGGGCCACGGGCGAGGGGCCGGCGCCGAGCGCAGACTTCTTCGAGGCTTACGCCCGGGTCCAGAGCCTCCAGGCCTTCCACGAGCTGGCCCACGACGAGGCTCTGCTGCAGGTCACCACGGACGTCCTCGGCGAAGAGGTGCTCTGCCACCCCCGGAAGATCTTCCGCGTGTCGCCGGCCGAGGATCCGCGCTTCGTCACGCCCCCCCACCAGGACTTCCGGCTCATCCAGGGGACCGTCGACGTCCTCACCGGTTGGATGCCGCTGGGCGACTGCCCGGATGAGCTCGGCGGGCTGAAGGTGCTCGAGGGGTCGCACCACCGGCTCCGGACGGCGCACGTCGTGAACGCAACCGGGTCCGTAGCCTGTCCCGTCGACGATGACGACGCGCGCTGGGCCTCGACGTCGTTCACCACGGGGGACCTGCTCCTGTTCCACAGCCTCACCGTCCACGGTGCCAAGCCGAACCTGACCGATCGCCTGCGCCTGTCCGTCGACTTCCGCTACCAGCCCCGGAGCCAACCCGTCGTGGACGGGTCACTCGGCGCCCACTACTGCCCGAACATCCCCGACTACGCCGTGCTGACCAAGGGGTGGACCTCGACGAGGTCGGTGGACGTGCCCGAAGGCCTGGACATCGTCGGCGTCAGCGACCCCTTTGCGGACGAGATGGACTACGAGCCGTCGCGGCTGACCCTCGCCACCGGCTGACCTACGGTCTGCGCCGTGACGGATCATGGCGCAGTGGTTGAGGGGTACTTCGACGAGACCTCCTACGAGCCCGGCGATCGCATCGGCCTCTTCTGTGGCGCCACGGTGCCGAGACCATCAGGCCGGGTGGCCCCAGCGGACACCGCCCTCACGTTCGAGGTGGAGGTCGCCCGACTCGGGGCGAGCCGTGACGTGGTGCACCGGATCGAGGGACTGACTGCTGCGCCCCACCCCATCCAGGAGGAGGCCTACGCCCGTGGCGCGGGCTGGCCCGAGACGCTCTCGTTCACGGCGGGGGAGTGGCCGAGCGGCTGGTACGAGGCCCTCTTGCGGGCCGTGCGCCCCGACGGCTCCGTGGTGGAGCGGCGGGCCGGGTTCGTGCTGCGGGCGCCGACGGGAGCCCCGACGGCTCCGATCCTCTTCGAGCTGTCGACCAACACGTGGAACGCCTACAACGACTGGGGCCGCTCGAACCTGTACCTCGGCGCCACGGCCGTCTCCTTCCGTCGGCCCACCGCGCACGGTCTGCTCGCTCGCCCCGACTCCCTCGACAACCGGAATGCCAACATCGCACGCGAGCCCGACCTCGGAGGTGATGCCTGGCTGGCCTACGCCAAGGGGCACGGCATCAGCAGCTGGTCGGCCTGCTCGGGCTGGGCCACGTGGGAGGGCCCGTTCGTACAGTGGGCCGAGAGCCACGGGTACCGGCTCGACTACGCCGTCAACTCCGATCTCGAGACCCGGCCCGACATCCTGTCGGCCTACCCGATGATGCTGTCAGTCGGCCACGACGAGTACTGGTCCTCACCCATGCGCGACACCGTCGAGGCGTTCATCGCGGGTGGCGGGAACGTGGCTTTCTTCTCCGGCAACACGTCGTTCTGGCAGGTCCGCTTCGAGGACGGCGGCGCCACCATGGTGTCGTACAAGGACCGAGCCCGCCGCCACGACCCCGTCCGCGACAGCGAGCCGCACCTGCTCACGTCGATGTGGTCGGACCCGATCATTGACCGGCCCGAGGCCCACATGACAGGCGTCTCCTTCTCCAGGGGCGGATACGCGCGGCAGGCCGGCTGCACGCCCCGAGGCCAGCGCGGTTACACGATCTGGCGGCCCGAGCACTGGCTCTTCGAGGGGACCGACCTGCGCTACGGCGACCTGTTTGGCGACGAGCACGCCATCGTGGGCTACGAGTGCGACGGCGTGGAGCTCAAGCTCGAGAACGGTCTGCCCGTTCCCACCCATGCCGACGGCTGCCCGGCAGGGTTCGAGGTGCTCGGCACGGCCCCGGCCCGGCTCTACTCCGTCGATCCGGAGAAGGGGATAAACGAGTACCCCACGGGCCTGCAGGCGATGAGGACCGTTGGCGAGCTACAGGGCCTGGCCCATGTCCTGTTCCGGGAGGCCACGGCGGAGAACGTGCGCAAGGTGGCCCACGGTAACGCCGTCCTCGGCACCTACACCGCGGGCGGCACAGTGGTCACGAGCGGCTGCACGGACTGGGCCTACGGCGTGGCCTGCGGTGACCCGCTCGTGGAGAGGGTCACGACCAACGTCCTCGACCGCCTCGCTGGAACCAGCAGCGCGACCGGACCGCGCTAGCGGGGGTAGGTGCGGGGGTTCAGAGGGCCGGCGGCCTGGTCGCCGGGCGTGCAGTCGACGAGCCACCGGGCGATGTCGTTGACCTGGTCCTCGTTGGCGGGCTCTGTGACCTTGGCGCCGTCGGCGAACCAGATCACGGTCATCACCTCGCGCACGGTGTCGGTCTCGTTGGGCAGGGCCATGTGGAGGGTGTCGGCGAGGTGGAAGGCGGCGTCGCCCGCGGCCATCGTGCCCGTTCCCTCGTATCGGATCCCCTGCCCGCTGACGAAGTCCTCGAGGGTGGCGTCGGCATCCGGGGAGATACCTACGTCGGGCGTGTCGTCGCGGCGGTGGGTGCCGACCGCGTAGCGCAGCTCGCCCATCTCGGGCGTCACGTCGACGAGCGGCATCCACACGGTGATCACCCGGTCGGTGTCGAGGGGGAAGAAGTGCGAGTCGCGGTGCCAGGGCGTACGCCCGCCGCCGGCGTGCTTGAAGACGGCCTGGTCGTGGTAGATCCGGACCCCGTCGACGCCCATGAGCTCGGCTGCGATCCGGCCCAGCCTCTCCGAGAAGCAGAAGGCGGAGGCGCCCTCGTGGTGGGCCCACAGGTTCATGTGCTGCTCAAAGTCCTTGGCGTAGGCGTAGTCCTCCTCCCCGTCCGGCCGGAGCGGCGGGGTGGCGTTCACGGCCTCGTCGATCACCGCCCGGTAGGCCGCCACCTCCTCGGCCCTGAGGACCCCGGCGAGCTTCACGAAGCCGTCCCGGGCGAACGAGGCCCGCTGCTCGGCCGTCACCTCGAAGGGCTCGTGGAGCCGGGGCAGGTTGCTGGTGGTCTGCGACATGGTTCCTCCCAGGCGCGATCGAACAGCCATGTTCTCACATGTCCGTTCTCACATGTGGAGAGGACCATCCCCCGCCGCGTTCGGAGCGCCCGGCAGACTCATCGTGGTGACCGTCCTCCTCGTTCGCCACGCCGACGCCGGCAGCCGTGGGGCGTGGAAGCATGATGACCGTCTGCGGCCCCTGACTGACCGCGGCCGGGACCAGGCGCTCGGCCTCGTCCGGGCCATAGGCGACCGCCACGCCCTCGACCGCCTGGTCTCCAGCCCATCGGTGCGCTGCATCGGGACGCTTGCTCCCGTGGCGGCCGCGCTCACCCTCGACATCGAGCTCGATCTGGCGCTCGCCGAGGGCGAGGATCCCCGCGCCGCGCTGGCACTGGCCCGTGAGGCGTGCGAGCCGGGCGTCGGTCTCGTTCTCTGCAGCCACGGTGACGTGATCCCCGCCATGCTCGAGGTTCTGGAATCCGAGGGCCTGGACCTGGGCCGGCACGCACAGTGCCAGAAGGGCTCTGCCTGGGTGCTCGAGGGCGAACACGGCCGCTTCCACACCAGCCGCTACGTCCCGCCGGCGCACGAGTGAATGCTGCCATGCGGGCGCGCCCGACGCTCGTGCCTGCGGCCCCTAGGGTTCAGCCGGTGCGCATCGCCGCTGCGGACCTGGGGAGCAACTCCTTCCACCTCCTCGTGGTGCAGGCGCACGTCGACGGGAGCTTCGACACGCTCGTGCGGGAAAAGGACATGCTCCGGCTCGGCGATGTCGTGGCCCGCACCGGTCGCATCACCGAGGCCGCGGCCGACCGCGCCGTCGACTGCCTCAGGCGCTTCCGTCAGATCGCCCAGAACCTTGACGTCGACGAGCTCGTGGCCTATGGCACCGCTGCGCTCCGCGAGGCGGACGGCTCGGCCGAGCTGATCGACCGCATTCGTGCTGAGGTCGGCATCCAGGTCCGGGTCATCAGCGGTCGCGACGAGGCCCGGCTCGTCTTCTCGGCTGTGCGGTCGAGCATCGTGATCGAGCCGGGTCCGGCCGTGTGCCTCGATCTCGGCGGCGGCAGCCTGGAGGTCACCGTCGGCGATTCCGGCGGCCTCCTCTGGTCCGACAGCGTGAAGCTCGGCGTGGCCCGCCTCACGGCCGAGCTGGTCCGCAACGACCCGCTCGAGCCCGACGACGTCAAGCGGGTACGCAAGCGCGTCGAGCAGGTGCTCGGACCCATCGCCGCCGAGATCGCCGACCTGACGCCTCGCATGCTCGTGGGCACGAGCGGGACGCTGTGTGACCTCGCCCGTATGGCCGCACTCCGGGCTGGCGGGGATCCACGGGCCTTGGGCTCCTCCGTCAACCAGCTCACGGTGAGCAGGCGGCTGCTCGAGGAGGTCGAGGAGCAGCTCCTCGGCCTGCCCTCGCCCCGCCGGGCCGCCCTGGCCGGGCTCGAGTCACGCCGTGCCGACTTGATCCCGGCCGGCGCCATCCTTCTCCTCACGGCCATGAGGCTGCTTGGTCAGGAGGAGCTGACCGTGGGCGAGTGGGCCTTGCGCGAGGGCATGGTCCTCGAGGCCATCGGTCGCCACGACCCGGCCGACTGGAACGACGACCCCCGCGCCATGCGGCAGTCGTCCGTGCTCTCGCTCTGCCGCCGGTGCTCGTGGGACGAAGCTCACGGCACGCAGGTGGCCAGGCTGGCCGTCGACCTGTTCGATCAGACTCGGCGCGTCCACCGGCTCGGCGACGTCGATCGGGAGCTGCTCCACCATGCGGCCCTGCTCCATGACATCGGCGAGCACGTCAGCGTCGAGTCGCACCACAAGCACACCGCGTATCTCGTGCAGCACGGGAGGCTCCGGGGCTTCACACCCGACGAGGTAGCCATGCTCGCGTCCATCGGGCGCTTTCACCGACGCGGTGAGCCGAAGCAGTCGTTCGAGCCGTACGCGTCACTGGAGGCTGACGATCAAGCCCGGGTTGCGGTCCTCGTGGGCCTGCTGCGGCTGGCCGACGGCCTCGACCGCGGCCACAACGGCGTCGTCGACGCCGTCGACGTCGAGATCGCGCCGGGTGCGGTCACGCTCATCTGTGAAGCGAGCGGCGATGCCGAGCTCGAGCGCTGGGGCCTGAAGCGCAAGGCCGACCTGCTCGAGCGCCTGTGGGATAGGAGGATCGACTGCGTCCTCCACGAGGTGCACCACCGGACCACACCTTCAGGGCTCGCCGGCACGGCCTGAGCCGTGCAGGTCACCGCCCGCATCGACTACGCCCTGCGCGCCTGTGCCGAGCTGGCTGCTGCGGTGGGCGAGGGGCCCGTGAAGGCCGAAGCTCTTTCCACGGCCCAGGGAATCCCCCGGAACTACCTGGAGGCCATCCTCGTCGACCTCCGGCGCAGCGGCGTGGTGTACAGCCAGCGGGGCGCCGATGGTGGCTACTGGCTGAAGGCGCCGCCGGGAGAGGTCTCGCTGGCCGACATAGTGCGGGCCGTCGACGGTCCCCTCGCCAACGTGCGCGGCGAGCTGCCCGACGCTCTTGTCTACGAGGGGCCGGCGGCCGGCCTCACCGCGGTGTGGGTGGCGGTGCGGGCGGCCCTGCGCTCTGTGCTCGAGGATGTGACGCTGGCCGACCTGGTGGATGGGCGCCTGCCCGCACATGTGAAGGCGCTGGTCGACGACCCGAGAGCGTGGACGTCCCGCTGGGCCTAGCCGAAGCGCCCGGCGATGTAGTCCTCCGTGCGCTGCTCAGTGGGGGCGCTGAACAGCTTCTCCGTGCGGTCGATCTCGACCAGCTGGCCCGTGCGCTGGCCGGTGGTCTCGTCGGCCTTCGCCGTGAAGAAGGCAGTGACGTCAGAGACCCGGGCCGCCTGCTGCATGTTGTGGGTGACGATCACAATCGTGAAGTCCTGGGTCAGCTGGCACATGAGCTCTTCGATGCGAAGCGTGGCGATCGGGTCGAGGGACGAGCAGGGCTCGTCCATCAGGATGACCTCGGGCTTCACGGCGATCGTCCTGGCGATGCAGAGCCTCTGCTGCTGGCCCCCCGACAGACCGAAGGCCGACTGCTTCAGCTTGTCCTTCACCTCGTCCCACAGCGCGGCCGACCTCAAGCTCTGCTCCACGAGGTCGTCCATCTGGCTCTTCGGGAAGCCGTTGACCCGGGCTCCGAAGGCCACGTTGTCGTAGATCGACTTCGGGAAGGGGTTGGGCTTCTGAAAGACCATGCCGATGCGGCGGCGGACCTCGATGGGATCGACCTTCGGCCCGTACAGGTCTTCTCCGTGATAGCTGAGCCGGCCTTCGAGGCGGGTGCCCGGGATGAGGTCGTTCATCCGGTTGAGGCAGCGCAGGAACGTGGACTTGCCGCACCCCGACGGGCCGATGAGCGCGGTGATCTCGCGCTGGCGGATGGTCATGTCGACGCCCGACAGCGCCCGGAAGCCGCCGTAGTAGAAGCTCAGTTCGGCCGCTTGGAACACGTCTACCGCCTCGTCCGGAGCTTGGGCGACGGGCGAGGGCGTCGTCCTCGTCTCAGGGCGCGGTGTGACGAGGGTGCTCTCTCCGGGGGACACGTCCCCAGCATCACCTTCGCGGACCCCATCGGCAACCTCACAGACCAGCCGTCGGGGGTGATCCGGGACGATCGCGCCGAACGTTCGTGTGCCGTTCACCCCCCGTTCACCTCAGGGCCGCGTGGATGCCATGAGCGCTCTTTACGTTCACCACATGACCCGTACACGAACCATCACCCGCCTGGTTGGTCTCAGTCTCGTGCTCGCCCTCGTCGCCGGGGCCTGTGGCGGCTCTGGCGGCTCTGACGCTGACGGAGGCAACACCGGGGCCGGCGGGCCGAAGCTAGCGGCGACCACGCTCAACGGCGCGGGGTCCACGTTCGCCAAGGCCTTCTTCGAGGCCAGCATCGAGGGCTTCAAGAAGGGTCAGCCCGATGTCACCGTCAACTACGGCGGTGGCGGCTCGGGCAAGGGCCGAACCGACTTGCAGGGCGGTCTGGTCGACTTCGCGGGCACCGACGGCCTCGTAAAGGACGAGGACAAGCCCAAGTACAAGGGCGAGTTCATCTACGTGCCCACCGTCGCCGCCCCGATCACCGTCGCCTACAACCTGAGCGGCGTCAAGGACATGACGCTCGACGGTGACACGCTCGCCAAGATCTTCCAGCGCGAGATCAAGTCCTGGGACGACGCTGCCATAAAGGCGCTCAACCCGGGAGCGAGCCTTCCGGCCAGGCCCATCGTGGTGGCCCACCGCTCCGACGGATCGGGGACTACCGAGCAGTTCACCAAGTACCTCGTCAAGGCCGCGCCGAGCTGGAAGCTGAAGAGCGGCTCCACGGTGGAGTGGCCCGGCGACACCCAGGCCGGCAACGGGAACGCGGGCGTGGCCGCCATCATCAAGGCTCAGGACGGGGCTGTCGGCTACGTCGACCTGGCCGATGCGAACACCCAGCAGCTCTCGAAGGCCAAGCTGAAGAACAAGTCGGGCAAGGCCGTCGAGCCCACCCTCGAGGCCACCACCAAGGCCCTGGAGGCGGTCACGCTCAAGGATGACCTGACCTACGACTCGCTCGACAGCGCCAACGCCGACGCCTACCCGATCGCCTCGCCGACCTGGGTCATGGTCTACAAGATGCAGAGCGACAAGGCGAAGGGCGAGGCTGTGAAGGCGTTCCTCGGCTACATGCTCGGTGCTGGCCAGGCCCAGGCCGAGGAGAACGACTACGCCCCGCTGCCCGCCGCTTTCATCGCCAAGGCCAAGGCTGCCGTCGACGCCATCGTCCTGCCGGCCTGACGCGGGGCTCGCCTCGGCGTCAGACTCAACACCATGGATCCCGTCGTCGGTCCCTCGCTCGAAAGGTCGCGCTCCCGGCGAGCTGACGACGGGTTCCGGTACCTCACCTTCACGGCGGGGCTCCTGGTCCTCTTGATACTCGGGCTCATCGCCTACGCAACGACCAGGGAGGCGCTGCCCGCCTTCCGGGCTGAGGGTCTCGGGTTCCTGACGAGCCGTCGGTGGGCTCCCAACGAGGGCTCGTTCGGGGCCCTGGCCTTCGTCTTCGGCACCATGTACGTGTCCCTCATCGCTCTCGTCTTCGCCGTGCCGGCGAGCATCGGCATCGCGCTGTTCATATCCGAGCTGGCCGGTCGTCGGGTCCGCCGGGTCGCCACCTTCGTCATCGACCTGCTGGCCGCCGTCCCCTCTGTGGTCTTCGGCCTGTGGGGTGTCGCCGTCCTGGCCTCGGCGGCCCCGGGTTTCTACGAGGCGATCGGAGAGCCGCTGGCCGCCCTGCCTGGCGTGGGCCGCGCCTTCGGGCAGCCCTACAACGGCAAGTCCTTCGTCAGCGCCGGCCTCATCCTGGCGCTGATGATCACGCCGATCATCACCTCGATCACGCGGGAGGTGTTCGAGACGACTCCGCCCGGCCAGCGCGAAGCGGCCCTGGCGCTCGGGGCCACCCGATGGGAGATGATCAGGGGCACGGTGTTCCCACACTCCCGCAGCGGGGTGATGGGCGCGGTCCTGCTCGGTCTGGGCCGGGCCATGGGTGAGACCATCGCGGCGGCGCTCGTCATCGGTTCGGGCACCCAGATCACCGCCAAGCTCTTCGCCTCGGGCGACGCCATGGCCGCCCGCGTGGCCAACGAGTTCGGCGAGGCCACCGGCAATTGGAGAGCAGCGCTCGTCGGCCTCGGTGTGGTTCTGTTCGCCATGACGATCCTCGTGAACCTCGCCGCCGAAGCCATCGTGAGCCGAGCGGAGCGTGTGGACCCGTGACCGTCTCGCTGGCTGCGTCGCCACGGCCCTCGCTGGCCGCATCGCACATGTCGCGCCGACGGGCCCTCAAGAACCAGATGGCCACGGCGTGCATCTACCTCGCCGTGATCTTCGCTGTGGTCCCGCTCGGATTCGTCCTTTGGTTCGTCGTCACGCGAGGTGCCGGCGCCATCTCCCTGGGCTTCCTCACGTCCGAGCTCCCCGTCCAGGTCCGCAAGGCCACCGGTGGGATCGGCCCGGCCATCGCGGGGACCCTCGTCATCACCGGGGCCGCGACCCTGCTCGCCGTTCCCGTCGGGATCCTCACAGCCGTCTACCTGAGCGAGTACGGGGGCTTCTCCGTCCCGGCTCGGCTGATCCGCTTCTTGTCGAACGTCATGGCCGGGGTGCCCTCGATCGTCATGGGCCTGTTCGTGTTCACGATCTTCGTGCTACCTCGAGGTCGTGAGGGCCTCTCCGGACTGGCGGGCGCTCTTGCTCTCGCGTGCCTGATGCTGCCCATCGTCGTGCGCTCGACCGAGGGCATGCTTCGGCTCGTCTCGGATGATCTGCGCCAGGCCTCGTACGCCCTCGGAGCTTCCAAGAGCCGCACGATCCTGACCGTCGTCCTGCCCGCCGCGCTGCCGGGCGTCACCTCCGGCGCGCTGCTCGCGGTGGCCCGGGCCACGGGGGAGACGGCCCCGCTCCTGTTCACGATCGGTGCCAGCCGTGAGTACAACTGGTCGCTCTCGGGCGTGAACACATCCCTATCCGCTCAGATCTTCTCCAACGCACAGACGGGGTTTCCCGCCGCGATCGAGAGGGCCTGGGGTGCGGCTCTCACACTCATCGTGCTGGTCGTCGGCCTGTCCGTTGTGGCCCGACTCGTCGCGGCCCGGTTCACGGTGCGCTAGGCCGTCTGCATGAGGATCCTCGTCACGAACGACGACGGCGTCGTCTCGCCTGGCCTGTGGGCGTTGGCCGACGCCTTGGTTGAGGCCGGGCACGACGTCACCGTCGTGGCGCCCTCGAGCGAGCGCAGCGGGGCCGGGGCCGCCATCGGCCACATCGTCCCGGGCGAGGGCGTGGTGGTCTCCGCCGTTGATCGCCCGGGCTGGGAGGGCCGAGCGTGGGCGGTCG
>Ga0136633_1001599_pt1 | contig 16532 bp, 14 predicted proteins | sample AntDrymeUQ832206_2_FD_105494 | JGI IMG/M metagenome (GOLD analysis project Ga0136633, IMG submission 105494) | Polar desert sand microbial communities from Dry Valleys, Antarctica - metaG UQ83 (22.06) | ecosystem: Environmental > Terrestrial > Soil > Desert | place: Antarctica: Dry Valley...
CAGGGCCGCCGGTGAGCGGGTCGCGGTCCTCGCCGTCGACCCCTCGAGCGCCGCCTCGGGCGGCGCGCTGCTCGGGGACCGGGTGCGCATGACGCGCCACGCCCTCGACGCCGGCGTCTTCATCCGGTCGATGGCGAACCGAGGGCGGCTCGGCGGGCTGGCGGAAGCTGCCCTCCCTGCCGTCCGGCTTCTCGACGCCGCGGGCTACGACGTCGTGATCATTGAGACCGTCGGCGTAGGGCAGGCCGAGATGGAGGTGGCGGGTGCGGCGGACTGCGTGGTGCTCGTCCTGGCCCCCGGCGCAGGCGACGTGATGCAGGCGGCCAAGTCGGGTGTGCTGGAGATCGGGGACGTCTACGTCGTGAACCGGGCCGACGACCCGGCCGCGCGAGGCGTGCGCCGCAACCTCGAGTCCATCTTCGCCATCAGGGGGCGGCGCCCAGAGCCGCCCATCGTGGAGACGGTGGCCATGCTCGACGTCGGCGTCGACACCGTGCTCCGAACCGTGGACGACATGATCGGTGCCGCCGTCGGATCGGGCGCACTGGTCGACCGACGGGGAGCCCAGCTGGTCGCCGAGGTGCTACGCACCGTGGGCCGGCGCGCCGCCGACGACGCCCTCCGCCGCCTGGGCGGGGCGGTCCCCGACGACCTCGGTGCCGCTCTGCGAGAGCGGCACGTGTCGCCCGCCGGTGTGGTCGCCACCCTGCTCGAAGTCCTTGATATCCCAACAGCCAACGGAGGAAGAGATGCCTGAACGCGCCTACTGGAACCGTGAGAAGGAGACGCTCCCCGCGAAGGAGCGCGAGGCCAAGGTGCTTGCTCTCCTGCAGGACCAGCTGCATCGGGCCTATGAGACCCTGCCCTTCTACCGCCATCTCTACGACGGAGCCGGCTTCCATCCCGACCAGGTGCGGAGCTGGGACGACTTCACCAAGCGCGTCCCGGTCGTGACCAAGCAGATGCTCCGCGACGACCAGGAGGCGAACCCGCCCTTCGGCACCTACCTCGGGGCCGAGCCCGACGAGATCGCACGCATCCACGGCTCGTCGGGTACGAGCGGCAAGCCCACGCTCTACGCCATCTCAAAGGAGGACTGGGAGTACACGGCCGACATCCAAGCCCAGGGCTTCTTCACCTGTGGCGTCCGCCCGGGCGACGTCGTCCAGCTCGCCACGGTCTTCAGCCTCTTCATCGGCGGCTGGGGCTCGCTCTTGGCCGCAGAGAGGATCGGAGCCACTGCGTTCCCCCTCGGGGCCGGCGAGACCGAGCGTCAGCTCGACCTGATGCACCGGGTCGGCACCACGGTCCTCGTGACAACCCCGACCTACGCGCTGCACATGCTGGAGACCGGACGCGAGCTCGGCTATGACACCGCGGCATCGCCGCTACGGCTCGGCATCTTCATCGGCGAGCCGGGCTCGGGGATACCCGGAACCCGTCGGACCCTGGAGGAGGGGTGGGGGATCACGGTGCGCGACTGCGCCACGACGTCGGAGATGACCCCGTGGGCCACCAACGCCGAGTGCGAGGAAGGCCTCGGCGTTCACGTCATCAACGACGAGGTGTGGACCGAGATCGTGGACAAGGACGACAACCACGAGCTGGTGCCAATGGGGGAGAGCGGCGCCGTCGTGTACTCCCACGTCCGCCGACGGTCCCAGCCCATGATCAGGTTCTGGTGCGGCGACGAGACCCGCATGGTCGACGACCCCTGCCCGTGTGGGCGCACCTACCCCCGCCTGCCCGACGGTGTCTACGGGCGCCTCGACGACATGCTGCTCATCCGCGGTGCCAACGTGTACCCGAGCCAGGTCCAACGGTCCCTACTCGAGGTCCCCGGCGCGGGCGTGGAGTTCAAGATCGTGCTGGAGAGAGAGGGTTCGATGGACACTGCGACGGTGCAGGTCGAGTACGACCCCACGGGCGGCGCTCCCAGCGACCTGGCAGACCGTGTCCGCCGCAAGCTGAAGAACGACACGAACGTGAACTTCGAGGTGGAAGTGCTCGAGCCCCACACCCTGGAACGGGCCATCTCCAAGGCCAAGCGCGTCGACGACCGCCGCCCCGTCTACCGCCCCGAGGCCGCCGGCTGACCGCCCGGTCTGCGGGCAGAGGTGACCAGGGAGAGCCGGTAGGTTGCGGCCGGTGCCCGAGCTGCCGGAGGTCGAGGCGTACCGGTCGTTCGCCGAGTCCGCCGCGCTGCGGCGGCGGATAACCGCGGTCGAGGCGCCCGACGCCTGGTTCCTGAAGCGCACGACGGCCGAGGAGCTCTCGGGCGCGCTCGTGGGAAGGCGCTTCGTCCGGGCTCGCCGGCGCGGGAAGCTGCTCCTGCTCGACACCGACGGCGACGGGCCCGTCCTCGGACTTCGGTTCGGGATGACGGGGCGCCTCGTCGTGGATGGATCGATGGCGTTCGACACGCTGCTGTACTCGAGCGCCCTCGCCAAGCCGGGGTGGGACCGCTTCGCACTCCACTTCGGGGCCCGCGGGCGGCTGCGGATGAACGACCCGCGACGGCTCGGCGGCATCGAGCTCGAGCCCGACGAGGAGGCGCTCGGTCCTGACGCCCTCTCCATCACGCGGTCGCAGCTCGTTGCTGCACTGGAACGCAGCGCGGCTCCGCTCAAGGCCAGGCTCCTGGACCAGGCCCACATCGCCGGCGTCGGCAACCTCATCGCCGACGAGGCGCTGTGGCGGGCGGGGCTCTCTCCTCTCCGCCCCGCTGGCCGGCTCACTGCCCGCGAGGTGACCAGGCTCCACACGCAGCTTGCGGCGACGCTCGTGGACCTGTCGGTCCGCGGCGGCTCGCACACGGGCGACCTCATGCCGGAGCGTCGGCCCGGCGGTCACTGCCCGCGGGATGGGCGGCCCCTTGTGCGCAGCACCGTCGGTGGACGCACGAGCTGGTGGTGCCCGAAGCACCAGCACTGACCCGAAGGGGCCGTCGATCTCACCCTCGACTCCGAAGACGGGCCGCTCAAGGGGCGAGGACGAGGGGTGCTATATGGCTGGCGTAGCAGGCCTGGCCGTCGGCCCGAAGGTGGGTGCCGTCGGGGAAGAAGATGGAGCCGGAGCAGCCTGCCATCACGTTCTTCCAGTCTGCGATGCGAACGTTGGGGCGGTCGACGAAGGACCTGATGATGTCATTGTTCGGGCCCTCCCAGCGCCGCTCCACCTTGACCGTTACGAGCACGATCAGGGCCGGGCCCGCGGCGGATATCAGGTCGTCAAACTGGGAAGCCCGGGCATCGCCGTTGTTCCCGAGGTGCACTAGCAGGACCTGCGGAAGCGTGTTCTGGGCCGCGAGGCTGCGCACGATGTCGACTCCCTCCGACACCTGACGGCCGACAGCGGCGTTCACGGCGATGCCCGGCAGCGCGGCCACGAGGGCGTCTGTGGCGCCGAGCATCACCGAGTCGCCGACTGCGTAGACCGTGCGAGCGCCCGGCGCGGACGGTGCCGCGGACGTCGATGGCGGGCCCGATGGGGCGTCGGGGACGCCGCTCGTGGGGGTCGGACCCGGTGCGTCCACCCGACCGGCCGCAACGGAAGCGCCGGGAGGAGGCGGCGCCGTGGAGCGATCGGGACCGGGCTCGGGCTGGGCGGTTAGGTAGCCGGTGGCCACGAGGCCCGACTCCGAGCTGAGGACGGCCGACAGCGGCGGGGGCGGCGTGGCCTCGAGCACGGCGACGCTCACCATGACGAAGGCCGCGGCGGCGGCCACCGTGGCGGCTGTACAGCGCCGCCGCAGCTTGACCCGTTGAGCCGGGGGGGCTGTGGTCAGAGCGTGACGCAGACGATGGTTGAAGCGGCCGAGGGCGCCTTCCCTCACGGGTCGCTCAACGCAGCGGTAGGACAGCTCGGCCACGCCGGTGGTGAGAACGAGCCTGATAACGAGGACGGGACCGGATGACCACGGCAGGTCGAGCCCGGGGCGGGTGGTCACGTAGATCGGCCAGTGCCACAGGTAGAGGCTGTAGCTGCGCCGACCCACGGCAGTGATGATCCGGCCGCCCAGCGCCCGCCCCATGCTGCTGCCGGGCACGATGCTCCCCGCGATCACGAGGGCGGTGGCCCCGGCCACGAGCTGAATGCCGCCTCGGTAGACGACGTCGTCGGCCTCTGAGAAGCGCAGGGCCGTGAGGAGCAGGACGCCGAGGCCGCCGGCGGCCAAGACGTCGGGCCAGCGCGATGGGAGCTCCAGCCCGCCCACCCGAGCTACGACGCCGCGGTCCTCGCGCTCCCACGGTCGCCACAGCAGGGCCAGGGTGACGCCTATGAGCAGGCCCGAGGCCCGGGTGTCGGTGCCGTAGTACACCCGGCTCGGGTCCTCGGCCGGTTGGTAGAGGAGCCACATCAGTGCGGCGGAGGCCGCCGCCGCCACCCCGGCCACCAGAGCGAGTCGTCGCGGCCGCCTGCCCACCATGAACACGGCGAACAGAAAGAGCAGCGGGAAGGCCAGGTAGAACTGCTCCTCCACGGCGAGCGACCAGAGGTGACGGAGCGGTGAGGGTCTCCCGGCCTCGGCGAAGTAGGACTGCTCGACCACGATCAGGTACCAGTTCGAGACGTAGGCCGCGGCGGCCACGAGCTCGCCGCGCGCCCGTGCCACCATGTCCCCGTAGAAGGCCACCAGCCCCAGGGTCGTGGCGGCCACCAGCACGCCGAGCGCCGGCAGCAGGCGCCGGGCCCGGCGTATCCAGAACGCCACGATGCCGAGCCGTCCGGTGGACTCGACCTCCGTCCACATCAGCGCGGTGATCAGGTATCCGGACACGACGAAGAACGACTCGACTCCGAGGAAGCCACCCGGGATGAGCCGGACCTCGGCGTGGTAGAGAAGGACCGCCACGACCGCCAGGGCCCTCAGCCCGTCGAGAGCGGGGAGCAACGGCAGTCGGCCGGACGGCCCTGGCGTCGGCATGGTTCGAGGCGGCGAGTGAGTGGTGACCACGGCTTTGGTGTCGACCCCGCCCTGAGGTAGGGGCGGCGGCTGGCGTGCCCCCGGCAGGATTCGAACCTGCGCACACGGCTCCGGAGGCCGATGCTCTATCCCCTGAGCTACGGGGGCTGGGGCCCTGGTGACGTTAGCCGCTGGCGCTGTGGGCCCCGGTGCAACAAACCTGTGCGGATGGCCGATCCCGCAGCCGCCCTCGAGGGCATCCTCTCCGCCGCGGTTGCCGCAGCCTTCCCCGAGCATGCCGGTGCCGACCCCGTGATACGCCCGGCCACGAACCCGACCTTCGGCGACTACCAGGCCAACGGGGCCATGGGGCTGGCCAAGAAGGTGGGCCTACCGCCGCGCGACGTGGCCGCCACCATCATCGAGAACCTCCCCGCCAACGACGTGCTGGACCGCCCTCTGGTGGCGGGGCCCGGGTTCGTGAACCTGAGGGTCACGGACGCGTGGCTGTCGGCCGAGATCAGCGGCCTGGTGGGCGACGAGCACTTAGGAATCCAGGCAGCCACCCGACCTGAGACCGTCGTGGTCGACTACTCGGCCCCGAACGTGGCCAAGGAGATGCACGTCGGCCACCTCAGGAGCACGATCATCGGCGACGCTCTGTGCAGGGTCATGAGCTTCCTCGGCCACGACGTCGTACGCCAGAACCACATAGGCGACTGGGGCACGCCATTCGGCATGCTCATCGAGCACCTGCTCGACGTCGGTGAGGATGCCGCGGCTGAGGACCTCTCGGTCGGCGACATGACGTCGTTCTACAAGGAGGCCCGCAAGAAGTTCGATGCCGACGAGGAGTTCGCTGAGCGGGCCCGCCACCGCGTGGTCCTGCTCCAGGCGGGTGACCAGGAGACGCTCAGGCTCTGGCACGTCATCATCGAGGAGTCCAAGCGCTACTACAACCGTTTGTACGCAGACCTGGGCGTGCTGCTCACAGACGCCGACGTGGCCGGCGAGAGCCTGTACAACCCCATGCTCGACGACATCGTCGAGGAGCTGGTGGAGCACGGGCTGGCGGAGGAGAGTGACGGCGCCCTCTGTGTGTTCCCACCCGGGTTCACGGCTCGAGATGGCGGACCGATGCCGCTGCTCCTTCGCTACCGCACCGGCGGCTTCGGCTACGACACAACCGACCTGGCCGCCCTCCGCCACCGGGTGAAGGAGCTGGGCGGTCAGCAGCTCATCTACGTGATCGACTCGGGCCAGTCGCTCCACATGCAGATGGTGTTCGCGGCAGGACGGCTGGCGGGCTGGCTGGACGACGACCACCGGGCCGTGCACGTGGGCTTCGGGATCGTCATGGGGGCTGACGGTCGCAGGCTGAAGACGCGCTCGGGCGACAACCCCAAGCTCAGCGACCTCCTGGACGAAGCCGTCGAGCGGGCTGCGGCCATCGTGGTGGACCGCTCGGAGCTGCCGGAGCTGGAGCAGGCGGCGGTGGCCCAAGCCGTCGGCATTGGCGGCGTCAAGTACGCCGACCTCTCGAGCGACCGGGTGAAGGACTACGTGTTCGACTACGACCGCATGCTCGCCACCGACGGCAACACGGCGGCCTACCTCCAGTACGCGGTGGCCCGGTGCCGCTCCATGCTGCGAAAGGCGGAGTCCGACGGCGGTTGGGCCCCCGCCGCCGGCATCGGGGTCACCGAGCAGGCGGAGCGGGTCCTCGCCCTCAAGATCCTCCAGCTCGACGGCGCCGTCAGGGCTGTCGCCGCCGACCTGGCCCCCCACAAGCTCTGTACTCACCTCTTCGAGCTGGCCCAGGCCTTCACCTCGTTCTATGACCAGTGCCCGGTTCTGAAGGCACCTTCTGCCCAAGCGCGGGACAGCCGCCTCGCGCTCTGCCTGCTCACAGCTGAGAGCCTTGCCCTCGGGCTCGGGCTGCTGGGCATAGACGCGCCCGAGCGGATGTGAACCGCTCCGGCTGAGAGAACGGTCCCGGGGAGGTACGGTCGCGCTCATGTCGAAGGTGCTGGTGGTCGACGACGACCCGGTCATCATCACGCTCCTTCAGGTGAACTTCGAGATGGAGGGCTACGACGTCATCACCGCCGCGAACGGCGAGGAGGGCCTGGCCCAGGCCCACGCCGGACACCCGGACATCATCGTGTCCGACGTGATGATGCCGAAGATGGACGGCCTCGCCTTTGCGGCAGCCCTCAAGGCGCAACCCGACCTCGCGGGGATCCCTATCATCCTCCTCTCCGCCAAGGCCCAGGCGGCCGACGTGGAAGCTGGGCTCGCCGACGCCGACGACTACGTGACGAAGCCGTTCGACCCCCTCGAGCTGCTCGAGCGCGTGGCCACCCTCCTGTCATGACGGGGGCGGCAGCACCGCTCCCCAGGCGCCTGCTCCCCGACACCGCCGAGGTCGATGCCACCGGCGGGCTCGTGATCGGCGGCGTCCCGGTGGCCGAGCTGTCGGCCCGCTTCGGCACACCCCTCTTCGTCTATGACGAGGACCACCTCCGGGCCCGGTGCCGGGAGGCGGTGCGGGCCTGGGGCGACGGGGTGGCGTACGCCACTAAGGCCTTCCTCTGCCGGGCCATGGCAAGCCTGGCGCACGAGGAGGGCATGCAGCTTGATGTGGCCACCGGGGGCGAGCTGCACGTTGCGCTCGCTTCGGGCGTACCCGCAGGCCGGATCGTGCTGCACGGGAACAACAAGTCAGAGGCCGAGCTCGAGATGGGCCTGCGTGCCGGGGTGGGCCGCATCGTCGTCGATTCCTTTGACGAGATCGAACGACTCACGCGGCTCGCGCCTGCCCTCGGGGTGGTGCCCAAGGTCCTCCTCCGCTGCACGCCGGGAGTGGAGGCGCACACGCACGAGTACGTGGCCACGGGCCAGGACGACTCAAAGTTCGGCCTCACCGTGTCCACGGGAGCGGCCTCTGAGGCGGTCGCCCTGCTCCGGGCGCCGGGGTCGGGCGTCGATCTCGTCGGCCTGCACGCCCACATCGGCTCCAACGTGTTCCTGGCCTCGTCCTACGCGAAGGCGGCGACCGTGCTGGCGGAGATGGCAATCCCTCTCGACCTGCCCGAGCTCGTGGTGGGGGGAGGGCTAGGCGTTGCCTACGTGGCGGACGAGGAGGCACCGACCATCACCGAGTGGGCCGAGAGCGCTCTCGACGCCCTGCGCGAGGCCGGTCTGCCCTCCCACGTGCGTGTCGGGGCCGAGCCCGGGCGGGCCATCGTGGCTGCCGCAGCCGTGACCGTCTACCAGGTGGGCACGATCAAACGCCTTCCCGGCATTCGCACGTACGTGGCCGTGGACGGGGGGATGAGCGACAACCCGCGTCCCGTCCTCTACGGCAGCGGGTACGAGGCATTCCTGCCGAGGGCGGTCGACGCCCCACGACCACTGGTCGCCCACGTCGTGGGCAAGCACTGCGAGTCAGGGGACCTGCTCGTCCGCGACGCCCACCTACCCGAGGACCTCACCGTCGGCGACCTGCTGGCCACCCCGGTGACCGGTGCCTACGGGCACTCAATGGGTTCGAGCTACAACAAGGTGCTCAGGCCACCCGTGGTCTTCGTGGGTGCGGGGCGGGCCCGTGTCGTCGTGCGCCGCGAGGGCTACGACGACCTCCTCACCCTCGACCTCGGCTGATTCCCTCAGCGCAAGAGGCCGCTGCGGCGGCGGCCGCCGATCCTGCGCCACACGAGCAGGCAGAGGATGGCGCCGACGACGCTGCCGAACAGGCCGACGCTCTGGTCGTTGAACAGCGCCCGGGCCAGGAAGCCCGCCACGAACGAGCCGACGATGCCGAGGAGCATGGTGCCGAGGATCCCCATGGGATCCCGGCCCGGCACGAGCAGGCGGGCGAGGGCGCCGGCGATGAGGCCGACGATGGCGAGGCCGATGAGGAAGCCGATCATGCGGCCGTTCGTACCCCGTCCACCCGATCACTACCCTCACTGGGATGAGCGACGTACCCGTGCGCGTGGGGCTGCTGGGGTGCGGCAACGTCGGGGGCGCGCTCGCCACCCTCCTGGCCTCCGACGCAAACGGGATCGCGGCCCGCACAGGTGTCCTGCTCCAGCTCACCCGAGTGGCGGTCCACAACACGAGCAAGCCCCGGCCCCCTGCGGTCGGCGAGACGATCCTGACCAACGACCCGTCGGCCGTCGTGGAGGCCGATGACGTCGACGTCGTCGTGGAGGTCATGGGCGGGATCGAGCCTGCAAGGACCCTGATACTCGACGCCCTCAAGTCCGGGAAGCCCGTGGTCACGGCCAACAAGGAGCTGCTCGCAGCCCTGGGCGACGAGCTCTTTCAGGCCGCCTCCGCGGCGGGCGTCGACCTCCTGTTCGAGGCCAGCGTGGCCGGTGCCATCCCGCTGATCCGCCCGCTTCGTGAGTCTCTTGCGGGGGAGCGCCTGACGCGGATCATGGGGATCGTCAACGGCACCACCAACTTCATCCTCACGCAGATGGAGGCCGGTCACGGATACGGCGAGGCGCTGGCCGAGGCGCAGTCGCTCGGCTTCGCAGAGCGCGACCCCACCGCCGACGTGGAGGGCTTCGACGCCTCTGCGAAGGTGGCCATCATCGCCAGCGTGGCGTTCGGCCAGAAGGTGGTCGCCGGCGACGTGGCCCGCGAGGGCATCAGCGGGCTAACGCCGGCTGACTTCGTGTTCGCCCGGAAGATGGGCTTCGTCATCAAGCTCCTCGGTCTGGCCGAGCGCCACGACGACAGCACGGTGAGCGTCCGGGTGCACCCGACCCTGGTTCCGGCCTCCCATCCGCTCGCCAGCGTCCGCGACAGCTACAACGCTGTCTTCGTCGAGGGCGAGGCCATCGGCGAGCTGATGTTCTACGGCCGGGGGGCGGGAGGCGCCCCCACTGCGAGCGCAGTGCTGGGCGACCTCATCGACGCCGCCCACGGACTTCGCGGTGGTGCCCCAGGACGCGTGCCCATGCTCGCTCGGGCGCGGATCCGGCCCTTCGAGGAGCTCTCTTCGCCGTACTACGTGAGCCTGCTGGTGCGGGACGAGCCGGGCGTACTGGCCACCGTAGCGGGGGTGTTCGGACGCCACGGCGTCAGCATCCGGACGATGGAGCAGGAGGGTGTCGAGGCCGACGAGGCCCGCATCGAGTTCATCACCCACACCGCCACCGAGCGCGACGTGCAGGCCACGCTCGCCGAGCTGCGTGCCCTGCCGGTGGTCGACGCAATAGGCGGGCTGATCCGCGTGATCGGCGCGTGATGGCTGCGGGCTGGCGGGGCCTCATCGAGGAGTATCGGGACCATCTGCCCGTCGGGTCGGCCACGCCGGTGGTCACGCTGCTCGAGGGAGGGACCCCGCTCCTGCCCGCGCCCCGGCTCTCGGAGCGCACCGGGGCACGCGTGTTCCTAAAGGTCGAGGGGGCCAACCCGACGGGCTCCTTCAAGGACCGCGGGATGACGTTGGCCATATCCAAGGCCGTGGAGGAGGGATCCAAGGCCGTCGTCTGTGCGTCGACGGGGAACACCTCAGCCTCCGCCGCCGCGTTCGCGGCCCGGGCCGGGCTGGCCTGTGTGGTGATCATCCCCGACGGCTTCATCGCGTTGGGAAAGCTCAGCCAAGCGCTCATCCACGGCGCCAAGGTGCTCCAGATCCGAGGGAACTTCGATGCTGCGCTCGAGATCGTCCGGGAGCTGGGTGAGCACGCCCCGTACACGGTGGTGAACTCAGTGAACCCGTACCGGATCGAGGGCCAGAAGACCGGTGCCTTCGAGATCGTCGACGTGCTCGGCGATGCCCCCGACGTGCACTGCATCCCGGTGGGCAACGCCGGCAACATCACGGCCTACTGGAAGGGCTACCTCCAGTACCGGGAGGCCGGTCGGTCGACGAAGCTGCCCAAGATGCTCGGGTTCCAGGCTGCAGGCGCTGCGCCGATCGTGGCTGGTCATCCCATCGAGGAGCCGGACACGATCGCCACCGCCATCCGCATCGGCAACCCCGCCTCCTGGTTCGGGGCCACCGCCGCGGCGAGCGAGAGCGGAGGGGGCATAGCCGCCGTCACTGACGACGAGATCCTGGCCGCCTACCGCTTCCTCGCTGCTGAGGAGTCGGTGTACTGCGAGCCCGCGTCGGCTGCGTCGGTGGCCGGACTCCTCGCGGCCGGGGTCGAGCCCGGATCGACCGTGGTGTGTGTGCTCACCGGTAACGGCCTGAAGGACCCGGACACCGCCCTGGGCCAGATCCACCCGCCCGCGCCGGTGGCGGCCGACTACGGCGCCGTGCGCGACGAGCTGGGGCTGTGAGGGAGGTCCGTGGCTGAGCACGAACACGTGCACGAGCTCGGCGGGGTGCACCACGGGCACGGGCACGGGCACGGGGACGGCCTGAGCTCGAGCAGTCCGGCCCGGCTCGTCGGGGTGCTCGGCGTGAACCTGGCCTTTACCGGTGCCCAGGTCGTGGGTGGCCTGGTCGCGGGCTCGCTGGCGCTCCTGGCCGACGCCGCTCACAACGCCATCGACGTGGTCGGCCTGGGCATGGCCGCCGTGGCCGTGATGCTCTCCAGGCGCCCGGCCGGACCTCGACACACGTACGGCCTCCGGCGGGCGGAGGCGCTGGCCGCCCAGGCGAGCGCCCTCCTGCTCATCGCCAGCCTCGGGTGGGTGGGCTACGAGGCCGTGGTGCGCCTGGTCGACGGGGCCGCGCGCGAGGTAGATGGCGGCCTCGTGGCCCTCCTAGCCTTCTTGGGCCTCGTGGTCAACGGGGGAGGGGCGCTGGTGCTCCACCGAGGCTCCGGATCGAGAGGCCTCGCCATGGCCACGCGATCCGCCATGCTCCACCTCTTGGCCGACGCGGCCACGTCTGCGGCGGTCCTCGCCGCGGGCATCGCCATCGCCGTCACCGACGCCGGTTGGATAGACCCTGCGACCTCTCTCGCCGTCGCCGTCGTGGTGGCATCCGCGGCCGTGCGCCTCCTTCGCGAGAGCGCCAACATCCTGCTCGACGCCACGCCGGCTTCGCTCGACGTGACCGAGGTGGCGGCCGCCATGGAGGCGGTCGAGGGCGTCGCCGCAGTCCACCATCTGCACGTGTGGTCGTTGGCCGAGCGTGAGGTGGCGGTGTCAGCCCACGTCGTGGTCGAGGGCCCCACCACCCTCCACGAGACCGAGGGCACCCTGGCCGCCCTGCAGACCTTGCTCGCAGAGCGCTTCGGCATAGCGCACCCCACCCTGCAGCTCGAGTGCCACCCCTGCGCCGACCAGGACCACTGAGGGTTACATCCCGCCCTCCCCGCTCGGGCCCGCACCCGTGTAATGTTCTTCCACCCAGCGGAGCGATTCAGTGGCGGACCCATCATGGGCACCGGGCTGAGCCGGCGATCCGAGGGCACCACCGCACGGCGCCCCGGCGTCACATCACGCGCAAGGAAGGTCCACCATGGCCGCACAGCAGCTGGAGCGCTCCGTACTGGAGGGCAAGGAGCGTGACGAGCTCTTCGCCATCGCCGACGCCCTGGGGCTGAAGCCAACCCAGCGCGCCAAGAAGGCCGATCTGGTGGCCACCATCCTCCAGGCCACGGGAGTGGAGGGCCAGAGTGAGGGCGACGCGGGCGAGGAGCCCCCCAAGCCGCGGCGGACGCGGCGCAAGGCCGTCGCCTCAGAGGATGACACCGACGAGCTCGCGGCAGCCGCTCCGGCGGACTCCCCAGCGTCTGAGCCCGAGGACGGATCCGAAGGCCGCGCCGCGAGCGACGAGGCGCCCGAGCTCGAGGTCAGGGCGATGCCCGACGACGAAGATGGCAACGTCTCACCCGGGCCCGCGGCTCCCGGCCCCGCCGGGCAGCCTGCCCGCCAACAGGAGCGGGCTCGTCCGGTTGGAGGGCAGGCCAACGGCCAACAGGGAGGTCCACAGCAGGGTGGTTCGCCGCAGCCCCAGTCCCAGCAGCAGCCGGGCGGCGAAGACGAAGCCGGCTCGCGGCGGAGCCGCAGGCGGCGCGGCCGTGATCGCGTCGGCATGGGTCCCGGGTACGAGCAGCAGGCCCAGCAGGCCGACCAGTCCTTCGCTGGGGAGGTCACCCCCGTGGCCGGCCTCCTCGACATCCGCCCTGAGGGTTTCGGGTTCCTCCGCTCCACCGGCTATCTGCCCGGCGCCGACGACGTCTACGTCTCCACCAGCCAGCTTCGGAGGTTCGGTCTTCGCGCCGGTGACCGGATCGAGGGCGGCAGTCGTCCGGCGAGCAGCCAGGAGAAGTTCCCTGCCCTGGTCCGCATCGACACGGTCTCGGGGCAGACGCCCGACGAGGCTCGGGCCCGTCGGCACTTCGACGACCTGACGCCCGTGCACCCGGATGAGCGGTTCAACCTCGAGATGGCCGATCCGTTGGACCCGGCCGCCCGAACCGGCCGGCTCGTCGACCTTCTCGCGCCCGTCGGCAAGGGCCAGCGCGGCCTCGTCGTCTCTCCGCCGAGGGCCGGCAAGTCAACGGTCATCACGCACCTCGCCCAGGCCATAGGAGCCAACCACCCGGACGTGGGGCTGCTCGTCGTGCTGGTGGACGAGCGACCGGAAGAGGTCACCGCGATGCGCCGAAGCGTGAGGGGCGAGGTCATCTCCTCGACCTTCGACCGACCGGCCGAGGAGCACGTCCACGTGGTCGAGCTCGCCATCGAGGTGGCCAAGCGCAGGGTCGAGGCAGGCGAGGACGTGGTGATGCTCCTCGACGGGATGACTCGGTTGACCCGGGCCTACGTGCAGGCCGTCCCTCCGGGTGGCCGGACCGGGTTCGCCGGGATCGACGCGGCCGCCCTCCACGCCCCGAAGCGGATCTTCGGCGCGGCCCGCAACGCCCTGGAGGGGGGATCGCTCACCATCCTGGCCACCGCCCTCGTTGACACGGGGTCCGCTCTCGATGCCGTCATCCTGGACGAGCTGTCAGCGACAGCCAACATGGAGCTGCGGCTCGACCGCCGGCTGGCCGAGCTGCGGACGTTCCCGGCGGTCGACGTGACCGCTTCGGCCACCTCTCACGAGGGGGAGCTGCGGAGCCAGGCGGAGCTCGCCGCGCTGTGGCAGCTCCGTCGCATGCTCATCGCTCTCGACGCCGAGGGCCCCGAGCGGCAGGCCTACGCCCGCCTGGCCGACGAGCTCGACGAGATGCCCGACAACGCCGCCCTGATCGCCCATCTCGCCCACCAGCACGCCTGAGTCCCAGCGATCGTCTGGCGGGAACAATTCCCGACCCTCTACCCTTGGAAGACCTCCTATGAAGACCGACGCGCACCCCACATACGACGCCGCCACCATCACCTGCTCGTGCGGCAACGTCATCAAGACCCGTTCGACCCGCAGCCAGCTCTCAATCGAGCTCTGCAACGAGTGCCACCCCTTCTACACCGGCAAGCAGAAGCTGGTTGACACGGGTGGCCGAGTCGAGCGCTTCGAGCGCCGCTACGGCAAGCGCCGCGGCGCCGAGTAGCACCTCGCCCGACGTGCGGGTCCTGGTGCTCTGCACCGCCAACCAGTGTCGCTCGCCCATGGCCGAGGTCATCCTCCGGGATCGGCTGAGCGAGATGGGGGTCGAGGCCGAGGTCGCGTCCGCCGGTCGGATGGTGGGGGACCAGCCCGCCAGCGGGGGAGCGGTCGAGGTCATGGCCGCGCGGGGTCTCGACCTGTCCGAGCACCGCAGCCGGACCTGCGCCAAGGACGACCTCCGCCAAGCCGACCTCGTCCTGTGCATGGCCCGCGAGCACCTGCGCGATGCCGCGCTGGCCCACCCTGATGCCTTCGGCCGCATCTTCACTCTCAAGGAGCTGGTGCGGAGGGGCACGGCGATCGGGCCGCGGCCGGCATCCCAGGACATCGCCGAGTGGCTGTCACGCGCCCACCACGGCCGCACCCACGCCGGGCTGCTGGGTTCCTCCGAGGCCGACGACGTGGGCGATCCCATGGGCGGATCGGAGGAGGACTACCGCGAGGCCGCAGAGCTCATCGACGGGCTCCTCGGGCGGGTGGTGTCGCTGATGTGGCCGGCTTCCAACGTCGATCGCCCAGCGACACCGCGACGCGCGTGAGCGGCCCGTGGCCATAGGCGAACAGAGCCGAGCCCGTCTCTTCGAGGCCAAGCTGGCGGGGATGGTGCGCTCGATGGGAGCGGAGGCCGGCGAGGCGCACGCCATCCGGGGTGGGGCGGGGATGGTGGGGCCCGATGGGAGTTGCTGGGTGCTGGTGCAGGACGATCCCGAGCGGGGCGTCGGCATGACCTTGGCGTGGTCCGTGAGGCATGGGTCCCCTCGGCCGGCGTGCATCGTCGACGTCGATCCCCAGGGCCGACCCCAGTCCGCCGCCGCGGGCGTGGCGGCTCGCAAGGGCGCCGCACTCCGCTCGCCCGTTTCGGTCCGCTGGGTGGAAGGGTCGCGCGTCCATGAGGCCGTGGCTGCTCCGGCGCCGGCCGGCGGCCCGTTCGCGCCCTCTGCGGCGGCGGCGGTGTGGCTTGATGGCGCGGCCGCCGCCGGCCTCGACGTGTCTGTCCTCGGCGATGGCTCGGTCTCCTTCGAGGTCCTCGGTCTGGAGGTGGGGCGAGCAACCGCCGAGGGCGTGCTCGAGGTGGGTTCAGGCCGTCACGATCGGGACGCAACGGACGAGGTGTGGGCCGGGGCGCCGGGACAGGAGGCGCTCGTGCGGGCGGCCGAGTCGGTGCGGATTGAGCGGCGTCGGGACCGCATCCCCACGTTGGCGTCGACCCTCCAGCGCGAGCGTTGGCTGCGCCGGGCGCTCGTAGCCGACCCGTCCCCACTCGGCCTGGCCGCGCTCGAATCCCTCCCTGAGGCAGCCCCAGCGGCCGACCTGCGTCGGCCCCGTCCCGCTGGTGCGGTCACCGCGGACCGGTCGACGCTGGTGGTCTGCTCCACGGGCGCCGACCTCGATCTCATCCCGACAGCGGCCGACCTGTGGGCCACTCATGCGCCTGGTGCCGAGCGGATCATGCTCGTCGTGCCCCCAGGCGACGACCACCCGGTGACCCGGGAGCTGGCCACTCTCCTGCCCGTCGCAGCCGAGGTCCTCGTGGTCGACCCGCCCTGGGCCTGACCGAAGCTTCCGCCCCCAGATCTTGTCTCCAGACGGGGATGGAGGGCGCACCTGGCACACTCGACGGTCGTGCTCGACCGACTTGCAGGGCTGGAACAGGAGTACGAGGACGTCAGCCGGAGCATGGGCGACCCCAACGTCCTCGCCGACATGCGCGCCTTGCGCGAGGCCGGCCGGCGGGCCAAGGAGCTCGAGCCCGTCGTCGCTGCCATCGGGCGCCTCCGAGCGGCCCAGGACGACTGGCAGGCGGCCACCGAGCTGCTGGAGATGGCCGAGCCCGACGAGAAGGAGGCCTTGCGCTCTGAGCTTGACAGCGCGGTCGAGAGGATCGCCACGGTCACCGAGGAGCTGAAGGTCCTCCTTCTCCCGTCGGACCCGAACGCGGGCCGCAACGTGATCGTGGAGATCCGCGGCGCCGAAGGGGGAGAGGAGGCCAACCTCTGGGCCCGGGACCTCTACGACATGTTCACCCGCTTCGCCGAGCGCCGGGGCTGGAAGCCCGAGCAGCTCCACATGGAGGCGTCGGACATGGGCGGG
>Ga0136633_1001600_pt1 | contig 16527 bp, 16 predicted proteins | sample AntDrymeUQ832206_2_FD_105494 | JGI IMG/M metagenome (GOLD analysis project Ga0136633, IMG submission 105494) | Polar desert sand microbial communities from Dry Valleys, Antarctica - metaG UQ83 (22.06) | ecosystem: Environmental > Terrestrial > Soil > Desert | place: Antarctica: Dry Valley...
CACGACTGCGGCCAAGGAGATCTCGATCGCCACCCAGCAGCAGCGGTCCGCATCGGATCAGGTCGTCTCCGCGATGACGCAGGTCAGTGACGTCTCCCGGCAGTACGCCGTCGGGTCCCGGGAGTCAGCGGCCGCCGCAGCCCAGCTTCACGAGCTCGCCGCCGAGCTCAGGTCGTCCATCGCGCAGTTCCAGACCTAAGCCCAGCTCGCTCGCCACGACTACAGGAAAGGGGCCGGTGCGCCGACGTGAAGACCATGCCGGCATGGGGTGACGATCCCGAGCTGCTCGCGACCTTCCGCGCGGAGGTCGAGGAGCGGCTCGCCTCCCTGCAGTCCGGCCTGCTCGCTCTGGAGTCGCACCAGAGCCCCCGTCAGGTGGTCACGACGCTGTTCCGCGATGCCCACACGGTCAAGGGCTCGGCTCGCATGCTCGGGCTGGAGGGCGTGCTGCACGTCGCCCACAACATGGAGGACCTGCTCGGCGCCCTGCGCGACGGGCGCTTCCCGGTCCGCAAGGACCACGTCGACCTGATGCTCGCGTCCTGCGACGGAATCGCCCGCGCGCTGCCCGGCGACGGTGGTCCCGGGCTGGACGACGAGGCTCTCATCCCGCTCGTCGATGCCCTCGTCCTGGCCGTGGCCGGTGCCGACCCCGTTGAGGTGCCCTTGGTCGCCTCGGTGGACATCCCGGACCAGGTGGCGCCCAGTGAGGCCGACTCCCCGCGTCAGCAGTCCTCAGACTCCGTGCGCGTGGCCGCTTCCAAGGTCTACGACCTGCTCGACGCCGTCGGTGAGGCCGACCTCGGCGCCCGTCGCGTGGAGCAGACCACGGGCACCCTGCTCACCCTCGCCGCCGACCATGCCCGCTGGGCCGGCGTCGTCCGCCAGGCCACCCAGCGGCACGCCGCCACCCTGCCGCCCGAGATCGCGCTCGCCCTGCACCGCCTCGTCGGCACCGGTGACGACATGGCCGGCACCGTCCGTGGCCTGCGCGAGCTCGTCGAGGGGCACCGCGGTGGCATGGCTCTGGTCCGTGACGGAGCCATGGGCCTTGCCATGGTCCCTGTACGACGGGTGTTCGCGGCCCTCCCCCGCATCGTGCGAGACGTGGCCAAGGCCACGGGCAAGGACGTGCTGCTGCAGACCTCCGGTGAGGATGTCGAGCTCGACAAGCAGGTGCTCGACGGTGTCGCAGATGCCCTCAAGCACCTCGTCATCAACGCCGTCGACCATGGTTGTGAGTCCCCGGCCGATCGAACCGCCGTTGGCAAGACGCCGCAGGCTGTCGTCACCGTGAGCGCCCGCAGCGTCGGCGGGACGGTCGTCATCGAGGTGGCTGATGACGGAGCAGGTGTCGACGAGGATGCCGTCCGCGAGAAGGCGATCCGGCTCGGCCTGCTGCCACCCGAGTCCACCATCACCGGCAGTGCCCTGCTGAGCACTCTGTTCACGCCTGCCTTCACGACCAGCGACACGGTCACCGAGACGTCCGGTCGCGGTGTGGGCCTCGATGTGGTGCGCGATGCGGTCGAAGAGCTGGGTGGCTCGGTCGAGGTGCGGTCGGAGCGCGGGTCGGGCACCGCTTTCGTGCTCACCCTGCCCGTCACACTGGGCGTGCTGCGCTGCCTCGTCGCCAAGGTGGGTGATGAGCGCTACGCGGTGCCGGTGCCCGGCGTCGTCGAATCGCTGTCGTTGCGCGACGCAGAGCTGCACAACCTCGCCGGTGCTCCCGTCGTGATCCGGCACGGCGTCTCCGTGCCACTGCTCGACCTGGGTGCTGCGCTCGGCCTCACGCGCACGTCGGGGGAGCCGCCCCGGGCAGCGTTGGTCGTGCGGCACGCCTCGGGCGCGGGCGGCCAGATCGCCTGGGCCGTCGACCGGCTCGAGGGCGAGTCGGAGATGGTCGTCAAGGACCTCGGCGCCTTCCTCGGCCGGGTGCCCTTCGTCGCCGGCGCCACCATCGATGGTGACGGCAGCGTGGTCTGCCTCCTCGACCTGCGCGAGCTCGCCGATCGAGCTGTCGGTGGGTCAGGCTTCATGACGCCCGCGGCGGCGCCCGCGACGCGCAAGGCTGCCGCCGTACCCGGTCAGAAGAAGGCTCGTGTTCTCGTCGTGGAGGACTCGGTTGGGGTGCGCGAGCTGGAGCGGGTGATCCTCGAGGGCGCGGGCTATCTCGTTGAGACGGCTGTCGATGGGCTGGACGGGGCCTCGCGGCTGCGCGACGACCCGGCGGACCTCGTGCTGTCCGACGTCGAGATGCCCGGCATGGACGGCTTCGACCTGACCCGGACGATACGTCGCACCAAGGGCTGGGAGAACGTCCCGGTCATCATCATGACCAGCCGCGGCGAGGAGAACGCGAGGCAGGCCGGGCTGGACGCCGGCTGCTCGGCGTACCTTCTCAAGAACGAGTTCGATCAAGAGCAGCTCATCTCCACCGTCCGTCGGCTGGTGGGGCGTTGAGGCTGCTCCAAGGGGAGGGCCTCTAGTGGCACGGATCGTCATCGCGGACGACAGCCCCACGCTGCGCCGCATCGTCACCTCGGTGCTGACCAAGGAGGGGCACGAGGTCTTCGCCGCTGAGGACGGCATCGGCGCCGTCCAGGCCGTCCTGCGCGAGCAGCCCGACGCGGTCGTCCTCGACGTGCAGATGCCACGGGTCTCCGGCTTCATCGCCGCCCGGCTGCTCAAGGACGACTGGCAGACCGCTGACATCCCGGTCGTCATGCTGACCTCCCTCGACGCTGCCTCGGACCGGTACTGGGCCGGGCAGGCCGGCGTCGACCGTTACCTGACGAAGGACTTCGAGGCGCCCGAGCTGGCCGCGAGCATCGACGAGGTCCTGATGGCCGCCATGGCCTCGCGCGGCGGGCGTGCCCGCACGGCCCCAGACCCGCTGGAGCTGTCCGAGGAGGACGTGCTCTCCCGGGTGTGCGACCTGCTCGACCGTAAACTCTTCGAGTCCTCGGTCGCCCAGTCGGTGATGGCGATCGCCGCGACCGCCAATGGTCTCGAGGCCTCGGTCTCATCCCTGCTCGGAGTGCTTCAGCGGTTCGTCGGCTACGACCTGGCGGCGGTCATGCTCGGCAGCGAGTCCACGGCCTACGTGGCGGTCGGCCAGCCGACGGCGCGCGAGCACTACGAGCAGTTCCTGCGGGCAGCGATCGACGGCTTGTCCTCGAGTGGCGGCACATCCCTGGACGCCGCCGCCCTCGAGGTGCGTCTCGCCGACGCCGGCGGCAAGCTGGTCGACGACCCTGATGACCTGGAGGGCGGTGTGGAGATGGCCACCTTCCTCTCCATGCCGCTGCGTGGGCACGGCGGGGCGGTGGTCGGCGTGCTGGCCCTGTCCTCCGCGGTCAAGCAGGCCTTCGGTGAGACGGCGCTGTCGACGCTGAAGCTGGTCGAGGGCCCGGCCGCCATCGTCATCGACAACGCCAGACTCGCCTCCTCCGCGAGCTAGCTAGCTCACGGTCCACGCCTGCCCGTCCGGAGTGTCCGTGACGGCGACGCCGAGGGCGGCTAGCTCGTCGCGCAGATGGTCGGCAGCGGCGAAGTCCTTCCCGGCCCTCGCCGCGGCCCTTGCCTCGATCAGCGCCGGTGCACCCGCGGGGAGGGTGGCTGGCGCCTTGCCGACGTCCCGGGCGAGGTCGAGCCCCAGCAGCCGGTCGGCCCAGGCGAAGGTCTCGAACTTGCAGCCGTCCGGCAGCTCGGCGGACTTCTCCATCGCCCGCAGCACCTGCAGGGCCCGGGGGGTGTCGAGGTCGTCGCAAAAGGCCTCGAGCACGTTGTCCTGCACCTCGGCGCACATCGGCTTCGACGGCGCCTCCGCCCACCCGGCCAAGGCGGAGCGCCAGCGGTCGAGGGTGCGTTGCGCCCCCTCGATCGCCGACCAGGACAGGTTGGCCTGCTGCCGATATCTCGAAGACAGGAACGCCAACCGCAGGGCCAGCGGGTCGAAGCCGCGCTCCACGACATCCGAGACGAGCACCACGTTGCCGGTCGACTTGGCCATCTTGCGGCCCTCGAACAGCAGGTGCTCGCCATGCACCCAGTGCCGCACCACCTCGTGCCCGACGGCACAGTCGGATTGCGCGCGCTCGTCCTCGTGGTGCGGGAACCGCAGGTCGATGCCGCCGGTGTGCACGTCAATCGTCTGGCCGAGCAGGTCGAGCGACATCGCCGAGCACTCGATGTGCCAGCCCGGGAACCCGTGCCCCCACGGCGACTCCCAGGTCATCTCGCGGCTCGCGGAGGCCCGCTTCCACAGCGCCCAGTCGGCGTGGAACCGCTTGCCCGTCGCCGTCGACTCACCGCTCGCGCCATGACCTGCCCGCAGGTCCTCGAGCCGGTTGCCGGAGATCGCCCCGTAGGACTGGAACGACTGGGCCGCGAAGTAGACCGTGCCGTCCTCGCCTACGTAGGCGTGGTCCTTGTCGATCAGCGTCGCGATGAGCGACAGCATCAGGTCGATGCACTCCGACGCCCGCGGGTAGGCGTCCGCCGGCTTCACGTTGAGCAGCCGGAGGTCGCGGTGGAACGCCTCCTCGTAGAACCGGGCGATGGCGAAGGGGTCGCGGTTCTCCAGCCGGGCCTGGGCGAGCAGCTTGTCCTCGCCATCCGCATCGACGGCCGCGTCGTCCTGCAGGTGGCCCACATCGGTGATGTTCTGCACGAGCCGGACGCGGAGCCCGAGCAATTCCGCCGTACGGCGAAGCAGGTCCGTCAGCAGGAAGGTGCGGAGGTTTCCGACGTGGGCGTAGCGGTAGACCGTGGGGCCGCAGGCGTAGATCGACAGCACGCCTGGAGTCGAGGGGATGATCTCCTCGAGCTGGCGGGTGCGGGTGTCCATCAGGCGCAGTGGCACGGTGGTCACCCTAGGGCGAAGGGCTCCACCACTGCCGGGCTCACGGACCGCATCACGCGCAACGCCTCGTCCGGGTCGACGTCGGGGATGCGGTAGCTGCCGGAGCCGGCAGCGGTGGCGGCCGTCAGGGTGACCAGCCGCAGCCGGCGCTGGAACAGGGTGCAGCTGGTGCTCCACCCGATGACCGCGGTGGTGTCCAGGGTGATGCGCCGTCGCTCGATCGAGCCGGTGCGGCTGCTCAGCCAGCCGCCGGTCAGCGCGTGCCCGAGATTGAGGTAGCGATCGAACCCGATCAGCGGAGCCAGCAGCAGCCAGGCAGCGGCGGGCAGGAGCACCCAGGTGGGAGCCCAGAACCACACGACAACGGCGGCGGTGGCCAGCCCCCACAAGGCCTCCCGCACTGCCCCGGCGACCTGCCGACGGAGGGCGGCACGCGGGTGGCGGAGCAGGGGGGCGGCGGGGGCCGAGCTCCCCAGGACGCGCTGCGCCACAGCTATCGCCAGGCCGTGCGGCGCGGGTGGCACGAGCAGCCGGCTGCCGCCACCGCTGGAGCTGCCGTCGCTCAGGCCGGTGGCGATGCTCGAGGTCTTCGCCGCACCCACCAGTCGCAGCCCGAGCGGCTCGGAGACGGTCGCGCCCACCAGTCGCCGCTGCTCGACGCTCGTGGTCCGCGTGGTCATCAGCCCGCGGCTGATCTGCAGCGTGCCTGCGTCGGGCCGCACCAGGTGGAAGCCCCAGTAGGCCAGGACATAGCTCGAGACCGAGACGAGCACAGCGCACAGGAGCAGGGTCACGGCGACCACCGCTACCTGCGCCCAGAGCGGCACGCCCTGGGCGGAGTCGGCCAGGGAATGCAGACCGTCCTTGAGGTCGTAGCCGAGCACGCCCTCGCCCGCGAAGGCGAAAGCCCCCAGCGCACCGGTGCCGACGACACCCGAGAACGTCAGCGGGGCATAGCGCACCCACGAGCGGTCGAAGCGCACCAGCTCCTCGCCCTCGGTCTCCTGGGGCGCCCGGTGCAGGAGGTCGAAGCGCAGTGTCTCGGCGGCCTCGCGGCTCAGCCCGTTGAGGGTCAGGCGGCCACCGCTGTCGTTGTTGCCAGTGCCGATGACCACCATCCGCACGCCGAGCAGGCGGTGCAGCGGCCGGGCGGTCACATCTACGGTGCGGATCCGGTCGCGTCGGGTGGCCTGCGTCTTGCGGACCACCAAGCCGGCCTTGAGCTCGACCGCCGAATCGGTGATCCGCAACCGAGTCGTGAACCAGCGGGTGATGCCCATGCCGGCGGCGAGCCCGAAGATCCCGAGCAGCCAGTTGTCGATGCCCAGGAAGCTGCCGACCACCGACAGCCCGATGAACTGGGGGAGCGCGTTCAGCAGCTGGGAGACGGGGTGGATCAGCAGCATCTTCGGGCTGAGCCGGTGCCAAGTCTCCTGGGCCGTCTCCAGCGGTGCTTCGAGGTCGCTCACGTCCCGTCAGCGCTGCTGAGCTGAGCCCGTTCGGTGAGCCAGGCGACGGTCTGCTCGGCTACCTCCTGATCTAGGGCCTCGATCTTGATGGCCCCGCTTGCGGAGGCGGTGGTGATGGTGATGTCGGCCAGCCCGAGCAGCTGAGAGAAGGCCCCGCGCCGGGTGTCGACGGTCTGGATCCGGCTCAACGGAGCCAGCCGGCGTTCCTGCGTCAGCCAGCCGAACTGCGTGTAGGCGACCTCATCGGTGACCTCCCAGCGGTGCACCCGGAAGCGCCACTGCGGCATCACTGCGAGGTGGACCGAGGCGACGACCACGGTCACTGCCGCCGCGATGACGGCCAGGCGCATCGTCACGGTGTCGGTGAAGAGCGCGAGCGCCGCTTCGATGGCCAGCAGGGACAACCAGCCGGGGATGGCGGCAAGAGTCCAGTACAGCGGAGCGCGGGTGCTCACCAGGTTCGCCGGCGGCCGCAGCGCGATGTCCATCAGAGCCTCCCCCCGAATCCGCCGATCCTAGTTGAGCTGTGCCCTCGCGAGCCGCGCGTGCTGGCGGGTCTCCACGGCCGCGGTCGGGTCGACATCCTCAACCAGAGCGGCGAACTCTTCGAGCTGGCGCGCGCCGGCCGCGAAGCCACCGAGGCGCACCAGCAGCTCACCGCGTTCCCGGCGCAGAACCAGCGGATGGTGAGGAAGCAGCAGCGACAGCTCGGTGGCCCAGAGCTGGGTGCGTGCGACGTCCAGCGAGCGGGGCTGCCGGGCCGCCAGTGCACGGATGTTGGTGAGCACCCGCAGCAGCAGGTCGGCCGGCTGCAGCACGGGCTCCGCGGCCACCTCGACCGGGTCACCGCCGTGGAAGGGGTCGACCACCACGTGCTCGTCGAATGGGTCGCCGAGGCACACCATCACGTGGCCCGGCAGGCCGAGCGGCACAGCCACGATGTCCAGCCGGGCCGCGATCTCGCACCACAGCACCGAAAGCAGCACCGGGAGCCCGCGGCGGCGGCGCAGTACCTCGTGCAGCAATGAGGACCGCACGTGGTCGTAGTCGTCGGGAGAGCCCTGGAACCCGGCCAAGGCCTGCCTCAGCCCCGCGGCGGCACCCGATGTCTCGACGTACGGCCGGGCCCGGCGGGCGAGGTCGTCGAGCTGCGCGAGGGAGGCGTCTATGTCGAGGTCGGGCTCCACCTCGCAACCGATCAGCAGGCAGGCCAGGCCGACGTCCACCGGCTCGGAGTGCACGATCTCGGCGAACCGGGCACGCGAGGCCCGGGTCACCGGCGCCGCTGGGGGGGCGGTGGGATGCGCTTGGCGGCGACCACGTCCTGCTCAGCGATGGTGACCTTCGTCCCATCGCGGCGCTCGACTACCAGCTGCCCGCCGTCCCAGGACAGCAGCTGCCCGAGCACATCGCCGAGGCCACCCTCGGGGAGGCGGCGCCGGATGGTCACGCGGATGCCGGAGTCGCCGGGCCCCACGTCGATGACGTACCTCACGGCCCGGGCTCCACGACTGGCAGACTAGGGGTGAGCCAACCTCGAGAGGACCAGTTGCAGTGACCTACGTGATCGCCGAGCCTTGCGTCGACGTCAAGGACAAGGGCTGCATCGAGGAGTGCCCGGTCGACTGCATCTACGAAGGCAAGCGCAGCCTCTACATCCACCCCGACGAGTGCGTGGACTGCGGCGCGTGCGAGCCGGTCTGCCCGGTCGAGGCGATCTTCTACGAGGACGACACCCCGGCGAAGTGGAAGGACTACTACCGCGCCAACGTGGACTTCTTCACCGAGACGACCACCATCGGCTCGCCCGGCGGTGCCTCGAAGGTTGGCCCCGTCGACATCGACCACCCCGTCGTGATGGCTGTGCCGGTCGGGCAGAACACCGAAGGCCTCTAGTGCTGGGCTGGGCTGCCCGGGCTCAGCTTCCCGAGTTCCCCTGGGACAAACTCGCGCCGTACGGCGACAGCGCGCGGTCTCATGTCGATGGCATCGTCGACCTGTCGATGGGCACCCCCGTCGACCCCACCCCTGCCGTCGTGCAGCAGGCACTCCAGGCCGCCGCGAACGCCCCTGGGTACCCGCTCACCATCGGCACCCCAGCCCTGCGTGCGGCCCTGGTCGACTGGGCGCACGCCCGCCTCGGGGCCTCGCTGACGGCGGCCGAGGTGCTGCCGTCGATCGGCAGCAAGGAGCTCGTCTCGCTGCTCCCGTCGCTGCTCGGCCTGACCGGCTGCACTGTGCTGCTGCCCTCGCTGGCCTACCCCACGTATGAGGTCGGGGCGCGGCTCGCCGGCTGCACCCCGCTCGCGGTCGACGACGTGACCTCGTGCGATCCGGCCGGCGTCGGCATGGTGTGGATCAACAGCCCGAGCAACCCCACTGGCCAGGTCCTCGATGCCGCTCAGCTGCAGCGGATCGTCGCCTGGGGCCGTGAGCACAGCGTGCTGATCGTCTCCGACGAGTGCTACCTCGAGCTGGGCTGGGACGCCGAGCCGGTGTCGATTCTCGATCCCTCCGTCAGCGGCGGCACCACCGACGGGCTGCTCGCGCTGCACTCGTTGTCCAAGCGGTCCAACCTGGCCGGCTACCGGGCCGGCTTCGCGCTGGGCGATGCCTCCGTCGTCGCGCTGCTGGTCGAAGCGCGCAAGCACATCGGACTGCTGTCGCCGGCGCCCGTGCAGGCCGCGATGGTGGCGGCTCTCGCGGACTCCGACCACGTGGCTGAGCAGAAGCAGCGCTACCTCAGCCGGCGCCGCGTGTTGCGGACGGCCGTCGAGGAGGCCGGCTTTCGGATCGAGCACTCCGAGGCCGGGCTCTACCTCTGGTGCACCCGGGACGAAGACTGCTGGCAGACCGTGGGATCCCTTGCCGAGCAGGGGATCCTGGTGGCGCCGGGGTCGTTCTACGGTGCGACCGGCGCCCGGCACGTGCGGATGGCGCTGACCGCGACCGATGAGCGGATCGCTGCCGCCGCAGAGCGGTTGGCCCTCCTGCCCTCATGAACGGAATCCGCATGGGTGCTCGGTAGCCCTCGCACGCCCTTGCGGATTCCGTTCATGCGCAGCGCGGGCGGTGGGGTCAGTTGGCGTGCAGGGCGGGGTTGAGCTCGACCCGCTTGCCCTGGCGCGGCTTGGCGAGGACCTTGCCGCTCACCGAGTCGCGCAGGTAGAGCAGACCAGATGAGCCCGACAGCTCGCGGCCCTTGACCACCCGGCCGTCCGCCAGGGTGACCTTGGTGCCGGCCGTGACGTAGCAGCCGGCCTCCACCACGCAGTCGTCGCCGAGGCTGATGCCGGTGCCCCCGTTGGCGCCGATGAGGCAGCGCTTGCCGATCCGGATGACCTCGGTGCCGCCGCCGGACAGCGTTCCGATGATGGAGGCCCCACCACCGATGTCGCTGTCCTCATCCACGACCACGCCGGCGCTGATCCGGCCCTCGACCATCGAGGTGCCGAGCGTCCCGGCGTTGAAGTTGACGAAGCCCTCGTGCATCACCGTGGTGCCAACAGCGAGGTGGGCCCCGAGACGGACCCGATCGGCGTCGGCGATCCGCACGCCGGTCGGCAGTACGTAGTCGACCATCCGCGGGAACTTGTCCACGCTGAGCACCTGGACCGATCCGTGCGACGTGAGCAGTCGGAGCCGGGTCTGCTCGAACCCCTCGACCGCGCACGGCCCAGCGGTGGTCCAGACCACGTTGGCGAGCAGTCCGAAGATGCCCTCGAGGCTGCAGCCGTGCGGGGCGATCAGCCGGTGCGACAGCAGGTGCAGCCGCAGGTAGGCGTCCGGCGCATCCGCGGGCGCGGCGTCGAGGTCGATCACCCGCTCCAGCACCTCGCGCCTGACGTTGCGCACCGGGTCCTCACCGGTGAGCCGGTCGAGGCCATCGGGTGCCTGGCCCGGCTCGCCGAGCGCCGGTTGGGGGTACCACGTGTCGAGCACCTGACCGTCGGGTGCAACGGTCGCCAGGCCGACGCCCCAGGCAGAGCGGGTGGAGGTCATGCGCGTCAGCCTAGGCAAGCCCCGGCTGGCAGGATGCCTGGTGTGCTCCCGACCCAGCTCGACCTGGCCGGCGACCCGATCGCCCTCACCGCCGCGCTCGTCGACGTCGAGAGCGTCTCCGGCAACGAGCAGGCCCTGGCCGACCTGGTCCAGCAGGCGCTGGAGCAGCAGGCCCACCTGACGGTGCTGCGCGTCGGAAACAACGTGCTTGCGCGCACGGCACTGGGCCGCGACCGTCGGGTCCTGCTGGCCGGCCATCTCGACACCGTCCCGATCGCCGACAACGTCCCCAGCCACCGGGAGGGCGACCTCCTGTTCGGCTGCGGTACGTCGGACATGAAGTCAGGCGACGCGGTCCTGCTGCACCTCGCCGCCACGGTCACCGATCCGGCGTACGACCTGACGTTCGTGCTCTACGACAACGAGGAGGTGGCCGCCGAGCTCAATGGGCTCACCCGCATCACGGCCGACCACCGCGAGTGGCTGGACGCCGACCTAGCCATCCTCATGGAGCCCACCAACGGCCGGGTAGAGGCTGGCTGCCAGGGGACGATGAGGGTGCAGGTGGCGCTCACCGGCAAGCGTGCGCACAGCGCGCGGAGTTGGCTTGGGAGCAACGCCATCCACTCTGCGGCGCCGGTGCTTGAGGCCCTGAACGCCTACCAGGCACGGGAAGTGGACATCGACGGCTGCGTCTACCGCGAGGGGTTGCAGGCGGTGCGGATCGACGGGGGGCACGCCGGCAACGTCGTCCCGGACAGCTGCCTGGTCGACATCAACTTCCGCTTCGCACCCGATCGGTCGGTGGAGCAGGCCTTGGCGCACCTGGAGCAGGTGTTCGCCGGCCACCGGCTGAGCGTCCTCGATGCCGCCCCTGGCGCCCTGCCGGGGCTGACGGCACCTGCGGCCGCGCACTTCATCGAGGCGGTGGGTGAGCCACCGCTCGCCAAGTACGGCTGGACGGACGTCGCGCGATTTGCCGCCCTCGGCATTCCCGCGGTCAACTTCGGGCCAGGGGACCCCAACCTCGCGCACACCCGCGAGGAGCATGTGGACACCCGGCTGATCACTCGCGCGGCCGACCTGCTCCGCAGCTACCTCAGCTAGTTTCAGGGGGTGGAGGAGAACCGGCGCAGCGAGGAGCAGGAATCGGTCGAGGCCAACGCCGAGGCGCAGGGCGCTGACGTCGTACGCCGGACGAGTCAGGAGGGGCCGGTCCACCGCAAGGGCCGGCAGGTGAAGCCCAGCACCACCGACCAGCGGCTGCTTGACACGCGCGGTCGGTCGGACTGGCTCCACACCGACCCGTGGCGGGTCCTGCGGATCCAGTCGGAGTTCGTCGAGGGCTTCGGGATGCTCGCCGAGCTCGGCAAGGCGATCACCGTCTTCGGGTCCGCGCGGACCCTGCCCGACAACCCCTACTACCAGCAGGCGGTCGAGCTGGGCGCCAAGCTGACGGAGGCTGGCTACGCGGTCATCACCGGCGGCGGCCCCGGCGTCATGGAGGCCGCGAACAAGGGCGCCCACGATGCTGGCGGGACCTCGGTCGGACTCGGCATCGAACTGCCCTTCGAGCAGCGGATGAACGACTACGTCGACCTCGGCATGGTCTTCCGCTACTTCTTCGCGCGAAAGACCTGCTTCCTCAAGTACTCCATCGGCTACGTCGGCTTCCCCGGCGGTTACGGCACTCTCGATGAGATCTTCGAGGCAGTGACGCTCATCCAGACGGGCAAGGTCACCAACTTCCCCTTGGTGCTGTTCGGCGTGGAGTTCTGGACGCCGATGCTCAGCTGGATCACGCAGACCCTGCTCGCGGACGGCATGATCAGCGAGGGTGACGTGGACCTGTTCCAGCTGACCGACGACGTCGACGAGGCGGTGCGGATCATCAGGGAGGCCGAGCACGGGAAGTTCACGGCGGGCAACTGAGTGGCAGCGGTCTGCGTCTTCTGCGCGTCCTCACCAGCCATCGATCCCCGGTACGTCGAACTGGCCGGCGCTGTCGGTTCTGAGCTGGCGCGTCGTGGCCACTCGCTGGTGACCGGCGGCGGTGCGCTGTCCTGCATGGGCGCGGTGGCGCGGGCAGCACGGGCCGGCGGCGCTTTCACCGTCGGCGTCATTCCCGCACCGCTGCTCGCGCTCGAGGTCGGCGACCAGGACGCTGACGAGCTGCTGGTCGTCGACGACATGCGGGTGCGCAAGGGCCTGATGGACGCGCGCTCCGATGCCTTTCTCACCCTGCCTGGCGGACTCGGCACCCTCGAGGAGCTGACCGAGGTGTGGACCGCGAAGTTCCTCGGGCTGCACAGCAAGCCGGTCGTGGCCATCGACCTCGACGGGTTGTATGCACCCTTGCGGGCGCAGGTGGACCTGATGGTGCAGCGCGGCTTCGTCCGTGAGCAGGCAGCCGCGTCCCTGCGGTGGGCCTCGTCGGTGGAGCACGCCTTCGAGCTGATCGAGCAGGAGCTGGCGGACCCGGTGACCCTCGTGCCGACGGTAGCGGAGGCACTCGAGGCCGATCCTTCGCCCTGACGTCACCTGCCGCGATCGTCTGCGACGATGACGCCCGTGGATCGTGTGCTTACCGTCATCGAGGTGCTCGGTGTCCTCGTCGTGCTCTTCATTGCTGCCGCCGTCGCGACCCGCGAGGACCCGGTGCTGGCCGACGCGCCGGGTGACCTGCCCGACCTCGACCTGCCGACCGGACCGCTTCAGCCTGAGGACGTGCGAGGCGCGCGGTTCAGCCTGGCGCTGCGCGGTTACCGCATGCGGGAGGTGGACCACGTGCTCGCCCGGATCGCCGTCGAGCTGGCGGCGCGTGACGAGCGGCTGCTGGCCCTCGAGCAGGCGCTGGTCGATGTGGTCGAGCCGCAGGTCGAGGAGGCCGAGCGGAGCCTCGCACTGGACCCCGACCCACTCCTGTCCGATGGGCCGGAGCTTGAGCCCGAGCCCGAGCCTGAGCCCGAGCCCGAGCCGGAGCTGCTCACGCCCGCTGCCGGCTCGGCCCGCTCCGCCGTCTCGTTCGCCCTGCCCGCCGTCCTGCCGTGGGTGGAGCCTCTTACGGCTGGTCCGGAGCACGCACCGCCGCCCGCGGTGACGGACCCGCTCGATCCGTTGTGGGAGGCCGTTCCTCAGGCCGGTGGCACGCAAGAGGTCGATCCGGACCCGGCCGAGGAGCCGCCGGCCTGGTGGCCGCAGCCCGACCTCGAACCCGAGCCCGAACCCGAGCCGATGCCGGCCATCTCTCTGTCGCCAGCGCTGCCACCTGATTCCTCACCAGAGTCCTCACCTGAGCCCTCACCCGAGCCGCCACCGGAGGCAACCTCCTCCCGCCTGGCCCCGCCGGTTGTCAGCACGTCCAGCTTCGGCGCGTTGTACGACGACGGCTTTCCCGAGGTCCTCCAAGCTGAAGACCCGACGCCAGACGCACAGCGTGATGACCAGGCCGAGGACGACTAATCCTTCGGTTCCACCCAAGGCCACCCGCGACGAGCGAGGCAGACGGCACTGTCCTCGGGGCGCCGGGCCTGATCCGGCCCGGATGGGCCTTATCCGGCCCACGCGGGCCTTTTCCGGCCCGGATGGGCCTTATCTGGCCCGAAGCCAGGGGGACTCACCCAACTCCCTGGCGCAGCCGCGGGTCGTGCGGCGAGCGGTTGTCCCCACGCCCTTAGGCTGCCGCGCAGCGTCCGCCTGGGCTAGCGGCCTTCGAAGGTCGGGATCTCCTTGGCCAGGAATGACTTCACTGCGTTGCTGTGATCGGTGGTCTGGCCAGCCCTCGTCTGCAGCTCGTCTTCCTTGTCGAGGGTCTCGACCAGCGAGGCCTCCGACCCGAACGACAGTGACTGCTTGATGCACGCGTAGGCCGCAGTCGGACCCGCGGCTAGCCGGGTCGCCAGCTCGGTGGCCACAGCCAGCACGTCCTCGGCCGGCACCACCATGTTGAGCAGCCCCATCTCGAGGGCCTGCTCTGCAGTGATCGGCTGGGCCAGCATCAGCAGGGCGGCCGCCCTGCCAGACCCCACCAGTCGGGGCAGCGTCCAGGACAGCCCGGAGTCGGCGGTGAGGCCGATACCGGCGAAAGCGGTCGTCAGCTTGGAGCCAGCCGCGCCGATCCGCAGGTCGAGCGCACAGGCGATCCCCAGTCCGGCTCCTGCCGCCGTACCGTTGATGGCTGCGATGGTGGGGAACGGCAGGCCGGCGAGGGTCGTGACGAGCGGGTTGTAGTGCTCTTTGACCGTCGAGAGCGGCGCGGGGTCGCCCGCCTCGAGCAGCGCCGCGTGCTCGCGCAGGTCCTGGCCGACGCAAAACGCGCGCCCTGTTCCGGTCAGCACGAGGGCCCGCACCCGGGCGTCGGAGGCCACCGAGCCGACCGCCTCGTTCAGCGCGAGCTTGGCCTCGACCGTCATCGAGTTCATCGCGTCCGGGCGGTTGAGGGTGATCGTCGCGACCGCTCCGGTCACGTCGAGCAGGACGGTGTCTGACATGGGGGTCTCCTCGTTCGCCAGGCCGGCTTCGGCAGTATTCCAGGCCTGGTTTCACAGCCGGCAGCCCTATGCACGAGAATGGACACCAGCACCCGCGGCGCAGGCAGATCTGCGCCGCACCTGACTGATGGAGGACGGCGATGGCGGCCATGAAGCCGCGCACGGGAGACGGCCCGCTCGAGGTCACCAAGGAGGGCCGCGGCATCGTGATGCGCGTACCACTGGAAGGCGGCGGTCGTCTGGTCGTCGAGCTCAACGCCGAGGAGGCCACCAACCTCGGTGAGGCCCTCAAGGCCGTCGTCTCCTAGGCCGTGGCGACCCTCCCGTCGGTTGCCCTGGCGACGTCGGTGCCGGCTGGCGCCGAGGTGGTTGCCGTCCCTACCAGGCCGCTTGCCAAGGACGAGCCTCCGGAGCTGCTCGGCAGCATCCCCGTTGCGATCGACGTCACTGCCGTCCTGGCCCGGGAGAAGGCCAAGGGTGATGCCGGCGAGATCGTGGTCGCACCGGTGGACCAGGACGCCACGGTCTTGCTGCTCGGCATCGGTGATGCTTCCGCTGCTGCGCTCCGCAAGGCAGGCGCCGCAGTGGTCCGGCGCAGCAAGGGATCTGCGTCCTTGGCCGTCGACCTCCGCGGGGCCGATCTGAGTGCCGAGGGCGTGCGCGGGCTGGTCTTGGGCCTGCAGCTGGGTGCCTACTCCTACTCGCAGAAGAAGGTCGTCGAGCCAGCCGCCCTGAAGGTGATCACGGTCGTGGTCACCAAGACCAAGCCGCTGCAGGACGCGTTCAACGCCTCGCTGACGCTGGCCCGCGCCACTGCGACGGCCCGCGACCTCGTCAACACCCCGCCGATGGACAAGTCACCACAGTGGCTGGCGACCCAGGCGACCACCCTGCTCAAGGGCCTGTCGGTGCGCGTACGCGACGACAAGCAGCTGAAGGCCGAGGGCTGGGGCGGGGTCGTCGCTGTCGGCATGGGCTCCTCGCGCCCTCCTCGGGTGGTCGAGGCGACCTACGAGGGCACAGGCGGCAAGCGGCACGTCGTGCTCGTCGGGAAGGGCATCACCTTCGATACCGGCGGCATCTCGATCAAGCCGACCGCCGGCATGCTGACCATGAAGATGGACATGGGCGGCGCGGCCGCGGTCCTCGCCACCGTGCGCGCCGTCGCCGACCTGAAGCTGCCGATCAAGGTCACCGCGATCGCCTGCGTCGCCGAGAACATGCCCGGTGCCGAGGCGCAGCGGCCCTCTGATGTCATCACGCAGTTCGGTGGCACCACGGTCGAGGTGCTCAACACCGACGCCGAGGGCCGGTTGGTCCTGGCCGACGGCATCGCCTACGGCGACCAGGTCCTCAAGGCCGACGTCATCATCGACATCGCCACCCTGACCGGGGCCATGCCAGTCGCGCTCGGCAAGAAGATCGCCGGCCTGTTCACCGACGACGACGCGCTGGCTGCGCAGCTGATGACGGCCTCCGAGGCCAGTGGCGAGCGGCTCTGGCGACTGCCGCTCGTCAACGACTACCGCGCATCCCTCGAGTCGACGACTGCCGACCTGCGCAACATCGGCGAGCCCAAGCTCAAGCTCCAGGGTGGCTCGATCACGGCCGCGCTCTTCCTGCGGGAGTTCGCCGGTGGCCGGTCCTGGGCCCACCTCGACATCGCTGGCCCGGCATGGTCGGGCGCCGACGACGAGGA
>Ga0136633_1001601_pt1 | contig 16521 bp, 18 predicted proteins | sample AntDrymeUQ832206_2_FD_105494 | JGI IMG/M metagenome (GOLD analysis project Ga0136633, IMG submission 105494) | Polar desert sand microbial communities from Dry Valleys, Antarctica - metaG UQ83 (22.06) | ecosystem: Environmental > Terrestrial > Soil > Desert | place: Antarctica: Dry Valley...
AGCGCGCCGCCCAGGACGGCGGCGGGGTCCTGCTCGTCGTCGACGGCGTCTTCTCGATGGAGGGCGACATCGCCCCGCTTGGGCAGATCGCGGCGCTGGCCCGAAGCCACGGCGCCCGGCTGATGGTCGACGAGGCCCACGGCGCCGGGGTCCTCGGTGCGCGCGGCGCGGGCACCGCGGAGCTCCTCGGCGTCGAGGCCGAGGTCGACCTGCGCATGGGGACCTTCTCGAAGTCGCTGGCCTCCTGCGGGGGCTTCGTCGCGGGATCGGCGGAGGTCATCGACTTCCTGCGCATCTCCTCGCGCTCGTTTCTGTTCACCGCCTCCGCCGTGCCGGCCGCGGTGGGCGCCGCGCTCGCCGCGCTGAAGGTCGTCGACTCACCCGACGGGCCGCCCCTGCTTCAGGCCGTGCTGGACAACGCGCGCTACCTGCGCGACGGGTTGCAGGAGCGCGGGTTCGCCGTGGTGGCGGCCCAGGAGCTTGCGGACGGCACGAACATCGTGACCCCGATCGTCCCCGTCCTCGTGGGCGACGACTGGAAGGCCGCGCTGCTGTGGCGGGCCCTCTACGACGCCGGGGTCTTCGTCAACACCGCGCTGCACCCGGCCGTCCCGCCCGGCGGCGCGCTGCTGCGCACCTCGGTCATGGCCACCCACGACCGCCGTACCCTCGACCGCGCGCTGGAGGCGTTCACGACCGTCAAGGCCGCCTTCGAAGCCGAGCATGGCTCGCTCCCCGGCCCCGGGGCCCGGCCGTAAGAAATACCGCGCTCCGAGCGGCTGTTACGGAGGTTTACACGTTGACCGCTGCCGGGCCCCTGACGTAGCTTCGAGGGGCGCCATGGATCGGCGCCGGGGTGAGGCCTCTGCCCCCGGCCCTTCGTGGCTGGAGGCACAACTTCAAGCGACACCCCGCGACGTACCGGCAAGGTCAAGAACACGACATCACAGCGCCGCTCGCCTGCCATCACGGGCGACCGGCACAGGAGAACGCATGAACGCAACGACGATGTCCCCTGCGCAGTCACAGCATCGCAAGCCGCAGCCACAACATCTGCGCGCCCTGGCGCGGGCCAACGAGGTCCGCCTCGCCAGGGCCGACCTCAAGCGCCGGGTGGCCGACGGGGAGATCACCGTCGCCGCGCTGATCCTCGACCCCCCTCGTGAGGCCGTGTCGATGCGCGTGATGGACCTGCTCATGTGGCAGCGACGCTGGGGGCTCATGCGCTGCCGCAAGCTCCTGCAGAGAATCCCGATGTCCGAGACCAAGACGGTCGACCTGATGACCGACCGCCAGCGCAGGGCGCTGGCCAACGCGCTCGAGGGCTAGTACCGGCTCCCGCCGGCACTAGGAACCTCAGCCCGCCGCGACGGCGATCTCCAGGACGTGCCCGTCGGGGTCACGGAAGTAGAGCGAGCGCAGGCCCCCGCGGGTCAGTGCCTCCGTGCACGGCACTCCCCTGGATATCAGCCACTCACGCCACGCGTCCTGCTCGTCTTGCGAGCCCACGGAGAACGCGAGGTGGTGCGTCGAGCCCCGTCCCGCGCTGCCCTGGGGCATCGCGGGGTACTCCAGGAAGGACACCAGCGTCCCGGGCGTTCCCGCCGGGTCACCGAACCAGAAGTGCCGGGCCCCCGGGTCGTCGTCGTTGGCGCCCTCGCGCAGCAGCGTGAGCCCGAGGACGTCGCGATAGAACGCCGAGGTCCGGGCCAGGTCGGCCGCGATCAGCGTCACGTGGTGCAGGCCGCTCAACTGCATCCGGCGGGGCTCGGCGGGTGGTTTGCTCACGCGCGGAACCCTACGCCTCCGGTCTTCCGGGTAAACAGGGTGCGCAGGCCCTGAAAGCCTGCGGCGAAGAACCCCGCCCCGAGAACCAGGAGCACCTCGTAGGGCGCGCGGGTCAGAAAGAAGAACGGGACGACGAGCACGATCGCCGCCGCGCCCGCGAGCAGGGTCGAGTGTGAGCGGTAGCCCGCGAGGTGCTCGCGGATCGAGAGCTCGAGCGCGGCGACCGAGACGAGCGAGAAGCCGACGACGAGCAGCCGCCCCGCCCGGTCCCCCCCGGCGAAGAAGCCGAGCAGGATGAGGATCATCCCCGCGAGCACCGCGAGCTCGACGAGCGGGAACGGCGCCCACGGCGCCCGGGGCGCCGCCTGCTTGCGCGCGCGGCGGTCCGGCGGCGGGACGTAGGCCGGCCCCGCATCCGTGACGCGGACCGCCTCTGCGGGCCCCGGGCGCTTACGGCTTCGCTTGCCCACCGGGCTTCCAGCCCAGGGTGTGCTCGGGTAGGGCCATCCGCTTGGTCCTCATGCCCCGCCCGGCCGGCCCGGCGCTGTGCGCCGGGCGGTGGTTCGCGGACACCCCGAGGAGAGCTTGACGTGCCACCAGCCCGCGAGCATCCCGATCAGCCCGAGGCGCGGGCGGACCTGCCACACGCCGCAGCCACCCGCTCCGAGCTGCTGGTTGGAGACCGTCTCAAACCTGTGCTTGCCCGGGGCGAGCAGCATGCGCTCCAAGCGCAACCGGTGGCGCTCCTGTTGACGACCGCGGGCTTCGAGCCCGCGGCGCGCGACGCGCAGGCGCGAGGCGAGCTCGTCGCGAAGGAGCTCGAGCTCGCCGAGCCCGAGCAGCCGCGCGTGCCCGCGAGGGGCCGTCGCGGCGGCAGGCGCGGCGACGCCGCCGTGCGGGAAGGACGTGACCAAGAGCTCGCCGAGCTCACGCTCCAGGCGAGCGATCTGCGCGCCGAGAGCACGGCGGGCGTCGCGCTCGGCGGGAGCGACCCGCGTCCTGGAAGCGGGGACCGACCGAGATCCTGCGGCCGATGCGGTGAGCTCAAGCAGCGCCATCTCTGCGGGCAATCTAGCAGCGCCTCACGACGCCCGCAGCGCTTCGGCGCAGCCGAACAGGGCCTCCTCCACGTGGAGGGCGGGGACCCCCGCCACCCCCACGGCCATCAGCCGCAGACGCCGGCTGGCCGGTGTCACCGCGTGCTCGGGGGCCGACGGCCCGAAGAGCGCCGCGATCGGTCGCTCGGCGTCGGCGACGACGAGGCGCCCGGGCGGCAGGTCACCCGAGTGCTGCCCCCGTCCGAGCCGTTCTCCCGCGCGCGCGGGGCGCAGGCCGAGCGGACCCTCGAGGGTCGCCTCGTCGACCGCGTAGACGGGAACCCCCGTCTCGACGACCGCGAGCAGCAGCGCGTCCTCGACGAGCCCGCTCGAGTGATAGCTGCCGACGAAAAGTCGGTCCAGCGCGGCCTGCTCGACGGGGACGAGGGTGCGATCGGGGTCGAGCCCGACCAGCCGGTAGAACACGCGGTACGCGCTCGGGACGGGGTCGCGGCGCAGCCTGATCGCCTTTGCGCCGTTCATCCGGTCAGAGACGAGGCGCAGCTGGGCGCGCAGTCCCGGCGGCGACGGGCCCGGCACGCACGAGACGCCCGCGGTCGCCAGGCGCAGCGCGGGGAACTCCGCCGCGACGTCGGCGTCTATCCACCCGTCGTCGAGCGACACGGGAGCGCTCATCGCTCCAGACGCCGCACCCGCGCCTCCAAATCCCGGCCCGTGATCGCCCCCAGGCTCGTGTCCTGCACGGCACCGCCGCGGCGCAGGAACGTGATCTGGGGGCAGACCGCCACCCCGTAGGCGTTGGCCAGGATCCCGTCGCGGTCATAGCCGACGGGAAAACGCCAGCGTCGCTGGCGGATGATCGCCCTGAGGTCGTCGCGATCGCCGCGGATGGAGACCGCCGCGAAGCGGACGCGGGGATGGCGGGCGGCGACGTCGTCGAGCCGGTCGAGCTGCTTGATGCACTCCTCCCCGCGGGTCGCGAAGAACGCCAGGACCACGGGACCGCGCTCGTAGAGCGCGCAGATGTTGAGCACGTCGGGCCGGCGCACCGAGCACGCCGGCACGGCACCCGCCTCCCCGGAGCCGGCGGCGACGGCGACGTTGACGTCCCCCTCGAGCTTCCCGTCGGCCAGCGGCGCGGCGAACGGCGGCGCGGCGCCGCCCGGAGTGATCCCGCGCGAGCCCGGTCCCTCCGCGCCCGAGCCGTTGAGGATGATCAGCGCGATGACGAGCACCCCGACGACGCCGACGAACCAGCCGTAGCGCGACGCGCCCCCGAGCAGCCGCCCGGGGTCCCGCCCGGCCGTCCTCTGTCCCGCGGCGCTCGGGTCGAGCTGCTCGCGACGGGCCGAACGCGCGCGTCGCGCCTCGGCGGCCCGCGCCTCCCCCTCGTCCTCGGGCTCGAAGCCGAGCGGGCCGTCCGGCGGATCGGCGGCCATCAGACCGCGGCCGGCTCGGGCCGCGGGTCGGGCGCGGACGCGACGGCCGGCGCGCGACGCCGTGCACGGCGCCCGAGCCGCCCCCGCAGCTCGCCGAGCGCGCCGCGCTCGTCGAGCATCAGCACCGCGGGCAGCACCACGAGCACGCCGAGCAGCGACACGGTCAGGTCCACGACGGTCACCGCGCCGAAGTCGCGCAGCATCCGGATGTCCGACAGGACGAGCACGGCGAAGCCGGCGATCGCCGTCACGCCCGACGCGGTCACCGCCGCCCCCGTCGAGCCGTAGGCGCGCCGCAGCGCCTCGCGCGGGCCGTGGCCGGCGATCCGCTCACGCCGGTAGCGCTCGGAGAGCAGCACGCTGAACTCCGTCGAGATCGCGATGACCAGGGCCCCGAGGGTCACCGACATGGGGTTGAGGTCGATCCGGATGAGCCAGAGCACGAGGCCCGTCCAGCCCGTGGCCAGGACGATCGGGATCAGCGGGAGCACGGCGCGCCGCAGCGAGCGCAGCGCGAGCAGCAGCACCAGGGCGACGGCGAGCAGCCCCGCGAGCAGCAGCCCGGCCCGCCGCAGCGGTGACGAGGCCTTGGCGTTCGCGGCGGCGGTCAGCACGGGAAGGCCCGCGAGGTCGGCCCGGACGCCCGGGGGCGGGTCGAGCTCCTCGCGCATCGCGTCGATCACCGCACCCTGGCGCTCGACGCTCATCAGGCGGATGCCGAAGGCCAGCGAGGCGGTCTTGCGGTCCGGGGTGATCACCCCTTGGGAGAAGTACGCCGGGACGGCATCGAGCAGCCCCTCGATGCCCGCCTTGGTTCTGGCCGTGTCGCCGCGGAAGAGATCGGGCAGCGAGAGGGCCGGGCAGAGGTTCGCGTCCCCGCAGCCGCGCTGCGCCGAGTACCCCGTGCGCTTGAGCACGCGCCGCTGGTAGTCGGCCATCCAGGCGAACGTCTCCGGCTCGGTGAGCCTGTCGGAGGAGACGACGAGGTCGACCTCGCCACCGACCCCCGTGGCGTCCTGAAGCTGGCGCAGGTCGCTGAGGGCCGGTAGGTCCTGGGGCACGAGGCGCTGGATGTCCGACTCGACGTCGGCCTGGGTGTCCAGGCCCCAACCGAGCACCGCGGCGCCGGCGCCGATCGCCAGCACGCGGCCGGGCCGTGCCGTCGCGAGGGCCAGCGCGCCGCGGCCGGCGGCTCCCGCCCGCCGGCCCGCCGCACCGCGAGCGCGGAAGGCTGCCCGTGCCAGCGGGTTCTCGAGCAGCAGCTCGCGCGCGCCGCGCAGCGCGGGCAGCAGCGCGCGGACCGGCCCGAAGCCACGGCCCGCCGGCCGCCGCCGCGCCGGGTCGGCGAGGGCCAGGACGGCGGAGCCCAGGGTCAGCGCGAGGCCGAATGCGATCGCGATCCCCGCGACGATCAGCAGGCCGAAGTCGCGCACCATCGGCACCGGGGAGAGCAGGAGCACGAGGAAACCCGCGGCGGTCGCCGTGGCCGCGGTCAGGACGGTCGGCGCGCCGACCCGGGCGACGCGGCCGACCGCGCTGCGCACGCCGAGGCCCGCCCGCTCTGCCTCCTGGAGCACCTGGGACTGCAGCTGGATCGCGTAGTCGACCGCGAGCCCGATGAGCACGGGCAGCACCGCGAGGGTCGCGATCGTCAGCCCGGCTCCGAGCAGCGCGAGCAGGCCGAAGGTCATCGCCGTGGCGGTGACGGCGACCCCGAGTGGGAGCAGCCGCAGGCGCGTGCGGAACACCGCGGCGAGCACCACGGCCATCACGAGCAGCGCCCCGATCAGCAGGACCGAGATGCCTCGCGAGATCGAGTCGGTGAGATCGGAGACGACCACGGGTGCGCCCGTGACGACGTAGCTGCCTCCCCCGTTGACGAGCTTGAAGTCGGCCAGGGCCACGGCGGCGCGGATCAGCGCGATCGCCTCTTTGCGCTCCGGCGCGGTCAGGTTGGGCCGCAGCCGCGCCTGGATCAATGCGGCGTCCTTGGCCGGGAAGATGTAGGCGAAGCGCGCCTTCGGGGTGCCCGCGGGCTTGGTGGCGTCGAACAGCAGCTGGGAGACGAACGCGGGGTCGTTGATCTGCGGGATGGCCGTGATCCCGTACTTCAGGGCGAGCCGGATGTAGGTCTGGGCGAACTCGTCGGTGACGGCCTTCTCGGCCGCCTTGGCCGCCTGGCCCTGGCGCGCCTTGGAGAGGCCCCTGGCCTTGGCGAGCTTCCGGGCGTCGGCCGCCGCGCGGGCCGCCCGGTTGGTCGCGTCGGCCTGCTGGCGGCCGAACTCGTCCTGAATCTGGCCGACGGACGTGTTGATGAACGTCCCCGGCCCGAGGACGACCTTCGCGGGCCGCAGCGCGGCGAGCTGGGCGCACGGCCCCGCCGGCCCGCCGATCACCGCCGCCCCACGCGGCTGGGCGCCGCTCAGGCAGCCCTCCAGGGCGAGGAGCCGCAGGAGGTCGGAGGTCAGCGCGGTCTGCGTCGCCGGCTGGCGGACGAGCACGTAGACCGCGTTGTCGCCGAAGCGCTCGGCGTAGTCGGCCGAGGCCTTGTACTCCTGGGTGCCGCGGCCGACGAGCGTGTCCGGCGAGGTCTGCGGCTCGAGCGTGACGAGCGCCAGCACCCCGCCGGCGACGGCGAGGACGCCCGTGAGCAGCACGACGGCCACCGGCCGCCGGGCGGCGAGGGTCATCAGCTTGGCGAGGACGCCGGGCACGGCCACCAGTGTGACCGCCGACGGCCCGTGCGCGCGCCGTCGCGAGAGCACCCGCGCACGACATCATGACCGCGCGTCGCGTGGCCGAGCACATCTCAGTGCTGTGGAAGGGCAAGATCGTGAGTCGGGGCCGGCCGAGGAGCTGCCGGTGGGGTGGATGGCGTGGCGTCTCCCCTGCGTTCCCCGCCCGGACGGCCGCACCGTTCTGCCGTGAGCGTGGCGGCCGGGCGCGAAGCCACTTCGGGGAGACGCCACGCCACCCGCTCGGGCGCACAGGTCCACGGCGCATGGAGGCCGTCGCGGCGCACCTTGAGCGGCTGGCGGGCGTGGAACGTGCGGCTCGGGCCGGCGTAACACGAGATCAGTGTGGGACGTCCCACGCGGTGTCGGAGTCGAAGTCGCGGTGCCCGCCCGACGTACGCTGTGACGGGACGAGCAGTCCGATCGCGTCGTAGTGGTGGAGGGCGCGCACCGTCAATCCGGTGACCCCCGCCAGCTCACCGACGCGCCAACGCCTGTCGTCCTCTGCGCTCATGCACGCGACGCTACGCCCTCCCGTAGCGTCAGCTTCAAGGACCTTTCAAGATGATCGCTCAGAACGGGTTGCGCACGCGCAGGGAGGCGAACACCTGGCCGTCCGAGAAATCCTCACTGAGGAGCTCCGAGCACCCCGCTCGCGCGGCGGCCTCGACGATCGCGGCGTCGAAGATCGAGAGTTGATGACGCTCCGCCGTCGCCGCAGCGACCAGCACGAGCTCTCGGTCGGCCGTGACCACCGGAAACAGAGCGACTGCGCCGACTGCCGCGCGCGCCTCGCCGCCGGTCATGCCGAGCTTGCGCGTGCAGACGCTGGCCAGCTCCAGCAGCACCTGCGTCGAGACGACGATCGAACGCCGTCGAGCCTCGATCAGCTCTGCCGCCCGAGATCGCTTGCCCTCGTCGCTGATGTCGAGCGCGTAGGCGAAGACGTTGGTGTCGACGAAGACCTTCTCGTCAGCCACGACGATCGCTGCGTTCGGCGTACAGCTCGTCCCGGGTCCAGCTGCGTCCGCCGGGGCCGCTGCTCGCGGTGCTCGCGCGGGCGATCCGCAGGAACGCGTCGGCCGCTCGGTCGCCGGCGCCGTCGCCCGCGTAGCGCTCGAGCTCCTCGCGGAGAATCGCGTTCACCGACGTGCCCTGCCCTACCGCCCGGACGCGGGCGCGGCGCAGAAGCTCGTCGTCGACGGCGATCGTCAGGTTGGCCACGAGATCAGTGTAACACGGGATCAGTGTGAGCGTCCCACGGTGTCGGAGTCGAAGAGAGCCGCGTCGCCCGTGCCTGGTGCCGACCGATGACGTGATCAATCCTGGTTGGATTGATGAGTCATCGGGTGGTGCCTGGTGCGCGCGATGCGGTTCGATCGAACGCGCGGATTTATCAACAGGCACCCAAGGCGGTCGAGCGCGGTGGGGCCGCGTCGAGGATGCCCGCCGCGGTTCGGGGTCAACCACGCGAGGTGCCGACGTGCCGCGGCGGGTTGCAAGCCAACGGCGCTCCTCCCGCACCGGGCGTCTCGCGGCTAGCGTGCCTCGCGCTGGAAGTTCCTCAGAAGCGCATCCAGCGATCGGGCTTTCAAAGCTGCGGCAGAGCGCGTGCCGCCCCGCTCCGTAGGTGGGCCAGCGGCCCACCTACGGCGCTGCCCGAGGCACCGTCAACCCGCGCTCGCTCGCTGCGGCGATCGACTGCCGCGGGCCGGCCGCCGACCGTGCCCCCTCGTGCTCGGTATGCGAGCACAACGCGGCAAGGTCCCAGAGCTCAAACGCTGTATCCCGCCCCAAGCCGGAGAGGGGGCTCGAACCCCTGACCTACGGTTCACAGACGGTCCGCGCGCCCGCCGAGCCGACAGGCGGCGTGGCGTCTCCCCGAAGTGGCTTCGCGCCCGGCCACCAGCACCCACAGAAGAACGCCGGCGCCGGGCCGGGCGGGGAACGCAGGGGAGATGCCTCGCCGCCTGTCCAACCGACGCCACCCACCCCACCGGCCAGACGCCCTACTCCATCCCGAGCGGCCCCTGGGACTCCCCGGACAGGAACTGCCGCACGAAAGCGTTGTCGGAGTTGAACAGCTCCTCGGCCGGCCCCGACTCCACGATCTTGCCCTTCCACAGCACGGAGATGTGCTCGGCCACGCGACGCGCGGTCATGATGTCGTGCGTGATCAGCGTGAAGGCGGGCATCGGCCCCCCGTTGGCCTTGCGCTCGTTCATGACGTCCTCGTGGATCTCCTGGATGAGCTCGCCGAGCAGCGCGGTGCGCACGGGGTCCAGGCCCGAGTCGGGCTCGTCGAAGAGGACGATGTCCGGGTCGAGAACGAGCGCGCGCGCGAAGCCCGCGCGCTTGCGCATGCCGCCCGACAGCTCGTTGGGCATCTTGTCGCCCGCGGTTTCCAGGCCGACCTCGGCCAGGCGGCGGGTGACGATGTCGCCGATCTCGTCCTCGCTCTTGTCCGTGTGCTGGCGCAGCGGGAAGCAGACGTTGTCGAAGACGTTCATCGACCCGAACAGCGCGCCGTCCTGAAAGAGGACCCCGAACTTCTTGCGCATCTCGAAGAGCTCGTCGTCGAGCATGTTCGGGACGGACTCGCCGTGGACGAGCACGTCGCCCTCGTCGGGGTACAGCAGGCCGACCATGTGCTTGATGCACACGGACTTCCCCGTGCCCGAAGGCCCGAGGATCATCGAGATCTTGCCCTCGGGCAGGCCGAGGTCGAGGCCGCGGAGGATCTTGTTGCGGCCGAAGGCCTTGTGGACGTCGATGAACTCGACGGCGTCGGGCATCCCCGACGGGCGCTTGAGGCCGGTGTGCCAGCGGTACTCGTCGGAATCCCGCCCGGGCACCTGCGGCTCGGTGACCACCGAGACACGCGAGGGCTGCTCGGGCGCGTGGCCCGAGCCGACGGCGGCCGGCTCCTGCACACGGGTGGGCTCGTCGTCCTGCGGATTTCGGGGAATGGGCGGCACGACTCAACCTCCGATGGGTGCACGCGGGTTGGCACCCCAGAAGAGCTGGGTGCCGAGCATCCCGATCAGGTGCACGAGGACGATGTTCAAGACCATGGACTTCGCGGTGGCGGTTCCGACGCCGACGGGGCCACCGCCGGCGTTGTAGCCGTAGTAGCAGCCGACGAGCACGATCACCGTGGCCATCGACATGCCCTTGATGATGCTGTAGAGCAGGTCGGGTGGGTTCTGGAACATCCAGAAGATCAGGAAGTAGCCGCCCGAGGAGACCTCGCCGATCTGCTGGACCACCGCGAGGTAGCTCGCGAAGAACCCCGCGCCGACGGCCGCGATGTACATGAACGGCAGCACGAGCCAGGCGGCCAGCAGGCGCGTGGCGCAGAGGAAGACAAGCGAGTTGATGCCCATGACCTCGAGCGCGTCGATCTCGTCGGAGATCCGCATCGAGCCGAGCTCGGCGACGATGCCCGTCCCGACCTTGGCGGCCATCATGTACCCGAACGCGTAGGGGACGAGCTCGCGCAGGTCGCACCACGCGGCGAAGACCCCCGCGTAGGCCGGCGCGCCGACGGAGCGGTTGAAGTAGGCGCCCTCGATGCCGCACTGCAGCCCGATGATGAAGACCAGGCCCCAGATGACCAGGGTCGAGGAGAGGATCAGGATGCCGCACTGGCGCAGCGCCTCGCCGAAGAAGCGAAAGACGCGCAGGCCGTAGACCTGGCCGAGGATCCGGCCGCAGAACTTGGCGATCTCCCCGAAGGTCTCGAGCAGCTCCTTGGGCAGCGCGAGCATCAGCGGATCACCGTGATCTCAGGATGCGTGGCCAGCAGCGTCTGCGTGAAGACGTAGTTGAACGCGAACACGCCGAGGAAGGCGATGACCACGGCCTGGTTGACCGCCCGCCCCACCCCCTCCGCCCCACCGGAGGCCGTCATGCCCTTGTAGCAGCAGACGATCGCGATGATCGCCCCGAACAGCGTGGTCTTCAGCACCGAGCCCCAGAGATCGGTGACCGACGCGTTGGTGAAGAAGGTCGCCCAGAACGGGCCGAGCGGCGCGCCGTTGACCAGCGTGGCGAGGATCCCGCCGAAGATGCCGAACAGCAGCGCGTAGATGTTGAACAGGCCCGTGACGAGCATCAGCGCGAGGAAGCGCGGGACCACGAGGTTCTTGACCGGGTCGACGCCGAGCACCTGCAGCGCGTCGAGCTCCTCGCGGATCTTGCGGGCGCCGAGATCTGCGGTGATGGCGGTACCGGCGACTCCCGCCAGGACGATGGCGGTGACGAACGGTGCGAACTCGCGGATGGAAGCCAGGACGAAGAAGCCGCCGAGGCGGTCGAGCGCGCCGAAGAGTACGAGGAAGTTCGCGGCCTGCAGGCCGGGAGCCCCGTAGCCGAAGGCGACGGTGGAGACGAGCAGCGGAAACCAGCAGAGGCGCAGCGCGAACAAGAACTGGGACACGAACTCGCCGCCGTAGGGGTACGGCGGGCGCAGGGCCGACACGAGGGTCTTCCCGGTGAGGATCATCATGTCCCCGACTTCTTCGAGCAGGTTCTTCGCCGGAAGAAACGCTCTATCGGCGACGTTGCGGACCACGGCAGCCTTCCTTGGTGTCAAACCCTCGGGCCGCAGAGGCGCGGCGCCCGTCGGACTGTATGCGTTCGCTCACACGGCTGCCAACCGGCAACCACGCCACGCACGGGTGCGATCGCGTCCGGTCTGCGCGGTTGGTGCTACGTTCGCCCCAGATGACGGGGCATCGCGCAGTGACCGCCACGCTTGCCGCCGCGGCCCTCGCGCTCCCGGGGTGCGGCGGTGGAGAGCGCCAGGACGCCAACGAGAAGGCCGCGACGTTCACCGTGGAAGTCGTGCGAGCCTCCTTCCCGCGCGAGCAGCGCCTGGCCAAACAGTTCGAGATGCAGATCGCCGTCAAGAACGCCGGTTCCGAGACGCTTCCGAACGTCGCGGTGACCGTCGACTCCTTCAGTCGTCGGTCCCAGCAGCCCGGGCTGGCCGATCCTGAGCGCCCCGTCTGGATCGTCGACGAGGCCCCGCCCGGGGGAACGACGGCCTCGACGAACACGTGGGCGCTCGACGGGCTGGCTCCCGGGCAGACCAAGCGGTTCCGCTGGAAGCTCACCGCTGTCGAACCCGGCAGCTACAAGGTCAAATACACGGTCGCGGCGGGCCTCGACGGCAAGGCGAAGGCGCGCACCGCCCGGGGGGACTCGCCCGTGACGGGCACGTTCGCAGTGCGGATTCAAAGCAAGCCCTCACGCGCGCGTGTAAACCCCGAGACGGGCGAGGTCGAGCGCCTCGAGGAGTAGCCCGCGCGGCTTTTAGAAACCCCAGTTCGGGTTCGGGCGACCGCCCCGGGGGTCGGACTGCGGAGCCTCCGGCGGCGGCTTGGTCGCGGTCCCCTTCGCCGGTGCCGGAGCGAGGCCGATGCGCACGACATGCCAGCCGTCCGCGCGCTCGGTCACCGTCCACTTCGCTCCGGGCTCATTCGCCTGGCGGCGTGCCGCCTCGGTTTCGGCCTCTTCGCGTGTCATGGGCGAAGGCTACTTCGGCAGACGCGGCGCGATGATCCGGTAGGCCTTCAGCCCGAGGCCCAGGCGCTCGCGGTCCTCCGAGAGCATCGGGTCCAGCGACGTCAGCTCCTTCACGCGCTCGAGGCGGTAGGCCACGGTGTGGCGGTGGGCGTAGATCGCCGCCGCCGTCGCGTTCATGTTGCAGTTGTGCTCCAGGTAGGACTCGACGGTTCCGACGAGATCGGTGCGGTACTGGTCGTCGTAGCGCACGATCGGCGCCACGGTGTCCTCATAGAAGGAGCGGACCTCCTCCGGGTGGGAGGCCAGAACCCGGAAGAGCAGCCGGTATGTACCCGTCCCGATGTCCCTGAGGTGGGCGTCGCCGGTTCCCGCGTCGGACTGGCGCAGGACGTCCAGCACGAGTTCGGCCTCCTGCATCGCCCGCCCGAACTCACCCGGATCGGCGTAGAAGCTCGACAGCCCGACGGTGCCGTGCTGGCGCAGGCGCTCGGCCAGCCGACGGGCCCGGGTGAGCGTCTCCTCCGGGGCGGCGTCGCCCCCCGTGGCGGGCAGGATCGCGTAGATGCGGTCCTCCATGTGCTGGGCCAGCGCGCCGGAGTACTCCCCGCCGATGAGCGCCACGACGTGGCGCGGGCGATCGGTCTTGAGCTCGGCGCAGAGCACCACGGCACCCCGGGCCAGGTCGCAGCCCAGCCGCCCGGCCCGGCGGACCACCTCGCGCGGCTCGAGCTCCGGCCGTGAGCGCAGGTCCTCCAGAAACGAGCCCCGCAGGTTCTGCTCGACTTCCTCCTTGGCTTCCTCGATGGCGACCTCGGTCAGCGACGCGACGGCGGCGAGGTGCAGGTACTCCGCGGCGTCGGGGCCCAGGGGCTGAGGCCCGGACAGCGCGACGACGACGCCGACCACCTCGTCTCCGGAGGAGATCGGCACCTCCAGCGCGAGCTGGGCCGGCACCTGCGAGGGGCGGTCGGCGACCCGGTCGGCAACGTAGCGTCGCACGTCCTCCAGCACGTCCTCGGCCGGGAGGGGAGCCGGCCCGCCGGCCATGGCCGCCGCCCCGAGCCGGGGAATGACGATGACCACGGGCACTCCGGCGGCCTCGGCAGCCAGGCGGGCGACCCGCTCGAGGCCATCGCCGCCGAGCACGGCGTCCACCATCTGCAGGTGGATGGCCCGGAGGCGCTCGATCAGGCCCGTCGAGCCCGGGATCGCGTCGTTCGGGCGGGCGGGCACTCCGGGCATCGTCGATCCTCCTTCTCGGTTCGGGGCGTCGGGGCGGGAGCGAAACCGACGCGGGGTGGCCCGCGCCTCCGGCGGGAAGCGGCGTCTGCCCTAGGCGTCCGCCGGGTCGGGATGTGCCTGGAGGATCTCCTCGCCCGCCTCGCCCGTCCGGACGCGGTAGGCGTCGTCGACGGGGATCACGAAGACCTTCCCGTCGCCCACCGCCCCCGTGCGCCCGTGCTTGAGGATCGTGTCGACGATCGTCTGCACGTCGCGCTCGGCGACGACGCATTCGAGCTTGACCTTCGGGCGCAGGTAGTTCGTGAGCTCCGCGCCGCGGTAGCGCTCCGTGATGCCCTTCTGACGGCCCGAGCCCTTGACCTCGCTGATGGTCAGCGAGGGGAACCCGAGCGCGAGCAGCTCCATGCGGATCGGCTCGAAGGCCTCGTGGCGGATGTAGGCCTCGATCTTCTTCATGCGGGGACCTCCTCCTTGGTGCTGGCGGGAGACAGCGACCCGAGGGCCGGCGTCGTTGGCGTCGCACCGTAGCCGACGAGTTCGGGGGCGGGAATGAACTGCTCGGGGTACCCGTACATCCCGTGCTCGGAGATGTCGAGGCCGGCGTCCTCCTCCTCGTCGCTCACGCGGAGGCCGTAGGTCTTCTTGATGACCCAGAAGGTCGCGTAGCTCATCGTGAAGACGAACGTGAAGGCCACCACCAGCCCGGCCGCCTGGGCGACGAGCTGGGCGAAGCTTCCCGAGTAGATGAGGCCGCCGTCGGGGCTGCCGAAGGCGTTGTACTGCGCCAGGCGCGGCGCCGTGAAGATGCCGCAGGACAGCGTCCCCCAGATGCCGCAGAGGCCGTGCGCGGTGAGCGCCCCCACCGGGTCGTCGAGCTTCTTGTCGATCGCGTACACGCCGAGCGGCACGATGAAGCCGGCGATCAGGCCGATGATCGGCGCCGCCCACACCTCGACGTAGCCCGACGGAGCGGTTATGGCGACCAGGGCACCGATCGCGCCGTTGCCGGCCATGCCGATGTCGATCGACTTCGTCTTGTACGCGGCCATGAAGATCGCGCCCAGGACACCCGCCGCCGCCGCGAGGTTCGTCGTGACGATGATCTCCGGAAAGCGACCGTCCAGCCCCCCCAGCGCGGTGCCGCCGTTGAAGCCGAACCAGCCGAACCAGAGGATCAGGACGCCGAGCCCGAACAGCGGCATGTTGTGCCCGGGGATCGCCCGCGGCTTGCCATCCGGGCCGTACTTGCCCTTGCGGGGCCCGAGGAGCAGAAGCGCGGCCAGCGCCCCGGTGGCGCCGATGAGGTGGACGGCCGTCGAGCCCGCGAAGTCCTGCATGCCGACGAAGCCGATGTCCTCCCAGAGGCCGACGGGCACCTGGAGGAACCCGCCGCCGAAGACCCAGTGGGCGCCCAGCGGGTAGATGAGACCCGCGAAGACGACGGCGTAGATGATGTAGACGCCGAACTTGATGCGCTCCAGGGTGGTGCCCCAGACGATCGCGAGCGAGACGGCGCAGAAGACGAACTGGAAGAAGAACTTCGCCTCGACGGTGACGTCGAAGATGCCCAGGACCGGGAACGCGGCCTGCGAGCCGCCCGACGGGAAGAGCTCGGTGTCGGGGCTCGCGTTGCCCGCGAAGTCCCGCAGGAAGAAGCCGTCGGAGCCGAACAGGCCACCGAAGCCGCTGGCCTCCACGCCGAAGGCGATCGCGAAGCCCGTGGCCCAGAACATGAGGCCGGCGATCGAAAAGTTGGTGAGGATCTTCGCGACGATCGTGCCGGCGTTCTTGCCGCGCGAGAAGCCGATCTCCAAAAACAGGAAGCCGACCTGCATCAACATCACCATCATGCCGGCGAGCATCACCCACAGAGTGTTGATCCCGGTGCTTTCGTCGATCGCGAACGTGTTGGCGTCCGTGTCGGGGATGGCCAGCGCGGTGGCCGGCAAGATGAGTGCGACCAGCAGGCCGGCCAGCAGGCCCTTGGTCACCACGGAGCTTCGCATTGATCCTCCTACAGTCGAGTGGCTTGTTGCACTCTGCGGGAACGCGCCCCAGGGCTCTTTGTCCCCATGTCGAAGATTCCGCGCAGAGCGTTCGCCCGGCGGTCGACCGCGTATGGGCGCCCGGTCCTCCCGGGCGGCGAACGGCGCCCCGGGCTTCTTGGACGCACGGATAAGGTCCTTCCGGCGTCCGCGTGCGAGGTTGCCGCGAGCGCCATTTCCGCGCGCGCGGCGCTGCTGCGCGCACGCTCTACCGAAGGAGAACCCTGGAACCCATGCCCAAGCGTCAGCAGAACGTCTTCGCCGCCCAGTGGAGCTCAAACGGCGGCGCCCTCGGCGCTCCCGACCTGTCCGATCCGAGCAAGTCGATCTACGGCGAGAACGTCTTCTCGGTGGCCGCCCAGCGCCAACGCCTGCCCAAGCAGGTCTTCAAGCGCCTGCAGGCGACCCTGGACGCGGGCAGCCCGCTCGACGCGACGCTGGCCGACGCGGTCGCCCAGGCCATGAAGGAATGGGCGATGGAGAAGGGCGCGACGCACTACACGCACTGGTTTCAGCCCCTGACGGGCCTCACGGCCGAGAAGCACGACTCCTTCTACACCCCCAACGCCGACGGCACCGCCCTGGCGGACTTCTCGGGCAAGGAGCTCATCCAGGGCGAGCCCGACGCCTCGTCGTTTCCCACGGGGGGGATTCGCGCGACCTTCGAGGCGCGGGGCTACAC
>Ga0136633_1001602_pt1 | contig 16521 bp, 12 predicted proteins | sample AntDrymeUQ832206_2_FD_105494 | JGI IMG/M metagenome (GOLD analysis project Ga0136633, IMG submission 105494) | Polar desert sand microbial communities from Dry Valleys, Antarctica - metaG UQ83 (22.06) | ecosystem: Environmental > Terrestrial > Soil > Desert | place: Antarctica: Dry Valley...
GCGTGCTTTCCATCGACGGCCTTCGCGCCGATCTTGAGATCGTCGCCGACAAGGATTCCGATTTCTACCAATGGTTCTCGTTCCGGGTGACCGGCGGCGGCGGCCAGGCGCTCGAGCTTCGCATCGTCAATTGCGCCGGCGCCGCTTATCCGCATGGCTGGGCGAATTACCGCGCCTGCCTGTCCGACGACCGCGAGGAATGGGCGCGGGTCGATAGTTCCTATGACAATGGCGTGCTGACGATCCGCGCGACGCCCGTCTCTGACAGCGTCTGGTTCGCTTATTTCGCGCCCTACACGATGGAGCGGCATCACGAGGCCATCGCCGCTTTCACCTCCTATCCCGGCCTGGCCTATCGCTCACTGGGTCAGACCCATGACGGGCAGGAGATCGACTATCTCGAGCTCGGCGGCGGCCCGCTGCAGGTCTGGCTCTACGCCCGCCAGCATCCCGGCGAGACGATGGCGGAATGGTGGATGGAGGGCGCGATCGAGCGGCTGCTCGACGATAGCGATCCCGTCACCAAGCGGCTGCGCGAGGCGGCGACCTTCCACCTCGTCCCCAACATGAATCCGGACGGCTCCCGCCGCGGCCATTTGCGCACCAATGCGGTCGGCGTGAACCTCAACCGCGAATGGCATGCGCCGAGCGCCGAGCGCAGCCCGGAAGTGCTCCACGTCCTCGCGGAAATGGACAAGACCGGCGTTGATTTCGCGATGGACATTCATGGCGACGAGGCGATCGCCGCCAATTTCCTCGCCGGCTTCGAAGGCATCCCTTCGCTGAAGCCCGAGCAACTTGCGGTGTTCGACGCGTTCAGCACGGCCCTCGTCGCCGCCACGCCCGATTTTCAGACCGCCAAGGGCTATGAAATCCCCGCCCCGGGCCAGGCCAATCTCTCCATGTCCACGGCCCAGCTCGCCGAGCGCTTCGGCGCGGTCTCGATGACGCTGGAAATGCCGTTCAAGGACAATGACGATCTGCCCGATCCGGTCCATGGCTGGTCGCCGGAGCGCTCACGGCTGCTCGGCCGCGCCTGCCTCGACGGGCTGCACGCGGTGCTCCCGCAACTGCGCGCCTATCGCGGCCGCTAATGCCGACCCTCGTTCTGATCCGCCACGGCCAGTCGGTCTGGAATCTCGAAAATCGTTTCACCGGCTGGTGGGATGTCGATCTCACCGCGCAGGGCGAGGCGGAAGCGAAGGCGGCGGGCGAATTGCTCGCCGCCAAAGGGCTCGATTTCGACCTCTGCTTCACCTCCTTCCAGACCCGCGCGATCAAGACGCTCAACATCGCGCTGGAGGCGATGGGCCGCTTGTGGCTGCCGGTGGAGAAGAGCTGGCGGCTGAACGAGCGCCATTATGGCGGCCTCACCGGGCTCGATAAGGACGAGACGCGGGCACTTCACGGCGCCGACCAGGTCCAAATCTGGCGGCGCTCCTTCGACATTCCACCGCCCTTGCCGGAGCCGGGCGGCCCTTATGACCTGAGCAAGGACCGCCGCTATGCCGGCATCGATATCCCCGCCACCGAGAGCCTTAAGGACACGATCGCGCGCGTATTGCCTTATTGGGAGGAGCGGATCGCCCCGGCGTTGCGGGCGGGCGAGCGCGTCCTGATCTCCGCGCACGGCAATTCGCTGCGCGCCTTAGTCAAGCATCTCTCCGGCATCGCCGACGACGAGATTACCGGGCTGGAAATTCCGACCGGGCAGCCGATCATCTATGAGCTGGATGACGATCTGGGCGAGATCGAGCGCTATTATCTGAAGGACCGCTGATTCCCCTCCCTGCAAGGGAGGGGTTAGGGTGGGTAGCGGGCCGCCGGTTCGATGCCGGCGGTTCGCTCCACATGGTGGGCGCAAGGGCGCGCTGTCGCGCGCACCCACCCCCGGCCCCTCCCTTGCAGGGAGGGGAGCAGGTTCAGAATTCCTTGATGCGCTCGCGGTTGCGGGCGGCGCGGCGGAGCACTTCCTCCACCGTGTCGCCCGGCATGATCGTGGCGACGCTCACCGTCGCCTCGATGCGCAACTCGGCATGACCGAGATCGAGCGGATGGGCGGCGACATAGCGCGCGGTGCGCTCCGCCGTGTCGAGCGCCGAATCGGCGTCGAGATGATCGAGCAATAGGCAGAAGGCCCCGCCGCCGCCGCGCGCGGCGATGTCGCTGGAGCGGATCAGGCTTTTCAGCAGCCGCGCGACGTGACGCAAGGCGGCGTCGCCGGCGACGCGGCCATGGCCGTCATTGATCGCCTTCAGGCCATCGATATCGACCGAAAGCAGAGCCGCGGGCGTGCCGTGGCGCGCCGACTGGCTGAGCACGCGATCAAGCTCGAAGCGGAACTGGCGCGGATCGAGCAGCTCGGTGAGCGGATCGCGTCCGGCATTTTCCTCGGCCTCGCCGAGCTGCGTCCGCGCCTCGGCCAGAGCGGCGCGGAGCAGCGCGTTCTCATCGGCAAGGCGGGCGACGGCGGCGCGCGCTTCCGGATCGACTGGTGCGGCGACCGGAGCGGTCGCGATGGCTTTGCGGCGTCCCATTCAGCCGCTCTAGCCCGACAAGGTTAATCCATCGCTTACGCCGCCGCGCGATTGCCCTCGCCCCGCCGCCAAGCTAGAAAACGGCGCTACGCTGGCCAAGGGGCTCGATCATAAAATGGCGGACGAAGCGCCCCTCGTCGGGATCATCATGGGCAGCCGCTCCGATTGGGCGACGATGCGCGAGGCGGCCGAAATGCTCGACACGCTCGGCGTGCCACATGAGACGCGCGTGGTCTCCGCCCATCGCACGCCCAAGCGGCTCTATGACTATGCGTCTGATGCGGCCCGGCGCGGCCTCAAGGTAATTATCGCCGGCGCGGGCGGCGCGGCGCACCTGCCCGGCATGGCGGCGTCGATGACGCGGCTGCCGGTGCTTGGCGTTCCGGTCGAATCCAAGACCCTTGGCGGCCTCGACAGCCTGCTGAGCATCGCCCAGATGCCAGCCGGCATCCCGGTCGGGACGCTGGCGATCGGCAAGGCAGGGGCGGCGAATGCCGGGCTACTTGCCGCCGCGATCCTGGCCTTGGCGGATGATGCGCTGGCGGCGCGGCTCGACGCCTGGCGGGCGGCGCAGACGGCCGGCGTCGCCGAAACGCCCGAATGATCGTTCCGCCGGGGTCCACCATCGGCATCGTCGGCGGCGGCCAATTGGGGCGGATGCTGGCGATAGCGGCGGCGCAATTGGGCTATAAATGCCACATTTACGCGCCCGACGAGACGCCACCTGCGGTCGAGGTCGCGGCGGCCTTCACGCGCGGCGCGTTCGACGATGCGGAGGCGCTGCGCCGGTTCGGCGCGCAGGTCGATGTCGCAACCTATGAGTTCGAGAATATTCCCGCCGCGGCGATCACGGCGCTGGGCGAAGCGACGCGCCTCCATCCCTCGCCCCGCTCGCTCGAAATCGCGCAGGACCGGCTGAGCGAGAAGCACTTCATCACCGCCCTGGGCGGTCAGCCCGCCCCGTTCCGCGCGGTCGCCAGTCTCGCGGAACTCGCGGCGGCGTTGGCGGAGCTTGGAGCCCCGGCGATCCTCAAGACCCGCCGGCTCGGCTATGACGGCAAGGGGCAGGTGAAGATCAGCGATCCGGGCGAGGCCGAAGCGGCGTGGGACGCCGTGCAGGGCGCGCCATCCGTGCTCGAAGGTTTCGTCCGCTTCGACGCCGAATTCTCCATCCTGCTCTGCCGCGGCGCCGATGGCGCTGTCGTGAACTGGGACGCGCCGCGCAACATCCACAGCGACGGCATCCTCGATCGCTCGATCGTCCCGGCCGGCCCGGCGCTCGCCCCCGCCATCGCCTCGGCTTTGGCGCTGACCCGGGGCATCGCCGAGGCGCTGGACCATGTCGGCATTCTCGCCGTCGAATATTTCGCGGTCGGCGAGCAGGCGATCTTCAACGAATTCGCGCCGCGCGTTCACAATAGCGGCCATTGGACGATCGAGGGCGCCCGAACCTCGCAATTCGAGAATCACATCCGCGCGATCTGCGGCCTGCCGCTCGGCGACACCGCCCTTGCCGCGCCGCGCGTCGAGATGCGCAATCTGATCGGCCGCGACGTCGAACGCTGGCCGGAGCTGCTCGCGGATCCGGCCGCGCACCTCCACATCTACGGAAAGCGCAATGCCCGCCCCGGCCGCAAGATGGGCCACGTCACCCGGCTCTCAAACGACTGAGCCCTCCACCGGCGGACCGGCGGAGGGCTCATCATCACGCTGAAGCTTCGCTTATTGCGCGGGCCGCGCCGCCGCCGGAGCGGTCGGCATGCCCGGCAAGGTCATCACCTCGATCGGCATGCCCAAAGCCTCGAGCTGCGGCCGGATGCGGGTCGCGTCGCCGACCACGACCCAGACGAAATTGTCCGGATTGATCAGCCGCCGCGCGGTCGTGTCCATCCCTGCCGCGGTCATTGCCCGATAGCGCCCGGCGACCGTCTCCCAATAATCGTCCGGACGGCGATAGAGGGCGTTGGAGCGCAATGCGCCGAGGACGGCTTGCGAGGTCTCGAATTGGCCCGCCAGCTGGCCGGTGCTGCCCGCGATCACCCGCGCCAGTTCGTTTGGCTGGACGCCCTGGGCGCCGAGGAAAGCGCGCACCATCTCCATCGCCACTCTGATCGACGGACCGGTCTGGTCCGCCTGCACCGGCGCGGTGATGATGTACGGCACCTGATGCTCGACGAGGTTCGGGCCGCCGCGGGCACCGTAAGACCAGCCGCGCCGCTCGCGCAGTTCCATGTTGATGCGGGCGAGGAAGTCGCCGCCGAGCACCTGGTTGGAAGCGGTGAAGTCGAGCAAGTCCTGCGTCCCCTCGACGCTCAGGATCTGTGCACCGAAAATCACGCTCTGCGGCGATTGCGGCCGATCGATCAGCACAATGCGTGGCCGCGCCGGCGGAATGGCCACGTTGAACGCCTTGACGCCGCGCGGCACCGATGGCGCCTGCCAATTGCCGAAGCGCGATTCGAGCTGTGCCACGAATTGCGCAAGGGGCAGATCGCCGACCGCGAAAATCGTCGCATTGTCCGGCCGAAGCCAGGTCTGGTGGAAACGGACCAGCTCGTCGCGGGTCAGCGCGCGAACCGAAGCGATGTCACCGGTCCCGGTAAACGGCTTCCCATAGGGATGCGCCGTTCCGTAAATCACCGACGGCAAAGCGCGCAGCCCCAGCCCCTGAGGCTGGGTCAGCTCGGCCGCGATGCCGGCGAGCTGCTGCTGGCGGATGCGCTCGACTTCGCGCCGATCGAAGGCGGGATTGCGGACCACATCGGCGAGCAGATCGAGCGACTGCCCCAACGCGGGCGTCATCGCAGTCAGGGTCACGGCGGTGCGATCGAGCGTCGCCCCCGTCGCGATCGTCGCGCCGAGCCGCTCCTGCGCCTCGGCGAGCTGAGTCGAATTGAGCGTCGTCGTGCCCTCTTCCAGCATGTTGAGGGTCATCGCCTGGGTGCCGAGCCGGTCCATCGGATCGGCGGCGATGCCGGCGTCGAACTCGACCGCGACGCGCGTGACGGGCACGGCGGTGCGGCGGGCATAGACGACCTGAATGCCATTCGAGAGGCGGGCGCGCTCGATGTCAGGGAAATCGAGCGCGGGCGCCGCACCGATCGCCGGCGGGGTGCGCGGCTCGAACGAAGTCGGCGCGAGCGGCTCGTCGCCGGGTTGCGGCGGCGTGTAGAAGCGCGGCCGCTGGCTGGCCCCGCCGCCCGGATTTCCGGCGGCCGGGGTGGCGCTTGTCCGGGCGCCGGTGACGCCCGCCGCCTCTTCATAGGCCGGGCGCTCGCCCGGATCGACGCGGATCGCGAGCACCGGCCGGCTGAGCCAGCGCTGCATCGCCGCGCGCACGTCCGCCGGGGTAAGGCGGGCGAGGCGCTGCAGGCGGGTGCGATAGAAATTGGCGTCGTTGGTGTAGAGCATGCCCTCGGCAAGAGCGACCGCTTTGCCGCCAAAGCCGCCGACCTGCTCAAGCCCCTGCACGCGCTGCGACAGGATCCGCATCACGGCCCGGCGGACCTCGTCCTCGGTCGGGCCGGTGCGGACATAATCCGCGATGATCTCGTCGAGCCGACGCGACACCGCATCGGCGTCCTGGCCGGGGCGGACGTCCACCGACGCTTCGAACATGCTGACCCGGTGGAAGACCTGGTTGCCCGCCGTGACGCGGACGGCGGTCTGCTCGCCGCGGACGAGCGTGTTGTCGAGCCGCGAGCTGCTCAGGCCGCCGAGAATGGAGGCGGCGACTTCGAGCGCCGGCGTATCATCGCCGGAAATGCCCGGCGTGACCCAGTTGCGATAGAGCCGGGTGTTGGCGACGCGATCGCGCATCACCCGGTCGACCCGCGCCGGCAAATTCGGCACCGCCGCCTGCGCCGGCTCGTTGACCGGCCCGCGTGCGATCGGGCCGAAATAGCGTTCGACCAGGGGTCGCGCTTCACGCGCGTTGATGTCGCCGGCGAGGACCAGCACGGCGTTGTTCGGCCCGTAATTGTCGCGGAACCAGCCGCGCACCGTGTCCAAAGTCGCGGCCGAGAGATCGGCCATCGAGCCGATCGTCGAGTGGCGATAGGGATGGCCTTCCGGGAACAGCCCTTCGAGCTGGGCATATTCGACCATGCCATAAGGTTCGTTGTCGCCCTGGCGCTTCTCGTTCTGGACGACGCCGATCTGGTTGGTCAGATTCTCCTGCGTCACCGCGCCGAGCAGATGGCCCATGCGGTCGCTTTCGAGGAACAGGGCGCGCTCCAGCGCCGGGCGCGGCACGGTCTGGAAGTAATTGGTGCGATCGAACCAGGTGGTGCCGTTGAGATCGGTCGCCCCCATCGCGCGGGTATATTCGAAATATTCGCCCGGCGCGTTCTCCGAGCCATTGAACATGAGGTGCTCGAAAAGGTGGGCGAAGCCGGTGCGGCCGGCGGGCTCATCCTTGGAGCCGACATTGTACCAGATGCTGACCGCCACGACCGGCGCCTTGCGATCCTCATGGACGACCACACGAAGCCCGTTGGGAAGGGTGAAGGTCTCGAAGGGAATATCGACCCGCTGCAGCAGCTGCCGGACCGGATCGGCGCCTCGCGCGGCCCGGGCCGGAGCGCTCTGTCCGATGGCTGGCGTGCCGGAAAGCAGGACCCCGGCGGCGAGCGCGAGGGTGGTGAGAAGCTTGCGCATGCGATTCCCCGTTTGATGCAAGCCCCGGACCCTAAAGCGCTGTGCCGCTGATGCAATACGCTTGCGGCATTCTTCCGCAAAAAAACGACTTGGCCGCGCTCCATTGTGCGCTTCGCCGACCGCACTACATCATCTGCGAGAACAAGCGGGGCCAGCATGAACCTTGAGAAATTCACCGATCGCGCGCGCGGCTTTCTGCAGGCGGCGCAAACCGTCGCGGCGCGGATGAACCACCAGCGCATCGCCCCCGCGCATGTGCTCAAGGCCTTGCTCGAAGACGAGCAGGGCATGGCCTCCGGTCTGATCGCCCGGGCAGGCGGCAGCGCCGAGGCGGCGCGGCGCGAGACGGACGAGCTGCTGGCGAAAATCCCCACCGTTTCCGGCGCGGGCGCGACCACCGCCCCGGCGCTCGACGGCGAGACGATCCGGGTGCTGGATCAAGCAGAGCAGATCGCCACCCAGGCCGGCGATTCCTATGTCACGGTCGAACGGCTGCTGCTCGCTTTGGTGATCGCCAGGAGCGACGCGGCCAAGGCGCTCGGCGATGCGGGCCTCAAGGCCGATGCGCTCAACGCCGCGATCAACGAATTGCGCGGAGGCCGCAGCGCCGACACGGCAGGGGCCGAGGACCGCTATGACGCACTCAAGAAATTCTCGCGCGACCTCACCCAGGCGGCCCGGGACGGCAAACTCGATCCCGTCATCGGCCGCGACGAGGAGATCCGCCGCACCGTCCAGATCCTCGCCCGGCGGACCAAGAACAATCCGGTGCTGATCGGCGAGCCGGGCGTCGGCAAGACCGCGATCGCCGAGGGGCTGGCGCTGCGTATCGCCAATGGCGACGTGCCCGACAGCCTCAAGGACCGCCGCCTGATGTCGCTCGACATGGGCAGCCTCATTGCTGGCGCCAAATATCGCGGCGAGTTCGAGGAAAGGCTGAAGGGCGTGCTCGACGAGGTGAAGGGCGCGGAAGGCGACGTCATCCTCTTCATCGACGAGATGCACACTTTGATCGGCGCCGGCAAAGGCGAAGGGGCGATGGACGCCTCGAACCTGCTCAAGCCCGCTTTGGCGCGCGGCGAATTGCACTGCATCGGCGCCACCACGCTCGACGAATATCGCAAGCATGTCGAAAAGGACCCGGCGCTGCAGCGGCGCTTCCAGCCGGTCTTCATCGGCGAGCCGGGGGTCGAGGACACGATCTCGATCCTGCGCGGCCTCAAGGAGAAATATGAACTGCACCACGGCGTCCGGATCACCGACAGCGCCCTCGTCGCCGCCGCCACCCTCTCCAATCGCTACATCACCGACCGCTTCCTGCCCGACAAGGCGATCGACCTGATGGACGAAGCCGCGAGCCGCATCCGCATGGAGGTGGAGTCGAAGCCGGAGGAGATCGAGACGCTCGACCGGCGCATCATGCAGCTCAAGATCGAGCGCGAGGCGCTGAAGAAAGAGAAGGATCAGGCTTCGAAAGACCGTCTCGCGGCGCTGGAGGGTGAACTCGCCGGACTGGAGGAGCAATCGGGCGGCCTGACCCAACGCTGGCAGGCCGAGAAGGACAAGATCGCCGGCGAGGCCAAGGTCAAGGAACAGCTCGACGCCGCCCGGCTGGAACTGGAGCAGGCGCAGCGCTCGGGCGATTTGGCCAAGGCAGGCGAGCTGCAATATGGGCGAATCCCGGCGCTGGAGAAGCAGCTTACCGAGGCCGCCGGCGCCGGGGGCAGCGCGATGCTGCGCGAGGAGGTTACGGCGGAGGACATCGCCGGCGTCGTCGCGCGCTGGACCGGCATTCCGATGGAGCGGATGCTGGAGGGCGAGCGCGCCAAATTGCTGGCGATGGAGAGCGAGATCGGCAAGCGCGTGATCGGCCAGGCCGATGCGGTCGCCGCGGTCAGCCGTGCCATCCGTCGCTCACGCGCCGGCCTCCAGGACCCCAATCGCCCGATGGGCTCATTCCTCTTCCTCGGCCCCACGGGCGTCGGCAAAACCGAGCTGACCCTCGCGCTGGCCGAATTTCTCTTCGACGATCCGCACGCGATGGTCCGCATCGACATGTCGGAGTTTATGGAAAAGCACAGCGTCGCCCGGCTGATCGGCGCCCCTCCCGGCTATGTCGGCTATGAAGAAGGCGGCGTGCTGACCGAGGCGGTGCGGCGCCGGCCCTATCAGGTCGTGCTCTTCGACGAGGTCGAAAAAGCGCATGGCGACGTCTTCAACATCCTGCTCCAAGTCCTCGACGACGGCCGGTTGACCGACGGCCAGGGCCGGGTCGCCGATTTCACCAACACGATCATCATCCTCACCTCGAACCTCGGCAGCCAGTTCCTCACCGGGCTTTCGGACGGGCAGAGCGTGGCCGATGTCGAACCGCAGGTGATGGAGATCGTGCGCGGCCATTTCCGGCCGGAATTCCTCAACCGGCTCGACGAGATCATCCTCTTCCACCGCCTGGCGGCCGATCATATGGGGCCGATTGTGGACATTCAGGTGGCCCGCGTCGGCAAGTTGCTCGCGGATCGCAAGATCGTCCTCGATCTCACTCCGGAAGCGCGCGCCTGGCTTGGCCGGGTCGGCTATGATCCGGTCTATGGCGCCCGGCCGCTGAAGCGCGCGGTGCAGAAATATCTTCAGGATCCGCTGGCGGACGCGATCCTGCGCGGCGAGATCCGCGACGGCGCGACGATCAAGGTCGAGGAAGGCGACGGCGCGCTGAAGTTGGAGGCGGCCTAATCCGAAGCAGCAACCGCGAAGCCGCTGTCGTCGGCGACGCTGAAGAAGGTGCGCAGCAGGGCGCGCTCTTCTTCGCTGATATGCGGGTTCCAGACGTCGAAGATGAGCACCGCGCGAAGCTGATCGCTCTCGTTCCACGCTTCATGTTCGATCGTGTCGTCGAAGGCGAAGGCTTCGCCGATCCGCCACTCGCGCGTCTCCCCGCCGACGCGCAGCGCGCAGCCGGGCGGGATGATCAGCGGCAGATGAACGATCGCGCGCGCATTGCTGACACCGGTATGGGCGGGAAGGCGAACCCCCGGCTTTAGCACCGAGAAGAACGCAGTCGGCGCGCGCTTCGGCATGTCGGCGAGCGGCAGCGCCTCGAGCGCCTTCGCGGTTTCCGGGCAGCGCGCGCAGGCTTCGTCGATCCGTTCGCCGAAGCGCCACAGAAAGAAGCTGGCCCAATCCAGCGAATGATCGAGGCCGCTCCATTTGTTCTGCGGAATACCCGATTCCATCGCCACGTAGGGAACGAAGCCCTCGAGACTCTCCGATACGAGCGCCTCGAACTCGGCCCGGATCGCGTCCGTTCGCGCTTCGATTTCGGCCATCCAGGGAAAGTGACGACGCTCGAAAAACTCGTCTGCGGGCAAGAAAGGGACGTGCAGACTCGCGCATTCATTGTGGAAGATGCGCCTGCGCCCGAGCAGCGCATCCACCGCCGCATCGACCCGCCGGCGCTCCGGCGCATCGATGCCGCCGCGCGCCTCGGCGAGCCCCTGGTCGACAAGCGCGCCGAAGCGTGCGCCCTGCTCTGCGACGAAGGCGTTGGCATGGGCGAAGACCGAAACGAGATTGGCCGGCACTTCGGGGATCAGCTGACTGATCGCTGCCACCGCGGACCAGCGTTGCGTCGCCTGGCCGGTCTCGCCGAGCCGCTCGTGAAGCTCGCCCAGGCGGATGTTCGCCATGAGATGACGTTGGTCGATACCGAGGACGCGGGTCAGGCTGGCGCGCTCGCCTTCGACATCGTCCATGCCGCGTTGCGCCGTGGCGAGATTTATCCAGAGCGGCGGCGCGTCGGGATCGGCAGCGGCGGCTCGGGCGAAAAAATCCCTCGCCGCGTTGAGGTCGGCGCGGCCGAGCGCCTGCATCCCCAGCGCGTTGAGCGCCATCGCGTCCGCAGTGTCGGCCGCGGTCGAGGGTTCAGTCATGGCAGCGACCGCGGGGCGCAGCGGCACAGGTGCGCCGCGCGCAGATCCCGGTCACGCTTCGGCTCAATTGTTGCCGTTGAAGCCCCCGGACAGTTCTGTGATCGTCTTCCCGGCGCCCCTCTGCGCCGATTCGGCGATGCGGTCCCACTGGGCGCGGGTGAAGCATTGGCGGCGGGTGCGCACGATCGATCCGGTTTCGGGCATGCGCCGGCAGATCAGGCGGTCGGCTTGCCCCGCGCCGCTTGCCCCGCTCTGCGCCATCGCGACCGAGCCCTCGGCGATGATGACGCCAACGAGAAGCGCGGCCTTTCCGAAATTGTTCATAGCGGGACTCCCGTTCGCTTTCGGTCCGCCCTGGCGCGACCGGACTTTCATTTTGACGACGCCTCATAACATCCCGGACGCGGTCGGGAAAGCGTGCGCCGACGCTTTGACGCGGAAGCGTTGAACGATCGCCCGCGTGCAGGCACAAGGGCACAGCGCCCAGCGCTGCGTCGCCGGCCCACCTCGCCGAGCCTTTCGTGCAACTCGGCGAGCCGGATATTGGCCATCAAGTGCCGCTGATCGAGGCCGAGGACGCGATGCAAGCTGGCCCGCTCTCCTTCGGCATCGCCAGCCCCGCGTTGCGCCGTCGCGAGATTGATCCATAAAGGAGGAGCCGACGGATCTGCTGCGGCGGCACGCTGGAACAACTCGGCTGCGGCGGCCGGATCGCTCCGACCAAGCGCCTGCAGGCCGAGCGCGTTGAGCGCCGCCGGATTGCGTGGGTCGTGCTCGAGGGCCTGCTCGAATCTGCGCAGCGCCCCGGCAACGTCACCGCGCCGCTGCGCCTCGAAGGCCGCGTTCAGCAACTCGGCAATCTGCGGGATCGGGGCGGCGCTCCGGTCCAAGCTCGACAATCAGTTGCTGCTCTCGACGGAGAACGCCCCACCTTGCAAATCGCCGCCCCGCAGGCGCGCAACTTCGGCCATCCGGTCCCATTGCGCACGGGTGAAGCATTGCCGGCGGCGGCGCGCAAGCGAGCCGGTTTCCGGTGTCGAGCGGCAGATCAGGCGGTCTGCGGGCGGCGTGGAAGCCGTCTGCGCGCCGGCCCCGCCTTGTCCGGCGGCGGGAGCGGCTTGCACCGCGAGCAAAGCGAGAAACGCCGTGCCGACAAACTGCAGGTTGACGCGCATCTTTGGCTCCTCATGGGCTGACTTCGAGCTTACTCCATTGTCGCGGATTCTTTGGCTGCGATCAAGGGCCGTTCCCTCCAAGTGCGAGCGTCGCATTGAACGGCCGGATGTTCCAATGCACAAGGTGGCATGTCACCCTCCGCGCCCGATCCGACCCTCATCCTGCAGGATCCATCCTGGCTTGCACACCGCTACGACTCGGACGCGGACGGCATCCAGTTCATCCACGCCCCTCGCGCCGTCCACCGTGCCGCGACCTTCCTGATCGACGAATATCTGCCCGAGGCCGCGCGGCCGGTCATTGTCCCACGCGCGGCGGCGATGGCGGCCGCGCCCGCCCCCGCCCCGCTCCACTTCATCTTTCATTCCGCTTTTTGTTGCTCGACGCTGCTGGCGCGTGCCTTCGATATCGAGGGCGTCGCGATGGGGTTGAAGGAGCCGACCATCCTCAACGATCTGAGCGGGTGGAGGAATCGCGGCGCCGCGCCGGCCAGCCTCGCGGCGGTGCTGGACGACGCCATGACCCTGCTCGCGCGGCCGTTCCTTCCGGGCGAATCGGTGATCGTGAAGCCGACCAACCTCGGCAACCCATTCGCGGCGGCGATGCTCGCCATGCGACCGGCGGCGCGGGCGCTGCTGCTCCACGCGCCGCTCCGCCTCTATCTCGGCTCGGTCGCGAAGAAGGGCATGTGGGGGCGGCTGTGGGTCCGCGAACTGTTCGTCAAGCTCGGCCGTGACGGCCTGATGGACTATGGATTTTCGAGAGAGGAGGTACTGCGCCAGACCGACCTTCAGATCGCGGCGATCGGCTGGCTCGCCCAACACCGGCTGTTCGCGGCGCTGATCGAGCGTCACGGGCGCGACCGCGTGCGCAGCCTGGACAGCGAGCAGATGTTGGCGCGTCCACAAGAAACGCTGGCCGCGCTCTCCGCGCTGTTCGGCCTCGCCCTCGATGACGCGGCCGTCGCCGCCATAGTCGCCGGCGATGCCTTCACCCGCCATTCAAAGGACGGCACCGCGTTCGGCCGCGCCGCGCGCCAGGCCGAGCAGCGCGACGCCGCCGCGGTCCACGCCGAGGAGGTCGACAAGGTCGCAATCTGGGCCGAGGCGGTGGCCGCGAGCGCCGGCCAGCCGCTGCAGCTGGGCGCGGGGTTGCTGCGCTAAGGTTGCCAGCGGTTTTCCCTGATCCAGCGGCTGGCGAGATATTTGACACCGCGCGTCACCGGCAGCCCTTCATGCTCGGACATCGGATCCGAGCGACGATCGGGCGTTGCATTGCGAAACACGATCGCGTCACCGGCGTGGCCCTTCACCTTGAGCCCGGTCTGCACGAACAGGGTCTCACCGCCCTCATAATCCTCGTTCAGATAGACGAGAGCGGTCTTGATGCGCTGATTTTCCGGCGTGCCGACGAAATCGAGGTGGCGATGGTAGCGCTGGCCGGGCTTGTAGCGCAGAATCTGCATCGCCTCTCCTTGGTCGGCCTTGGTCCCGCTCGCGACCGCGAGGCGGCGATTCAGAGCGTGCACGACGGGATCCTCGATCTGCCAATGCAGCGTTGAGCCGTCCGAAGTGCGGATCGGATCTTGAACCAACCGGCGCTGCGCGTTGTAGACCGTCGAGGGCCCGAAGCCGGGATCGGCGAGGCGGCGGAGCCAGGCGCACTCAGTCGCGGTGAACAACCTGGGGAATGAGAGTACCTCGGGCGAGGCGCTGAGCGGCTGCGCCTCCGGGATGCGAAGCGGGTCGCCATCCGGCGTCAGCGCCATCTTGCCGAGCAAAGCGAGCATGTCCTTGCGGCGCGGATCGAACTTCGCCTCGGCCTTCAGCCGGGCAAGGGCGGCCGGCCAGTCGCGTGAGCCGGCAACGCCGTTGGCGAGCAGGTTGGTAGCGATGATCCGCGCCGGTCCGTGCCCCGCTTCGCTCGCCCGCTCGAAGAGCGCACGGCCGGCGCGCGGGTCCTGCGCCACCATGCCGCCGCGCCAGCGCATCTCGGCGAGTATGTGCATGGCCTCCGGCTCGCCCTGCGCGACAAGCTGGTTGACGATCAGGATTGCCTCCGGATTGCGCCCGGCGGCGGAGAGCTGAAAGGCCTGGGCGAGGAGCGGGTGCGGAGGCATGCGGGCCTTTTGCCACTGCTCGGTTCAGACGGCCAGTGAAGTCGTGATCCCTCCGCGACAGGCTCGCACTGTCCGCCGGCGCGTTCGCGACACCGAGCTAGGCATCCCCGGACGCGCCCACATCAAACGCCACGCTCATCCGCTCCCCAGCGAAAAACGGGCGCGTGCCGTGAAACAGGTAGGACGGAAAGAGGACGAGCCGGCCGGGCCTCGGTTCGATCGTCTGGATCGGCTCGAGTTCCATAAGGAAATCCGCGGGCGGCCGGCCGATTTCGAGCCAGCCCGCCTGGCCCGCGCCGCCGGAAGGCGGGACGCGAAAATAGCAGGCGGAGCTGATCACGCCCTTTGGATGATAGTGCGGCACGTGATGGCCCGCGCCCAGGAAGCGCACCGACCAGCTCGGTCCGATCGTCATCTTGCGATCGCGGTGGCGGAGCAGGGGATGCCTGTGGTCGCGCGCTGGAAGGCCCGCCACATGTTCGGCCAGCGCCTGCTCGATCGCGCCGCGCAGCCCGGCAAGCTCGGGCTCGGCGCGGTCAAACAGCCGCCAGCGCGTCTGCGTTCCGCCGGAGACGCTTTGGCCAACCGCCTCGACCGTGTCGCGGTGCAGCGTGAGGAGGAGGGTGTCGAGCGCGCGGAAGGCGGCCGGCTCCAGCGCCAGTTGCGAAATGCCGATCAGCCCCGGCTGCGCCGACAGCCATGCGCCTCGTTCGTCTCCGATTTTGCGATAGAGCGTTTCGGCGACCCCCCAGGCGGCGAAGTCGCCCCCATCTTCGGCGAGCGCCGCCTCGACAAGCCGCACGGCGCGGTCAAGCTCGCCGCGCCGGATCCGGTGCACCGCCTCGTTCAGGTGGCGGCCGGGAGTGTCGGGCCTAAGCGTCGCGAAGAGCCGTTCGGCGCGCTTGAGCTGCCCCGCTTTCCCGGCGTGAACCGCTTCGACAAGCCGGAGCGGCGGGTCATCGGCCAGCGCGCCGCGCGCGCGGCGCGCGGCCTCTGCCGCGCGCGCGGGCTCGCCGCAGTCGGCAAGCAACTGGATATAGTCGCGCCACAATGGCGCGCGCGCCGGCTCGCGCGCCAACAGCGCCTCGACATGATCGGCGAAGTCGTTCCTCTCCCCTTGCTCCCAGCGCATGCGCGCCAGCGCGATCTGCCCGTGGGTCCAGTTCGGCAGCGAGCGGACGAGGGCCGTCAGATCGTCCAGCGCCGAACGATCGCCACGGCCCAACCGCGCTTCCGCCTCGTCGAGTGCGAGTTCGGGATCGCCCGGCGCCTGGCGGCGCGCCGCGCGATAGCGCTCAAGCGCGTCGTCCTCCTCCCGCTCCAACGCTACCCGCGCCCGGCCGACGCTGGCCAGCTTGTCGGCCGGCGCCGCCGCGAGCGCCTGATCGTAAGCGGCCGCCGCCGCGGAGAGATCGCCGCTTTCTCTCTCCGTCGCGGCCAGTCCGTTCCAGTAACGCGGATCACGCGGCGACGTTTTGGTCAGTGCTCGAAAGGCATCGCCGGCCTCATCGAGGCGGCCCAGCCGCCGCAACAGCAGGGCGCGGTTGAACGCGGCGTCGCCAAAGTCCGGCGCCAGCCGCAGCGCGCGTTCATAGGCGTCGAGCGCGGCGGCATCCTCACCGATTTGCGCAAGGAAGCGGCCGAAATTGCTGCAGATGTCCGGGTCGCCCGGCGCGAGCCGCGCCGCCGCCTCGAACTGCCGGCGCGCCGCGACGTGGTCGCCAAGCCCGTGCTCGACGACCGCGCACAGGTGGTGGACCGCCGGATGACTGACCCGCATGAGCGGGGCGAGGGCCGCGCGCGCCTCCGCCAGGCGCCCTTCGAGATAGGCGCGCTCAGCGGCCGCGAATGCGGCCTGAGGGTCAGGCGGCTGAGTCATAGCTCGCCCGTCTAGGATCGTGCGGGGCCGATGGAAATCGTCCTTTTGCCATCCGCGGGCGACGGCGGCGACGGGCGACGGACAAAAAAAGGGGGCGGACCTTGCAGGCCCGCCCCCGATTTTTCAAACCGGAACCGCCTAGAAGCGGATCCGGGCGGTCGCCACGAAGCGGCGTCCCAGAGCGTCGTAAAGCGACGGGAAGGTGTTGCCGCCGTTTTGTGA
>Ga0136633_1001603_pt1 | contig 16517 bp, 19 predicted proteins | sample AntDrymeUQ832206_2_FD_105494 | JGI IMG/M metagenome (GOLD analysis project Ga0136633, IMG submission 105494) | Polar desert sand microbial communities from Dry Valleys, Antarctica - metaG UQ83 (22.06) | ecosystem: Environmental > Terrestrial > Soil > Desert | place: Antarctica: Dry Valley...
ATGGAGGGCTTCGCCGTCCCGATGTCCGCCCCCCGGTACACCATCAGCGCGTCGGCGCTGATCACGTCGGCCCCCGCGGCGAGCCCGAGCTCGACGGCCAGCATCGTCTTGCCCGAGGCCGTCGGGCCGACAAGGACCAGGTGTGGCGTCACTGGTCCGCTTTCCCCGCTGTGAAGGACAATCGTGCGGTCGAAGAACGAATTGGTGACAACTTCTTCGTCGTGGTCATGCCCTGCGCAGGACGGGCTCGGGGTCGTTGGGGCGCTTGTAGACGCCGTCGGTGGTGCGTACCAGCAGGCCCTCGGCCACCAGCTCCCGGCGAAGGGTGGCGACGTCGTCGTTGTGGCGGCGGAGGACATCGTTGAGCTCGACCTCCCGCACGGCGCGTCCGGCCGGCACCTCCGCCACGAGCCGACGGAGCACCCCCTGGCGTTGCTCCCGCCCGGCGGGCAGCTTCACCAGACGGCCCTCGGCCGTGAAGAAGCGGTCAAGCGGGTCACGCTGGTTGCTGTGCCGCTCCAGCCAGGCCAGAAGCTGCGTCCGCTCCACCCTCCAGTCCTTGCCGATCCGGTAGCCGGGGATCTCCCCGGCCTGGAGCTTGCGCTGCACGACCTGATGGTTGAGCCGCAGAAGCTCGGCCAGCTCTGCCGTGGTGTAGAAGACCAGGTCTGTCATACCTAGGACGATAGAGGACTTTCACGGATGCAAGCATAGACTTACGTGTATCCGGCTTGGAGCGTCTGCCTCAATCCGCGGTTACCGGAATTCGGACCCGGTGGCGGGGTCTGGCTGTCACCTGGAGCAGGTCGCCGCGGAGGAAGTGGGGGGCCGCGCTGGTGATGCTGACGTCGGCGTAGGCGCCCTCGCGCAGGGTGCCGTCAGGGTCAGCGAAGTGGACGAGCTTGCCTTGGCGGGTCCGGCCCGAGAGGACCGTCGGGTCCTTCTTGGAAGGTCCCTCCACGAGCGCCTCCTCGACCCGACCGACCCGCTCCTCGTGCCGCCGCATGCCGGCTCGGTCGATGACGTGGCGAAGGCGGTCGAAGCGCTCGGCCACCACGTCGGCGGCCACTGCGAGGTGGGCCAGCGCGACAGCCTCGGTCCCCGGTCGTTCGGAGTAGATGAAGGTGTAGGCACTATCGAACGCGGCCTCGGCCGCCACCTCGAGGGTGCGCTCGAAGTCATCCTCCGTCTCGCCGGGAAAGCCGACGATGATGTCGGTGGTCACGGCGAGGTCGGCTATGGCGGCCCGTGCATCGCGGAGCTGACGCAGGTAGCGCTCGGCGGTGTAGCCGCGGTGCATCGCCGCCAGCACCCGGTCGCTGCCCGACTGGAGCGGGTAGTGGAGGTGCTCGCACACCGCCGGCACCTCGGCCATCGCTGCGATTGTCTCAGGCCGCAGGTCCTTCGGATGCGGGCTGGTGTAACGCACCCGCCTGATGCCGTCGATCTCCCCCACCGCACGGAGCAGCCCGGCGAACAAGGGCCGGCGGTGCGTTAGGTCGCGGCCGTAGGAGTTGACGTTCTGGCCGAGGAGGGTCACCTCGGTGACGCCGTCGGCCGCGAGCCGGGTGACCTCAGCGACAAGGTCGTCGAGGGGTCGGCTCACCTCCTTGCCCCGCACCGCCGGCACGATGCAGAAGGCGCAGCTGTTGTTGCAGCCCGTCTGGATCGTGACCCACGCCCCCCATGGCACATCCCGCCGGGCCGGCATGTCGAAGGCACCGCCCTCACCAGGCCCGTCCCAGATCTCGATGGCGGGAGCCCCACCCGTGCGGGCGGCTTCGAGGAGGTCCCAGGCCCTTGTCACGTTGTGCGTGCCCCAGATGGCGTCGACGTAGGGAGCGCGGGCCAGGATCCCCTCACCGTCGCGCTGGGCCATGCACCCGCCCACGGCGATCTGCATGCCCGGCCGGCGTTCCTTCAACGGCTTGAGGTGCCCGAGCGTGCCGTAGAGCCTGTTGTCGGCGTTCTCCCTGATCGTGCACGTGTTGAGCACGACGACATCGGCGTCACCCGGGTCGTCCACGGCGACCAGGCCCTGAGCCAGCAGCTCGCCCATGATCCGCTCGGAGTCGTGCTCGTTCATCTGGCACCCGAACGTCTTCATCCACACCGTTCGGGGTGGCGCGCCGGGTGACGGCTCTGCCGGGGGCGGGACCGTCATAGTCGCCAGGCTACGGCCTGGGAACAATAGAGACGGCCGCCCATGCGCCGGCCAGTCGCCGGCCTCGCTACCGGCCGGCGCACAGAGGCCCGGGTCGGGCTAGCCACGGTCGGCTCTCGCGCCTCGCGGCTTTGAGGCAAGTTTGCGAGAGCCGAGCGTGGCCCGGTCGGGCCGGCGACGGAGGAGCCGGACAGCCCGACCGGAACAACAAGGCCGGCCGCCGAAGGCGGCACCACGCATTTCGGGGCGAGCGCAGCGAGCCCGCTACTCCTCGAGGGAGATGGGCTCGTCGTCCCTGGGGTCGAGGCCGAGGTCCACGGTCTCGTCGGGGATCACGCCGACGGCGCGGCGGATGCGGTCGTCGACCTCCACCATGAGCTCGAGGTTCTCCATGAGGAACGCCTTCGCGTTCTCCCGGCCCTGGCCGAGCTGCTCGCCCTCGTAGGTGTACCAGGCACCCGACTTCTTGACGATGCCGAGGTCGACGCCGATGTCGATGAGCGCCCCCTCACGGCTGATGCCCTTGCCGTACATGATGTCGAACTCGGCCTGCTTGAACGGCGACGAGACCTTGTTCTTGACGACCTTGACCCTGGTCCGGTTGCCAACGACCTCCGCCCCGTCCTTCAACGTCTCGATCCGTCTGATGTCGAGCCGCACAGACGAGTAGAACTTCAGCGCCCGCCCACCGGGCGTGGTCTCGGGTGAGTTGTGCACCATCACCCCATCGACGAAGTAGTTGTGGGTCCCCTCGACCTGTATGTCGAAGCGGTGCATGGAGCGGGTCTTCGGCTTCCACTCCATCTTGGTGATCGGGAGCGGCACCAGCTCGTCGTGCGGCGGGGCGAAGACAGGCTCCACGTCGAATCGTCCCTGGAACCGTGGGAGAAGCTTGTACGCCATCGAAGGGTGGACGAAGGGGGCGATGAGCGCGTGCAGCTTCGCGGTCTCGTCCTTCGGAAAGCTCAGCACGGCCATCCCCCGAGCGCCACGGCTGACGAGGCGGGCGTGGATGCCCCACGTGTCAGCCAGATAGTCGCGCAGGCGCTCCCTCGACCCCTCACTGAAAGCCTCGACACATATCTCTGACCGGCCCGATCCTTCGGCCGTGCGAGCTTGGAGGCCCTTGGCCCGGAGCGTGAACGATCCGTCGTCTTGGTACCAGATGGCCAGGCTGAGGGGCGTGAGCTCCTTCAGGTAGTCCCAGCTGAGGACCTTCTTGCCTCCGATGTCCACGGACCTCCTGAGCTCGCCAAGCTCGGCCAAGGGCTTCACGTCGTGGAAGACGGCCCCCTTCGCGTTCGTGGTGCGGCTCGTGCCGATGTTCCCGAGCAGCTCCGCCTTCCAGTCGGCGTAGGCCTCTTGAGCCATTCCGTGCCCGAAGCGGAAGCGGGCGCCGTGGCCGCTCTTCGTAGCGGAGAGCGCCCCATCCCCCATCAGACCTCCGAGGATGACCTGCCATTGGAAGTCGGACAACCGGTGCGTGACAGCCTGCAACACGCGGTCGCCGATGGAGAGCTCCTGGGCCTCACGCCACCCTCCGGGCGTCATCACCTGGTGGTTGGGCGTACAGGAGAACTGCGAACGACCGTTGCCGCCGGGCTTGGCCACGGCGAACGAGAGGAAGCGGTCGGTGATGCCGTTGTCGTACCAGCCGACGACCTTCTTGGGCACGACGGCGCCGAGGTCTGCGTCGTAGGAGAGAACTTCGATGTCCATGCGCTGGTTGACGATCTTGCCGATCTTCTCCTGGGTGCCGTCGGCGAGGGTGACCCTCGTGCCATACGACATGCAGCCGAACATCACACCGATCTTCTCTCTGAGCTGGTTGATGAAGATGGCGCAGGTGTTGGACTTGTTCAGGGAGCCCGTCAGCTTGCGCAGGGCCTGGCTCATGAGGCGGGCCTGGAGGCCGACGTGGGTGTCGCCCATGTCGCCCTCGATCTCGGCTCGGGGGGTGAGGGCTGCGACCGAGTCGATCACGATCACGTCGATGGCGCCCGAGCGGATCAGCATGTCGGTGATCTCGAGGGCCTGCTCTCCCGTGTCGGGCTGGGAGATGAGCAGCTCGTCGACGTTGACGCCGATGGCCTTGGCGTAGATCGGGTCCATGGCGTGCTCGGCGTCGACGTAGGCGCAGATGCCGCCGTTGCGCTGCGCCTCGGCCACGACGTGCATGGCGAGGGTGGACTTGCCCGAGCTCTCAGGCCCGTAGATCTCAGTGACGCGCCCTCGTGGGAGCCCACCGATGCCGAGAGCGATGTCGAGTGACAGCGCCCCGGTGGAGATGGCGTCGATCTCTAGCGACGTCTTGTCGCCCATGCGCATGACCGCGCCCTTGCCGTACTGCTTCTCGATGCCGGCGAGTGCCATGTCGAGCGCCTTCGTCCGTTCTACGGGTCCCATCGGTTTCCTCTTTCGCTTGCGTCGCAGGTGACTGGTGTGAACCCTACGCAGGGCTGTGACAGTGCGAACCACACCGATGTGATCCGGCTTTCGACAGCATAAGGCGAACACGCGTTCGTAGCGCGGATGCTCGTCTCATTTGCCCGGCAGGGCGGGCCGACGTCCCTCGAGAGGGGCGGCCGAGGGCGCCGAATCCGGCAGCGATGACGACAATACCCCCAGCCGTGACAGCGCGGGCCAGGTTGAATCAGGTCAGGCGGGCCCCGGCCCAGATGCTGCGGGCCTCGGCCGGGTGGAACACGCTCACGACCGCTATGTGGCTCAAGGGCAGCGTCCACGACACCGCCTCGTGCACGGTCGACCGCTTCTCGCACTGCACGGTTAGCCGGCGGTAAGCCGCGTTCTTGCCGCTGATCGGGGCCAACGCCGACTCCACGATCTTGGAGCGCACCAGCGGGAAGTCGGGTTCGCACGCCGGAACATCCGTGCCCGGGTACCACTGGTAATCGTTGTCCGGCGCGTAGGGCGACTGCCCTTCGGCCGAGTTGTCAAAGGCGGTGCCCGTGAGGATGAGGACGCCGGCGCACTCGAACGGGATCCCGTCCTTCTCGGTGGTCGGCGCCTCGAGGCAGGCGCTGTCGGAGCCCTTCACCTTGTCGTCGTCGAGCGTGGTCGTGTCCTTGCCGCGCACCACCGTCCAGCCTGCGGGCACGGGGACCTCGATGCGCCCGACGGTGACCCGTGCACCGCCGGGCGGGAGCGTCGCTGTGGCGGCGTCACGCAGGCCGCTCCCGCCACCGGTGACGCTCGTCGATGTCGTCGAGGTCGTGGTTGAGCCGAGCGCACCGGCTACGGGCGGCGGGCTCGCGATCCCGGGAGGCTCGTCCTTCGATGAGCCTCCACACCCAGCCAACAAGGCGAGGGTGACGACCACGACGGCGGGCACGCGGGCGATGCGCAGGCGGCGGCGGTCTGACACGGGAGTGAACGGTACGCGATCCCCACCAGGCGGGCCGGGAAGTCGTCCGCAGCCGGCGGTCACTCGGCGAGGAGGAGGCGGCGGAGGTGGTCGAGCAACGAGATCGAGGAGAACTGGCGGACGGACGCACGGTCACCGGGAAGGCGCACCATGGTGGACTCCGTGCGGTCGGGCAGCGCAGCGGCGAAGAACACGGTGCCCACGGGCATGCCGTCCTGCGGTTCGGGACCCGCGACCCCGGTGATGCCGAGGCCGACGTCGGAGCGGAAGAGGCGGCGGGCGCCCTCGGCCATCTCGACCGCGGCGTCCTCCGAGACGACCGGTCCCAGGGAGACGTTCAGCACGTCGTACTTCACGTCGCTGGCGTAGGACACGAGGCCGCCGCGAAACCAGCCAGACGCCCCGGGCACGTCCACGATCCGCGAGGCGACCAGACCACCGGTGAGGGACTCGGCGACCCCGAGCGTCCAGCCCCGCTCAAGAAGGAGGGCGCCGACAGCATGCTCCATGGTCTCGTCGTCGACCCCGAAGACGAGCGTCCCCAGCTCGGCGCGCACCTCGGCCTCCTCTGCGGCGAGCAGAGCCATGGCGGATCGCTCGTCATCGGCCTTGGCGGTGAGCCTCACCTTTATCCCTTCCATGCCCGAGGCCAGGAAGGCGATGGTCGGCGCAGCCCCACCCCCTTCGACCAGCGCGTCGAGGGCGTCGATCCGAGGCTGCAGGCGCTCCCCGAGCGCCGACTCGGCAAGACCCCAGGTCCGCAGCGTTCGGCTGCGGATCGTGGACGTCACGCCGGCGCGGGCCTGGAGGTCGGGCAGGACGGCCCGCTCCACCATGTCCTTCATCTCGTGCGGCACCCCGGGGACGGCGTAGACGACCTTGTGACCCACCGGACAGATGAGCCCGGGAGCGGTGCCCCTCGTCTGATGGATGTACTCGGCGCCGACGGGCTTGTCCGCTTGCTTGGCGTTGGAAGGGGGGAAGGCCCGGCCCCGCGAGGAGAACATGATCTCGATCACGTCGACCATCGCCTCGTCGCGCTCGAGCGGGACGTTCATGACCTCGGCAATGGCCTCCCTGGTGATGTCGTCCTGCGTGGGACCTAGGCCGCCGCAGCAGATCACCGCGTCCGATCGGGCCAGGGCGGCTCGGATGGCGCCCACCATCCGACCGTGGTTGTCGCCGACCTTGGTCTGGAAGTGGCTGTCGATCCCGGCCAGTGCCAGCTGGCCACCGATCCACGACGAGTTGGTGTCGACGATCTGCCCGAGGAGCAGCTCTGTCCCGACTGCAACGACCTCACAGCGCATGAGCCGGCACCCTACGGCCTCGCGGCGACGCTCCAGACAGCTCTGCCGTCGCCCGGCGCGTCGTTCAGACCGGGCGGAGGGAGCGCCGACCCTGGACGACATAGGCCGCACCAGTCCACAGCGTGAAGGCCACGGCCAACCAGACCGCGCTCCCGTAGATAGCCGGGTGCGGCGCGGTCGGAGGGAACATCGTCAGGCCGGCGGCGACGCACTGCACCCACGTCTTGGCCTTGGCCTTCTTGTTCGCAGGGATCGAGATGCCGTGGCGGGCCACCCGGCCGCGGTAGAGGCTCATGGCCACCTCGCGGGCGCCGATGACCAGAGCGGGGACGATCCACACGCGTTCGACCGCCACCAGCGCAGCGAAGCATCCGAGCACGAGGACCTTGTCGGCCAGGGGGTCCAGGAAGGCGCCCGATCGGGTGGCCCCGTGGCGTCGGGCCAGGCGGCCGTCGACGAGGTCGGTGGCGCAGAGCACGAACCACAAGCCCCACGTCATCCAACCCGTCGGCTCGTCGAGCAGCACCCAGAGGAAGAAGGGCGTGGCCGCGATGCGGGCGAACGTGAGCAGGTTGGCCGGCGTGAGGAGCGCGCCGGGGCCGAACCCCGCCACCCGAACCTGGAGCGGCGCAGCACTCATCTGTGCGGGCCTGTCAAGGAGATGGGCGAGGGCGGCGCGCTCATGGCGCGGCTACCGCGTGAAGGTCGGGGCCTTCGACTCCGGTGATCTCGACCTTGGCGAACGCGCCAACGGGGAGGGTCGCCGGCACCTTGATGACACCGTCGATCTCGGGCGCCTCGCGGTGGCTCCGAGCGGTCCCGGGCTCGTCGACGAGCACCTCCACGATGTCGCCGAGCCGCTCGGACCGGGCCACGGACGTGACGTCGTCGGCCAAGGCCTGAGCCTCGGCCAGTCGCTGCGCCATCACGTCGGGCACCACCTCCCCATCGAGACCGGCGGCGTGTGTGCCGTCCTCCGCGGAGTAGGCGAAGAGGCCGACCCAGTCGAGGCGCTGCTCCGCGATGAAGCCGAGGAGGGCGTCGTGGTCGGCCTCGGTCTCGCCGGGATAGCCGACGATGAAGCTGGTCCTGAAAGCGGCGTCCGGGTAGCGGTCCCGGATGGAAGCGATGCGGTCGGCGAAGCGCGGCCCGTCGCCCCATCGACGCATGCGCCGGAGCAGGGGCTTCGACACGTGCTGAAGGCTGAGGTCGTAGTAGGGCACGCCGGTGGTGGTGCCGATCACGTCGATCAGACCGGCGGACAGGTCGGATGGATACAAGTAGAGGAGCCGGGTCCACGGAACCTGTGCTGAGACCCTCTCGACCAGGTCGACGATCGGCTGCGGGCCGGCGAGTGCCTCGGGGGGACGGCCCTGCCCGCGTCGGTCACGGCCGAATGAGGCGAGATCCTGGGCGACCAGCACGATCTCGCGGACGCCGCCCGCTACAAGGGTGTTGACCTCGCCCAGGATGGCCTCGATGCTCCGGCTGCGCTGTGGACCGCGAAAGCTCGGGATGGCGCAGAAGCCGCAAGAACGGTCGCAGCCTTCAGCGATCTTGACGTACGCCCACGGAGCATCGACGGGCGGCCGGGGCAGGTTGAGAAGGTCGAAGCTCGGGAGCGCTGCCGAGATGTCTGTCGACCCCTTCTGCTTGCGCCCGAGTGAGACGGGCACGCCGAACCCCGCTACGAGGTCGGCCTCGGGGAGCGCCGCCGCCAGCTCGGCGCCGTAGCGCTCCGCCATGCAACCGGTGACCACGAGCCGGGCGCCATCGGCCTTGGCGTCGGACAGGGCCAGGATCGTGTCGACGGACTCGGTGCGGGCCGCCTCGATGAAGGCGCACGTGTTAACGACGATGAGGTCGGCCTCCCCAGCCGACCCGGCCATGGCGTAGCCGTCAGCGGCCAGGACCCCCGCGAGCTTGTCGGAGTCGACCTGGTTCTTCGGGCACCCGAGCGTCTCGATGTAGGCCCTCGGGCGCGGCGCGGCCACGTCGGCAGGTTACTCGGTCGCGCTTTCACTGAGACCTCTCACACGGACGAAGTGGCGATCATGGGCCCCGACCGGTGTGCGGGGACCTGGCCGACACGTCTCACCGGGCTTCCATGGCTCGCCGGAACTTGGGACCGACGATGGGGAGGCGGAACAGGGGCCCCAGGATGCACAGGTCGAACACGCCGGCGACGAGGGGAACGAGACCGACGGCGGCCAGCGCCAGCCAGCCTCCGCCGAGGAGCACGCCGGCGGTGATGAGGGCGAGGCCTGCTGCGGCGCGCACGATGCGGCCGGGCTGGCTGCCGATGAGCTCGAGCAAGAACATGTCAGCTCTCCTGTGGTGAGGGCGGGGAGGGGGGGTCGATATCCAGTGCCCGGTGGGCGAGCTGGGGGTTGCAGGCGCCGAGGATGATCTGCTGTTTGACGTCGACGTCGAGCTTGTCTTTGAGGGTTTGGCGGACGTCGATCTCGGTGAGGACCCCGAATCCTTGGTCCTTGAGCGCGTCCTTGACGCGCCCGATGGCGTCGTCGGAGGTGGTGGCGAGCTCGATGCGTCGGGTGAAGTCCATTGGTTTCTCCCCGGTGGTGGACGGTCAGTAGATGGCGAGCAGGGCGCGTGCGCCGGTGTAGGCGGCAAGGGCGACGAGCAGCCCGGCGAAGGCGCGTTGCAGCGACGTGGGCTCGACCCGGTCGGCGACCCGCTTGCCGGCGCCCACCCCCGCTGTGGCCGCCGCGGTGAACACCAGGGTGGTGGTCCAGTCGATGGTGCCGGCCCCCGCCCGAGCAGCGAGTGCGACCGCTGCGTTGACGGCGATGATCAGCAGTGACGTCCCGATGGCGGCCCCCATCGGGAACTCGAGCACCAAGGCCAGGGCGGGGACGATCACGAAGCCGCCGCCGACACCGAACAAGCCGGTCAAGAAGCCCACGGCGGTCCCGGCGGCGGCGATCTTGGCGACTCGGCCCGGTGCCACGGTGGGTGTGCGGGTCCGGACGGCACCGCCTGGCGGCGCTTCGTCCAGAGCGCTGGCCTCGCCGCTCCGGGTGCAGCTTGGACAGCCAACGACGATGCGCCAGGCGGTGACAAGGATGAGCCCCGCAAAGGCGAGGAGCAGCACGTCGCCATCGAGGCGCCGGTTCAGCGCGGACCCGGCGAGGGACCCGCCGATGCCGACGAGCCCGAACACCAGGCCCTGGGCGACCCGGACCCGTCCGGCGCGCCAGTGACCGTAGGCGCCGATGAGCGAGGCGACCCCGACGACCACAAGCGACGTCGTGGTCGCCGCCGACGGCGCCTGGCCAGCGACGAAGACGAGGACCGGCACCGCCAGGATCGAGCCGCCCCCACCGAGGGCGCCGAGCGACACGCCTATGAGGAAGCCGAGCGGCGACGCCAGCAGAGCCCGAGTTGTCATCGAACCTCCGGCCGGCGGACGCTCTTGGCGTTCTCGACGAAGAGCCTGCTGCCTCCGAGGTCGACTCCAGGCGTCCCGTAGCGCTGGTTCACGCCGTCGGAGTCCATGGCGGTGCCTTCAGCTCTCGCCGCTGGTGACCCCGAGGGCGTCATGCTTGGCCGCGGTCGCCCACTCGTCGTCGATGGCAACCACGGTGCGGCCGGCCCGGTCGAGCAGCGATGCCGCGATCGACGCCCGGTAGCCGGAGGCGCAGTGGACCCACACCTCGGCGTCGGGAACCTCGTCGAGGCGTTCCTCGAGCTCGTGCAGCGGGATGTGCACGGCGGCGTCGATGCGGCCGTCAGCCCATTCGTCGTCGCGGCGGACATCCAACACGACGACCGTGTCGTTGCTGTGAGCGTCGGCGAGATCGGCGAAGGTGGCGGTCCGGTAGGAGCGGACTTCGCCACCTGCGGCCCACGTGTCGATGCCGCCGTCTGCCCCGCCGGCGGGCCGATCGATGCCGATGCGTGCCATCTGGCGTTGCGCCTCTACGACCTGCGCGGTGGTGTCGCCGACCAGGGTGACGGGGGTCCCCCACCGCAGCGTCCACCCCAGGTAGGTGGCGAAGGAGTCCCCCACCTCCAAGTTCACGGTGCCGGCCAGGTGGCCTCGAGCGAAACCTGTGCGCGACCGCAGGTCGACGACCCACTCGCCGGCGTGGATTCGCCGGCGGATCTCGGCCGAGTCGACCAACTCCGGCGGGGACAGGTCGATCGGTGCGGGCCCGGCTCGGTTCAGGGGGGCCATGTGAGCGTAGTAGCGGGGGTAGGCGGTCAGCCCGCCGATGAGCTTGTTGACAAAGGCGTTCTCGTCATCCAGGGTCAACGCCAGGTTCGACTGACGTTCCTGGCCGATGGTGCTGGCTTCGGATCCGCTCGAAGAGGCCGAAGAGCAGAAGCTCCCAAACCCGTGCGTCGGGTGCACCCCGACCTCACCGGGCAGCTCCTTGGCGAGGCGCCGCACCGAGTGGAACTGGGCTCGCGTCAACTCCTCGGTGGTCTCGGTGCTAATGAGGTCGGTGCGACCGACGGTGCCGTAGAGCATCGACCCGCCGGTGAAGGCGGCCACCGGCTCGCCGTCCTGCACCACCACATAAGCAAGGTGGGTCGGCGTGTGTCCGGGTGTGTGTAACGCCCGTATCACCAGTCCGCCGACAGTGAACTCATCGCCGTCCAGAGCCCCGATGCGCTCGTAGGCGACCTCATCATCCGCGGCCAGCACATACACGGCGCCGGTGCGGCGGGCCAGCTCCAGACCGCCGCTGACATAGTCGTTATGCACGTGCGTCTCGAACACGTGTGTCAAGTGGAGGTGGCGCTCAGCGAGCAGCGCGTCGATCCGGTCGATGTCACGTTGGGGGTCGATGACCGCGGCGGTATCGCCGTCAACGAGCACGTAGCTGCGGTCACCCAACGCCGAGGTCTCGATCGTGATGATCTCCATCTGGTCCCCCTCCCTCAGGCGACGGTGCCGGCGGCACCGTCCTCACGCACCACGGGCAGACCCGCTTCAGCCCACGCCGCCATCCCGCCGGCAACGTTGCGGACGTCAATTCCGGCCGCGGCCAAGATCTCGGTCGCCTTGGCTGACCGGCGGCCGCTGCGGCACACGGCCAACACCTGCTGGCCGTCAAAGCGAGAGGCGCCGTCGCTCACTTCTGCCAGCAGAAGGTGGACGGCGCCGGGCGCGTGGCCGGCAGTCCACTCGTCGTTCTCGCGGACATCAACCAGGACGGCCCCCTGGTCCCGCAGACCCACCGCATCCTGCGGTGTGACCTCGTCGTTGTTCTGGCGTCGGAACACCACATACCTCCTGCTCGGGTACGACCGTCAGTGCCATACCCCGTAGGGTACCATCCTCAACCAGGGAAACACCCTGCCAGTACCCCTTGTTGAGGGAGCCATGGACCTGCCCGAAAAGACCATCGACGATCTCCTCAAGCGCCTCCGCCGGATCGAGGGCCAGGTCCGTGGCATCCAGCAGATGCTCACTGACGGTCGAGAATGCCGCGACGTCGTCACCCAGATCTCCGCCGCCAGCAAGGCGCTCGACCAGGCTGGCTTCAAGCTCGTTGCCTCCGGTCTCACCTACTGCCTCAACGACCCCGAACGAGCCGCTCAGGAGGGCTACAGCATCGATGACGTCCAGAAGATGTTCATGAAGCTGGCGTAACGGACTGCTAGGTGCGGAGACAGGTCAGCCTCGAGAGGTCTCACCGGACAAGTGGCGATCATTGGTCCCCTGGCCTGTGTGTGGGGACCTCGCCGTCCTGGTGGCGGCGGAGAGTCGGGGGGTGGCAGGCTGTCAGCGTGAGCATCTACGACGCCCCCGTGTCCGCCCTCGGAGGTGGCGCCGCCGACCTCCACGAGTACGAGGGTAAGGCAGCACTCGTGGTGAACGTCGCCTCCAAGTGCGGGCTGACGCCGCAGTACCAGGGGCTCGTCAAGCTGCACAAGGCGTACGGCGACCGGGGCTTCGCCGTGCTCGGCTTCCCCTGCAACCAGTTCGGCGGGCAGGAGCCCGGCAGCGACGAGGAGATCCAGACGTTCTGCTCGACCACCTACGGCGTGGACTTCCCGCTGTTCGGCAAGGTCGAGGTGAACGGTGACGATCGGCACCCGCTGTACCAGGAGCTCACCCAGGTCCCCGACCAGCAGGACGGCCACACGGGCGACATCCGGTGGAACTTCGAGAAGTTCCTCATCGCCCCCGACGGCACGGTGGCCCGATTCTCCCCGATGGTCACCCCCGAGGACCCCGCGCTGGTCAGCGCCATCGAGTCCGCCCTGCCGTAATCCCTCTGGCGGACCAGACCCGCGGCCTAGGACAGGGCACGGGCGGCTGCGGTCGCCGCCATGGCGGCCACGACGACAACCAGGAAGCCCTGCCGGCGCCACAGGCACAGGGCGGCGACGGCGAGGCCGGCGAGGCGAGCGTCGAGGACCACCCGCCGATCGCTTCCCACGGTCTGTACAAGGACGAGCGCAGCGAGCAGCGACGCTGGGAGGATCGCAACCAGGCGATCGAGCAGGGGCGGAAGGCGGCGACCGCCAAGGAGGACAGGTCCGGCGGCCTTGAGGACGAATGTCCCCGCGGCGAGGAGCCCGATGGTGCTCCAGATCCTCATGGCCGGCGCAGCCTCTCGGCGACCAGCACGGTGACCGCTCCGGCCGCCGCGGCCACCACCGGGATGCCGGGTCTTACGAACGGGATCAGCGAGACTGCGATCAACGCGCCGAGCAGTGCCGCGATCCGGCCGCTCGCCTCACTCAGCCGGGGAGCCAAGAGGGCCAGGAAGGCCGCTGGAAAGGCGGCGTCGAGTCCGATGGTCTCGAGGTGGTCGCCTACTGCGCCCGCCAGGGTCACTCCGAGGAGGGTCGCCACGTTCCAAAGGACGAACACGGCGACTCCGCCCGCCCAGTAGGCCTGACGCGAGCGGTCCGGGTCCTCCTCGGCCAGGGCCAGGCCGGCGGACTCGTCGATCATCAGCTGGCTCGCCAGCAGGCGGCTGGGCAGCGACCCGCCGAGCACCGGGGAGACGGCGAGGCCGAAGCCGAGGGTCCGCAGGTTCAGCAGCAGCCCGCTCAGGACCGCTGATGCCACCGATCCGCCGGCCGCCAGCACTCCGACCGCGGCGAGCTGCGACGACCCCGCAAACACGACGGCGGAGAAGCCCGCGGCCTGGAGGACGGACAATCCGCCCTGCCCGCAGAGCACGCCGAAGGACACGCCGTACGCGCCCACCGCCACTGCGAGGGCGATCGCCTTGCGGGCGATGTCCCGTTCGACCGCGATCACGCGGCTGGTCCTGCCAGGCCGAGGTCCTCGTAAAGAGCGGTCCAGACCTCGTTGGCCCGACGGCTGTGAGCTGCGTCTCCCGGCATGCCTGTGCAGCACAGGACAGCCACGAGACCGTGCTCGGGATCGCACAGCGCGCCAGACGACTGGCTTCCTCCGTGGCCGAAGGTCCGAGCCGAGGCGTGCGGCCCGTAGCCGTAGGGCACCGTCTTGGCGCCGTGGACCTTGGCGTCCACGATGACGCCGAGACCCCAGTCGAGCACTGCGCCGAAGGTCCCGTCCCGCAGCCCAGTCCGGTGCCTCGCCCCGACGGCCTCGGCGGTCACGGCGCTGAGCAATGGCACACCTCGGAGCAGGCACTCAAGGAGCATCGGCACGTCCGCCACCCGGCCCCGACCACTCGCTCCGGGCTGACACACGCGGGCCCGGAAGGGCTGGTCCTCGATGGGTCGAGCCTGGGCATGGGCCGGCGGGCAGGCCCACATCATCGCTGCGTCGGCTCGACTGGCGTTCCACGCCGAATCGTCGAGCGCCAGCCAGGAGCGCCTCATGCCCAGGGGCGCGAAGACGTCGGCGGCAACGATCTCCTCCCAGGCCCGCTCGTCCGCCTCGGCGCGGCGCACCACCTCAGCGAGCAGGTGGAAGCCCGCGCGCAGCGAGTACGCGGCGGAACGGCCGGGCTCCCAGCCGACCGGAAGCGGGGTTCTGCAGATGCGGGCCACCTCTTCATCCCAGTCGTCCTCCCGGGGAGCTGCCGTCACATCGTCGGCGGCGTGCAGCCCCGAGGTGTGGGTGAGCAGGTGCCTTATCGTGATCCGCTCGCGCCCGCCTCCGGCCAGCTCGGGGATGTGGTCGGCGGCCCTGTCGTCGAGCCCCAGAGCCTCGGCCTCCCACGCCATGGCCACCCGCAGAGCCACGGTCAGCTTCGTCATGGAGAACCATGCCGTCACGGTGTCGGGACCCATGGGGACCCCGGGCCTGGCCTCGCCCACCGACGCGGTTGCGGCCGACTCGCCCCGAAGTCTTGCCACCACGCACGCCCCCGGATGCAGGCCCGCGGTGCGCTGCGCCTCCAGCACGGCGACCGTGCGCTCCAGCTCGGTCACGGCGCGGGCGCCAGGCCGAGGGCCGAACGGGTCCGCCGCGTCAGTCCGGCCACGACGAGGTCGACGCAGCCCACTACACGTTCAGGAAGTGCAGGGGCGTGCCGGCCGTCGGCCATTCGCACACCAGGAGCCGTCGGTTGGCCGACGAGGTCAGGTAGGCGGTCCGCAGGTCGGGACCACCGAAGCAGATGTTGGTGGGGAGCGGGTCGTAGAGGTCAGCCGGGAGCGGCATCAGCTCCACGCTGCCGTCGGTGCGGATCACGCTGAAGCCGCCGGAGATGATCGTGGCGACCACGACGCTCCCCTCGGAGTCGACGGCCAGGCTGTCGAGCAGCTGGTAGCCAGGAAGGCCGGCGAGCAGCGTTCCTCCGCCCGGACCGAAACCGGCCGACTCCCCGAGGACGCCTGGGCCTTCGACCGTGAACGACCACACGCGACCGGTGTGCGTCTCCGCCACGTGGAGAGTGGCCCCGTCGGGCGAGAGGCCGACCCCGTTCGGGGAGGCGAGCGGGTAGACCACCTCGGAGATGGACGAGCCGTCGGGGCGGCAGTAGTAGAGCCCCCCGTGGTCGCCGTCGCGGCGGCGGGTCTTGCCGTGGTCGGTGAACCAGATGCCGCCGGACGAGTCGAACACCAGGTCGTTCGGGCCGCGCAGGGGGTTGCCGTCACACTCGGTGTACAGATCCGTGACCGACCCGGTGGCGAGGTCGACACGCTGGATGCGTCCACCGATGTAGTCGTCCATCTCCGAGACACCGTGAGGCCCGTACGGCAGGAGCATGGGCCCGAGCTCGGTGAACCCGTACCCGCCCGAGTTGCACACGTAGGCCGCACCATCGGGCCCGATGGCACAGCCGTTCGCGCTGCCTCCGACCTCGGCGACGACATCGGTCGATCCATCGGGGTGCACCCTTGTGAGGCGCCCGTGTTGGAGCTCCGTCACAAGGACATCGCCGTCGGGCAGCGCCACCGGGCCCTCCGGGAACCCGAGACCTTCGGCCAGGACGCTCACGTTCTTCATGCCGTGGTTGGTAGCACGCGCGCTCGCCTCTCGTCGCCCTCCCGCGTGATGACCGCTCCGGCACAACCAACCGGGCGGCGGCGGTTGCAGCAGCTCCGCACGACGGCTCAGACCGTCATGGCTCCACACGCAGACCGACGAGATCGGGCTCCACGACGAGGCTGCGGCCCCGGAGGCTGGCATCGGCTAGCAGTCGCTCGCCGGCGCTGCGCACCTCGATCGCCGCGGCGGCGCCGTCGCAGAACGCCAGCAAGGTCGGCCCGGCTCCGGACCAGCACG
>Ga0136633_1001604_pt1 | contig 16509 bp, 18 predicted proteins | sample AntDrymeUQ832206_2_FD_105494 | JGI IMG/M metagenome (GOLD analysis project Ga0136633, IMG submission 105494) | Polar desert sand microbial communities from Dry Valleys, Antarctica - metaG UQ83 (22.06) | ecosystem: Environmental > Terrestrial > Soil > Desert | place: Antarctica: Dry Valley...
AGCGGTCCCTGCGCGAACCATCCACCGGCGCGGATGCCGAGCTCCTCGAAGATCGAGAATGGCAGCCCGATGTCGGCCAGGAAGCCCACGCCCGAGAAGCGTCGCCCCTCGCCGAGCATCATCCCACGCTTCGGCAGAGCCAGCGCCAGCGTGGCGTCAGCGCTGATGGCGGACCCTGGTCGCTCGCCGGTGCTGGCGTCGATGCCCGAAGGAATGTCGAGGCTGATGACCGGCCCGTTGCCGAGGGTGCCGACGCCGATCAGTGGCTGGTAGACCTCGTCGGGAGGACCATGCAGGGTATAGCCGATCAGCGCGTCGATGACGGCGTCGGACCGCATGATTTCGGCGGCAATCTCCGGATGCGATCGATCGTGACCGGCCACCGCGGCGCGGACGCCGGCCGCGAGCAGCGGCTCGACCTGCGCGCAGGGTCCCGGTCGCAGGCGCAGCAGAGGTCGGGCGAAGATCACACACACGTCGGCGCCCCAGCCGGCCAGCCGCCGGGCGGCGACCAGCCCGCCTCCGGCGTTGTTGCCGGTGCCCGCCAGCACGACGATAGAGCGCCCGGCGACGACACCGCCGAGGGTGAGCCGCGTCAGCTCGGCGAGCTGAAGTCCGGCGTTCTCCAACATCTGCAGCACGCTGATGCCGGTGCGGTCGGTGGCGATCCGGTCTGCAGCCAGCATCGTCGGAGTGTCGACCGAGGGAACGAGATCGTCGGCGAATGGGATGTCGGGCAGCTGCCATCGGTTGGCGGTGATGCTGATGGGCTCGGCCATGCGTGCAGCGTGGCGCCCGGCGCTCGTCGGCGCTGTAACGCAGCCGACAGCCTCGCCGGTTATTCGCCGGCGAGATCCTGCAGCCGATCGGTGGCGAGGATCATCACGCGCTGGTTGCGCATCTCGAGAATGCCTCTCTCGCGGAGCGACGCGATGGTGGTCGCCAGGGTCTCGCGGGACGTACCGATCATGTCGGCCAGCTCCTGCTGGGTCAGCCGCGCGTCGATGGCCGTACCACCGTCCGCTGGTTGGCCGAACCGCTCGACGAGCTCGACGAGTCGAACGGCGAGACGCTGCTCGACCGAGCGAAAGGCCATGACCTCCCGCTCGCGCTCGGACGCCGCCAGGCGGTCGGAGAGGTAGCGGATGATGTTGACGCCGACGCTGGGAAAGCGATCGATCAACCGCTGGAGTTCTCGCGGCGTGAAGCTGCAGATGAGCGCGTCCTCAACCGCCTCGGCGTACGCATCGGTCAGCTGTTGGCCAAGCCACGACATGCGACCCACGATCCGGCCCTTGTCGAGGATCTCGAGCGTGAGCTGCTTGCCGTCGGGCGTGAGCCGGTAGAGTCGCACGCGGCCGCGCTTGACGACATACAGCCGCTCATCGTCATCGTCCGGCGAGGTCACCAGGCCGCCGGCATGGCAGGTCTGCATCGGCAGCGTCCGGCTGATCTCCTTCAGCTCGGCGGACGTCAGCCCAGTGAAGAGATCCACCTCCCGCAACAGACCAACCTTCAGATCCGCCTCGGTCAGCGGCGGCCCGGTCGGCGGCTCGACAGCCGGACTCGACTGTCGGTCCAGGAATCGCTTCAACACTGCTCCATCATGCATCGGATTGAGAGCGTCAGTACGCTGGCAAGGGATCTCCATGCGAACTCGTGGATCGAACGTCGCCTTCAGGAACCGTGCCGGAGCCTCGGCGCGCTGGCGGCGGCCATGTGGACCGCAGCGTAACGGAGTCGGAAGAGCGACACGGCGGTCAGGGTCGCGTGCCCCGAAGGGTTCGATGTAAGCGCCGCAACAGCGGCGAACTCCACCGCGCGTGACACTTGAGATCGCCCGCGGGCCAGCAACATTGCGCTCGGGCACCGAATCGCCAAACCAGCACATTTCCTTGGAGCCATGAACATGTCTGACATCCGCGAAGCAACCGATGCGACCTTCGAGCAACTCGTTAACGAAAGCGACAAGCCAGTAGTCGTCGACTTCTGGGCGACCTGGTGCGGTCCATGTCGCATGGTCGCCCCCGAGATTGACAAGCTGGCGGCCAAATACGCGGGGAGCATCCGTGTCGTAAAAGTCGATGTCGACGCCAATCCGGCGACTGCGGCGCGCTACGGGATCATGAGCATCCCGACAGTCGCCTACTTCGAACCGGGCCATCCGCCTCGAGCAGCCGTCGGATTCAAACCCCTTCAGGAGCTCGAGCTTGCCTTCGGTCTGGAGGCGCTCGCCAAGTCGGCATAGTTCGGCGGTGCGCGCTCAGCAGAGCGGGCCATGGGCATGCCCTGGCTTCTGACGCACGCGCATTGCAGCGTTGCTGGCAACACCGATGTGTTTTAGGGAGCGGACATGACCGGACGGCTCCAGGATAAGGTCGCGCTGATCACGGGCTCCGACTCGGGGATCGGGCAGGGAACGGCCGTCGAATTCGCCCGCGAAGGCGCGGACGTGGTCGTGACTTACCACGATGACGATCAAGGGGCCACCGAGACCCGCCGACAGGTCGAGGAGGCGGGTCGGCGCGCGATCGTCGTGCAGGTCGACACCAGCGACGAGACATCGGTGGGTGCGATGTTCGACGCGGCCCTCGAGGCGTTCGGAACGGTCGACATCCTCGTCAACAATGCCGGCGTCGACGCATCCGGCACCCATGTGGCCGACCTCGATACGGCCACCTGGGATCGCGCCATCCGCACCAATCTGTACGGCTATTTCTTCTGTTGTCGCCGTTTCATTCAGATTCGGCGCCAGGCCGGTGGCGGCGGCAAGATCATCAACGTCACCTCCGTCCACGACGAGATTCCGCGGGCCGGCGCGGCCGATTACGACTGCTCCAAGGGCGGCCAGCAGAACCTGACCCGTACGCTGGCGCTGGAGCTGGCGCCGATGAAGATCAACGTCAACAACATCGGTCCGGGCATGGTGCTCACCCCGTTCAACGAGGAGGCAGTGGAGGATCGTGAGGTCCGGGAGCAGCAGGTGCAGAGCATCCCATGGAAGCGGGCCGCAGAGCCGCGGGAGATCGGACGGCTTGCAGCGTACCTCGCGTCGGCCGATGCCGACTATGTGACCGGCGCGACGTTCTATATCGACGGCGGCCTGATGCAGAACCAGGGGCAGGGCGCCTGACTTTGCGTCCGCAGATGGGCATCGGCTGAGTCCACGGCCGTTGCGCGGCACGTCACATTCGTCGACCTACGCACGGCCCGCCGGAGTGCGGCGAGCCGGCGGTCGGATCCGGCGTTCAAATCGGCCGATGATCTTGTGAGAAGACTATTGGAGAGGTACATGGCGGAGCGTGATGCGGTCCTCGTCTTTGATGTCAGCGAGACTCTCCTTGACCCCTCGACGGCCCGTTCGAGGAGGTCTTCGGCGATTCGACGGTCCGTAGGGAGTGGTTTCAACAGTTGCTGCAGTAGGCACTCGTGTCGACCGTGACCGACACGTACGCCGACTTCGGGGCCATTGGCCGGGCCGCACTGGCGATGGTCGCCAGTCGCCACGGCATCGAGCTCGCCGATGACGATGCCGAGCGGATCCTGAGCACGGTGAAGCGGCTGCCGCCTCACCCGGAGGTGCGTGAGGCACTCGAGCGGCTGCATGGCGGTGGCTATCGGCTTGCGACGCTGACCAACTCGACCGCGGCAGTGGCGCAGGAGCAACTCGATGGGGCCGGATTAGCCCGGCTGTTTGAGCAGATCCTGTCCGCTGACTCCGCTCGACGCCTGAAGCCGGCGCGCGAGGCATACGAGATGGCGGCGGAATCGCTCGACGTCGACCTCGCTGAGATGCGCCTCGTGGCGGCCCCACGCCTGGGACGTCGCCGGCGCTCTCCGGAGCGGCTGCCTGGCGGCGTTAGTCGCCCGTCCGGGCATGGTTCTCGATCCGCTGGCGCCACGCCCGGACATCGTCGGCGCAGACCTCGCCGAGATCGCCGATGCGCTCGTCTGACGGTGGCGAGCGACAGATCCAGACCCGGGAATTATGCGCACGACGGCGCACGGCACAGCGCTCTGCGCGCGGCTTGTTCAGCAGCACGGTGCTGAGGGCCGGAGGGTCTAGGTGACACGCGGAGCCGTTCGCTTAAGAGCCCAGGCTACGTAGAGGCCAAGCGGGACGCCGAAGAAGCCGGCGTGAGCGACGAACTGGACGAGCGGATCCGTCATCTCCGGGAACCACGTCCAACCGAAGATCGGTGCGACGACGTAGAAGTTCACCACCCATAGCAGGGTGCCGAGCACCGCGCCGGCCAGGGCCGCGGTGGCGGCCGAGCTGATGATCCACCGCACCACGGCAGCTGCGGCGCCGAACACGACGCCGTAGACGATCGACAACATCATGTGGACGCCGATGCCAGCCCCGCCGGCCACGAGTATCGAGAACCCGGGATCGAGCGCCTGATCGCCTAATGCGATGCCGCCGATCATCCGCAACGGCGCGAGCGGGCTGTCACCCTGGAGCGCCGCCATGGCCATCTCGAACATCGGGAAGACGAGCCCGGCGATGACACCGCCGATGGCCCCATGCTTGAGAGCGCGGGCGAGATCGACGCGACGGGTGTCGTGCGTGCGGACGTCCGTCATAGCCATCTCCTCCTGGCTTGTCCGTATCCATCAGTTTGTTCGGGGCTTGCCGATCGTGCTGTGACGCGCCTTACACCACCGAGCAGACGCTGGCGAGAATCATCGATCCAGATCGACCAGTTCCGTCACCCGGGCGCTCAGGCGAAGCTTCCGAGCAGCCCGCCAAGGGTGAGCCAGTAGTAGACGATGTAGCTTCCTGCGACGAAGAGCAGCAAAGTTCCGATGGGGCCGACGAAGCGCGCCGCGCCACGCAACCTCCGGACGACCGCGGTGCTGAAGGTCGCCACCGCCAGCGTGAGCGCGGTGATCACTGTGCCCATGCCCAGCCCGTAGAGCGCGAGCTGCATGAGTGATGGAGCCAGGCTGGCCGCGGTGACGGTGCCGCCCACCACAGCGAGGAAGATCGGCAGCGTGCAGCTCAGCGAGGCGATCCCGTAGCTGAGCCCGAAGAGCAGGTAGCCGCGCACGTTCGTCTCGCCCGAGCGGTGGAGCCGAGCCGCCACCTGCTCCGGCACGGCGCTGTATACGGCGCCGCCCGAGAGGCGATAGGCGGCGACCGCAACGAGCGCCACGCCGACGGCGAGTCCGATCCATGGGAAGACACCGACCAGCAGTTGTGCGCCAAGACCGATGAACAGGCCGATCAGCGCGAAGAGCACGACGAACCCGGCCGTGACTGTGCCGGCCACCAGCAGGCCGAGCGCAACGCGGTCGCGAGTTCGGCGACGGATGCCACCCGCCCCGTCGCTGACCAACAGCCCGAGGTACGCCGGCAGCATGGCGAAGCCGCAGGGATTCACCGCCGATGCCATGCCGGCGCCGAAGGCGAAGCCGAACGGCAGGAGGCGGCTGAGGCCGCCGAGGAACGTGCTCGACGCCGACGATGCCCCCTCCACGGCGCGGTTCACGCCAGAGGTCGGGTCAGCGGTGAGCGACGCACCCACAACGGCGAGCGCCAGCGCCACTACTGCGGCGAGGACGGGGAGCAGCACCGATCGCCGCCGGACGTCAGCCGGACACGTCGCAGCCGTGCTGCGTCGGGCAGTCTGGCTCATAGCACGGCGCCCACGACCTGCTGGACCACTTCCCCGAACTGATGCTCGGTCATTACCCTATCTAACGCACTCCCGGCTTTCGTAAACAATGCAGGAGTGGCGTGCTCGCCGCCGTCAGCCGCACCACGGGCCACGCTCGCCGGTGACTATGACGCACGCCGTCCCACGGTCACGCCTATTCGGCGTGAAGGCGCTTCGGATGCTCGAAGTCGTAGCGTTGCGACTCCAGCATCTCAAGGGTCTCGGCGATGCTCGGTCGGTCGCCCCAGAAGGTGCCGCGGTAGGCGAATCGGACGATCCCATCCCGATCGATGACGAAGGTCGACGGCCGATTGATCCACTCGCTGTGGACGACGAACTCGAGCGGATCGACGCCGTACACGGCGCCCACGGCGCCAGCCGGGTCGGCGAGGTGCGGCCACCAGATGCGACCACGGTAGGCGGTTTGGGGTTGGACGGCCGCGAGGTTGCCACCACGGTAGCTCGGTGGCCGCTCCTGCCCCGTCATCAGCCGGCACCGGAACCGGTCGTGGCATTCGATCGTGGCCACAGTGATACCGCGTGCCTCGAACTCGTCCTGCAGATCGATCAGGTCGCGGAACTCATGGTGGCAGACCGGACACCAGTCGGCGAACACCCAGATCAAGACCACCGGCCCCCGGCCGAGGAAATCGGCGAGGCGCCAGGGATCGCCGTTCGTGTCGGTCAGCTCGAAGCTGATCGCGGGTTGGCCGACCTCGACCAGGCTAATGGCGTGGTCATCGATCGCGGCGTAGGCGCCGGCCAGCTCGGTGGATCGCCGTCCAGCCCGCAGCTGGCCGATGGCCAGCTCGATCCGGTGCCGCACATCCGGGTCGGACTCATGATCCAGGCGGCCGGCGAGCCGCTCCGCAACTCGCTCGAGCCCGAGCTGTCCGAGCGACACGGCGGCCTGACCCCGCACCACCGGATTGGTGTCCTTGGCGAGCCGGTCCTCGAGGGCATCGGCTGCGCCGATGCGGGCGCCAAGGATGCCCAGGGCCGTGGCGGCAACATGACGGACGTGTGGGTCCTCGTCGCGCAGTACGGGCTGCAGGGCCGTAGCGGCAGAGTCACCAAGCCGTACGAGATCTCGGATGGCCATCAGCCGCACACGCCACGACGGGTCGTTCAGATCGGCGACCCCTTCATGGCCGGTCTGCGGATCGATTGTGCGGCCGCCCCGGATCTCGGCAAATGCGTGCTGGCGGACGCGTTCGAGGACGCTCGAGAGCAAGGCCGGCTCCGGGGTGCTCATTGGACTCGGCGAAGCGCCTGCGTGCGTTCCATTGCTGTCCTTCAGTGTCACAGTGGCAGAGCGGTTTGCGCTGTGACGCAACTTACGGCGGCTCAAGGGGGATCGCGCGCTGCGCGTTTCGCAGGAGTCGGCGGCGCGTGGGCTCGCTTACAGCGGGCATCCAGGGCAGATGTCAACACTGACCAGCGACCCCAGCTTCAGGAGGATCACTGTGCGGACTCTCGAGCTCACGCCGACCGGCGAGCCACACCTCAGGCCCGACGGGGAGATCTTCCACGACCTGACGCGCTCGATCTGCCCGGAGTGCCGGCAGGTGATCGATGCGCAGGTCCTGCTGCGCGACGACAAGGTCTATCTGCGCAAGCGCTGCCCCGAGCACGGCTGGTTCGAGGGCCTGGTCTACGCCGACGCGACCGCCTACGTCGAGCACGCGCGCTACAACAAGCCGGGCCAGGCGCCGGCGCGCATCTCGACGCAGGTGGTCGACGGCTGCCCGCTCGATTGCGGTCTCTGCCCCGAGCACCGCCAGCACACCTGCCTCGCGCTGGTCGAGGTCAACACCGCCTGCAACCTGGACTGCCCGGTCTGCTTCGCCAACGCCGGCGCCGGCTTCAACCTGACCCTGGCCGAGGTGGAGGCGATGCTCGACCGCTTCGTCGAGCTCGAGGGCCATCCCGAGGTGGTCCAGTTCTCCGGCGGCGAGCCGACGATCCATCCGCAGCTGCTCCCGATGCTCGACGCCGCCAAGCAGCGCGACATCGGCTTCGTCATGGTCAATACCAACGGCGTGCGCATCGCCGATGACCCGAAGTGGTTCGTCGAGTTCGCTGAACGCCGGCCGCTCATCTACCTGCAGTTCGACGGCCTGACCGATGAGACGTATCGCGTCATCCGCGGTCGGCCGCTGCTCGAGACCAAGATGCGCGCGCTCGATCGGCTGGCGGAGGCCGATCTCCACGTCATGCTCGTGGCGGCCGTCGAGCGGGGCGTGAACGAGCACGAGGTCGGGCCGATCGTCGAATTCGGCCTGAAGCACCCCGCCGTGCGCGGCGTGATGTTCCAGCCGGTGACGCACACCGGGCGTCACCCCGACCACGACCCGATGCAGCGCATGACGGTCCCCGACGTGCTGCGCGCCATCGACGGCCAGATGGACGGCGTCTTCCGGGCGAGCGACTTCGTGCCGGTGCCGTGCTGCTTCCCGAGCTGCAGCTCGGTGACGTACGCCTACCTCGGCGACGAGGGCGAGGTGATCCCGCTGCCGCGCGTGATCGAGGTCGACCGGTACCTCGACTACATCACCAACCGCGCCCAGCCCGACGTGCAGCCGGAGATCCTGCACGCGCTGGAGGGACTGTGGTCCGCGGGGTCGGTTCCCGGCGACCGGGCCGCCGATCACTTCGCCTGCGCGGCCTGCGATCTGGACCTGCCGGCGTTCAGCCAGTTGGTGCGGCGCATCTTCCAGATCCAGCTGCGCGACTTCCTCGATCCGTGGACGTTCGACGTCAAGCGCGCGATGAAGTGCTGTATCGGCGTGCTCCAGACCGATGGTCGGATGATCCCGTTCTGCACCTACAACACGGTGGGCTATCGCGAGGAGACGCGGGAACGCCTCTTCGAAAGCCGGCGGCAATGACCCTCGAGGCCTCGGCGACCCCCTGCTGTCGCGTCCTCTACGGCCACCCGCTGGTCGAGCTCGTGCTGGGTGAGTCGCTGCATCCGGGCGGGATCGACGGGACCCGCCGCCTCCTGGCCGCGGCATCCCTGGCTCCTGGCGCCCGCCTCCTCGATGCCGGCTGCGGGTCCGGCGCCAGCGCGCGCCTCGCGGCGGGCGAGTTCAGCCTGCTCGTCGCGGGTATCGACGTCAGCGCTGCGGCGATCCGACGCGCGCACGAGCGAGCGATGCGCGATCGCCACGCCATCGAGTTCCGGACCGGTGATCTTACGGAGCTGCCCTACCAGGCAGCGACCTTCGACGGCGTCCTCGTCGAGTGCGTCCTCTCGACCCTCCCCAAGCAGGCGGCGCTGGATGAGCTCCGCCGCGTCTTGCGTGCCGGTGGGCGACTCCTCCTCAGCGACGTGCGGGCGGAAGCCGATGCAGCGGCGACCGATCGGATACCGGCGGGTCTGGCCGCCGCTCTGTGCCTTGGCGGCGCGTGGCGAACCGGCGAGATCGACCGGCTGCTGGCCGAGGCCGGGTTCCGGGTGGAACACCACTGGGAGCAGGGCCAGCTGCTTGAGGCGTTCGTCGATCGAGCTGTGGCCCGTTTAGAGCTGCTGCGCGTTGCCGGCCGGGACCTGGACCTCGACCTGGCGACCGTCATGAATGCGGTCGAAGCCAGCATCGGTGCCCACACCCGGGTGGTGGATTGGCGTGCGGCGCTCGCCGAAGTCGGACGCGCTCTTGCCGGTGGATCGCTCGGCTACTTCTCCGTCGTGGCTCGAGCCTCATGAGACGTGCTGCTCGGTGCCGTCGCCTGCCTCACAGCCTTGGTACTGGGTTGCGGGCCAGACTGCTGGGACAGACGAATGCACGAGGACCAACTGGATGAAGCTTCCCGAACTGACCGACGACGAGATTCGCGATTGGCTCGCGGGCCCGAACATCGGCCGCCTGGGCACGATCAACGAAGACGGCACGCCGCGCGTCACGGCGCTGTGGTACCTGCCCGAGCAGGATGGGACGATCACGCTCAACACCTACGAGGACAACGTGCACGTCGAAAACATCAGGCGCGATCCACGCGTCGCGCTGCTGGTGGATTCGTCCGGGCAGCCGTATAAGTCGGTGCACTTCAACGGCCGCGCCGAAGTGGCCGGCGACGCGGCCTCGGCGGAGGAGATCGCCCGGCTCTACGTGCGCTACTTCGGTGACCAGCAGGCCGCAACACGATACGGGGAGCAGCTCGTCTCGGGCGGCAAGCGCGTGAGCATTCGCTTCAGGCCCGAGCACAGGCGCTCGATCGACTTCGGCAAGCTGGGCCGCGGCTAGAGTGGGGGTGGCGCACGGCGCAGGAAGGTTCCATGAGCGGCCGGCCGGGGGACCTGCCGGAGCGGAGAAGGGGACGCCACGAGTGACATCGCCGAATATGCCTCCCGCGGCCCGAACGCGACGACCCGCCGGTTGGGTGCTGCTCGGCCTCGTCGCCCTTGCCGCGGGCTGCGCGTCGGCGCCCGCGGGTGCGAGCAGTTCGCCACCGGCCGTTGGTCAGTCGACGCCGGCTCGCGCCACTCCGTCGCCGGAAGCCACCGCGCCGAGGAGCCACCGCCCAACCCCATCGCCGAGTCCGGCACCAACGCCTGAGCCGATCGTCGGAACGGAGCTCGGCCAGCGGGCGCCGGACTTCAGCTTGACCACTACCGAGGGCGTCACCATCTCGCTCGACGATCTCCGAGGCCGGCCCGTCTGGGTGAACTTCTGGTCGACCACCTGTCCGGCCTGTGTCTATGAGATGCCGATCATGGAGGGGAAGTACCAGGAGCACCGAGCCTCAGGGCTGGAGATCGTGGGGATCGCGGTCGGGAACAGCACGGAGGAAGCGGTGGCCTTCGGCGAGGCGCTCGGGATCTCGTACCCGCTCGCCATCGACTCACCGGGCGTCGGCGAAGGGGCTGCGGTCGACTACCAGGTCTTCTTCCTGCCGACCCACTACTTCATCGATTCCGCCGGCATCGTCCGCGGCTTCGTGATGGGCGACGCTCCGCCCGAGGCGTTCGACGAGAGAGTCGCAAGAATCGTCGGAGCCACGGACTAGGTCTGTGCTCGCCGCTGAACCTGCGGGACCCGAACAGGTGGCGTAGCCCCTAGGCCAGCCTAGACCCCGTCGAGCATGCCCAGCGCCAGGCGCGCTGCGCGCGCCAGGCGGCCGGGCGCGTGGACCAAGACCATGGAGGCCAGCGCCTCACCGACTCCATCGTGCGCGGTCGCATCGGGCGGCGGAGCCTCGGCAACGATGAGTGTGCCGCGCCGTGACACGACCTCATGTGACGCCAGCCGTCGGGTCGTCGGCGGAAGCGCAACGACACGCGCGCGTCGGCCACACGCAGGTTGTGCAGGGTCACCTCATCGATGCCGGCTGGCAGGCGAGGGCGGACCAGCGCCAGCAGGCGCAACGGCGCGAAGGGGTAGATGCCGAGCATGATCTGGACGAGCTGAATCGTGGCGCTGGCGGACCAGGCCTGCGGGCAGTTGGCCTGCGGATAGGCGACGGGAAAGGCAGCCTCGTCGCGGGACTGGCCGCCGATCAGCTCCGGCATCCGCAGACCGGGAAGGCCGGACGCGGCCTCGAGCAGCGCCCGAATCAGCCGCTCGACATGCCCGTCGAACCCGTGGCGCTTGAAGCCCAGGGCGAACGTCGCATTCTCGACCGGCCAGACGGTGCCCAGGTGGTAGGCCCACGGGTTGTACGACGGGTGCTGATCCGACAGCGTGCGGATGCCCCAGCCCGAGAAGAGATCGGGCGCCATGAGCCGCTCTGCAACCTGATCGGCGTGCTGGGCGGGCACGATCCCCGCTGCCAGCGCGTGTCCGGCATTTGAGCCGATCGAGCGCACCTGCCGCTTGTCCGGATCGAGGGCCATGGCGTAGAAGCCCTCGTCGGGCATCCAGTAGGCGGTGTGCCAGGCCTCGCGCAGTCGACGTGCGCGCTCCAGATAGCCGTCGGCAGCCGCGTCATCCTCGAGCGCCACGCAAGCCTCGGCCATGCGCATCAGCGCCAGGTAGTGGAATGCCTGCTCCTCGACGGTCGCGATCGGATTCGGCACCTGACCGCCGTCTGGGTAGCGGATCGCCTCGTCCGAATCCTTCCAGGCCTGGTTCTTGATCCCGACCGGCGAGCGCTGCCGGTACTCGAGGAAGCCGTCGCCGTCGAGGTCGCCGTAGCCGGCAGCCCACTCCAGCGCCCGCTCCGCGGTGGCCCGATGTCGGTGCAGAACGGCGGTGTCGCCGGTCCAGTGCCACAGCTCGGTCATGGCGAGGGGAAACATGGCGGCCGTGGTCTGGGTGCCGTAATAGCCCGCTTGGGCGGTAACGTGCAGCTCGGCGAAGGGTCCACGCCGAACCTCGTGGATGAGCTTCCCCGGCTCGGCATCCAGCCACGGATCATCCGTGGTGGCCTGGAGGCGGGCCGTGACGTTCAGCGCGCCGCGCATCAGCTCGGGACCGATGAGCGCGCCCTGCCAGCCGGCGGTCAGCACATCACGGCCGAACAGCCCGGTGAAGACAGGGACGCCGGCATTCACCACCCAGGCCTCGGGCTCGTCGTCCTCGAGCTCCCGGTTGCGCAGCGCGTAGAGGTCCTCGGCAGCGAGCCCCCATGCAGTCTGGAGGGTCGGCGAGCTGGAGCGCAGCTGTGGCCGTCGGCGGCGCCACGCTTCGCGCGCGGCGCGCGCCCGCTCCCACGCTTCACTTGCGCCGTCGGGCAGCTTCCAGGAGCCGTCGACCAGCGGCTCGTAAGCGAGGGTCGCCGACCAGGAGCCACGCGCGGCGAGCGATACGTTGGCGGTGGCTCGAATGCCGACGCCGTCGCGGCTTTGCCCTAACTGCAGCTCTCCGGCGATCGGGCGCAGCCGGATTCCGCGCTCGGTGTGCCGCTCGCCGCGCGTGGCGCGGTAGCGGATGGCGATCCCTTCGCCGTCGACGCCCCGGGCGAGCTCGCCGGACTGCTGGCGTCTCTCGGCGGCGACCTCGAGTACGTCGGCGAAGTCGGCGCTGACCTCGATGGCCAGCGCGACCGAGCGCGCGGTCATGGCATGGTTGTGCAGCTCGATGTGCTCGACCATGCCGCTGCCGATGCGTCGAACAAGGCGGACCTCAATTGCATCCTGCGGCAGGTCGGGACCGTCCGGCCCCGCGCCCGGTCGCGCCAGGCGCAGCGATACCGCCCAGCTATCCGCCTCGAGCGCTCGGCTCGAGACCCAGTCGGGCACGATGCCGTCGAGCGTGAGCCGGTAGCGCGAGATGACGCGGCATTCGTGCTGATACAGGCCGCAGCCGTCGTCGCCCAGGATTGCGCCGTCCGGGTGGCAGACGAGGACCGACCAGTCGCGATGGACCAACTCGTGCGGGTGCCGTGGATCGAGTCCCATGCGTGGCGGTGCCTCCTCCTCGCACACCGCACGACCGGAATGTGGTCGGGCGCTGGGATCAGGTTACGTGGCTTGGCACGTGCCTGGATGTGGCCCACGCCACACGAGCTGGAAGGCGCTGCGCGTCGTAGTCCCACGATCGGCCCCAATCCGACGCACCACGCCTCGTCAGCGGCGAACACAGCGGCGCACCCCGTGGTCACACTTATGCACTAGCCTGCGCGCATGGAGGCAGTCTTCCGCAGCGGTCCCTCTGACGGGCAAACACGGAAAATTGATGATGCCCTGCCCAGCACGATCGGCGACGCCTCCGAGGGCGGAGTCTACGAACGCACCGGCGAGAGGGAAGATGACCGCCCGGTGTATCGCTGGCGGAAGCTGAGCGGCGGCCAAGTGGAGGACCCGGCAGAAGGCTCCGTCCTCGACGATCGACCCTAACCCGCTGAACCGAGGGCCATTCAGCTCGCTGCGTTAGCGCCCCCGGGTCCTGGATGTTCGTCCCAGTGGTCTGCGTGCTTGGCATGCCAATGGCCGTCGTGCTCGAAGTCGAAGTGGTCGCCGTGGCGTAACGACTCGTGACCGCACGTTTCTTCGGCGTGGATATGCCCGTGATCGCCCTCGTGCTGGCGGTGCGCGTCGGTCTCCATGACAGGGTCACCTCGTCGTTGAAGTACCCCCACATCCGGCATTCACACTCTGCTCTTGGCACGCCCGGAGTGGGAAGGATGGTTACCCAGCTAGGGCCCTTTGCCGCGCCGTCGCCGGGGTATCGCGGCCGCAGGGAACGCCGGGCTCTCAGAACGTCAGGATCTGGAAGCCGTCGACCACGAGCTTGCGGAGGCTCGGATGGGCGTGGTACTCCTGAAGGAAGGAAACACCAGCCTCTGCCGCGGACTCCTCAGCGTGGAAGGCCGGCGCGCAGAAGCCGCACACCCCGGCCACACGGTCACTGATCTTATGTACAGCTCGTGGCTCTTGTGGTCGGGCCGCGACAGCTCGCCCGGCCAGCGAGTTCCGGCGCCGTCGAAGACGAGCTCGACCTCGTCGCCCGCCTCCTTGAACTCTCGGGCCGTCATCATCGCGTTCGTCACCCTGGCCAGATCCTCGTGCGTCTCGATGTCGGCGAGGACGACAATGGCGATCCGGTGAAGGCCGGTGGTCGTCTGGCGTTCCTACGTCTGCGTCTGCATCATGCCCCCTTCGCAATCCTGGCTTCCTCGGTTGGATATGGGTAATGCCGTCGCCGATCGCCCGCCTCCCACTCGGCTCGGAGCCCCGGCGCCGTAAGGTCCCAGTCTGGTCTGGCCTGGATCGACACTTCGCGCAGATCACGGCGCAGCTCCTCCGGCGAGGGCCGCCCCCAGAACCAGTAGCCGTTGTAGATCCTATGAATCAGCAGCTCGGGTGCCAGCACGAAGGTGTGCGGAATCATCGGATCGTGAGTCGGATCGGTGTACTCGGCGATGTCGAGGTCCTTCTGCACCACCCGCCGCGGGTCCGACAGGAAGGTCCATTGCGCGCCGACTGATTGGCGGAACTCGTTGAGCTCGAGCAGCGGATCGGTCGTGATCGTCACGATCTTCGTGTAGCTGACCGCAATCTTCGGGTAGAAGGCGGCCAGCTCAAGGTGCTGCTGGTGGTCCTTGGGGCAGAAGTGGCCGCGGGACAGGATGAGGATCATCGGATCCCGGCCCTGCAGCTCGCTCAGCGTGCGCCGCTGGCGGGTGTGATCGGTCAGTTCGTAGTCAGGGAATCGCGCTCCCGCAACGATGTCGGGTCGCATGGGGGTCCTCTCTTCTCACAGCGTGCGCCACGTCCGCTCGCCGGGTGGCTGCTAGGCCGACGCTACGGGTGCAACGGGAAGGCGTCTGTGAGCCGGATCACGCTGGAACAGGCCGATCCTGTCGCGATCCCGCGTACGCTCTCGAGAAGATCGCCGCTCACGGAGACCGCCATGGCACACATGCATCCGCTGCCCAAGGACGCCCACCCCGAGCTCGCCAAGAGTTTCGCGACTTTCGAGCGCATCCTCGGCTTCGTTCCCAACTCGCTCCTCACGATGCAGCGCCGACCGCGAATCGTCGAGGGCTTCGAGGCGCTAACCCAGGCAGTGATGGACCCGGCAGGCCAGGTGGACGCCGGGGTTCAAGCGTCTTCTCGTGCACGTCGCAAGCCGTTCGGCCGGCTGCCAGTACTGCCAGGCGCACTCTCTCGTCGCGGCCGGGCTACGCGGCGTCACCGAGGAAAGGCTGGCCGCGCTCTGGGAATACCCGACGAGCCCGCTGTACACGGAGGCGGAGCGTGCCGCCCTCGACTTCGCCCTCGCCGCTGGAGCGGTGCCCAACGCCGTGACCGCCGATCATTTTGCGCGGCTGCGGCAGCACTGGACCGACGAGCAGATCGTCGAGATGCTGGCGGCGGTCTGCCTGTACGGCTTCCTCAACCGATGGAACGACACGATGGCGACCGAGCTGGAGGAGTTGCCGCGGGAGGTGGGGAAGCGATACCTGGGCCGCATCGAGGCGCCTGCTTGGCGCGCGCCCTTTGTGGAACTCGAGACCGGCCTGGCGGCGGGTGAGCGGTCGGAGGTGGGAAGTGGCGACCGCGGCGCCTAGCTGCTGTCCGGGCCAGCCAGCCGCCAGCCGGCGGGCGTAATGGCTTCGAGCGGATCGAAGCGCTCGACCCATTCGGCACGCCAATCGGCCGCTTCCCAACCCTCCATGATGTATATCCGCTCGTGGGCGACCTTCTCCTCTCGGAACTCGAGGATGCTCACCGTGAACATCCACGGAGCGCCGTCGTAGGAGATCAGGTTCTCAGCGATCCATAGGGCTCCTTCGTGGGTGATGCGTCGAATGCGGAAGTCGAGGTGAGCCGGGTACTTCTTGCGCCAGGCCAGGAAGTTGACGACGCCCACGAAACGCTCACCCGACTGCGGGAACTCCAGCACCGCGTCGTCGTGGTAGATCTCGTGCGCCGTATCCTCATCGATCCCGGAGTACTGCCAGTGACGAGTGAGCGCTTCCAGAATGGCTTCGTCGCTCATCGTCTTGGCTTCCTCGGCGGCTCTACGCTGGAGACACACGCGCCGGAGTGGCGCGAGCCAATAATAGGCTCTTGGGATGACTCGCCCCTGTCGTCGCCGGTCGGCGACCCCCCGCCTGCGGGCTCGGGTTTAGTCTGAGGTTCACCTTATCTCGATCCGCTAGGGCACTGTGCGACTTGGCGACCGTCAGGGCTTGCAGCGCGATCTTGATCACCCTCACACCGAACCGGGGAGCCCTTGTCGGAGCCCTTATCAGCTCTGTCTCCTGTGTCTCATGCGTCGCTTGGAGGTACTGCGTGAACGCGGCTGAGACGCATGAGGCGTTTCACTGGGAATCCGGTATGCGGTACCACCACAACCACCTTGTGGTTGCTGGCGTGCCCGTCGACGCACTACTCGTGGAGAGATTCGAGGGAGTTGAGGGCGAGCACAACCGCTTCGTCGGCCGTCAGCTTCAG
>Ga0136633_1001605_pt1 | contig 16507 bp, 12 predicted proteins | sample AntDrymeUQ832206_2_FD_105494 | JGI IMG/M metagenome (GOLD analysis project Ga0136633, IMG submission 105494) | Polar desert sand microbial communities from Dry Valleys, Antarctica - metaG UQ83 (22.06) | ecosystem: Environmental > Terrestrial > Soil > Desert | place: Antarctica: Dry Valley...
TACCGTGCCGGCCATCGGGAAGGTCAGCACCCAGGCCGTGACGATCGACCGAGCGACCCCCCAGCGCACGGCCGAGAAGCGCTTGCTGGCGCCGGCCCCCATCACCGCGGACGTGATGGTGTGAGTGGTCGAGATGGGTGCCTCGAAGACGAACGCGGTCGTGTAGAGCACACCGGCCGCCACTGACTCAGAGGCAAAGCCTCGAGGCGGGTCCAGGGCGATGATGCGCCGGCCGAGCGTGCGCATGATGCGCCACCCGCCGGAATATGTTCCGAACGAGATCGCCGACGCGGCGGCAATGATGACCCAGACGGGAAGGTCATCGTCGGAGCCGACGTACCCACCTGCGAGAAGGGCCAGGAAAATGACGCCCATTGTCTTCTGGGCGTCCTGCAGTCCGTGGCCTAGTGCCATCGCACCAGCGGAGACCGTCTGGGCCAGGCGGAAGCCCCGGTTCGTCTTGCTCGGGCTGGCGCGACGGAACAGCCACATGATGGCGAGCATGAGGACGAACGTGGCCGCAAAACCGAAGATGGGTGAGGCGAGCATCGGCAGGACGATCTTGTCCAGAACCGTGTCCCACTTCACGGCTCCCCAGAGCGAGCCGGTGAGGGCGCCGTACGCCATCGCAGCACCCACCAGGCCACCGATCAGTGCATGGGAGGACGACGATGGGAGACCGTAGTACCAGGTCAAGAGGTTCCAGGCGATGGCGCCGAGCAGCCCAGACATCACGATGACCAGACCTGCGGTTCCGTCGGGCGGCGAGATGACCTCGCTGACGGTCTTGGCGACCTTCTGTCCGAGGAAAGCGCCCACGAAGTTCATGATCGCCGCCATGATCAGCGCCACCCGCGGCGTCAGCGCACGGGTGGAGACCGAGGTGGCGATTGCGTTCGCCGCGTCGTGGAACCCATTGGTGTAGTCGAAGATCAGTGCAACAGCCACGACCGCGACGATGATCGCGAGCTCCACGGTCAGGACTCCTTGACGGCGATCTGCTCGACGATGTTGGCCACTTTCTCGAACGCGTCGATCGCGTGTTCAAGGGCATCGACAACGTCCTTCAGCTTGAGGACGTCGAGGGCTTCGTAGCCACCGCCGAAGAGCTTCGCAAGGATCCGGCGGTAACTCTTGTCACCGGTGTTCTCGAGTCGGTTGATCTCGATCCAGTACTCCTCGAGATTCTTCATGGTCTGCAGACGTGGCATGGACTCAGCGGTCAGCTCCGCGCAGCGCTGCAGCACCTCGACCTGGTTCGCGAGCTCGGAGGGAAGTTGCTCCACCTCGTAGAGCAGGACCAGGTCCACGGCCTCTTCCATGAAGTCCATCACGTCGTCCAGGCCGGAGGCGAGGTTGTAGATGTCTTCGCGGTCGAACGGGGTGATGAAGGTGCTGTTGACGCGCCGCACGATCTCATGGGTGGTCTCGTCAGCCTCGTGCTCCATGTCGCGCATCCGCTGCGCGATCGCCTCACGGTCGCTGCCTTCGCTGAGCATCTCTGCGAGCAGAGCGGCGCCCTCGACGAGGTGCGTGGCTGATTGAGCGAAGAGATCGTAGAAGGTCGTGTCTACAGGACGGAGGCGTAAGCGCACAGCAAACTCCTGACAGGCGGATGGGAACCAAGGACATGCTAGGCGGTAGGCGGTCGACGCAGCTGCGGCGGCTTCGAACTAGCCGTGCCTGACCTGTTGCGCCGGGATCGCCGTCGGGGCCTCTACGGAGCCGCCTACGTCCAGGATCGCGTCGACCTGGTCCTGAGTCAGCGTCCGGTCCGACTCGCTGGCAGCAATCATCAGGTTGGTGGTGAGCTCCACCTCTGCAAGGAGCTCTGCATCTTCAAGCGGGACGTTCAACTGGTCGTCCATGACGCTGCTCCTTCCCGCCACATTCATCGCGTAGCCCCCTTCGCTGATGAGTGTGCCCCTTGACAGGCTAATTCTCTCGGAAAACCTGACTTCTACCAATAGTCATTTGGGACGGCGAAAAGGAGGCCCCGACGATTCCGTCGGGGCCTCCTCCGCATGCCTAAGTTAGGCGTCTTCTTGGGGAATCAGAGAGCGTGAACGTTCTCAGCCTGGGGACCCTTGGGCCCCTGGGTGACGTCGAACTCAACCTTCTGGTTCTCATCGAGCGACTTGTAGCCGTTCGTCTGGATGGCCGAGTAGTGCACGAAAACGTCGTCGCCGCCGTCTTCCTGCGCAATGAAGCCGAAACCCTTTTCAGCGTTGAACCACTTAACAGTGCCCTGTGCCATGCTCATTTACTCCTCTAACGGGTTGGAACCGTCACTTCGACGGCACCACATCAGATGCGGTGAAACTGCGTCCCGCCTCGAAAAGCAATGAGCATTCTGAGAGGAAACGCCGTCGGATTCACGAACTCCGCGGGCGTCTTACCTGCTGGAAGTGCATCTGCTGCACTCAAGACTCTACCAATATTTCGCACCAAAGCCGAGCGAGAGCGCGAAACAGTCTTCGCCGTGTCGGATGTTTCACAGAACTCCTCGCGGGTATCACAAAAGTTGGAGAAACCCCTCGTCACACCAGTCTCACTGGTTACGCTTTCCGGTGTTGTCAAGTCGACGCGCCTCTAGCCTCCGAGCGAGTCGAGCAACGCTGCCCGGTTAGCCCCCCACCGCATCCCCCTCTACCTCATCCCCTGGCGCCCATGACTCCGCATCCTCTTCGGCAACTCACGCGACACCTGGTCGGCCTGGTCGCGGTCGGACTGCTGTGCTCACTCGTCGGGATAACCCCGGCGTACGCCGCCTCGGTCGACGACTATTCCGAGTACGAGCCGCAGACGACCTGTTCCACCACCACGAAGCCCGGCACGGCGTTCCTGCTCCGCTGGCTGGTACGTCACTACCCGCACACCGGCTACTCCTCGACGTTGCGATCCTGCTCGGGCGATGGCAGCTCCGAGCACAAGGACGGCCGCGCCCTTGACTGGTCCGTCGATGTCGACGACGCGACCCAGCGGGCACAGGCCGAGAAGTTCCTGGACCTGATCTTCGCTACCGACAGCGCGGGCAACCGACATTCGCTCGCGCGGCGGATGGGGATCATGTATCTGATCTGGAACGACCACATCTGGTCGTCGTACGGCTCCTTCGAGAAACGGGACTACCTCAGCTCCGGCTGCCAGAACGTGAAGAAGTGCTCGAAGACATTGCGACACCGCGACCATGTCCACATCTCGCTGTCCCGGTCCGGTGCGGGCGCTCAAACGACGTTCTACCGCTCGCGCAACGTGCCATCGGAGCCGGTGCTGAAACCGGGCACGATGCAGCTCGACTCCGAGGACACCGCGATCGTGAAGGTCACCGTGCCCGCCACGGGAGTCGCGGTCAATGTCGGATTCAAGCTGACCCGCGGTACGACGTACCGGATCGTCGGGGATGGTCTCTACCGCGCCGGTCCCGGTGCGGCTGTCGCCGACGCCGCCTGTCGCTGGTCGGCGAATGGTTGGGCCCCCAGCGATTGGACCGCCAGTGAGACGGGCCTCCTCGTCAATGGCAAGAACCCGTGGACGAGTTCCTGCGACGGCACGCACACGCACGTGGCTGAATACACCGCTACCACCACCGACTACCTGCGCGTCCGGGTCGGTGGCGAGCAGACCTCGAGCGGTGAAGGGTCGCTGAGCTTCTACATCTTGCGCGAGGATCTCGCGACCCGCTCCGTGGCCTCCCATCCAGTGGCGTCAGGCGCCGAGCCTCGTCCTGCCGGGTCGGCCGGACCTGCGGCGAGGCGGCTGCGGAACGAGACCGTTGCCGTGCGGGCGGCTGCGAGGCGCGGGACTCTGACCGACCGGTCATTACGGCAGAACCACAGGTATCGCGTTCTTGTCACCGGCCTCGCCACGAGCGGTCCTGACGTCTTCGACGGCAACTGCGTGAAGTACGCCGGCCGCTTCCGTCCGCAGCACACGCTCGATCTCACCAAGCCGTCGGCGGACCACCTGTCCCTGTTCATCTCGGGCGTGCGGGTCAATCTCCGCGTACCCGGTTCGAAGGCGTCGTGCGACCGTCGGGACCACCGTTACGTCGGCAGCTACCGGGCGGTCGTCAGAGGCAGGGCGCGTGTGCGCGTGTGGGATCCCTACACCTATGTCGACAACACCGGCCAACTGACCGTCACCCTGGCCCCGCGTTGAAGCGTGCTTCAACGGTCAGCGCATGATGCCTAGCGGGCGGTAGGTCAGCCCCGGGAAGACCTTGGTGGCTGAGCGCTCCGGGAACCTCACCAGATGGCACCGAGGTGGCAACAGCGGCACTTCCTATCAGGAGACTCCGGCGTGACGGATGTGATGACGCACCGACAGTGGTGGTCGGTATCTGTTCGGTGGTCATCGGGTCTCGTCCTGGTCGCGACTGGTGCTCATCTGTTCGAGCGCTGTACCCAATCTCCTTTCCCGGGAGTCGCGCGCCAAAGCGGCTGTGCCTGCCGAGGGCGTGCGGTGTACTGGAGTTCATGAAACGCCTCGTTGTCTGGCTGGTCGGCCCCGCCGTTCTCGTCGCCGCTCTGCTCTATGTAGGCGGCGGCTGGTATTTCTCCGGACAGATAGAGGCGTCCGGCCTTGCGGTCCGGTATTCGTCACCGGATCGGTCGCTGGAGGTGCTCCACGTCGGTCGCGGCACCGTCACGCTCGTGGAGACCGGCGCGGATGTGCCAGCCCTGCACGACGACGCGACGTACGGACTCGGGTGGGACGGCGGGTACGGCCAGATCTACGGTCCGGCCAAACGGGATAAGCGCGGGACCGAGAGCGGCGAGGTGACCCGTCGACTGAAGGTCCTCAAAGGCGACGGCCCGAGGAAGGGCGACATGGCGGGCCTGGATCGCGACGCCTTCCCCGCCGATGCTCCCGTCGTCGCCGTGGGTAAGTCGGTCCGGGACGTGAACTACAGATCGGGTGGCGGAACCTTCCCGGCGTGGTTCGTGCCAGGGCGCGGCAAGTCGTGGGTGATTCTGACGCACGGGGGTCTGGGTACCACCCGGGCGGAAGCCCTACGGGCGATGACCACGACCGTCGACCTGGCGATGCCATCGATGGCAATCGCCTACCGCAACGACGAAGGGTTGGCCGGCGGGTTGAACGGCCAGTACACCTACGGTCGCACCGAATGGCGAGACCTGGAAGGCGCCGTCCAATACGCCCTGAACCACGGCGCGCGCGATGTCGTCCTGGTCGGATACAGCATGGGAGGTGCCATCACGGCATCCTTTCTGCAGCACTCAACGCTGGCCTCACGCGTGTCCCGGGTAGTTCTTGACGCCCCCATGCTCGACTTCGGGGAGACCGTCAACTACGGAGCAGCGCAGCGGACGCTGCCGGTTATCGGTCACGTGCCTGCGTCACTGACGTGGACCGCCAAGCAGTTCGCCGCCGCTCGATACGGCGTGGACTGGGCGAAAGTGGACTACCTCGACGACTCAGAGTGGCTAACGGTCCCTGCGCTGGTCTTCCACGGCGACGAGGACATGAAGGTGCCGCTGTCGACCAGCGAAGAGTTCGCGCGAGATCATCGCGACCTCGTCACCTTGGTGACCGTGCCCGACGCGGGACACGTCGAGGCCTGGAACGAGTCTCCCCGGGCGTACGACAAGGCACTGCGCGCCTTCGTCGTCGGGCGGTGACCCGAACGACCTCGGCTACAGAGCGGGCAGCGACGTAAACGTGAACGTGCGCGCGTCCTCGAGTGACATCGGGCTCGCCAGGAGATAACCCTGGCCGGCTACACCTTCGAAGCTCCTGATGCGTTCGAGCTCGGCGGACTCTTCGATTCCTTCGGCGATCATGTCTAGGCCGAGCGAGTGGCCCAGAGCAACGACTGCCTCGAAGATGCCCACCTCTGGCGCACCGGCCATGGTGGTCACGGACCGGTCAATCTTGATGATGTCGACGGGCAGTTTATGTAGGTCATCGAGCGAAGCGCCGGCGGACGCAAAGTTGTCGAGGGCGATCCGGACACCGTCGCCTCGCAGGCTCGCGAGCGCGTCGACCGCCTTCGCAATGTCCCCGGCCACCGCAGCCTCGGTTATTTCGAGGACGAGCGAGCTGGGTTCAACCCCCGACCGGAGAAGAGCCTGTCGCACGCCGTCGGCGAAATCGAGTTGCAGGAGCTCCGGTGCGGAAATATTGACGCTGACCCACCGGTCAGGCTGACCGCTGCCTAGCACCTGGGCGAAATCCTCACAGGCACGGTTGAGGATCCACTCGCCAATGGTGAGGATGGTGCCGTCCGCCTCGGCCGCGGGAATGAACTCCGCAGGCGAGACGACGCCGCGATCGGGATGGTGCCACCGGACCAGCGCTTCCCAGCCGAGGATCTCACCATCGACTAGGTCTATTGCCGGTTGGTAGACGAGCTGGAACTGTCCGTCCTGCGTTGCGTGTACGAGATCGGCCTTGGGATCCGCCCGGCCCCATCGGCGCATGACCGGGTGGATAATCGCTTGTTTCAGCCCCATCCCGTTCCCCATTCCTTCGGAATCCCGGTTGACCGCGTGGATCCAATGGCCTTAGTTCCCGCCGTGCGACGGGCTTCACCTCACTGAGAGTACCTTCGGCACGGCGACGGTTGACCTTTAGTGACTTTTTCAGGCAAATTGCCCTTCACCACGCTAGTCGTCGCCACTCCCGCTCTCAGACCCCGCCGCAGCCTGGGTCGTGGTCGAGATGACGGGGACATCGCAACGTCCAGTTCGGCGCTCCGTCGTGGACGTCGATGATCTCGCCCGTGGCGTAGAACCACAGCTTGGCCAGCAACGCCACATCGTCGTTGCGCGGGTCGCCGTGCGGGTCCTGGCCGAGATCGGCCGGAGGGACGTTTCCGTTGGGTGGGGTCGGGTTGCCTGAGTCCCAGTAGACGAGAGCCGACCCACTCGGGGCGCGCGTCTTGCCAGTCTGGTCGGTGGCGAACGGTGTGAAGCCGTACGGCGTACCGGTTCGGCCCGTCGCGTAGTCCCGTTCCCAGTGCCGTTCGGGAGCCAGCGCGCTGCCGAGGAAGTTCGCGCCGATGGTCCGCCCTTGCACCTCGGCGGCATGGTTGCTCACCTGGTAGTCGCCGAACGCCACCTCTAGCAGGACCTGGTGCGCCGGCGTGTCCGGGTAGGGGTCCGTGGTCATGTGCTGCGCATAGCCGTTGCCCTCGCCACGGTCCCAGATCATCTGGATCAGCGCGAAGATGAGTTGCTGCTCAACCTTGTCGGGGTACGACGTGTAGAGGAACGACGCGTAGGCGGGGAGGCCCGGGTCGTCTGGGTCAACCAGCTCACCTTCCCAGTCGACCGATCGGTTGAGGAGTGTCGAATAGTTCATCGCAGGCACGCCGAGGACCGATTTGGTGAAGTCCGGGGAGAGTGCGGTCAGGGCTCCACCCATGATCCCGCCCTGGGAGTTGCCGTCGTAGAACAGCTCGTCGATGTCGAGCAACGGTCGCCCTCCGTCTGCTCGGAAGGCCTGGTCGGTGACGAGTCCATCCGGGTGTAGCAGGGCACGTCCGACGTACATGAACCCCAGGAAGCCCTGCTGGGCGCGGTCGGCCAGGGACGGGAAAAACGAGGCGTCGTTCAGGACCAATGCCACGTTGGTGATGTCCTCGGTCGCCATCCCGATCCAGTCGACGCCACACATGGAATAGCCACCACCGCGCAGGTCGGAGGTCGATCCACCTGTGGCCTCGTTGCGAGAGCCGAGCAGTCCGTGGCCGTACAGGCCGATCTTCGCCCCACCGGGAACGTCGGTCCGGAAACGGCACACGAACTCGGCCTGCATGGTCGGCACGTCCGGGTTCTGCGTCGGGACGGCCATCGGGCCCTCTCGCGAAATGCCGTAGTGAAAGCGGGACCCCGGCACGACCACGGAAACGCCTTCGACTTCGGCAACGCCGTCCTGTGGTGTGGTGAGGTAGTTCGGGACGGTGACCGACCCGTTCACCGTGCGCACCGGGTGTCCGTTGGCTTCGCTGTCTTCGACGCCGGTGACCGTGAACGAAGGTGAGTCGCCGTCGACAACCACGTCCGCGAGATCGCTGTCCCCCAGCTGTTCAAATGCGTCGTCTCGGATCGCCAGGGCACGACCCGCGAGGTTCTCAGCGGAGGCGACGTGAAAGTCCCAGGCGAGGTGAAGGTCTCGTACGTCGACTCCACGCGAACCGAGGCGGGTGAAGATGTCGTTGTAGCGCGCGGTCCGGTCCGCTGGATCGAGGTCGGCGGGCTCCGGGAATGGGGTACGCCCAGATCCACACGGCCGGCCTTTGCCGAGTGCCCCGCACCGACCGGTGTACTCGTCGCGAAGTGCCGCGAAACCGGCAGGGGCGCTCAGCCCGGCGCCACTACTGTCCTGGAGATCGCGCAGCGCGACGATGTAGCGATGGCCCTCAGCGAGATTGGCCAACGGCCGCACGATGAGGGTGCGGTCTTCTCCCTCGGCAAGCGTCTCGGGGTGCTCGTCGAGTTCGGCCCAGTACGGGTGTCGCTCGCCCGTGTCGGCGTCCAGCAGGACGATCGGGGCGTCCTTGGCCATCGATCGTTCCGGGTCCTCAATCACGGCGTCCGGCTCCTCGTCGCGAACCGCCCACGGATCACCCGACGTACCCACGCCGGTCTCGGGGGTGCGGTCGAGGTCGAACGTGCTGGTGAGGTCAAGGCCGGGTACGACGGTCAGGATCATCGAGCCGGGCGAGAAGCCATCGTTGTGGTTCCACTCCGCAGGGTCGATCGGCTTGCCGGCGACGCTGCGCGGCATCTCCGTCAGGTCGAAGTCGACCCGCCTACCCGTCGGCGTGCTCGGGTCGAGCGTGGTGAACTGGTCGTTCGGGAACGGCAACAGGCACAGCCGCGGGTCGAGGTCGTCGCAGCCACCCAACGCCGTACTCACGGAGTCGAGGTGACCGACCACCTCTTGCTGAGCCTGCTCGACTGGGTTGATCACGGACGCGTGCCCGACGCTCCCGACCAGGAACGTGGACATCATCGCCGCCACGCCGATTAAGGCAGAACTATTGCGCATCAAGGGAAGGCTCCTTCGTGGTGACTATCGCCAAACCCTCCCGGGGTCACCTTGCAGTGACCGCTGGATTTCGTCAAGAGCCCGCGTTGACTCAGCTGGCGCAAGCAGCGCCTACGACGCACCCGAACGGCGCCAGTTTGCGTGCGGCATACTTGCTTCCGACCTCGGGCCCCTAGCTCAATTGGCAGAGCAGCGGACTTTTAATCCGCGGGTTGTCGGTTCGAGTCCGACGGGGCCCACCAAGGAGTTCGCCGTGGGAGGATCACGGCATGAACAAGGTGGTCAAGCGTGTCTCGATCGCTCTTGTGACAATTCCGCTCTCACTCTCGCTGGCCGTCGCTCCGACTGACACGGCCGTTGCGAGCGGAGACATTGTCACGGTGCGGCTTCGTCAGGCGGTCAAGAATCTGCCGGTTGCTACGGAGACTCGGGCTGGATATGACCGCGACAAGTTCAACCACTGGATCGATGCCGATGGTGACTGTCGCGACACCCGCGATGAAGTCTTGGCGGTCGAATCACTAGTAACTGTGAGCGGGTGTGACATTCAAGCCGGCAAGTGGCGTTCCTACTACGACGGCGAGGTCACGAGGGACTCGACCAATTTCGACATCGACCATCTGGTCGCACTCGCCGAAGCCTGGGATTCCGGAGCTAAACGCTGGACCGCGGGCACACGGCGGCGATTCGCGAATGACCTAAGAGACCGCAGGAGTCTTGTGGCGGTCAGTGCGTCATCGAATCGAAGCAAGTCCGATCAAGACCCTGCTGAGTGGATGCCTCAACTCGGAAAGTGCAAGTACGTAACCCAGTGGGTCGCGGTGAAGGTTCGATGGCACCTGAAAGTCGACGGAGCCGAGAAGCGCTTCCTCGCGAAGAAGGCCAACGGTTGCACAAATGTGGTCATCAAGGTCCGTCGAGCATTCGTCAAAACCAGCACTACCTCCGGTGGCGGTAGTGGTGGGACGACTGATCCACAATTCTCGACATGCAGTGAGGCCGTCGCTCACGGTTATGGGCCCTACTACAAGGGCCAGGACATCGAATATGGCTGGTACCGCGACTCCGACAGCGACGGCGTAGTTTGCGAGTCCTGAGCAAGCCGCGCGGCGACTACGGCTACCCCTGCTCCCGGCTCAGTTCTTCCTTCCCGGAAGCACCTTGAAGCTGTTCACCACCGCGTTCACGCGCGGGAGTACGAAGGACGGGTCGGAGTCGAACGCGGTGTAGGCAGCGATCGTGTAGTTGCGGGGTTGTGCGCGGACCACCACGGACACAAAACGGATCCTGGTGCTGCCGGCGTTGGTCGCCTGTCCATAGGAAGTCAGTGCCCGGCGGCCGTCGACCTCCTCCGGCTGCGTGCCGGTCAGTGTGAAACTCTTGTACGCAGCCTTGAGGGTCTTCAGGAACTGGTCGCTGGCCTGCTGCAACGACCCCCCCTCACCGGGGCCGACCACGATCACGAGGTCCTTGTCCTTGGAGACGAACTGGGCGGTCCGTCCCTTGCGGCTCGCCTCGAGGTCCTCCGGCAGGTCAAGGCTGAAGCCACCCTTGCGCGAAACGAACCGGTCGGTGTCCACCGTGACGGCCGCATCCGGCTCGGGCTTTGCGGATGGAGCCGGGCCGCGGAACACGGTGTACGCGAAGAAGACCGCCAGCAGGAGTGCGACCACCCCGACGACTGCCGGCACGACAACGCTCCTGCCGTGCACCAACCGTGATGTCAGGGCGGCAGGCCAGGAGGCTCTCATGTGGCCACTCCTCCTTGCGCAGATTCACCAGGCTGACTTCGCCGGGGTCAAGCTGTTCTGGGTCAAGCTCTCAATGTCGAGTTGGAGCAGTAAGCACGGTTCGGCGAAGCCGTGGTGCTTACTGCTCCAACGAGAGTCTGGGCCTAAGCCTAGATCAGACCAGGGCTCCCATACGTCGACGGCTGTAGGCGATGGAGAACGCCCCGCCAGCGATGGAGAACAGCCCCATGGCGAGGAGTCCGGACCAGATGCCGCCCGTGTTCGGGAGCGCACCAGTGCCGCCACCGCCGCCGGTTCCGGGCTGGCCGGGCCCGCCGAAGCCGCTGTTGCCGCCGCCGCTGCCGTTGTCGCCGCCGTTGTCGCCGCCGTTGTCGCCGCCGTCGTTGTGCACGAGCGACTCAGTGCGAGCAAGCTCGACCTCGATCTCGAGCGGTGTCGCGGGCAGTACCCTGGCAGATAGAGCCTCCTGGGCATGACCTGCAACGCTGGCACCCGTGTAGGTTTCTCCCTGGTTCAGGAAGATGCAGACCAGGCTCGGCTCAGCACACTCCGGCTGGATGGCGATGGTAGTGGGGTCCCCTATCCGTCCCTGCTCCTCGCCTCCTGCGTCGACGGCCAGCAGGTAGGAGTCACGGCTCGCCGTGCCCGAGGAGTTGCCTGAGTCAGACTCGCCCTCGGAGTGAATTGCGGAGGCCCCGAGAGCACAGGAACCGGTGATCGGGTCCGGCTCGAGACAGACGTCGGCTACGTCGGACTCCGAGTTGGCCGTCGTACGCCCGCTGGACTGGTCGCGATTGGCCTCACCCTCGCTGGTTGCGACACCCGTGGTGATGGGACCCTCGCACTCGACAGCGGGGTCGGGATTGCTGCCGCCGATACAGACGTCGGCGACACCGCTCTCGCTCTGCGAGTTTGAGGTGTCCCCATCGTCGGTGGCGTACGCGTCGGCGAAGAGCACACGGAGACAAATTGCTCCGTCACTGCCCTCGCACAGGGGGGCAAGCGGGTCGCCGAAATGGCTCTCGTTCTCGCCGTCAGAGTCGGCGTGGGCACCGAGCACTTCCTCGCCGCCGAGGGCTAGGAGTGTCGAGTCGGCCTTCGAACTGTCGTCGTCCTCGACCGTCGCGTCGTTGTGACCGACGTCTGCCAAGTCCTCGCCTCCGACGTTGGCGTCAGCGACCTCGGCCGCACCGTGGTCAGGTTGAGCGGGGTCCTCAGTCTCGTGGCCGGGCTGATCGTCGTCGGACGAGGGCGCCGGCGCAGGCGAGGAGGGAGTGGCCAGCGTCGTGTCCACGACAGGTGCCTCATCGGACGTCGGTGATGTCAACTGCTGCTCGAGCTGACCAACGAGGTTCCAGTCAGGATTCATCTCGTTCGCGGAGGCCGCTCCGGGACTCAGCGTAACGAGGGCGAAAGCAGCGAGAACCGCTAGCGGTGCCCGAAGTTGTCTCAAAGGGTTTCTCAAGGTGATTCCTATTTGTCGTTGCCGTTGCACCGCCCCTGCACACCCTGGGCCTCAGCGCAATACCACGACCTCAACGACGCAGCCCCCTGAAATGTCACGGCCGCCAGCCTGTAGAGGCCAAGTGATCTGCGTCTCAACGCCGAACGAGGCGCGCCTCAACGGGGGGTGGGGAGCTGGGGCTCGTCCTTCTTCACGCCACGCTCGCCGGAGTCGGTGAGCCGCGCCTCCTCGGCGGCACGAGCCTCGAGCTCTGCCCTTCGCGCGGTCTCGGCTGTCGAGCGCGATCCGTCGTAGGCACCCGGTGGGCTGACCAGCTCAGCGGCGCCGTGCTCGAGTCGACCCAGTGCCACGCGCCCGAAGATCTGCTGCTCGGTCGCCGTACGCTCGGACCGGCCCCGACCGATGAAGCTGACCGCCCAGTGCAGAAGTGCAGTGACACGGTTCTTGAAGCCGGTGATGTAGACGAGGTGCACAGCCAGCCACATCAGCCAGGCGAAGAAGCCCGCTAGCCGGAGGTTCCCAATCATCGCGACAGCGCGAAAGCGGCTGATGGTGGCCATGCTGCCTTTGTCGAAGTACCTGAACGGCGGCTGCGGACCCTTGCCCTCAACCCGGTTGTTGATCTCCTTGGCGGCATACTTCGCGCCCTGGATCGCGACCTGCGCGACACCCGGGAGATTGTCGAGGCTGATCATGTCGCCGACGACGAACACTTCAGGGTGACCGGGCAGCGTCAGGTCGGGGTTCACGCCGATCCTGCCGGCACGGTCCAGCGGCGCTCCCGTCTGCTCCGACAGCGTCTTGCCGAGCGCGCTGGCGGAGACACCCGCGGCCCACATCTTCGTCACCGCGTCGATCCGGCGGCGGGTGCCGTCCCTGTCCTGGACCTCGAGGCCGCGCTCGTCGACGTCGACGACCATCGCACCGAGCTGTACGTCGACCCCGAGGCCCTCGAGCTCTTTCTTGGTGATGCGGCCGAGCTTCTCGCCGAAGGGCGGCAGCACCTGGGATGCGGCGTCAACGAGGATGACCTGGGCCTCGCGGGTGTTGATCCGTCGAAAGTCCCTGCGCAACGTGCGATGGGCGAGTTCGGCGATCTGACCTGCCATCTCGACACCGGTGGGGCCGGCACCGACGACGACGAAAGTCAGTAGCCGGTCGATTTCCTCTTCCGTCTCGGCGATCTCCGCGAGCTCGAAGGCGCCGAAGATACGGCCGCGCAGCTCGAGGGCGTCGTCGATACTCTTCATACCGGGAGCGAACTCGGCGAAGTGGTCGTTGCCGAAGTAGGACTGCCCCGCGCCGGCAGCGACCACCAGCGAGTCGTACGGCGTGACGGTACGACGACCGAGAACCTGTGAGGTGACGGTCTTCGCGGACAGGTCGATGTCGGTGACTTCGCCGAGGATCACCCGCGCGTTCTTCTGCTTCGCAAGGATCTCCCTTGTGGGAGGCGCGATCTCGCCCTCGGACAGGATGCCTGTGGCGACCTGGTAGAGCAGCGGCTGGAACAGGTGATGCGTGGTCTTCGCGACGACGGTGACATCGACGTGAGCGCGACGCAGCGCCTTGGTCCCGAACAGACCGCCGAAGCCCGAGCCGATCACGACAACCTTGTGAGTCATACCCGTCATTTTACGGTCGTGTGGGTGAGGCCTCCCTATAGAGCGGCCTGGCACGCACGACCCGGCTCACCACGCGCAGGGCAAGATGGAGCCGTGACCCACTTCGACCTTGCGATCATCGGTACCGGTTCGGGCAACTCAGTCGTCAACGAGGAGTTCTCGCACCTGCGGATCGCGATCCTCGAGGAGGGCACTTTCGGCGGCACCTGTCTCAACGTCGGCTGTATCCCGACGAAGATGTTCGTCTACCCAGCGGATCTTGCGTACACCGCCTTGCACGCGCAGCCGCTCGGGGTGGACACGACGCTGGACAAGGTGCACTGGCCCGAGATCCGCGACCGCATCTTCGCGCGCATCGACCCGATCTCAGAGGCGGGTCGGCGTTGGCGGACCGAGGGCAACGACAATGTCACCGTTTACGGCGGGCACGCCCGATTCACCGCTCCCCTCGAGCTGGACACAGGGACTGGCGAGACGATCACCGCCGATCAGATCGTGCTCGCGGCAGGCAGTCGTGCCGTCGTACCGCCCATCGAGGGAATCGACCAGGTCGAGCACCACACCAGCGACACCATCATGCGTATCGACGACCTTCCACGACGCCTCGCGATCATCGGCGGCGGGTTCGTGGCAGCAGAGTTCGCGCACGTGTTCGGCTCGTTCGGGACGCACGTCACGATCATCAACCGATCCGGTGCGCTGCTCCGCGAGGAGGACCACGACATCAGCGAGCGATTCACCGAGATCGCCCAGCAGCGCTGGGACGTTCGGCTCGACAGCGTGGTCAGCAAGGTGGAGGAGTACGACGGGGGCATTCGCGTGCACCTCTCGAGAACCACCGACTTGTCAGGGCGTACTGCTGCCAGGGCGTCACTACACCCTGACAACTCGGTGCTCGACGTGGACATGCTGCTCATCGCGACCGGACGCCGTTCGAACTCCGACGGTCTCGACCTTGAGAATGCCGGGGTCGAGGTCGACGCGCAGGGTCTGGTGAAGGTCGACGGGCATCAGAGGACCAGCGCACCGGGTGTCTGGGCACTCGGTGACATTAGCAACCGCTACCAGCTCAAACACGTGTCGAACCACGAGGCGCGGGTCGTCCAACACAACCTGCTGCACCCCGATGACCTCGTGACGGCGAACCATGACAACGTGCCGAGCGCGGTGTTCACGTACCCGCAGATCGCCAGCGTCGGCCTCACCGAGAAGGAGGCCGAGGAGCAGGGGATCCGTTACGTCATTGCCCGTCAGGCGTTCGGGGACACCGCGTACGGCTGGGCGATGGAGGACAACACAAGCTTCGCGAAGGTTCTCGCCGACCCCGCGACGGGACTGCTGCTCGGTGCGCATCTGATCGGTCCACAGTCCTCGAACCTGATCCAGCCGCTGATCCATGCGATGAGTTTCGGGCAGACCGCACACGACGTGGCGCGCGGACAGTACTGGATCCACCCCGCCCTCAGCGAAGTCGTCGAGAACGTCCTGCTCGCACTCGAGACAGACCCTGCTTCAACCGCGACCCCCGGGTAAGGGGAAGCCCCGGCGAGATCAGCACACTGGCAACCTCTTCGAGGCGGGGATGCAGGTGGTCGTCGTCCTCGACCACGCCGGTGAGCCACCACATCTTCAGACCACGCGGCGTGTCCTCCAGCATGGCCAGGTTGTTGTCGAACCAGGGGCCTTTGATCGAGCGCCATTTGAACGGCGCGCTCGGCACCTTCGCCGACCGAGCCACGACCGCACCCAGCGGGCCGGCCAACCCGTAGGACAAGAACGCGGTGGCGAACCGCATGTACCGCGGGAGGGGGCTGCGGATCGGTGAGCACACGGCCTGCAAGATGTGGCTTCGACCGCGGCGCTTCGACCGTTTCGAGACCACCTCGGAGACGTAGGAGTGGTGCACGTCCCCGGACAGGAATGTGACGGTGTCCGGCGCCTTGCCCCGCTCGCCGTTGGCCACTGCGATCGCCATGGCTGCCACCTTCTGGAAGCCGTCCTGGAACGCCGCCCAGTGCTCGAGATCGACGACCCGTCGCAGCTTCTCGCCGAAGCGGGCGCCGGCCTTGCCCCAGGCCCCGTCGGCCGTTGCCTCGTTCCACGCCTCGAGGTGGTGCAAGCCAGGCGACAGCAGGAACGGCAACGACGTGCCCACCAGGAGGTGCCGGAAGCCGCCTTGCATCTGGCCGTCGAGCCAGGCCATCTCCTTGTCGTCCAGAATCGAGCGGCTCCCCGGTTCGAGCACCCTGGCCGCGCGTGAGTCGACCACCACCAGTCGCACATCGGCCAGGTCGCGCGCGAAGCTCCATCGGTAGCTGGTCGGCTGCTGGTCCGCGCGGTCCCCGAAGCGGTCGAGTGTCTCGGTCAGGTCGAGCTCGTCCTCGCCCGCGTGCGCGGCGACCAGCTTCGCGATCTCGTCCTCGGCCCGTTCGCTCGGGGAGAGGTTTCCCAGGTGCTGGTAGACCCAGTAGGAGGACAGCCCGGACACGATCCTCTCGTGCCACCACGACGTCGCTTCCATCTCCTTCTTCCAGCCCACAGAGGTGTTCCAGTCGTCGCGGATATCGTGGTCGTCGAAGATCATCGCGCTCGGCAACGTCGACAGCAGCCACCGGTTCGCCGTGTCGCTCCAGGCCAGTTTGTAA